>ERZ1026796.618-NODE-618-length-27480-cov-4.719592_pt1 | contig 27480 bp, 20 predicted proteins | sample MGYA00520874_ERZ1026796 | MGnify/ENA primary metagenome ERZ1026796 (study PRJEB33270, sample SAMEA104284474) | anaerobic digester metagenome | biome: Anaerobic digester microbiome; feature: mesophilic sludge digester; material: Anaerobic digester biomass | place...
ATCAATGTCCCGCGCTCGGTATTTGCCCGCCGGCAGCGCAGCGCTTAACTGACGTGCGCGTGCCTGCCGGTCGACCGTGGTGATCTGTGCCGGGAGGAGCACCGATTCGAGACACACTATGGCCTCACTGTTGAGGCTGCGGCGATTCGTCGCCGCGGAACGCCGCAACCGATCGTAAACGGCGTCCGGGATGTTCTTCAGGGTCAGGGTTGTTGGCATGACGCTCTCCATCGAAACGGCACCATTATGGTTTCATTTTGGTGGAAGGTCAACAGTCGGGCGAGCGTCGATGTCCGTGCGGGAAGTCCGGAGCAATTCGGCGCGTTCCTGGCGAATGAGCGCGGCAAATGGTCCCGCGCCGTCAAGCGTCGGGGGCGACGGTCGATTAGGGGCGAATCTGGGTCAGAGTCGGGATTCACGGCGCCGCAACCGAAATCTCCCGCGCCGCGAACGCCGCGCGCAACGCCCTCGCAAATGCAACTGCCCCGGGTTGATCGCCGTGCAGGCACAGCGTGCCTGGCGACACCGGCACGCGTTTGCCCCACAGGCTGACCACCACGCCGTCGTCGATCATTGACAGCACCTGCGCGACGGATTGCGCGGCGTCCTCGATCATGCCGCCCGGCTGTCCGCGCGGGGCGAGCGTGCCGTCGTCCATGTAGCCGCGGTCGGCGAACACCTCGCCCACCGTCGTGAGCCCATGCCGTTTCCCGGCGTCAACCATCCGGCTGTTCGACAGCGCGTAGAGTTGCACGCCGCCGCCGATGTCCTTGACCGCGCGCGCGATCGCGTCCGACAGCTCGTCGTTCATCGCCGACATGTTGTACAGCGCGCCGTGGCACTTGATGTGATGCAGCCGTCCGCCGGCGGCGCGCGCGAAGGCCTCGACGGCGCTGCCCGCGCCCAGGTGCCTGCCGTCCATTTCCTGGACGTGGACGTGGCGGATGCGCTGGTAGTGGGCCGCGATCAGGGCGTCGAAAGGCTCGGTTTCATCCGCCGTGTTGTGGAAATCGAACATGAGCTCAATGGCGGGGTGGTCGATTTCCTCGACCAGGGCGCGGGCTTCGGCCAGCGTGTTGATCATGTCGGTCTGCGATCGATCGAGCGCCTCCACCAAGACGGTCACGCCGCGCCGGAGCGCCCGATCCGCCACCATGCGCAGCCCCTCCATGAAGCGCCGGCGCGCCTCCGGCCGGGGCGCATCGCCCGCGCCGCGCTGCTTGGGCGATCCGAACACCATCACGGGGGCGCCCACGTCGCCGCCGAAGTCGACAAGCCGCTCGAAATAAGCGATCGTCCGGCGGCGCACGTCCGCATCGGGAGTCGTGAAGTGGAGCCCCGCGGGGGGCGGAGCAAGGAGCCAGTGCAGGCCGGCGCACTCCAGCTTCGCCTTCGCCATCGTCTTCGCGATCGCCGCCCGCGCCGGCCGGTCGAGTTCTTCCACGCCCTGCGCGACCAGAGTGAAGGGCGCCAGCTCGATCCCCCGGTAGCCCGCCCCGGCGACGATGGCGCACTGCTCCCCGAAGGGCAGCCCCTGCATGCTCTCGTTGCACATCGCATACCGGAATCCCTTCCACGCCGGCATCCCGTCCCGCATGTCCGCGCTCCTTTCCGTCACTTCGCGTTGCCCTCGCGCGTGCCGGGAAGACGCGCGCCGGCACGGAGCGCGCGCCAGCGCGCGCGCGCCTCCTCGGGCGCATACGCCCGCCACACGAAATCCGCCCTCAGCATCGCCGCCCCCCACGCCGCAAGCTCGCGCGCCCGGTGCGCGATAGAGAAGGGGGCCTCGCCGATGGTCACCGACCGGCAGCGCCGGTTCAGGGCGCGCACGCGCTCCCCGGACTCGGAGACGAGGGCCATCTCCGTGAAATCACAGCGGCCCGCCCCCGGACAATCGCCGCGCAGACTCGCCCGCGCGCACGTCTCCGATATGAAAAGCGGCGCGTCGTGGTACGCGAGCACCGCCGCCCGATCCCGCAGCTCGGCCAGCAGCGAGCGCATGTTGGCGAGACTGTCCTCGGGAGCCAGCGTCACGCGCCGCATGCCCATGGCGAAGAGCTCGGCCGCGGCCATGCGGTTGACCGTATAGAGCGGCCAGTCGGCGGTGCACTCCAGCGCTTCCCCGCCCGCCGCGGACTCCAGCAGCCTCAGGCCGCCGATGTTCGCCGCTTCCCAGCGCGTCCACCCATCGCGCCGCAGGACGGCGATCGCGCCGCGCAGATCCGCCTCCTCCCAGGCGCGCGCGATGGCCGGCAGCGCCAAGCGAATGCGGCCGCGAAGACGCGCCGCGACGGGGCCGTCGAGCCAGGCCCGCAGGGCTTCGAGCGGCTCGGCGCCGATGTCGATGATGAGCTCCGAGGCCGCCTCCCAATCCTCGGACTCGAAGGCTTCGCAGTGCGCGAGCCGATCGGTCTTGAAGATCCAGGCCGGGGCCGCCGGGACGGCGGGCGGCGCGAAGACGCGGCACACTTCCCGGGTGATCGCCTCGACGCGGTCCGCGCGGGCCGCGCGCACGCGCGCGCCCAGTTCCGCCATGAGATCCCGCCTGAAGGCGTTGAGCGCCGACACGGGCACGAAGAGGCCGTCCGGATTCTCCCATTCGAATCGGCCGAGTTTGAACTCCGTCGCGCCCAGCTTTTCGAACACGGCCCGCGCCGCGGCCGCGAGCCCCGCGGCCTTGCGCGCGGGCGCCAGCGGGCGCGGCGCCGAAAGCCGCGCGCAGACCTTCTTCGCCGCGGGGTCACGCTCCGCCGCGGGGTCACGCTCCGCCGCGGGGTCGCGCTCCGCCGCGGGGTCGCGCTCCACGGCGGGCGGGAATGCCGCCGCTTCGCCGCGCAGGCCGTCCGGCGCGACTCGCACCGACACGTCCGCCGCCAGACGAACCTTGTATTCGCCGGGCCGCGGCCGCTGGAAAGCATACGAGCGCTTGGTCCGCTGCGAGGAAGCTTGGTAAACGGGCGCGCCCGCGGGGATCGGGGGAGCGTCGCGGGGCAGGGCCACGGCGACGCGCGCGCCCGCCGGCGCCTCGAACGCCATGCGTCCGGCGCCGCGGGCGCCCAGCACGCGCAGCGCCTTCACCGGAAAGCCGTACGGCTTCTCCCGTCCCGGCAGGTCGATCTGGATGCCGTCGTGGCGCTCGATCGCCGCCGCCGTGGTGAAGCACAGCCACGCGCCACCGCGCCCGGTGCGCCGCGGCTCTTCCGCCGTTCCGATGGGATCGCCGCGATGGCCCACGGTGGCGCGGTCGGTCACATCCCGGGCTCCGCGCCCGTCGAGATACAACGACGTCCACGGCCGGCTGAACACGGTCCTGACATCGGCGGCCGCCTCCTCCAGTCCGCCCGCGCCGCGCCCGCCGTCCAGCGCCGCGCGATACAGGCTCGTCGCCGCCGCGACGTAGAGCGCGCTCTTCATGCGGCCCTCGATCTTCAGGCAGGCGACGCCGGCGCTCTTGAGCGCTTGAACCCGGGCGGGAAGGGCCAGATCCTTCATGGAGAAGGGCAGGGCGCCGCGCTCCTCGCCGCCGGCGGTGAAACGCTCCCGGCACGGATAGGTGCACTCGCCGCGATTCCCGCTTCGATTCCGAAGCAGCGCCGAATAGAGACACAGTCCGCTCCAGGAGTAGCACAGGGCGCCGTGGACGAAGACCTCGATCTCGACGGGCGCCGCGGCGGCGATGGCGCGGATCTCCTCGAGCGTGAGCTCGCGGGCCAGCGTCACGCGCGTGAAGCCGAGGGCTCCCAGCGCCTCGGCGCCGGCCAGGTTGTGGACCGCGAGCTGCGTGCTGCCGTGGAGCTCGAGCCGGGGAAACCGCGTCCGAACGATGCGCGCGACCCCCAGATCCTGCACGATGACCGCATCGATGCCGCGGTCGACCAGCGCCGCGAGCGACTCGATGAGCGGGGCCAGCTCGTGCTGGCGAAGAATGGTGTTGACCGCGGCGAAGACACGCCGCCGCGGCGACAAGGCATGCGCCCAGGCGGCGAGTTCGCTCAGGGCCTCCAGCGCGAAGTTCGCCGCCTTGGCCCGCGCCGAGAATCTCGCCAGCCCGAGGTACACGGCATCGGCCCCGTGATGCAGCGCCGCGTACCCCGCATCGGGGTCGCCCGCGGGCGCGAGCAGTTCCACATCCGGAGCGCCCGCGCGTGTGTCGGCGGCGGTTTGAGCGCGCATAGGTCGCGCCGATGGTACCGCGGGGCGGCGCCGCGCGCCATGCGGAGCGCCGCCCCGCATCTTGACGTCCCGCGCTCCCGGCCCGATACTCATTCGTCCAAAGGAGGTCGCCCGTGGCCGGCGAATACGTCTTCACCCTGCGCAACTTGACCAAGCAGTACGACAAGAACATCGTCTTGGATGACATCACCCTCGCGTTCTTCTTCGGCGCCAAGATCGGCGTCATCGGAGGCAACGGCGCGGGCAAGACGTCGCTCCTCAAGATCCTGGCGGGCCTGGACAAGGATTTCCTCGGCGAGGCGCAGATCGCCAAGAACGTCAGAATCGGATTCCTGCCCCAGGAGCCGCGGCTGGACCCCGGCAAGACCGTCCAAGGCAACGTCGAGGAAGGCATCGCCGAGGCCCGCAAGGCCACCGACCGGTACAACGAGATCTGCGACCTCCTGGGAACGAACCTGTCGCCCGAGCAGTCCGAGAAACTCAGCGGCGAGTTGAGCCGGCTCCAGGATTTCATCGACACCCACGATCTGTGGGAGCTCGACCACCGCGTCGAGCAGGCCATGGACGCGCTGCGCCTGCCGCCGCCCGACGCGGACGTCGCGGCGCTCTCCGGCGGCGAGCGCCGCCGCGTCGCCCTCTGCCGGCTCCTCATCTCGAACCCGGACGTCCTGCTCCTCGACGAGCCGACGAACCACCTCGATGCCGAGTCGGTCGCCTGGCTCGAGACCTATCTCACCAAGTTCCCGGGCACGCTGGTCGTCGTCACCCACGACCGCTACTTCCTCAACAACGTGACCGCGTGGATCCTGGAGCTCGACGGCGGGCGCGCCTACCCCTTCCAGGGCAATTACGAGCGCTGGCTGGAGCAGAAACACGCGCTCCTGGCGGTGCGGGACAAGCAGGCTTCGTCGCGGGGCAAGCTCCTGGCCCGGGAGCTCGAGTGGGTCAGGATGAATCCCTCGGGCAGGCAGGCGAAGAGCAAGGCGCGCCTGAAGCGCTACGAGGAGCTGGCCTCGCAGGAGGTCGACACGCGGGAGGACTCCCTCGAGATCCAGATCCCGCCCGGCCCGAGGCTCGGCGATGTGGTCGTGCGCGCCGAGAACGTCGCGAAGGCCTTCGGGGACCGCCTCCTCATGGAGGATGTCAACTTCGATCTGCCGCGCGGCGGCATCGTCGGCGTCATCGGCGCCAACGGCGCCGGCAAGACCACGCTCTTCCGCATGATCATCGGGCAGGAGGCGCCGACCTCCGGCGTCCTGCGGGTCGGAAGCTCGGTCGTCATCTCCTACGTGGACCAGTCGCGCGACGCCCTCGACCCCGAGCGCACGGTGTACGAGGAGATCTCCGGAGGCAAGGATATCCTCGACCTCGGCGGCCGCGACATGAACGCCCGCGCCTACTGCGCCCGGTTCAACTTCCGCGGCACGGACCAGCAGAAGCCGGTGGGCAAGCTCTCGGGAGGCGAGCGCAACCGGGTCCATCTCGCCAAGCTCCTCAAGAGCGGCGGCAACCTGCTCCTCCTCGACGAGCCCAGCAACGACCTCGATGTCGCCACGCTCAGGGCGCTGGAGGAAGGCATCCAGAACTTCGGCGGCTGCGCCGTCGTCATCAGCCACGACCGCTGGTTCCTGGACCGCATCGCCACCCACATCCTGGCTTTCGAGGGCGAGAGCCGGGTCGCCTGGTTCGAAGGCAACTACGAGGCCTACCACGCCCACCGGCGCAGGCTGCTCGGCGAGGACGCCGACCGTCCGACGAGGATCAAGTTCAAGCCCGTCGCGCCGCGGTAGCCCGCGGACCCAGGCAAGAAGCGGATCACACCGCCGTTTCGCGCAACGTCCGCGCCGCCTCCTCCTCGCGCCGGGCCGGCGGCCAACCCAGGGCTTCGCCCGCCGCCGCCGCCAGCTCGGCGAGGGCTTCGGGCCGCGCATCGCCCAGCAGCGCGATGACGCTCCGGCGGCACACCAGGTCGGAGAGGCGTTCGACCTGCTCGCCGGCCGCGATCCATCGGATTTCCGCATCCGTGTAGGTGGGAAGCGATGCGAGCGGCCGCTCCCCGCGCGCCTCGGGCCAGGCGCAGTACTCCTCCGCCCGCGCGCCGTAGCGCGCCAGCAGAACCTCGACGCGCGCGGGGCTCATCCCCCGCGCCGCCGCGGTCCGCTCGATCCACCGCCCCTTCTCCTCGGCGCCGGCCGGAAACCCTCGGCCCCCGCCGATCGGCATGTCCTCCGTCGTCCCTCTCCGCGCGGCGCCCAGGAGCGGGAGCACCCGATCCGCCGTCTGCTCCGCGAAAGCGCGGAACGTGGTCCACTTGCCGCCGATCAGGCTCACCACGGGAAACGGGCGCCCCGTGTCGGGCTCGGCGAACTCGAGGCTGTGGCCGCGGCTGATCCTGCCGGTCGTTCGCTCGGCGCCGGCCGGCAGCGGCCGCACGCCGCAGAACCTGCGGACGATCTGCTCGCGAGCCACCCGGATGCCGGGGAACACCCCGGCGAGCGACTCGCGGATATAGCGCTCTTCCTCCGCATCGCAGGCGGCGGTCTCAGGATCGTCGACGCGGATGTCCGTCGAGCCCATGATCACCTTGCCCATGAAGGTGAAAGCGATGCACACGCGGCCGTCCCTGTGCTCGTAGTACACCATGCGATCGCCGATCGCCGCGTGCAGCTCCGCGCTGTCCACCACCAGGTGCGATCCCTTGGTCCCGCCGATCAGATGGGTTGACAGGCCGAGCCGGGCGTTCGCGGCATCGACCCACGCTCCCGCGGCGTTGACGACGACGCGCGGCGCCACCGCGCACGCCGTTCCGCTGATGCCGTCGCGCACGACCAGCGCGCCGCCGCGGACTTCCTCCGCCGTGGCGTAGTTCAGGGCGCGCGATTGCGGGTTGAGCGCCCGGGCATCCCGGATGAGTTCGAGGCAGAGCCGCTCGGCCTGCGTTATGGACGCATCCCAATAGGTGGCCGCCGCCACGATGCCGGGATTGAGCCGCGGCAGGGCCCGCAGCGCGGCCCCCCTCAGGTTGAAGAAGTGCCGCGGGGTGCGGCGCCGGGCGCGCGTGACGAAGTCGTAGAAGGCGAGGCCGCCCTTGACGATCAGGGCGCCCCGGCCGCCGGGCCGGACGGGAAGCCCGAGAAAAACCAGCGGCGACCGCACGATGCCGTCCAGCCAGCCGAAGATCGGAATCGTGGTTCTGAGGGGCGCCACGTAATGGGGCGCGTTGGCCAGCAGGCGGTTGCGCTCCCGCAGGGATTCGCGCACCAGGCCGAACTCGCCGTTCTCCAGATACCTGAGCCCGCCGTGGATCATGCGCGAGGAATTGGAGGTCGCGCCGGCGGCGAAATCGGACTTGTCCAGCAGGAGGCAGTCGACGCCGTGCAGGGCCAGCTCGCGAAAAAGTCCGATGCCGTTGATGCCGCCGCCGAGAATGACGACGGGGAACGATCCCCGCGCCGCGATGGCCTGGAACTCCGCCTCCCGTCGATTCATGCGCGCGCCTCCCGCCGGGCATGCCCGCCACGCCCCGGCGCCGCGGCCCCCCATTCATAATACGTGACGGAACGGCGCGGGCCAAGACGGCCGCGCTCTTGAACCGAAGGCTCTGTCGCCGATAATTTGAACGGGGCGCGCCGGCGCCATCGGGAAAGGATCGCCGAAGAACCCATGGACTACAGATCGAAACGCAGATGTTTGGGCCTTCCCCTGATACACATCGCCCGGGGGCGGGTCGAGGACGGGAGCTTCCGCCGCGGCGTCGCCAAGGGCTGGATCGCCGTGGGGGATATCGCCTTCGGCCCGCTCTTCGCCCTGGGCGGCATCGCCGTCGGGGGCCTAGCCATCGGGGGCTTCGGGGCCGGCGTGTTCGCGCTGGGCGGCATCGCCTTCGGCGGCCTCGCCTTCGGGGGCGAGGCGACCGGCATCGGCGCCGCCGGCGGCCTCGCCGTAGGGCTGTACTTCGCCGCCGGCGGGCTTGCGATCGCCTGGCACGTCGCCGCGGGCGGGCTCGCGGTCGCCGCGCACGCCAACGATGCGGAGGCCGCGCGCTTCTTCTCCGCCGAGAACCTGGCGGCGCTGGTCGCCACCGGCGCGCGCCACGCCCTGCCGTTCCTCCTCATTCCCGTACTTCTCGTGTTCCAGGCCCTCGTGCGCAGGAGCATCGCGCCGGAGGAACCGAACGTGCCCGACGGCGCGGGAGACCCGCGAAAACGCCTATGATCATCCAGAGCAGAGCGCCCAACAGGATCCTCGATTTCGGCGGCTGGACCGACACGCATTTCGCCCAACGCGGCCACGTGCTCAACGTCGCGGTGAGCCTGTTCGCGAACGTGACGATCAAGACCGTCGCGCGGCCCGGCATCGCCATAAACGTCCAGGACTACGGCGAACGCCTCTACATCGAGAACGCGGCCGCCGTGGGCTACGACAGCCACCACGATCTCCTCAAGGCCGCGATCAAGATCATGGGCGTAGGCGGCGGCCTGGAGGTCATGATCAGCGCCGACGTGCCGCCCGGCTGCGGCACCGGGAGCTCCGCGGCGATCTCCGTGGCGCTCATCAACGCCCTCGGCATCGCCAGCGGCGAGTTTCTATCGGCACACGAGATCGCCCGCCTCGCCCACCGCATCGAGACCGACGAACTGGGCTGCGAGTGCGGCATTCAAGACCAATACGCCGCGGCCTACGGCGGCGTCAACTTCATCGACATGCCCGCCTACCCCATGGTCCACGTGTCGCCCGTGCCTTTGTCCGGCGCGATGCTCGCCGGCCTCGAAACGCAGATCCTGCTGGTCTACGAGGGCAAGGGCCATCTCTCCAGCGACGTGCACCGCAAAGTCATCGAAAGCGTCAAGGACCCCGACAGCCCGGCCGCCGCGGCCCTCGAGAAGCTCAAAACGACGGCCCTTGCGGCCCGCCGGGCGCTCCTGAGCGGCGACCACGATCTTCTGGCCGCGACCATGGAGCACAACAACGCGCTCCAAAAGAGCCTGCACCCCGGGATCACGACGCCGCGCCTGGAACGGATCGAGGCCCTCGGCAAGGAGCGCGGCGCCCGCGCCGCCATGATCAACGGCGCCGGCGGCGGCGGGAGCATCTGTCTTCTGTGCGAGCCGGGGCGGACGATCGAAGCGGCGGCCGCGCTGCGGGCGGAAGGCTTCCGGATTCTGCCGTTCTCGATCTGCCCGCGGCCGGCGGAAGCATGGGTGGCGCGGCCGTGACGCGGCTCCGCCTCCGGTCGCGCCGCTAGCGCCCGCACCCCTTCAGCGCGCCGACGAGGTCTTCGACCACGCGTTTGACATCCTCGTCGCGCGCCGCCAGCTTCTCGACCTTGCGGATGCCGTAGTGCACGGTCGTGTGGTCGCGGCCGCCGAAGTGGGCGCCGATCTCCTCCAGTGAGTTCTGCGTGCACACGCGCGCGAGGTACATGCACAGGTGGCGCGGATAAACGACCGACTTGGTCTGCTTGCGCGACTGGATCTCCGTGGCGCGGATCCCGAACCGGTCGGCCACGATGCGCAGCACATCGGCCAGCCCCGGACCGGTCCCGCTACGTTCCGGCATCAGATCGGCGAGCGCCTCGTGCAGGAGATCCGTGTCGACCTCGCGCCCGCCGAGGCGGGCCAGATAGATCACGCGGTTGACCGCCCCCTCCAGCTCGCGCACGTTCTCCTTGACGTGCTCGGCGATGTAGTGCGCCGCCGTGTCGCCCAGTTCCACGCCGCGCATCCTGGCCTTCTTCTTCACGATGGCGATGCGGGTCTCCAGGGGCGGCGCGTCGAGCCTGATCACCAGGCCCCACTTGAAGCGCGACACGAGCCGCTCCTCGAGGTCGGAGATGTTCTTGGGGTGGCGGTCGCTGGAGAGGATGATCTGCTTCTGCTGGTTGTACAGGGTGTTGAAGGTGTGGAAGAACTCCTCCTGCGTGCGATCCTTCTCCGCGAGAAAATGCACATCGTCGATGGCGAGCACATCGACATGGCGGTAGCGATACCGGAACGACTCCAGGCTGCCGCTCTCGATGGCGTTGATGAAGTGATTCGTGAAGTCCTCGCAGGACAGGTAGACCACCTTCTGGCGCCTGGCCTGCAGGAGGTGGCACAGCGCCTGCAGGAGGTGCGTCTTGCCCAGCCCCGAATTGCCGTGGATGAAAAGCGGGTTGTAGGTCTCGCCGGGCTGCTCGGCGACCGCCTTGGCGGCCGCATGGCAGAAGCTGTTCGACGGCCCGACGACGAAGTTCTCGAAGGTATAGTCCGGATTGAGAATCTGCGAAACCGCGGCGACGCCCGCGCCGCCGGCATCCGCCTCCGCCTCGGCGGCGGGAAACTCGTCGCGCTCCTCCGGGCGCCCCGGCGCCAAGTGCGCGCCCAAAGCCTCGTTCACGGCGAAAACCAGGCGCGGCGTGACGCCGGCGAGCTGCCTGACGGCATTGGCCACGACGGTCTGGTAGCGCCGCTCGATCCACACCTGGTGAAAGCGATTGGGCACCGCGATGCGGACCTCATCCGGCGGGACGAACTGGAGCGTCAGGGGCCGAAACCACGTCTCGAACTGCTGCGGCGTGATGTGCGCCGCGATCCCATCGAGAACCGCGGACGACCGCGGATCCACGTCTACCATGGTTGCCACTTCGTATCTCCTCGACCGGAGACGCATCGCGGGCGCCCCCGTGCAACAAAGCCTCTGCGCCCGCCGCGCACATCGCCGGGCCCGCGCGCAAGGAACCGGGACTCTGCCCTCGGACGCGCGGGATTCAGAACCCCGTGGCCGGAAGGAACTCCTCGCCTTGCTTCGATGCCCGAACTCGCCAACCGTTGACTGCGCGACGGAAACCGGGGAAATGGTAACGAGGTCTTCCGCGGCCGTCAAACAAAATCGCCGTTTAAAATCCCGTCACCTTCCATCGCCCCTCCCACGGCACCTTATAGTGTGTTTATAGGTGTGGCGCTTCCGCGCCGGCCCAACTTCTGGTACCCTGGGCGAGGCCGCCCGCTCGCCGGGGCGCGCAAGCGATCGGCGGAGACCGGCGCCGCGCGCGAGGGTGCGGCATCGATTCGAGGAGCGGATTCAGCCATGTCAAGCACCTTGCCGGAGGACGGCGGCCTCGGCGTCTTTCCGGTCGCGGTCAGGAAAGTCGTCGTGCAATCCAAGGACGACGGGCACCTCGTATTCCTCCAACAGGTGGGCGGGGACGTCGTTTTTCCCATCGCCGTGGGGTTGCTGGAAGCCGCGGCGATCGCCCATTTCCTCAACGGCGCCATTGCCGCCCGGCCCGTGACGCACGAGCTTTTCGTGAGCGCGATCGGCGCCCTCGGCGGCGCGGTCAAGGCCGCGGTCATCGAGACGCTCCTCGGCGGCGTTTTCTACGCGAAACTGATCATCGTGGCGTCGGACGGCGCGCGCCACGAGCTGGACTGCCGGCCGAGCGACGGCATCTGCGCGGCGCTGGAGGCCGGAGCGCCTATTTTCGCCACGAGGGAGGTCTTGGCGCGCGTCAGCTCGGCGACGCCGTGACCCGGGGCGGCCCCGCCGCGCCGCGCTGCGGGCGCACTCCGGCGGGCGGCCGCCGTTTTTTTCGGGCGCGCCCTTGAAGAATCCGCCCGCAGAGCGTATCTTCTAACGCACCGCGGTCAACCGGACGGCGCCCGCGGACCGATACTACGTGCGCGGCGCGCGTGGACTTCGCGGCGCCCGCGACACGCCGGATGGGTTCAGGAAGGCGCCCGCCCCCGGAGGGATGGCAGAGTGGTCTATTGCGGCGGTCTTGAAAACCGTTGGCCGTGAGGCCCGCAGGTTCGAATCCTGCTCCCTCCGCCACGACTTGCGGACACGGAGAGGTGGCTGAGCGGCTGATAGCACTGGATTGCTAATCCAGTAGGTGGGTTTACCTGCCTCCCGGGTTCGAATCCCGGCCTCTCCGCCAGACGACGCGACCGGCGGAAGCCTTGCTCCCGCCGGTTTTTTCATCCTCGCTCCCGAAGGCGCCGCACATAAACCTCGTACAGCTTCTGCACGGCGCGGCGGTTGACGCAGCGATGGCTCTTCAGGCCGCCGCCGAAGGCCCGCGGCACGTGCAAAAGCTCGTGGATGAGCGTTTTGGTCCGCTCCTCGCCGCTCAAGCGGTCGAAGGGCTCCGAGAGAATCTCGATCACGTAATGGGCCGGGACGCCCAGCGCGGCCTGCATGATTCTCGGGAGAGCGTGGCAGCGGGCGAGCGTCCGGCGCGCGCGGCTCCCGGTGGAGCGCATGCAGACGACGCGTTCGTCGATGTGCGCCAGGCCCAGCGCCGCCGCGATGCGCCGCACCTGAGCTTCGATGTCGGGGGCATGCGCGTAGCGGATCGTCATGGGGCCCAAGTATGCCCGCGGCGCCGGCGCGCCGCAAGCGCTTGATCCGGGCCGGTCCCGCCGGGTACGATACGGGAACGGCTTTCGCCGGAGCGATCGGCCTTCAGCGTGGAGAATTCCGTCATGACGAGCATTACCTTGTTCTTGGCCGTCTTGGCCGCCGCGCCCGAGGATCAAGCCCCCTTGTACGTGACGGCGGATCTCACTCTTCCGAAGGACGCCGTCCTCCGCCGGCCGCTCGTCATTCGCGCCGGCCACATCGCCATCGACGGCAACGGCGCCGTGATCCAAGGGGCGGACACCCCCGGAGACCCGCGAACCTTCGCCGGAACCGGGATCACGGCCGAGGGCGTCTCCGGCGTGACGATTCGCAATCTCAAGGTGCGGGGCTTCGAGCGCGGTCTCGCGGCGCGGGACGGCGAGGCCTGGCTCTTGGAAGGCTGCGACTTCTCGGACAACTACCACGATCCGGAATTCGGCTGGGGCGAAAGCAAGCCCGCCGGCGGCATGATCCTGACCCGCATCACGCGGAGCGTCATCCGCAACTGCGCCGCCAACCGGGTCTGGAACGCGCTGTCCCTAGCGGACTGCCACGAAAACCTCGTTGAGGGCTGCGATCTGTCCCACGCCTCGAACGTCTGCCTCAAGCTGTGGACGGCCTGCCGGAACCGGATCATCGGCAACAACCTCTCCTGGGGCCTCAGGATCAAGCCCGGGGAAGTCCATGCCAGAGACTCGACGTCGGTCCTCATGGAGAGCGGATCGAACGACAATTTCTTCTACCGCAACGACATCACCCACGGCGGCGACGGCATCTTCATCCGCGTCCTGAACGGGTGGGTGTCGACGGGCAACGTGTTCGTCGAAAACGACTGCTCCTGGGCCAACAACAACTGCGTCGAATCCTGGAGCCCCGGCAACACCTATATCCGCAACCGCGCGAACCACGGCAGCTACGGGTTCTGGCTGGGCGGCAGCGATCAGACGCGCCTCATCGGCAACGAGGCGGCGTACAACGGCCTGCCCGACGGCTTCCACAACGCTCCCGAGCCCGGGTTCGGGCACGGGGGCATCGTCATCGTGGGCGGATCGTCGAGCCACACGCTCATCGAAGGCAACCACTGCCACCACAACGCCGGAGGCGGCATCGTCTTCCGCGGCGACGCGGCCTCCAAGGGCGCGGCCTGGCGCACTCACCACTGGATCGTCCAGAACAACGTCGTCGAGCACAACCGTTTCGGGATCTGGGGCGCCTACGGCGACTGGATCTTCCTGGGCGCCAACGTCTTCAGGAACAACGCCGAGGGGAATCGCCTGGAGGATGTGACGAACCTGATCGAGGCCGGGGGCGACCCCGCGGTCCTCCAAGCCCCGCGGCTCGTGTTGGACGGGCCTTCGCGGGCCTTCGCGGGACAGCCGGTCGTCTTCGACGCGGCCCGGAGCTTCGATCCGTCCGGCAAGGCGCTCGCCTTCCGGTGGCAGCTCGGCGACGCGCCGGCCTCGGGCCCCCGGGTCGAGCATGTCTTCACACGGATCGGTTTTCACCGGGTCGGCGTCACCGTCTCCAACGGCCCCCTGGCCGACCTCGGCTTCCGCGATTTTATCGTCACGGCGCCCGTGGCCGAGGAAATCGGCACGGAGGGCCGTGCCGGCGACTGGGGCTTCGAGATGCAGGGCAACGAGGACGGCAAGGGATTGGTGACCTTCGCCGACGACCCGGACGCCGTGGCGGGCCGCGTCTCGCTGTGCTGGACGCCGGACCCCTACAAGGGCATGTACGCCGCGGCCATCTATCCCAAGAGCCGGGACGCCGGCTGGAATCTTGCGGGCAAGACCAAGGTCGTCTTCTGGCTCAAGGCCGTCAACAACAACATTCCCGGCTTCCAGGAGCCGGGCCCGGTGATAACGCTGCACGGAAAAGACGGCGCGATCAAAATCCAGCCTTCCGGCGGCCGGAATCTCCTCGTGGGCACGCCCTACAGCGAGGCCCGCTGGACCTGGATGCCCGTGGCCGCGCCCTTGACCGCCGACAAGGATTGGGTCGTCGCGACTACGGGGAGCGTCTCCCTGGCGAAGATCGACGCCGTGAGCATCGCCTTCGACTCCTGGGGCGGAGATCCCTTCACGATTTGGCTGGACGGCCTCGCCTTCCAGTGAGACGCGGCCGCGTCAGCGGCCGGCCGACCAGCGCCTGCTGACCGCTTCGAGAAACGCGCGCTCCTCGGGCGTGAGCGCGGCCATCCCGCCCGCGCTGATCTTGGCGAGCAGGGCGTCGAGGCGCTCGCGCTCTTCCGAGGCGCCGGCGTCCGGATCCGTGCCGGCGGGCGCGGGCGGCGCTTCCGCCTCGGGCGCCGCGGCGCGCCGCCTGAACCAGCGGCGGCTCCACCGCGCTTTCGGCGGAGCGGCATCTTCCTCCCCGGCGGCGAAAGCGCCGTATCCGCCCCAATCGCCGCGTTTCGCCGCGCCCGCCCAATCCTCTTCCTCCTCCTCGCCGCGCGCATAAAGGAAGCGTTGGGTCGCCAGCAGGCACCACGCGGCAAGACACAGAAGCAGAAACTGCCCGGTCGCGGCGCCGTAGACGATTCCGCCCGCCGCAACGATGCGCGAGCTCCACCCCACGGCGGCCGTGGCACGCGAGCGCGCGTCGTAACGCCGTCCGAAACGCCTGAGCAGCCCCCGCAGCCCCGCATACAGCATGCGCCCCCCGTCGAGGGGATAGACCGGAAGCACGTTGAAGAGGAGCAGGAACGCCTGGTACGGGACGAGCAGGTGGTAGACGTACGCCCCGAGCAAGCTCTCCGATCCCGCGCGGAGAGAAGGCGCCAGCAGCGCCGCCCCGAGGCCGGCCAGCGCAATTGCGGCCGTGACGAGCGGCCCCCCGGCCGCGACGGCGAACTCGGCCTTCCAGCGCGCCGGCACGCTGCACATGGCAAGCCCGCCCAGGGGCCAGAGAAGCACGTTGTCCGCCGAGCCGCCCACGCGGCGCGCCGCCGCGCAATGCCCAAACTCGTGGAGTAGGATGGTTCCAAACGACAGCCCGACCGTGAGAAGCCACGTCCAGAAGGGCAGGCCGACCCGCACGCCGGCCTCCAGTTTGTAGAGCCACCACCCGAGCATCGTCCAGTGAATCCGCACGGATATTCCCGCCGCGCGGCCGATGGGCAGGCTCCAGCTCAGAAAATCACCCTGCATGCCTCAAGTATCGGAGCCGACGTGGGCGCGTCAAGAGGAGCGGCCCCGGCGGCAAGAGCGCCCATCCCTCCCTGCGGGACCCGCGGTGCGCCACAGTCGTCCTGCCTGCCCCGCCACAGCGCAACCTGCTCCCCCGGCGGTCCGGATAGGTTAAAATCGCCGCATACCTAGGAGCGCGCATGCACCAAAACGAGCCCGCATCGCACGAGGCGCCCCGCCCATGAGGCCGCTGCTGCGGGTGCGCGTCCACATGCTGCGCAACTCCTGGCGCAACCTCCGCAAGGAGGACGTCCTCCGCTTCGCGGTCCTCTTCCTCCTCTTCGGCGCCTTCATCGCGGGAGGCATGATCCTGGTGGCCGCGGGCTTCCGGTTCGTCCTCAAGCTCCCCGCCATGGGCGAGATCCTGAGCAGCGGCCTGGTCCAGTTCCTATTCTTCATCCTCTTCAACTTCCTCATCCTGAGCAACCTGCTCGTCGGCTACGCCTATCTTTTCCGCGGCCGCAGAACGGAACTGTACTTCGCGCTCCCGCTGCCGGCGCCCCGCGTCTTCGCGCTGCACGCCGCCGAAGCCATCGTCCAGAGTTCTTGGGCCACTTTCGTTCTCGTCGCCGCGGTGCTCGTGAGCTACGGCGCCAGCCACGGCGCCGGTCTGAAATACTACGCGTTCATGCCCGCCGTGCTCGCGGCGTTCCTCCTGCTGTGCGGCGCCATCGGCATCCTCGGCGCGTTCCTGTTGGGCCTCCTGCGCCGCCGGTTCGGCCGCAAGGTCTTCACGATCGCGGGCGCCGCGCTCATCCTGGCCGGCGGCGCGTACCTCGCGGCGCAGATCAAGGAGCTTTCGCTGGCGCCGGGGCAGGAGATGATCGTGCTCACGCGGCTCACGGAGCGCCTTCGGGGCATGAGTTCGTCCTTCTGGCCGGGCAAGTGGACTTCGCACGCGCTCCTGGCCTTCGCGCGGGGCTTCGACAGCGAGGGGTTCTTCTCCCTCGGCCTGACGGCGAGCGCCGCCTGCGCGCTCTGGCCGATCCTCGACCTCCTGGGACGGCACCGCTACCTCGCGCTCTGGCAGGACCTGAACGCTTTGGCCGCCCCGGCGCGCCGCCGGACGCGGATCCCGCCGGTCCGCGGGCCGCTGGCCGGCCTCATCCGCAAGGACGTGCTGCTCTTCGCGCGGGATCCGACCCAGTCCCTCCAGCTCATCGTTTTTCTGCTCCTGATGGCGCTCTACACCGTGAGCCTGCTGCGCATCCCGCGCGAGGCGCTGCCCGCGCCGTACGGCCGCTTCATCGCGCTGGCCAACCTGACGGCGATCGCGTTCATCCTCGCGAGCTTCAGCTCGCGTTTCGTCTATCCGCTGCTGGAAAGCGAAGGCGTTTCGATCTGGATCCTCATGTCGGCGCCGATCAGCCGGCGCGCGGTGCTTGCCGCCAAGCTGCTCCTCGGGTTCCTGCTGATGCTGCCCGCGGCGGTCGGCCTGGCGGTGGTGAGCCAACTGGCCATCGGGACGGAAGCCGCGGCGCTCCTTCGCGGCATGCTCCTCATCGCGCTGCTCGCGGCGGCGCTCACGGCCCTTGCGCTCGGCTTCAGCGCCGCCTTCGCGCGCTGGAAGAGCGACCGGCCCAGCGTGGTGCTCGGCACCACCGGCGGCACCGCCAACTTCCTGGCAAGCACCGGTCTTGTAGCCCTCGTGTCGGGCTTATGGGTGGCCGGCGATCTTATGCGGGAGCACGCGGCGGGCGCCGCGCTCCAGGCGGCGGCGCCGCTCTGCGCCGGCGCCGTGATCGCCGGCGGCCTCGCCTGGTCCCTGCGCGCCCTGACGCGGAGGGAATACTGACATGCGCGCCGGAAGACTTCTCGCCTATGCCGCCGCCATCGCCTTCTTCATCGTCATGCAGGGCTTCAACCTCGCCCGCCAGGCCCGCTTCGAGCGCCTGAGCGGCTACAGCCGCGCCGTCGTGGAATTCCTCGGCCTGCGGGACGCGCGCGAGCAGTATCTCATTATCTACCACGAGACCAAGCCCATCGGGTACAGCGGCTACACGGTGCGGAGTTACGAGGGAGGCGGGGCTTGCGCCTACAAGATGACGCTGGACGGCTACGCGCGGCTTCTGCCCTGGCTCGGCACGCGCGGCGCCCTCGCGCTGCGAGGCGAAGTGCTCCTGGACGCCCTGGGGGAGATCCTATCCCTCGAGCTCGCCCTTGATGTCGCGGGCGAGCGCTTCGAACTGGCGGGCGGGCGCGAAGGCGGCGAGGTTCTGGTCCGAGTCGCCCGCGGCGGAAAAGACCTCAAGGCGGCCTTCACGATTCCCCGCAGCCTCGGCATCGCCGGCGCGGTGCTCCCGATCCCGCCCCTCGGCGATCTTTCCGAGGGCGTGGCGCGGGAGATCCCGTACTTCGACCCGCTGACGCGCATGCAGGCCCGCATCGGCGCGCGCGTCATCGAACGCGCCATCATGAAGATCGAGGGCGTGCGCATGGAGGTGCTGCGGATCGAACTCACGGCTCCGTCGGGGGTCTTCATCGTCACGGCGGGCATCGACGGCGACATTCTCAGGGTGGAGGCGCCGGGCGGCATCGAGTTCCGCCAAGGGACTTCGGCCCAGGCGCATCATTTGTTCGAGGAGTCGAGGAAAAGCGACTCATGACGGAGATCCTTCGCGTCACCGGCGTGTCCAAGTATTTCGGCGCCAAGCGCGCCCTGGACGGAATCGATCTCACCCTCCGGAGCGGCGACATGTACACCCTGCTGGGCCCGAACGGCGCCGGCAAGACGACCTTGCTGAAGCTCCTCTGCGGGCTGCTGCGCCCCACGGAGGGCGCCATCCGGATCGACGGCATCGCCCTGGCCGACGATCCCGTCGCCGCCAAGCGCCGCATGAGCTACATCCCCGACCATCCCACGATCTTCGAGCGCCTGACGGGCTGGGAATACCTCGCCTTCGTCGCCGGCACGTACCGGCTGGCGGCGGCGGGCTGGGCGGAGGCGGCGGCGCGCCTGCTCGACTTCTTCGATCTGAGCGCGGAGGCGCGCGGCCTCATCGGCGCCTATTCCCACGGCATGCGCCAGCGCCTGTGCTTCGTCGCGGCGCTCCTGCCGGACCCGGCCCTGCTCCTCATCGACGAGCCCTGGGTCGGCCTCGATCCCCGCCACCTCAGGAAAGCCGTCGAGGCCCTCCGCGCCGCGGCGGCGCGGGGCACGGCCGTGCTGCTTTCGACCCACAGCTTGGCCCTCGCCGAGGAGATCGGCGGCCGCATCGGCATCCTCAACCAAGGCCGCTTCCTCTGGGACGGCCGCATCGAAAACCTCCTCGGCGAGAAAGAGCGCCTGGAGGCCGTGTTCCTGCGGCTGACCGAGGAAAAGGAATAATGGCGGCCGGAGGCTCTGGACGGCGGCCGCCGAATTGGACACAATCGGGATACGTCGACCCGAGGGGGAGGCACCCATGAACTTCGAACCCATCGACAACTGCGCCGCGCACCGCTGCCTTTCTCGGCGCCGCTTCCTGGCGGCCGCCGCCGCGGCGCCCGCCGCCTACGCCGCGGCCTCAGGCGCCGCGCTGCCGCGGGACGCCGCCGCCATCGCGGCTCAGGGTCCCGGCGCGGCGGCCGTGACGCGCGTCAAGGCGGCCTTCGTCCGAAGGAAAGGCGAGTACGGCATGCGCTGGCCGGGCGCCGTCTACGACGGCGAGAAGGCGCGCGGCGCCTACACCGAAGCGCTCCGCGCGGCGGCGAAGGCCCTCGCCATCGAGATCGACCTGCGGCCGGCTCCGCTCCACAGCCTGGACGAATCGAGGGCCTGGGTCGCGGAAGCCAAGGCTTCCGGGCCGGACGGGCTCCTCGTCCTGCTCCTCGACCGCCAGGAGCATGCGTGGCCCACCGCGGCGCTCGCCGCCGACAGCGGCCTCCCCACCATCGTTCATGCGCCGCTCGGCACGGCTTTCACCACCAACACGGCGCCCCTCGCCAACCGCCGGGGCTGCGTCATCCTGGGCACCGATGACTTCGACGAGGTCGTGACGGGCCTGAAGATGTTCCGAGCCCGCCGCAAACTCGCCGAGATGCGCTACGTGGTGCTCAAGGGCGCCGCGCGCAGGGAAGCCAGGGTGCCTCATCTCGGCACGCGCCTCCAATACGTGCCGGCTTCGGACTTCCTCGATGAGTACCTCAAGACCCCCGACACCGACGAGATCAAGGCCCTCGCCCAGGCCTATATCAACGGCGCCGCGGGCATCGCGAGCGGCACGCCCCGGGATGTCTTGAACGGCATCAAGAGTTACGTCGTCGCGCGCGCCCTCCTCGCCCGCGAGAAGGGCGACGGCATCACCATGGACTGCCTGGGCGCTCTCGGCGCCAGCCCGGTGAGTCTGCCCTGCATTTCCTGGTCGCACCTGCTCGACCAGGGGATTCCGGCGGCGTGCGAGGCCGACCTCAACGCCGCGACGACCCACGCCCTCGCGCTCTACCTCCTCGGCGTGCCCGGCTTCCAGCAGGACCCGGTGGCCGACACTTCCCGCGGAACGTTGATCGGCGCCCATTGCACCTGTCCGACCCGCCTGCGCGGGCCGGACGCCCCGCCGCTCCCGTACGATATCAGGCACCATCACGGCAGCCGCGACGCTGTGCCGCGCCCGGTCTGGGAGGTGGGGCAGCGCATGACGGTCGTCCAGTTCGTGCTCGGCGCGGATGAAACCACGCCGCCGCGCCTCATCATCGCCACGGGCTCCGTCGTCGGAAACCGCGCCGTGCCGCCCGCGGGCGGCTGCGTCGTCTCGGTCGAGTGCGCGCTGGACGGGGTGGAGGACTGCCTCGCCTTCCCCGGCTTTCACCAGCTTTTCCTGTACGGCGACCACAAGCGCACGCTGCTGGCGTACTGCCGGCTTTTCGGCATCGAGCCCATGGTCGTCTAGGCGGGGCCGCGCGCGACCGGGGCGCGGGCGTCTCCCGCGCGGGTTCGAGGCCGGTTTTTATCCTGGCGCCGGCGCCGCGCGCAGGACGACTTTTTCACCGGCGCGCACGCCCCGGAAACGCGTCGCATCGCCGATCACCCTGCCCACGATGTTCACGGGACCTGCCGCGCGCGGCGCGGCGCCCGTGCTCGCGGGCGTGCGGCCGAAGAAGATACAGAACGCCCGCCCCGGCTCCCAGTAACCGAGTTCGCCGATATCCACCTCGACGCGCGCCTCGGGCTCGCACGCCATTTCCAGCGGGATCCGAAAATAGATCTCCTCCCCCCAAAGGTTCGCTTGCCCCTCCATGGGGAGCGCCTCCCAGATGCGCCGCGCGCTGGGGCCATCGTTCAGTTCCGCCGCGAGGGACACCCCGCCCGCCGTGATCGTGATGGCACGCATGAAACGCTCCTTCCGGCGCCCGCCGGCGCCATCATCATGGCGTGCCGCCGCCGCGCCGGCAAGCGCCGGCGGGGCGATGCCGCGCGACGCTCGAGCCTTTACACCCTTCAGGATCGGTGCGAGAATCGCTCCTGCGCCGGCGTGGGAATGGGTTGACGGCCGGCGGCAAACCGCGGAACGCAGAGTCGTGCACAAAGGCGGGGAGCGCGCGCCGATCCTGTTCTTCTTCCTCGCTTCCGGGGCGGCCGGGCTTATACTCCAGGTCGTCTGGGCGCGGGTTCTCGGCATCGTGTTCGGCAACACGGTCTACGCCGCGAGCATCGTCCTGGCGGCGTTCATGCTCGGGTTGGCGCTCGGGAGCCTGTGCCTCGGCCGCCTCGCCGACCGCGCGGCGCGGCCGCTGGCGCTTTACGGCATCCTCGAGCTCGGCATCGGAGGGTACGCCCTTGCGTTTCCTTTCCTTGCCTCCGCGGCCCTCGACCTGTACGCCTGGTTTTACCACGCCGCCGCGCCGGGCGCCTTCGCCCTGAACGCGGCGCGGTTCCTCCTCGCGGCGGCGCTGCTCATGCCTCCCACCTTCCTCATGGGCGGCACCCTGCCGGCGCTGGGGCGGCACCTGGCGCTGCGGAGCGGGAAACCGGCCCGCGAGGTCGGCGGTCTGTACGGCATCAATACCCTCGGCGCGCTGCTCGGATGCGTCCTCGCGGGCTTCGTGCTCATCCGAGCCTTCGGCGTCAGCGGCACGCTCTTCTGCGCGGGCGGCCTCGCGCTTCTCGTCGGCGGCGCCGCCCTCGCCATGGGTCTGCGCGCCCGCATGCCGCCTCCCCCGAAGCCCGCTTCCCTTCCCGCGCGTCCGCCGCGGACCGAAGAAGCCGCGTCGCGCGCGGCCCGCGCCTTCATCATGGCGGCCTTCGCCATCACGGGTTTCTGCGCCTTTGCCGCCGAGGTCCTCTGGACCCGCATCCTCCTCTTCGTCCTCGCCACGACCGCGTACTCCTTCGCGACCATGCTGGCGACCATCCTCGCCGGCATCGGCTTGGGCAGCCTCCTGGCCGTGCGCTTCATCCTGCCCCGCCTGAAGCGCCCGCTCCTGTGGTTCGGCGTCGTGGAAATCCTCGCGGGGCTCGCCATCCTGGCCTCGATGCCCCTTTTGGCGCGTCTCGGCGCCATCGACCTCTTCTTCACGCAGCGCTTCGCCGAGGCGGACGCAAGCTGGATTCTCTTCGTCCGGCTCCTCGACGCCGCCGCGGTGCTCTTCGCGCCGTGCCTGCTCATGGGCATGGCGTTCCCCATGCTGGCGAGCGCCTGCCTGCGCGGCGACGCGCCGCTCGGCGCGCGGATTCACGCCCTGCCCCGCCCCCTGCGGGGACGGGAGGCGCGCCGTTACTCCCTCCCCTTGCCTTTGGGGCCGGCCTTCTCCTCGCCCTTCGCACCCCCGGAGGCCTCCGGCTTGGCGCCGTCCTTCTCCTTGGCGCCCTCCTTCTCCTCGCCCTCGGCCTTCGCCTCGCCCTCCGCAGGGGCGCCTTCGGCCGCCTCGCCCTCCGCAGGGGCGGTCTCCTCTGCCTTCTCCTCCTTCGGCATGGAGACGGTGAAGAGGATCAGGTCAGGGTCGTCCATGATCCTGACCCCCTCCGGCACCTTCAGTCCGGAGACCTTGATGCTGCCGCCGATCGCGAGCGCGCTCACGTCCACGATAAGCTGCTCGGGGAGATCGGCCGGGAGGCACTCCACCTCCACCTCGCGCAGGATCTGTTCGAGGACCCCTCCCAGCGTAACGCCGGCCGGCTCGCCGGACCTGACTACCGCGACATGGGCGACCAGTTTCTCCGTCATCGAGATGGCCGCGAAGTCGACATGGATCACGGCGTCCTTGATATGATCGCGCTGGACCTCCTTCACGATGACGGTCTTCTTGAGCGGCGTCTCCATCCCCTCCCCTTCGACCTGGAGATCGAAGATCGCGCTGTCGCCGCCCTTCCCGCGGAGGATCTTCTGCAGATCCTTTGTGTCCACCCCGATCGAGATATTCTCCTTCACGTCCCCGTAGAGCACCCCGGGCACGATTCCGCGGCGCCTCAGCCTCTTGACGTTTCTCGTGCCGTGTTCGGTCCTCACCTGAGCCCTGAGCAGCGTCCTTGCCATCTGGCGATCTCCTTCTTGCGGCCCGTCAACGGGCCCCCTTGGACTTTCTCGCGCGCTTCACGACCTTCCTTCTCAACGGCGCCGCGGGGACGCCGACAACCGCCCCGCCGTCCGGAACGTCGCGCCCGCTGAGCACAACCGAACCCGCGCCCGTGAGCGCCCCTTCGCCCACCCGAACCGGGGCGATGAGCGTCGTACCGCTCCCGATGAACGCCCCGTCGCCGATCTCCGTCCGGTGCTTCCTCTTCCCGTCGAAATTCGCGGTGATCGTACCCGCCCCGATGTTGACGCGCGCGCCGACCGATGCGTCGCCTATATAACTCAGGTGCCTCGCCCTGGTGCCGCGCCCGATCGTCGACGACTTGACCTCGACGAAGTTCCCAACCTCCGCCCCGTCCTCGATCACGGTCCCGGGGCGCACGTGGCTGAACGGCCCGACCCTGCAATCCGACCCGATCCGCGCCGGCCCCGTAAGGACGGTGAACGGGTAGATGACCGTGTCGCGCCCGATCTCGACCGTCCCCTCGATATACGTCTTTCCGGGGTCGACGATCGTGACCCCGTTCAGCATGTGCCCCCGCTGGATGCGCTGCTGCAGGAGACCCTCCATCCTCGCGAGTTCATACCTGTTGTTGACGCCCAGCACCTCCTCCGGGTCCCCCGCGCGCACCGCCTCGATCCTCTTCTTCTCCGCCGCCAGTATTCCCACGGCGTCGGTGAGATAGAACTCGCGCTGCCTGTTCCCAGGCGAGATCCTGTCGATGACGCCCATGAGGGCCGGGGCGTCGAACAGGTATATCCCGGAGTTAATCTCGTCAACCGCCTTCTCGAAGCGGTCCGCGTCCTTTTCCTCTACGATCTTCAGCGGCGCCCCCGTCTTCATCCGCCTGATGACCCTGCCGTAGCCGGTCGGATCCTTGAGCACCGCGGTGAGCAGCGTGCACGCCGCGCCTGCGGCTCGATGCGCGTCGAGCAGCGCACCCAGCGTCCCGCCGGTTATCAGCGGCACGTCGCCGCTCGCGACGAGCAGGTCCCCCTCGAAATCATCGAAGAGCGGGCGGGCCTGCATCACGGCGTGCCCGGACCCCCGCTGTTCCTCCTGAAGCGCGAACTCGACATCCCCCCCCGCCGCCTTCTTCACGCGTTCGGCGTCGTGCCCAACGACGACGACGATCTTCTCCGGATCGAGCGACCTCGCGGCATCGATGACATAGCTGATGATCGGACGCCCGCCGAGATGGTGCGACACCTTCCCGTAGGCGCTCTTCATCCTCTTCCCCTCGCCCGCGGCGAGGATGACGCACGCCACGCCCTTCATCGCCCCGATCTACCCCTCGTGTCTCTGCCGTCCCGCAACACCCCAGTCACGACGCGCGCGCGGTATCGTCCTCGCCGCCGTCCATGACCGGCCCGCCCCGAAGAATCCCGGCCCCGCCTAAACCGGGGGATTGCGCCTTTCCCGACCAATTAGTCGCGGAAAACGGCAAAATATTACACGGTTTTTCTCATTCGCGCGTATTCCCGCGTCCGCCGGGACGGACCGCCGCGGCGATATCGCGGGACGCGCCGCTGATTATGGCTGCCCGGCGAGGGCTCGAACCTCGAAACTCGGCTCCAAAGGCCGATGTGTTCCCAATTACACCACCGGGCATCTCTCCCTGAGTCGCGCCTTTCCGGGGCATTCCGCCGGTTGCGATCCGGGGGTTGAATTCAGGCCCCGGACACGACGATCCGTTCCCGCGAAGACGATCCATCCTTCACGGCGCACGGGCGCACACCGGTTCGAGGCGGGAGCCGAAGTGGAGCGCGGCCTTCCCGGGCCGCCGCTGGGGGGAGCCCCCCCGGGCAGGATGCCACTTGACGCCCCTTCCCCATCTTCCGAACGCCTATGATCATATATGAAGCAATGCCCGAAGGTCAACGCTCCATTTCGGCTCGACATTCGCTTCACGGCCGCCCCTCCCCCTTGAGGGGGGGCTCGGTATCGCCTGCGCCGCGGCGGGCCGAACGCCATTCCCTGCCCGGCGCCCTGCCGCGCCCAGTCGAGGCATGACGATTCACGTCGTTCGCGCCTGCGCCGCATTCCGGCATTGCCGGGTCCTTCTCCATATTGCATGCGTTTGATCTGCCGGGCCCATCCCCCCGTTGGGAGGAAACGCCGTACGCGCCGGAACGATCTCATTTCAACGATCGCTTCAGGCGGCATGAGTCAGGCGTCCATCCGGGGTCTGACGCTGCTCTGGCTTTCAGGCGCCAAGCCGCCGCCTGGGGTGGGAAAAGAAGTGCGGCCGCGTCCCCTTCTCTCCTAAAGAGACGCCAGTAGACGATCTCGGGACGCCGCCCTCCATGGATCCTCCTCTTCGGCGGAGAGGAGATAACTTCAGTCGTCAAAATATATCGTTATACTATATTGACTATCCATGTACTATTGTAGACGTTATAGCGATTGAGGGGCCCCGTCCCCTGTTGCGGAAGGAGAAGGGGGGCGGTGAAGAATGGTGGGCCCAGTAGGATTCGAACCTACAACCAACGGATTATGAGTCCGCTGCTCTACCGTTGAGCTATGGGCCCTGACACAGAACAGCATCGCCGGGCGGATTATTCGAATAATTCCGCCGGCAGCGCCCAAGAACCCGCTCTTCAGAACGGGTGCAAAATGAGATCCGCCCCGCCGCGCCCTCCATGACGCGTCACCGTACGCGAATGGCCATTTACGCCCGGGCCCAGCGACGACGGTTTCCGCGCAGGCCTTCTCCCGGCGCGCGCGCCGCCGCCGGCTGCATTCTACGCCCGGGCGGCGAATTCTCAAACGTCCGCCGGCGTCCGGAGGCCCCCGGCCGCCGCAAGGCCCGCTACAAACCCGCGGGCGCCGGGGGGCTGTCCGGCCGGCGCACCCCGGGATAGATCCTGCCCCTGCACTCCGGGCAGATGCCGTGCGTAAACTGCGCCTCGGAGTGCGCGCTGATATACTCCTCAAGCGCGCGCCACTTCCCCTCTTCGTCCCGTATCCTCTTGCACGAGGAACAGATCGGGAGAAGCCCGCTCAGGAGGCGGATCCGCGTCAGCGACTCCTGCAATTCCCCGCGCTCCCGCGCCAGCGCCTCGTTGACCGACTTCAATACCGCCGACATCATTCTTTCCTTCGCGCGCCTGCGGAGCGTAGCGTCGAGCAGAAGGCCCTCGCTGACGATCAGCGCGGATATGACGGCGTCTATATACATCCTGTCCGGAGGCGCGAACAGGTAGAAATCCCCCATCTTCTCGACATTCAGCACGATCGCGGCGCAGGCGATTCCGATGATCGTGAATAGATTCCGCGCTATGATATTCATTAATCCCCTGGGCGCTTCCGCTCTCCGCAAACGGTACCATCCGCCCGGAAGACGCGCAACGGCATTTTTGTCGCCGCGCCGGGGGCGGACCGGGCCGATTTCAATGCGCCGATTAAGATGTCGCCGCGCCGCTCCCTCGTAGTATACTGAAATCGGCGCGCGGACGCGGCGGCGGGGCCGGTCCCCGGCGCGGTCGGGTCCAGGCGCGCCGCGGGAGGATTTCGTCATGATGATCTCGGGATCGAACATCTTCGACGCGTGGCTGAAGGCGGCCTCCGAGGTCCAGGCGAACGGGGCCGGCTTCCCCGCCTACGACACCCAGTGGATCAAAAAGCACGAGCTCAAGGAAGTGCTCAACATGGTGGTCGAGATACGGGATCCGTCTCTCACCCGGGATGAATACGATATTGTGCTCGAGACGCACCCGCCGGTCCTGCTCGAGTGGCTGGACGCGCTCTGGCAGTGCCTTGACCAGGCCAAGATCGCGAAGCTGCTGCCCGAGCTCGGCTACTCGTACGGCCAACGCCTCTTCAGCTACCGGGGGGTGAACCAGGTCAAGCGCGTCACCGATATCCTGAAGGCGAGGCCGTGGGAATGGCGCGCGAGCCTCACCCTCTACAACCCGACCGAGGATGACTACCACGTGGCGGCGTCGCCCCCATGCGTGGGAATGCTGGATTTCAAGCTTCGGGACGACCGCCTGCACCTCTCCGTCTTCTGCCGGGCGTGGGACATCGGGAAGAAGTTCGTGCCGGACGCCATCAATCTGGGGAAGATCCATCGCGACGCCGCGAAAGAGATCGGCGTCGGGACGGGGCCGATGACCCTACTGGTCTCGTCCGCGCACATCTACATGCGCGACGCGGCGATCATCCAGAAGGCGAGGGAGATCAGGCGGGGGGACGAGGGGAAGTGATATCCGCGCCGCGCGCTTCCCCCCTCCACCGCCAC
>ERZ1026796.621-NODE-621-length-27415-cov-4.344400_pt1 | contig 27415 bp, 26 predicted proteins | sample MGYA00520874_ERZ1026796 | MGnify/ENA primary metagenome ERZ1026796 (study PRJEB33270, sample SAMEA104284474) | anaerobic digester metagenome | biome: Anaerobic digester microbiome; feature: mesophilic sludge digester; material: Anaerobic digester biomass | place...
ACCCTTAGGCGGCCAGAACAGGTCTCTACCACTATATCAATAAATAGCTTCATCTGCTGAGAAACTATCAATACCCTTTGTATAAACTTCAAATAAGTAAAGCTTCAAAAGAATAATTCTTCCTACGCTTTCGATAACAAAGTAAGGATTTTCAATATCATGAGTTGGCTTAAATAAAACAAATTTTGTTATCGGCTCTTCAGGAATAATAATGTTCTTTTGTTCATCGTCAGCGTTACTGTGTTCCCAGTCAAAAACGAATTCAGTATCAAGTAAATCTTCTGCATTGAATTCGATAACATTTCCACTTAACTGATAGTTTCCTTCTGATACAAGAGAACCTTTAGCAAGTTTTAATTTGAATGTCTATGCAACTTCATTTGACTTAGGAATAGCTTGGACGCCAAGGCAATAAATTTTTTCTTTTTCAATTATCTTATCTTGACCGATAATACCGAAATTGATAATAGAAGTACCAGATGTAACCTGAGTCTTCTCCGGCTCTTCTGTTTCTTGGTTATCTCTTCCAAGCATAGTATTACTTTCAACTACTGTAACATTATCATCCCACTTACCAGTATCAATAAAGAAAATAACTCTATCCTAACTATCAGGGAGAATTGTTTCAATTTCAGTTGTTTGGTTAATAGTAAATGGAGCTCTCTTTGTCTCATAATCTTTTGTAATAAGTGACTTATAGAAATAGTCTCCTTTATCACAAATATATTCAAAGCAAACACGAGGTTCGCCATCATACTCTCTTGAAGTTTTTATGTAGATTTTAGTACCAATAACATAAAGTACTCCTGCATCGATAAGAGGATTATAATAATCGTGAGTAAAGCTACCGCTTCTTTTACTATCGTTTAAGTTTTCAGCTTTATATCTATCGCTACCAATAGAAATAGTAGCACTTCCAAGTGGACAGTTTTCTTCATCATCGTGAGTAATATACCACTTATATGCAACTTCTGCAACTGTAGGATAGAACATTAAGCTTGAAGAACTAATTGAAGTATCGTCAGCGTCTTTAATAACGCCCCTCTGAATTACCTTTGGAGTTGTAAGAAGAGAATCGTCTGTTAAATAAGCCATAGGAGCCCAACCATCAACAGAGTCCATCTTAATACCATTTTGTACAAGGTTTCTTGCAAGCTGTGGAATTACCTGACGAGTTTCAAGTTTTGAACAAACTCTATACTGTTTGCCATCAGAGGTTCTTTCGCCCTCTTCATACTCCCAATCTTCATTGGTATATTCTGTAACAAAGTCATCTGCGTGACAGTTATATACAGTAGTGTACTGGTCAATCTCTTCTGAAATGTTAATCTCGGTTCTATTTGTAATAGAGAATTTCTTACCTTTAACAATATAGTTTCCATTAACATCGCTAAGATAGCCGTCATAGGTTACACATTTAGCACCGAGAGACTCAAACTTATTTGTAGGGTCAGTGTTCTCCTTTAAGTATCTGAATGTATGACTAATTGCAGGAGCTGCAACGTCGGCAGAACCGAGAACTTCTGCATGAACAAGTCTTGTATCCTCAAAGATATACCACCAATCTTTAGCCATTGAAACTGCGCTATTCCACTGGTCCAATGTCATAAAGAAAGTATAATCCTTGTTCATGATAACTCCGCCGTCATCAAGTTCAAGCATAGCAGTTTTAGGAATTGCATAGAACTGGATAATTGTTCTTGGGTCAACTGACTGTGGTGCAAGAGCTATCTTTCCGTCTATTTCAATTGCTGTTTCGGTCGCCGCCCTGTCATATTTAAGTAAACCGTCAAAGTCAGGCTCGTCTTGGCTACCATAACAGAATCCAAGGCAAGAATAAGGAACATAGATGTAACCATCATTGTCAATATTCTCATGGAACTCTTTAATTAACTCATTACGAGGTTCACCGACTTCTCTATACTCATCCCAGAAATAACCTCTGGATAAGTCATCACTTAACTCAACGGGTCTTGTATCACCAGTGAAGGCATTGGTAATGCAGTCAACACCAGTGTTCTCAGCAATTTCATCTCTCTGTTCTTTTTCAAGCTCAAAGTTCAATTTATAACCACTAATGAAACCGCCAAAACAACTTACGGGAATACGATAAAGTTTTTCTTCCTTGTATTCTGTAAAGTCGCCCCAGTTATTCTCAGGGTGATATTGCCAGATACTATCCTCAAGAGTTTCCTCTGTGAAAGTACCAATTTCTTCAACGTTATTGTAAAGGTCAGTATCATAAATGATACCATAACCATTTCTTGAAAGCTCGTCGATAAAAGCATCAGTACAAGTAAAGGACTTCATATAGCTCTTGAACTGTTTCTTATCTTCTACTTTCTTAACAAAAAACTCAAACCATCTGTTCTTGTAGAAAAGTTTGAGTTTAGTTTCCGGTGCAATTAAATCTGCAAATTCATTACGGACGTAATCGCCCTTTAAAGAATCGAAATATCTATCAGGCAACTGGAAAGTAAGGGTATTAGTACCCTTAATTTCCCTTTTAAGAACAATGTTAGTTGCCCTGCCTGGATAAGACATGTCGTGGGCGCCAATAATGACGCCCTTTTCTTCAATTTTAGAATTACTTCCATTGAGCTTTTCTACCCAAACAGAAAGCTCATATGGTCTTTTCTAAATTGCCATTGTCTCACCTCACTTAATAGTACAAAGGTGTATATTTAATCTGTAATTTATTTAACATATCTGCGACTGCCCAATAAAGTGGAGGGAAGTTTGCCCACATATAGTTGCAAGCATACCACCACCAGTCACTAATATCATTGTTAATACAACGTAATGGCAAGCCAGTTACATCATAGTCATCGATATCAGGACCTCTACCATCTATTTTGTCTGGGTCTGTCCATACTCCCTTCATTGAAGTCCAAGAATAGTAAAGTGCGATTGCCGCCCACATACTATTCAAAATTCTTAAGAAGGTATATTCTGCATCGTTTTTAAATTTCTTATACATACTAATACCAAAATAATTTCTGTCGCCATTCCATGTTAATTTGTTAATTTGTTTTTCATACCATACTTTGAATTTAAGAAGTTCATCAACAGGTAATTCAGTACCAAATTGTTCACTTCTATCTCTTGAATAGCCTTCTAAGTTTTCAGCAGGAATAATTTTAAGAATATCTTCTTCAGGATAAATCTTAAAGAACTCTTCTCTTGCAAGATTAAATATGAAATCAAAGAGCTGCTGTACTTCTCTCTTATTCTTATTCAAGTCGCCGCCATAGCCCCAGTCAAATGGTCTTGCGTCTTCCCATCTCTTGCCGCCCCATAAGGACTCATCAACAACAGGTTCAACACAAATAAGTGACCAGCCAGGAGGAAGTTTAAACCATTTACCCTTTGTAATGGCATCATTCATAACAACCTTATTTGGCTTATAAACGAACTCCATTCCATAAGGATTGGCTGTTGTATAAAGCATGCGAGTATCACTATTTAAATAGTAATAATCGTCAAGTAAGTCGTTAATAAAACCGTTAATACCAATTGTTGTATCAAGAGTATGAATAAGCTTTGAGTAATTGCCGCTTTCTTCAAGTTTATCTCTATCTTCTATTGTGTATTTTCTTCTCTCACCAGTAAAGACTTTATCATATCCTTCGCCAACTGCATCAAGGAAAGCCTTGACAGTCATAACTCCGGACAAAGCCATTTGGTCAATTTCCATATAGTCTTCTGTTATCCACTCTGGGAACTTATAACCATTGAAAATATCCTAATTGTAATCGAGGTCTCTCGTATCTGAGCCAATATACTCAGGAGGATTATTGATATAACTATCAATAAACTTGTCAATTAACTCCTCAACTTCTTCATCGCTATAAGGTGGAGTAGGATGTAAGTCTTTCTGAGTTTTCTTAATGATAGGAGCAAATTCTTTAAGAAGCATCTTCAATGTTTCCCAATAAAGCTCATACTCCTCTTCTTCTGTAATACACTCAGCAAGTAGCTCTTCATAGCGGTTTGCGATTTCAATACCTCTTTCAAAATCAAGGTCTTTATAAATCTCTCTATATTCAGTACCGTTAATACTTGTAACATCATATGTTGTTACTCGTCCATTAGTATCAATATCAGCGAAATATTTAATAAAATGAGCAAGAGGATTATTCATATCAGTTACATATACCTTTCCATCTTTCTCTTCTAAAATATCTTTTGCTAAAGCAAGATATCTATTATCAGCAATCCAAGCACCAGTAGGGAGCATATCTCCACGCCACTGGATTGTTTGCCAGTAGAAGAGTTTAATATAGTGACCAAGTTTCTGTCTTGGAATTGGTTCAACATAGTAACAATGATGTGGATGTGCCTTACCAAGACTTTCAATACTATCGCCCATAATTACAGAGGCAATAACTCCATTATCAAGGTGAAGGTTAAATCCAACCTTATCTGCGTCTTCTGCAATAAGAGCATTATATGTATCTTCATCAAGATTTTCAAAAGGCTTATCAGAATAAGAATATTCATCGCCGCCCCAGTCTTTATCAGCCGGCATTTTTCCTTGCTTAATAAGAGCAATTACTTCGTCTTTTGTATAAATGTCATGAACACCTTGACCATTAACAAGACCTGGCTTCTGAATAGCAGGGAATGCTTCAGGATGAATTCCTTCAATAGTCTTAATCATTTCATCACGACTAAGTGTTCTTCTCTTGAAATATTTAGTACCATATTTATAAGGCTCATTATCTTCCTTATAATATGTTGTAAGTCCGCACCAATCAACAGCATCTTCGATACTTAAACGTTCAACATTGAAACGTCTAATTCTAAACTTTGTGCCGCCGCGGCAAGACCAGAAACTTCTTTTATTCTCGTCAAAACGAATCTCCCATTCAACTGGAAGGTCGCCAGGATTGTAGACTAACATACGAGAGCCAATCATTGCTCTTGATGTATGGAAGCCTTTCTCCATATTAACGAAATCTGTCTTTGAATATTGTGGAAGGTACATAAGTTCCTTATCGAAGTCAAGTGTAGGAGTATAAAGTAGCTTTGCAGTATCTTCCCACTCAGGAACATTATCCCAATAACTTCTTACATCAATAAGTGTCTTTTCTCCCTAATCAGTATCAAAGAAAAGTTCTCCTTGTTCAACTTGGTCATATGTAGGGAAACCAGTCTTCCAAGGAATATCATCATTTGGCTCCCATCCTCTATCATGTCTGTTCTGATGGTCATTATCTCTAAGCTGAGTATTCTCAATATGCTCAGGAGTTGTACCACCTTCATAGTCACTTGGATTGAGATTATAATGATAGTTAATATCCTCTGGCAGATGTCTTACTTCAGGTTTATCCTTTTTACTCTTAACGAAAGTCTAATCGCTATAAGCTTCCTAAATAATACATTTAGGAGGATTAAGTGTATAATAATCTGCCGCCCTTACAATGTATTTATCAAAACCGAATGCGTAAGGGAAATAACAAACAAAAACGAGTTTACCTGTACCCTTGTAAACTCTCTCACCTGTCTCTTTATCTGTGAAACAAAGAGACTTAAATTCTGGCTTTGACTTAATCTTCGCTCTCCATGTTTTATATGGCTCCTCATCGAAAACTAAATCCTATAATTTGTCAGTTGCAAATAGCTATCTAATCTTTCTGTAAATTTTTTCAGAAACATTGTCAAAAGCCAAATTGCAAGTAATCTCTCTGTTCTTATAAACAGAACCAAAATAATACTGTCCATCGCCGCCAGGTACATCAACTGTTGTATCAGTAGGCGCTGGGAGGATTCTTGGCTCATATCTATCAGAGGTACTTACGACTTCCAATTGTAAGTCACTTGTGTGAATCTTACCAAAACGAAAGCCACGGAAATCAATAGGCTTCATTTTCCTCACCTCACTTTTCTTTATTATACCCTAATATGCGGGTAAAGTCAAGCTTTCATCTATTATAATGTAGAAATTGGCTGTTTCTGCTCTAATAAAGAAAGGGGCTTAGTTACCTAAGCCCCAATCTATTACATTCCCAACGCTTTCTTGGTTGCCGGACCGCAAAGTCCATCAACTTCCAAGCCATTCTCAAACTGGAATGCAAGAAGTCCACCAAGAGTAATTTTACCAAACGCGCCGTCGATTTCATTTTTTCTCAAATAGCCTTTGTCTGCAAGTTTTGATTGCATTTCTTTTACATCATCACCGTGCATACCTTTCTTAATGGTACGAGTAGGAGTTGGTGTAGGAGTTGGTGTAGGAGCATCGCCTGGTAAATAGACAAAGCCTAAGAACTTATATCCATTACCTGCGCCCCAGTTACCACTACCTTTTGAACGTCTTGTTGTCCAAAAAGCATTTGCACATTTGTAACCAGACTCAGATGTAAGAATAGAACCATCGCTGTAAATTTCTTCAACTACAGCTACATGACCTGCGGCAGAACCAATTCCTTCCCAAACAATTACTGCACCGAGTTGAGGTTCTGCACCGACTTTAAGACCTTGAGAAATTGCTACTGAATAGAAGTTTTCAGCATTGACGGGAAGAAGATGAGTCATCTTAGTATCACCAAGAATCTCATTAAATCTTCCAAAAGCATATCCTACGCAGTTGTGAAGAACATTACAATCTGGGTCAGTAGGATTTCCAACAATTGCGGTTGACCAGCCGCCCTTTGCCTTGGTAATATAATACTTATTACCAGCTTCAGGTTTGGTTAAACGTGGAGTGAATGTCATTGAACTCACCTCTCATAATAGGTAAGGGTGCCGCCGGAGCGGCACCAGGTTTAACTGAGTTGCTGTTGAAGTATAACATTTGTACCCTCAGGACGTGCAACTTCTACGATTTCTTCCTTAACTCTCTCAATCATCTCGTCAATATCAGTCTCAGAAGAGATATGGTCGATATTGAGATTTATTTCAACATTGACGTCTCCGCCATTGTTTGTAACAACTGATGTGTTGTCTGTGTCTCTATCCATCCAAGGAATGTCTGCAAGAATCTTGGCTGCGTTACCGATACGCTCTGTATCTTCTGGTGAAAGGAATGCTTCAGGTTTGTCGAATGAACCGTCAACCCAAGCTGGACCAGTATAATCTACAAGTCCTCCTTCTCTGTACTTAAATACAGACTGAAGTGAAGTATCAGCAGCAATCATACGCTCCTTAATATTCTTGTAAAGTTCAGCTATGCTGAGCTTTGTTGAACCATTGTCCTTAGTTGTTGAAAGACCCATTGAAGAAGCAACTCTTGAAAGTTCATCTTGAGTTCCTCCTCTATAAAGTTTCTGAACATAATTTGCAAGTTCTGCATGAGTTGTTGAGCTGTTAGCACCAAATGAAATTTGACCGCTTTCAATACCACTACCATTATTATTGATAGAGTAGCCCATACCATTCATAGCATCCTTTACTCTTGTCCAGTCGAAAAGATTTGCATGATATGAAGTATCAGTTGAAGCAGGAACATCAGGTGTTGAAGTATCAAGACCTGTTCCACCATTTGCTTCTGCCTCTTGAGCTCGTCTAAGAGCTTCTGCGGCAGCGTTAGCTGCGGCACCACATTCATTGAGCTTTTTAATAGCCTCTTGTAATGCAGCGTCTGCATCGTTAATGGCTTTAATTCCCTTTGCCATATCTTCTTCGAACTTCTGAGTTGTTTCGTCATAAGCACGAGTAACTTCAGTTGAGAATGTTTCGGCTGTTTCAGTAACAATCTGTGCAACCTCATCACCAGTAACCGTTGTAGTATCTACAACAAAATCACCAGTTTCTGAAGCGGCATCCATTGCCATCATAGCCATATATTCTGTTGCACCCTCATATGTCTCACCATACTGCTGAAGTTTTTCTTCCTGCATAGCCAAGGTTAACTCAGCGTATTCAGATGAAAGACTTGATAAGAATTGAGCATATTCGTCAGCATTCTCAAATGAGTTTGCCAATCCTTCTGCTTGTGTATTCCAGTAAAGTGTATTTTCAAGAAGTGCTTCTTTAAGTTCGATTTCACTATCGCGAAGTTCTTGCTGTGATTCATAAAGTTCTGAAAGTCCGTCAATAACTTGGTCGATTGCTTCATCAAGAAGGTCTTCCCTATCTTTCTGAATTTCCTCTTCAAGTTTACGAGTTTCAAGTTCATTAGCACCAGAAGTATCTCTCTGCATAAGTGAAAGTTTCTTTTCTTTCTTTGCAAGGTCTTCGTATTTACTTTCCTAATCTCTAAGTTTTCTCTGTTTCTCAATAGCATCTTCAAGTGCGCTAATGTAATCATCATCAGCATCCTTCATAGAGTCGTATTTGTCCTTAAGGGCATCTACTTCATCCTGATAGTGCTGTTTAAGTGCATCAGCAAGTTCTTTCTGCATTGCTGTAAAGTTCTTAAGAGCCGCTTTGCGTTCCTCCTGAAGTTCCTTTTCAGCCTTACGAACATTGTCCTCAGACTTCAAAAGTTCCTCAGAGTATTTATTATATGTAGAAACCTGCTGTTCAAGAAGGTCTTTAATCTCATCAGTGAATTTTGATTCATTGATAAGTCTCTGGTCAATAATATATTTTCCAGTTCTTGAATCCTTCTTAGCATAATCACCAAAGTTGACTGTGGTCTTTTCGCCAGTCATTGCATTTGTATATGCGTAACTGCCTTCCTCAATCATCTTTGCGTAATTCTCAAGACCACTCTGAATTACTTTCTGCTTAGCTCTTTCTTCTGCAAGAAGATTATGTGTAGCCGCAGTATATCTCTGAAGTGCCGCAGTTGACTCATCAGTAGATGTAGCGTCTTCCATAAGTTCCTTTGAACGACTAATTTCATCATTAAATGATTTAATAGCTTCATCATAGTTATATAAGAAATCAAGTGAAGATTTACGATTATCTGAGCCGTAAAGTAAGTCATTGTATTCCTTGATTTTTTCATTTAAGGCTTCTTGTTTATCAGCAACATCTTTAAGAGCCTTAGCATACTCTTCGTCTGCCTTAGTCTTTTCTTCAGTTGCTTTCTTAACATTACCAAGTTTGCCCTCAGCATCAAGTAGACCCAAATTGAAGTTTCTAAGAGCCGCAGCGTTATACTTGTCTCTATTTTCAATTTCTTTGTTCATTGACTCGATTGTATCACCGAGTAATTCACTTGATTGCTTCATTGGCTCTAATTGAGCCTTAAGGGCGTCAATTGTTTCTTGACGTTGGTCATTAGTTATCTTTGTGATGTATTTAGTTTGATACTGGCTAAAATCTACCATGTCCTTGCCAGTAATCTGAGCCATGATTTTAGCAATCTTAACCCATGTTTCAAGAACAGGCTGTAATTGATTATTTATGTCAGCTTCGACAGTGACCATATCGCCGCCGTTCTCAAGAGAAACTATTTGAGCTTCAATCTGCTTAATCTGAATGTCAAGTTCATTCTTCTTAAGGATTGCTTTGTTTCTCTCTTGAATTAACTGCTTTTCACCGGCTTTAAGCTGGTCCTCATAAAGCTGTTTAAGCTTTTCTTGGTCAGCAGTAATTTTACCATTGGCATCAATATCGAAGTAATCATAAGCGTTAAGTCCAAGTTCTGAAAGATTCTTGATAGCATCTTGGAATGTCTTAAATGATACAGCACCATCTTCTGTAATATCCTTAACTGCGTCTACTATTGTATCTCCAACGTCTTCAACCTTATCCTTTAAATCATCAAGCTGTTCAACAAACTTATCTAATTCAAGTTCTGTATCAATACTAATATCAAGTGCACCATACTGCTCAGCATACTTAGCCATTTCATCAAACATTGCTTCAGCGCCAGTAACGCCGTTTTCTTTCATAGTTGCAATGTATGAATCTCTAAATGTCTTAAATGATGCAGGGTCAGTATACTTAGACCAGTCAATCTGCATATAAGCAGCCCAGTCTTCTTCCTTAATACCATTTTCCTTTAAAACGTCAAGTTGCTTATCAACAAGCTGTTTAGCTGAAGCCTCAACCACGCCGCTCTTGACGACGCCATCATAAGCTTCTTTAAGCATTTCAGCTGTACTAATCTTAATACCTTCAGCTGTCTTACCATAGATATTTTGAATATCTGTTTGTAACTGCTGAAGTTCAGCTTCGGTTGTTTCGTTTGCGAGACCGCGAACTTCATCCTGAGCTTCTTTATCAAGACCAGATTCTTTAAGCTACTCATTAAGAGTATTCCACATTCCAAGACCTTCATCAATCGTTCTATCTTGGAAGTTTAATTGCATATCTGTAACTTGGTGAATTAACTCATCTGAGGCCGCTTCATAACCAGCTTTCTGCTTTAAGTATAATGCATTAAGTTCATTATAAAGTTCTTGCTCAATAGTTCTAAAAGTATCTTCATCCTTTGCGTCTTCAAATTTTGCATCGTATGTTTTTTGATTATTAACGCCCCATTTATTAGCAAGCAATGCCGCATCAGTACCCATTGCTTTTTCGGCGTCAGACCAGTCATCCTATTTTCCTACCGCCCATTCTGCAATACCATCGTACATTTTTGTTGCAGATTTTACTATTTTTTTAGCTTCTTCGTCATCTTGTAATCCGAATTGCTCAGCCATCCATTCAAAATGGTCTCCCGCTGCGCCCGTACTACTTGCTGCATGACTCTTCTTTAGGTCTGCCCATTCAATATCTTTTTCATTTGCTTCGTCTGATTTAAATATTGCTCTTATAGTTTGTTCTGTTTCACTCTTGTCTCCATATAATTGTTTACTATATTCTTTAGTTATACCTAAGTAATCAGCAAAATGGTCAAAAGCTTCAGATGCTTCCTTTACGCTTTGGCGCATTTCTTCAGCAGCGTCCTTAAATTGGTCTGCTACTGTTCCTTCTCCAGACATTACATAGTTCCAAGCATCAATTAACTCTTGACGAGATTCTTTATTCTTGGTTACATAATCATCGCCGTCTTCAGCAAGTTTATTAGCAAAATCACTAAGCTGCTCGCCCCATTCGTTAAGTACGACATAACCATTGGAATCAGTGGTCCAAATTTCATCATCGGCAGATTTTTTCAAATCTCCACGAGTCATTTTTTTGAAATCTGTTACCTAAGTTGCAGCATTGATACTTATTCCAGTTGCGGTTTCAATATCACGAATTCCTTGATAATCTTTTACTGCAGATTGAGCTCTGAGCTCTTCTAAAGTTGCCATTTCTAACAACTGTTTCTTCTTGTTTATTTCTTCATCAAGTAATTTTATCTTTCTATCTTCTAAATCATTATAAAGTGAAAGTAAACCATTCTATTCATTTTCATAACGAATTATTTCAGGATATTCTGACTTAATCTTTTCAGCCAATTCAGCCATTTTATCCTGCTCATCTTGAGTCTTTATTCTCTTCTTCGCTAATTCATTATATTCATCTTTGAGTTCAGTAATACTCTTCTTTTCATCTTCTAATGTCTTAAGTTCTGAACTTGCTTCACTCTTTTTAGCCTTAGCTTTTTCAAGGTCTTCATTTGCTGCAGCGAGTTGTTCAGTGGCAGATGCCGCCTTCTTAGACTCTTCACCTTGTTTTATAATCCAAGCGAGTAACAATGCTACTGCGGCAACGGCACCCATAACTGCTACAACAAGTAATGCGGCACCCATAGTAGCGGCAACTTCAGCAGCAAAACAGCTCCACCATGCAGCGGCTTCAGTTTCTGCGGCAGCGGCCTTCATACCAGAGGCAATAGCAGCCATTGTTGCATTTGCAAGCATCTAAATAGCTGACAATGCAAGCATTTTACCGAATGAAGAAAGTGCTTCAGTACCGCTCATAGCTCCACTTACGAAGCCTGACATTGCCATTACTGCGGCAGATGTTGCGGCACCAAATGCCTATTGAGTAAGAGCAGTTTTCTGCTCCATCTTATCAAGGTTTTTAAGTCCTTGTTGAGCATTTTGTTCTTGAGTATTAAGGTCTCTAATTGCATCAGCCTGTCCCTTAATAGCGTCTCTTGCTTGTGGACCATTCTGAGCTTGAAGTCCCATTGCACGAGCGAGACGAACAGAAGCTTCTTCATAATTTAATACTTCACCAGTTGCGGCTTGAACTTCCCTTCTATAAGCCATTACCATCTGGCTTACTTGCTGATTGTCTGCAACAAGTTTGATAATCTTTGGAGTTGCTCCAAGTTCATTTAATTTATTTCTAATATCAGTAAGCTCACTATTTAATCTTGCGCGCTCAACCTGAATATTGATTTTAACACCATTCTTCTTCTGAGTAAGAGCTTCGCTAATCTGAGTACCAATCTGTTTGATTGTACCCATGCTGCTCTTAATTCCCTTTAAGAAATTCTGAATAAAGCTCTTAGCCGCCCAAATAGCGAATGGAGCAATAGCAAGTGTCTTCTTAAGGTTGACATTTTTAAGTCTATCTAAGAATGCGCTTAAAGAGTCAATTGCACCCTTAAAGAAATCACTGTCAAGAGTCTAAACTCTAAATTCTTCCCACTTAGTAGAAAGCTGATTAAGTTTATACTCCATTGTGTCAGCGTATTTAGCGAACTGTTCATCAGCCTTACCTTCAGCATCTGCCGCATATTCCATAAGTTCAACAGTTCTGTCATAGTTGTCCATCATAGCGATGAAACGTGACTGCTGACGTGAACCTGCAGCGATAGTAGCAACATAACGCTGAGTGTTACGGTCAAGTGTATCCCACTTTTCACTTAACTCAAGGAATACTTCATCAAGGTTACGGAACTGTCCATTGACGTCCTTAAGTGATACACCAACAGATTTTAACGCTTTATCAACCTTGTTATATTCAAGGTCATCAAATTCAGAATCAGCTGTACCAGCAACGTTCTCCTTCAACTCTGTAAATCTTGCGATAATAGTCTTTAAAGATGTACCGATGTTTTCAGCAGATTCCTGTGTGGTTTCAATCATCTGTGCTAAGAATGAAGATGTATTCTCAAATGTCATACCAGCAGAGTTAGCGATTGATGCAGTTCTTGCCATAGCTTGTGCAATATCGTCAACTGTTGCCGCAGCGTGAGCAGCCAAGTTAGAGTAAACATCAGCAACTCGTCCGCCTTCGTCCATTTCCATCTTGAAACCACGGATAGCAGATGTCATTTCCTGAGTAGCTGTACTAAAGTCGTTACCTGCCAAAGTAGCAAGTTTCATAGTATCAGTTGTTAACGCTAATGCTTCATTAGTATCAAGACCTTGCTGATAGAACAAAGCTGATGCCTGAATGATATCGTTAGTCTTTTGACCAAGTTGTGAAGCCATGTCAGCATACTGTGAGTAAGAACTCCACATCTCATTAACGCTATACTTAGTAACCATCGCAATAGATGCGAATGATTTATCAAGTTCCTTAACATCTTCATAAGTTTCTTTTACATTCTTCTTTATTAAATTGAAAATTGAAGTAGCACTGAGCAAGCTAAGAATACGCATCTGCATTCTATCGAAAGAAGCACTGGCATCTTCTGCCGCCCTTTCTGTATTATAAATTGCTTCAGTACTATGGTTAAATGCAGACCTTGCACCTTCTGTTGTACCTGTAAGATTTGCGGTAGCAGTATTAAGGTTCTGTTCAGCTAAAGTAGCTTCACGCTCAGCTTGTGCTCTTTGAGTCTCCTGCTGAGTTACTCTTGAGCTTGCAGTATGCATAGCGTCAAGTGAAGCAGTTGTAGAATCAATAAGAGCCTAAGAGTCTGCACTGAAATTAACAGTACCACCAGAAGTATCACCAATTGCGGCACGAGAACGCACTGCAGCCTCATACTTCTGAACATCGCCGTTATTCTTTAAAAGAGTATCTCTCTTTTCAATAACTTTCTGTATCTTAGACTTAAGTTCATCCATGTCACTAACAAAGTGACTAAGTTCTTCTTCAGTACCAAAGACACTGTTACGAATACCGTTATTCCAAACCTATGCGAAATCCTGACCATCTCTGATAGCGTCCTTAAACATTCTGTTAAGGTGCTGAGTAAAGTCTTGAATATCTTTTCCAGTAAATCCATTTGCTCTCTGCCATTCAGAATTGATATTGCTTGCAGTAAGCATATTCTGACCAGCAGTTGCCTTTAGACCAGCCTGTCTTGATGCATCTCTTGCAGCGTTCTTTAAAGAAACCTCAATCTGCTGTCTTAACTTAAGCTCGTCCTCTAAGGCTTTCTTAACGTCCTGTTCTCCCCTAACTGTTTCAGCAAGTTGCTTAGATACATCTGCTGAAAAGCCAAGTTTCTGGAAGTTAGCCGCAAAAGCTTCTTTTAACTGAGAAACTTTCTGTTTAGCTTCTTCTAACTTCTTTTCAAACTCTTTTACAGCAGAAGAAGGAAACGCCTTTTTGTCGCCTTTGATACGCTCTAACTCTTTACCGATAGCACCGAGTGAAGAGAAGGTAGCATCTACACGTTTACGGTAGTTTTCAATCTCTCTTGAGCTTTCCTTACCAAAAGCACCCTCATTTTCGAGGTTCTTGAATTTTTCTTCAAGTCTATCAAGAGATTTGGTCAAGCCAGAAGTAATATTAGCTTTTGCGCCAGCCTGCTCCATAGCAGAAATCGCTGCACGATAATCACTAATAATACCAGAGACATTTAAACCAATCTCAATCTTTTTCGCCATTCAACTCACCTCTTTAAACCAATTCGCTTACTGAAACAGTAAACTCATTTATTTTATATTTAACAGGTCTTTTAGACTTCATTAAATCATCAATAATAAGCTATGAAGCATCAACCCAGTCTTTACTACTTCTGCCATATTGTTTCTTATAGTCCCAAGGTCTTGCATCAAGAACGTCATAAAAACGATAATCTTTATTGTTCTAAAGTTTTTTCAGAGCAACTCTGAAAATACAAGACGCAGGAATAAAGTGACCATTAGCAGAAACTAAATAATTTATAACATCTTGCTCTGCTGACGCAATACGGAAAAGATTAACAATATTCTTATCCATTAGTGCTGTCGCGGCATCTTCTATGTTCATATTAACATTACCAAATTTATTAACAGTTTCCATAACAAGTTTTTGATTTGCTTGTATGAAAGCAAGAAGTTTAATTTCTTTCTCTGTAAGGTAACGTCTTAACTTAACATCATTCAATGCAAGACCTTCTTTCTGTCCTTTTGCAAGTGTAAAATGGTCATTATCATCCATATAGTTTTTAATGTTTAAACCAGCAGTAAAAACTTTGCCATTATACTTGACCTGTACGTTATCAATAACTAAGTCTGAGAAGTACTGACCAGAGCTTTTTCCATTATAAAGCTGCTATTTAGCACCAGTCATAGTCTTAGTAATATCACCAAGTGTTGGGTTAATATAGTTAGCAAACTCACCAAGAATACCAGTAATTACTGAGTTGCTGTCCAAACTTTTAATCTATCCATCTTTTTCATATGTGCTCATCATTTTATCAAAAGCCTTTCTAAATACAGTATTATGGTTTTTAAACATCTTTGCCGCGGCAGTAGCGGTATTTGATGTAAAATGAGCCTTACCATAACCAATCAATGTCAATTCAAAAGGACCTACCTTTTTCGAGTCAATAAAATTACTTATTGCATCATAGAAAGCCTGTTTTGCCCTTTCGGCTTCATTTTTACCAATAGCGGTCTTCTTTGCCTCTGTTCTTAAATTATCCTTGCCTGTCGCGGCAGTGATAGTAAAGAAGATAACACCGTTATTTCTAACATTAACTTTACTTACTGTAATATCTGCTAAGGTCTTAGACTTAGAGAACTTATGCTCATTAAATGTAGCAACAAGGTCTTCGCCCCATGCTTTTAAAGCATCGTGCATTTTAGCGTAAGTATCAACTCTTGGAACAGGATGTTTTTTTACATATCCACCAAAAGCTCCTTCGATTACTTTTCTAAAACCTTCTCCTGCGGCTTCAATCAATCCTTCTTGCATACCTTGAATAAATGCTTGGCTGTCATTTGACATCAAAGTATTTATCATTTCATTTTCAACCTATTTAATGTTATTGTCATATTCACTAAGTCTGCCCTTATCTTGACCTTTTAACCAAGATTTTCTTGAAAATACAGAGCTAATTTCCTTGATATTTTTAATAGCATCATATAGCTCACGAGACTGTAAGAAACAATATAATGCTGAACGCTAATCTGAAGAAAAATCTATGTTAGAAGATGGACTCGCAAATAGTACACGAAGTGGCATACTCAATAACGTATCCCATTTTTTAATCTGTGCGCCAATATCTGTTCCTTTTGAATAGAACTCTTTATATCCTTCAGGCAAGTCGCCAGGATTTGTACCAGCTTCATATCTTCCTCTTTCAACAACGCGAACAAGTTTATAGTAAAGCTGCTCTTCCTAAACAAAATATTCATCAATTCTTTGCTAAAGGATATGTTCCAAATCTCCCATGGCTTGCGCTTTGCCATCGGCGTTTTCTTTAGTAGTACCAGCCACTTTCCATATTTCTTGTCTGATACCTGCTCTCATTGCATTAACAGCCCTATCATCATATTGCTGAAAGGCTCTACCTTTGAAGTATTGATATTCACCCTCTTTACCAAAGATAGAGTCTCTCATATTATTATAATTGACTGTCTTTGCAGTTTTATTTGATTTACCTGCCATTTAGCATCACACGTATTCTCCCGTAAGCTCCTTATTCAAAAATGTTAACTTGCAGACTGAATTCATTTCTGCTTTCTATCCTTCAAGAGGATATCCAGTAAAATAAAAATCGCTTACAACTGGACTATCATAATTAGTACCAAGCTTTATAGCAAGACTTGAATTTATCTTAATTCTTGGTATCTCAAGTATAGCAGTTGTAGGTTCTCCACTAAAGAAATCTTTTGTAGTAACTTTAGCAGTTAAATTCAAGAATCCATTGAATAGTCTGTTACCAATATCGAGCTATAACATTGGGTCAACATAGTCAAATGTATAATCAACCATTACTTTTCTATGTTCTCCCTTGAAGATGATTCTATTGCCGCAAACATCAAAATTCATTATTCTGTTACCAGTTTCCATATCATAACAGAAGATAAATTTATCATGCTGTGGTGGAAGAGGTTTAAGTGGTAACCATTCTCTTCTTCCCATTGGCATTTGTTCGTTCTCAGGATTGCCCTGAAGTCCCCAAACACCATCAACATGATTTGGAATGAATTTAACATCTACGAACCAAATTCTATCTCCTTCAATAACGTCAAGCTATTCTTTAAAAGGAACAGATTTAGCATCCTTTTTATTCAACTTAGAGTTACTTAGAACAGCCCACGTACTTGGAGATAATATACCATGAGTAATTGCAAAAGTAGCTTCTTTGTCTACTTCCCAATCAATCAATAGATTATTATTATAACCGCCGCGAGCCTGCTTATGAGATTTATTCTCTTGGACTTGAGCGATATCTGCGCGTTCAAAACTAAGTATAGTTTCATTTATATCATACTTTCGTCCACCTAATTCTAATGGCTGACAAAGACGAACGTTAATATCATACATCTCTTTCATACCAACAAGGTTGTTATCCATAAGCTGACACCTCCTCTAATAATCTTCTTTATATAATGTAGATTTTCTTAGAGAGTGCTCTATAAAACAGAAAAGAGCAAGACCGAAAGTCTTGCTCTTGACATTAGTATATTTCCATGTTCTTTCCAACAATTTCTTCGAATACTTGAATTGTAGGAGTATAAGAATGACGCTTATCTTGAGGAACGATTTTAAATCCACCCTCGTGTGTATCTTCCTCAACATCATACTGTCTCAATTCAATCATTGATTTCTTATCGTTCTTAGGAACTAATACATCAACGTCAATAGAGAATGTTGAAGGATTTCCTGCCGCCTAAAGCTAAATCTTTGTGGAAGCAGATATCGCTGCGCGATTGATAAGCAGTTGTAAACGTTTGTCTTTACCTGTCTGTTGTTCACGAACGTATGTCTCGCCAACAATTAAGTATTCGCCAGGGAAAGTATCTACATCGATTGAGAGGTCTGTACCGATGAATGTAATATCATTTACATCTTCATCAATTGTACGTGTACGCTTGTAGTAAACTGTTCCTTGCTTAAGATTGATGAAGTCTCTCTTAATTACGTTAAAGTATACAAGATAACAGTTCTTTTTCTTTTCATATATGTCGCCGCCAGAAAGAACATCATCACCATCTTTAATAAGTGTGAAGTCTTCTGGAATTGTAATTTCATTACCGTACTGGTCAGTTACAGTATTAACGACATAGTCATCATGAGTTAAGTTTTCAACCCATTCCTCGTCGTATTGATTCTATAAATATGACTTAATAGCGGCTAAATAATCGACCTTTGTAGGAGCTGTAACTTTCCAAATTCTTACACATTTCTGAGAAAGAATTTTATCATCAAGAATCTTCTCCATCATAAATGGTAGCATTGTCTTTGCATCGTAGAAAACTGTGAAGTTTGACATATCGTTGCGATATAGTTTCTTTACACTTTGCATCTGTTCTACAAGGTCTATTTGCAAACCTTTCCTATCTTTAACAACACATTTCTCAAATCTGTCAATGTGCTGTGCTTCATAAAGGTCATTCTCAAAGTGACCAGTCTTACTAAAATCAGTAATTTCTTCAGCAATCAAATCAATGACTTCTTGTGGCATAGCATTGTGTGTTTTACCGTTCATATCACACCAACACAAGTCGCCAAGTGCTTGTTCAAGATAGTTAGGGAAAATATAGTAAAGGATATGGTTAAGGAAGAACTCATTACCAATATGGAAAGTAGGATTGAATCCACCATCGAGTGTACTATCCTTATTATAACCTGTAAATAAATCCTTTAAAATTTCAATAGTAGAAGTGACTTCTTCTCCCTCTCTATGCTGAATATTATCTGCACTAATGTAACACCATACGCACTTAAATCCTTCAGGTCTTTTCTCCAATGAGAAGTTAATCTGAATTATAATGTCTGTTGTGTCATGATGCTGAAGACTTTCTTTTCTTTCAGCATTATAAGGCTGTTCTTCTTTATTTCTGAAGGTAACTACTACATCTCTCCAGCCGCCCCATCTCTGACCAAAATCAAGTTCATGAACTTCTCTTGCTTCGTCAAGTTCAATAGCTCTATCTTGTTCTTTAATGACAATAGAAACACCCTCATACTTACTCGTATTATAATCAAAGTAAGGAGCAATATTTCTTGAGTGAGGACTCTTTTGAGTTCTACGAGTATATGCGTCTTTCAAGAACCAACGATTTTCTGCAACCATTGCATCAACAGGTTCATCTTGTCCTTCTGAATCGTAAAGATATTTAGAAGTGTGATTATCGTAGCCCTCCAGTCTATTTGTTGCAATATCTTGTGTATAACCTGTGCGTGGGTCGAAACCCGCTTTCTGTGCACATCTATATACAATCTCCCACTCTGCATCTGTTAACTCAGGAGATGGAAACGCCTTTACGGAATAATGCTTTTGACCGTACTTATTAGCTACGTTAAGTTTTGCAATGGCAGATGTCCATGGGGACATCTTAGCCATTACTCTACCATTCATAAATGTGTTTAAAGACATTTGTGAGAACAAAGCATCTTCCAATTTAAGTTTAAGGTCTTTTCCAAAATTCCAAGACAAAATTTTTCCGTTACCCTTACCACCATTGGCTGGTACAGCAGTAACGCTCTTATCTAAGGAAGTAACCTTTAATGTATCAAAATACAGAACTGGTACATAGAATTCCTCGTCGCCAACTCTGGTAATAGAATAAAATACTACATCAGCTACTTCTCTTATTCCATACTATTTAAATATATTCATTCAGTATCACTTCCTTCAATAGTAGCTGTGTATTCATCAGGTGAAAGAATCTTATCATATGTTCTTCCATCTCTGAGAGTCTCGTCAATAGAATACAAGTCAATCTTACCAACAAGTCTTGCGGCAACGCCGGATTTTTCCTTCTCGTCGGCAGGACTTTCATTATAGTCTTCTGTCTTATAGAAACCAATTTCACTATTCTGATTTTCACCATCAATGACCACACTATCGTCTGCAAGCATAACTTCTGCAAAGTCTCTTGGAGTATGAGCAAGAATATCAAGTTCAAGCTGTGGCTCGATATCTCCTACGTATGGCTCTGGGTCTGGTTCTGGATGTGGAGAAATAAACTGGTCTATCTGTGACTCTTCTGCGCCACATGGACATGGATTTTCAATCAAATCATAAGCGGTTAATTTCATCATTACACCGTCATTGCGGCGAAGAGCTGTAAGTTTCATATCAAAGATTGTAGGCTCACCTGTTGCGGCAAGAGAAAATTTATTAGTAGCATGAAGTTTACAAAGAGGAATCTCAAACTGATATCTTTGGTCTTCTCCATATCTATCTCTAATATATGTCTCACCAACAAGTCTATAAGTGCCCGGATAGTGAATTGGGTCGATAATAAGTTGCTTACCAAGAGAACTATTTTCTTTTGCTCTTTCTCTTGTCCACTTCAAATACTTTTCTCCTTTCTGAATTATTCTAAAATTACCAGTTAAACGCTGTCCATTCTGTCGATAGAATTCATAACTATTTGGTAGGAATGGCTGCATTGTTTTTGGGTCGATAAATACAGTTAAAGGAGTTTCAGAATACTTTTCCATATATCTGTATTGGCTATGTTTAGTGTTTTCGTCAGTATCAACAGCAAACATTCTATTTGCAATGTGTCTCTCCATTCTATCAAGAATGAAAACATCTTCAAGTGCAGTATCAATATGATAAATAGCATCCTGTGGAGGACGAATATTTGTATTATATTCAACACCAACATTAGCAAAGTAACGATAAGGTAAATATTTATTAGCTTCAATAGCGTCAATCTCAAGAGGACTAACAAGCTGACTATAAAGCTAATCTTTTGCGCATCCCTTGCGGTAACCATCTATATACAGGTTCTGAGTCAAGAAGCATACTTCAGGATTGTTTTCATCATCAATATCATATTCTTCTCCATGCCAAGCTGCAATAGTAGCATTGGCAACTGGCTCGAACTCATTCCATTTATTATTTGGATTAGCTATATTCTCTCTAATCCATTCAAAAACTTCCCTTCCATATTGATAGTAAATTGCAAAATATTTATTATCATAATGAGCTGGTTCTTCATCAACTGGTGGAGTGTAGTAAGGAGTTTTCCACCAAGTCTCAGGGTCTTTTGTAGGACCTTTACCATTAAAGAAATACCACTTCTATGTTTGCTCACGGTAGAAAAGAATTAAGTTCTCAAAACTAACTCTCTTCTTGCAATCCTTAGAAGTGATGAATCCTGATATCATCCAACAAAAAATAGACGTTCCACCTACATATCCCGCGGCATCCTTGCTTTTCTTACACTGGATACCCTCATACACAGGCCATCTGTCTGGAATGATAAGGAAATCAGAGAATTTTTCTGCTGTAAGGATTGCCGTTCTCAACTATGTATCTGGAACGTTATTATCAGTATTTCTGTCAAAGAAATGACGTAAATATAATTGTAATCCTTTAGCCTCCAACTTACCCGCCCAGTTCATACTACTTGAGGCAGGAGTAAATAATGCGTCCTAAAGAGTTACGGTAATATCTTTTCCATAATCCCAAGTAATGAGTTTCGGATTTCCTATTCCTCCTTGTGCAGATGTAGACTATGTAGATTCCTCTACAGTGGACACCTTTAAGGTGTCCATGTAGAGAACTGGGACATAGATTTCATTGTCATTTTCATCGAGCTCAATGGAGTAGAGACATACATCTGCAACTTCTCTAATACCATATTGCTTGAAAATATTCATCTATCATCCCTCCTATGTTATTTTGCAGAGATTCTTGTTGAACCGTCCTTTGGAACCATTGTTCCTGAGCATCCCTGCTTCATTTCCTTTTCAACTTCATAGAAGGTAATTTCCATTGGAATTCCGTTCTGTGGTGTAGCAACTTCAACATCAAGATTGAATGTTGTTGGGTCGCCGTCAGCCTGAAGTGTAAGTGTCTGGTCAGACTTAATCTTACAAAGTGGAAGACTAATCTGAACTCTCTGGTCTTCACCAGTATCACGTGAACGAATGTATGTTTCACCGACAATCTTGTACATGCCTGGGAATACACCCTGCTCTACAAAAATCTTCTGAGCCTTAAGAGGATTCTGCTTTGTGCTCAATGTAAGTGACTTCTTGTAGTAAGGCTCGCCCTGGTGGAACCAATAATCGTCGTCATAAGGAGTCATTGTTCTTGGGTTTACATATGCCCAAATTGAACGGCTAAGATTTGACTTCTTGCAGCATGGTGTGCAAGCAGTATTTGCAATAGCCTGTGAATCCTTAAGCTCGTAATCCTTACCAACTACATCGTCAACTGCACCGAAGCTAAGTGTAACTTCTGACTCGTCGCTAACTGTAAGTCTCATTGTAAGGTTCTTTTCTGCATCCATTCTGATTTCCTGGTCTTCAATTGTTTCAAAAACAACGTCAGGATAATTGAGTTCAAGGTCTGAAATAGCCTGTCTAAGAGCTGTTGAGAAAGCAGTTGTAACTGCTACGTCGCAAAGTGCTTCAAAATCAGCAACGCTCATAAACTCATTAGGGACGAATAATTCGTTTGCTAAGATACTATCAAGTCCGTCATAGAATACGTCTCCTGCCTTTGGTGTGAAAAGTGGAGCGATTGTTATCATTGAACTTACAGGTCTCTTAATGCCGCCATCGATTTCCTTCGGACCAATGTCGAAGATGTTATCTTCATACTTTGTGATAAGGTAGTAAGAAAGAGCGTTAATGCTATCGAATCTTACCCAAAGGTCCATATGTCTAAACTGGTCTGTGTTAATCTGAGGAATTTCTGTCCACTCAACATCCTTTGCAGCATGGTCGCTTTCAAGAGGTCTCTCCAAATCCCAGTCAACGTTGTAAGTACCAAGATATGCTCTTACAGAACCATCAAGGCATACACGAAGCTTGAGGTATGGATATGTCTCGTAATCATCGAGCATCTTAAGTGCAACTGCGTCCTCAGTTGTTGCAGCACAGTTGTCATAAACTGGCTTACCCTCTGCCTGTGCGTGATAAATAATCTTTGCTACAGGAGGTTCGTCACTGTACTCGTCATAACCTCTAAGGTAGATAATCTCATACTTAAACAACTCAGAAGGCTGGTTAATACCAACAGTCTGGCGACGCTTAATAGGATATGACTTTCCATAGATTGAGTAGAATCTATCTGGAACCATAGCGATAGATTTTACAGCTGTTTCAATTTCAAGGTTCCATTTATAAGGCTTGCCATCAACGTAGCCAAAGCCCTTTACATTAACACCGTCAAGAATAGATGAACGCTGTAAGTAAACAGGGTCACCGTGCTGGTCAGGAAGAATATCTTCTGTAGCATCACGAGGAAGGAGATTACTGATTACTGCATTGACAGTATCATTTCTTGGATAGAAGGCTTTCTCCATACGAGAGATTCTTTCCATGCCGCAATCCATTGACTGTAAACCAGTCTTGTGCTGAATATGAGCGTCCTTCCAATCAGCGCTCAAAATACCGCCCCAGCATAAACCAAGTGAAGCAGGTGTACAAAGAGCATCTTCAAGTGTTAAGTTAATTGTCTTTCCATAATCCCAAGAGATAAGTCTTGAATTTCCAAGACCACCCTGAGCCCAGGTATTTTCAGCAGTCTTTTCAACTGTTGTAACCTTTAAAGTATCAAGGTAAAGTGCAGGAACGTAATAAACGTCGCCAGAGCCATCCTCCTTTTTGTGAATACTGTAAATAGTTACATCAGCAACTTCTTTAATACCATACTGGTCAAAAATATTCACTATCTATTCACCTCACAATCTTATAGTAGAAAGTGCGCCAACCATTACTGATTGGCGCACTGATTGCATCAATACTCTGTTGCGCCGATTACCAATTCCTCATCTTCTCCACCGCTTACTTTATACATTTCAGCATCGTCAAGGAGGTTGAGGTTCTCAGTATCCTTAACCATTGTAGAGCCGTCATTCTCTTCATCGTTATCAACAACATCGAACTGAACAAACTTCATCATTACGCCGTTGTCTGGACGAAGAACATCCATTGTGAAGCTGAATACTACAGGGTCGCCATCTGCCTCAAGGGTAATTGATGTGCTTTCTGCGCTCATCTTAGCTTCTGGAATGATGAACTGGAATCTCTGGTCTTCGCCAGTAGCCTTATCTCTTACAAGTGTCTCACCGACTACTCTGTAAGTGCCAGGGAACTTATCAGCAGAGATTTCAATTGTGTTACCAATGCTGTTGCCGTCATATGCAACAGAACGAGTAAACTTATAAAGTACTTCGCCTTCGGCAATTGGTGTACCATCCTGGAATGGTTCCATTGTCTTAGGGTCGTAGTAAACTGCCTGAGCAGTAACGTTTCCTTCAGAAGGAGTACCTTCGTGGTTGCCAGCTGGAATAATGAAGTTACGCTTAGCTGTAATCTTCTCCATTCTGTCAATCATTGTTGTATCCTTTACACCGTTCTTGAGGTCACCGTGCTCGCCAGCCCAAATAGCTGCCATTGAAGCAGGTGTGTAAAGAGCATCTTCGATTGAAAGAGTGATTTCCTTACCGTAGTCCCAAGTGATAAGCTTAGCATTACCACGACCACCAGTTGCATCAGTCTTTTCAGATGCCTGCTCAAGAGTAGAAACCTTAAGAGTATCAAGGAAGAGAACAGGAATGTAACGAAGAACGTTCTTCTTTGTTCTACGAATCTTGATTGAACCAACTGTGCAAGTTGCATCGAATGTTTCGTCGCAAACAGTAATATCAACAGTGTGAATAAGACCGTTCTTAACGATTCTCTCTGCCTGCTTGTCAGTGATGTAACCATTATCGTTAATCATCCAAGCTACCTTTTCAACGTTCTTTGTGCAGTGTCTGTTTACTACGAATACAAGTCCGTATGTACCGATAACTACAAGTGCAAGGAATGCAGTACCTGCAAATACCTTATCCTGGTAGTAAAGTCTGTTGCCCTTCTTGTCATAGAACTCGAAGATGCCTTCCTTATCGCCAGCAAGTGCACGAGCGTTGATGTTCTTAAGTAAGTAAATATTAGCACGGTTAGCAAGAACACCATTGTCTGGGTTTACATAGATTGCTCTATTTGACTCCATCTGAGCAGTTGATGTAACTCTAATCTGTCCAACCTGACCATTAAGGTCTGCAACAGAAAGTGCCTGAATTACGCTGTCAAGATTGTAAAGTGATGAAAGTTTCTTGCCTGTGATAATATCGTTGAGTGCTACACCGTTAAGTGTGTAATCCTCATACTGAACGCCGCGTCCAACGTCATCAAGTGGAGTTTCAGAAACTGATGCCTTACCAGTTACTTTATAGCCACCGAATACACGAGTGTATCCTGTTTCTACGAAGTCTGCGCTACCATCAAGAAGCTTCTTCTCTTCCTTAAGAGCGTCAATTGCGTCGTTAATGCTGTAATGAGTATCGTCGCCCCATGTGTTAACAGCATTGTAAATACCGAGGTCTGTACCTCTCTTTGTCTTAGACCAGTCGCCGTAAGTTACAGCCTGATTGAAGAAGCTTACAGTCTGTGTCTTCTTGTCAAGGTAGTAACCGAGCTGCTGAGGAAGGTAATAACCCATCTCGTCTTCTACAAGAAGCTCAGCATAGTCTGTATAAGTAATATCGTAAGCCTTAGCTTCGATAGTGTCTCTCAATTCCTTAATAGCCTCGTCAACCTCTTCAAGGTCGTAAAGGTTCTCAGAAATTCTTCCTGCAAGACCTACAACTACAACTCTTTCCTTACCGTTTGGAGCTGTTGCAAAGTTGTCATCGAATTCGAAGCCGCCGAAAAGCTGATTTGGATTTGCGAACTGGTAACGAGTACCTGCCTTAGTAATAAGGTTCTGGTTCTTAGCAAAAATCATGCAAACCTGCTCAGGGTATGAGAATTCGTGAGTACCAACTGCACGGTCTCTATCCATTGCATAGTGACCAACTGCTTCGCCTTCGCCAAGGTCATATCTACCTGTTGTAAGTTCTGATGAAGCTGTAAGTGTAGCTGTGAATGTGATAAGGAACTTGTTATATCCGAAGTCTTCTGAAACTGTAACTGTACCAACAGTTGCTTCAGCAGGAACGCTATCTGTGATAACGCTTGCAAGCTCTTCTGAAACTGCGGCTGTTACTGTATCATCTGTACCAGCAAGGTCGAAAAGTGCGTTAATCTGTGCTACAGTAAGTGTACCATTCTTTGCTGCTGCAATAATTGCTTGAGTTGCTGTATCAACGACTGTTTCATCAAATGTGAAGACAATATTACCTGTTACTTCGTCGCCTACTTCAACAGTTGGGTCAACTGTAACTGTAACTGTGATAGTACCTGTAAATGTTGATTCTGAAGAACCACCAGTTCTTACAGGCTGAGTAAGACGTACAACTACGCCAAGGTCGTCGTAAAGACCCTTCTGAACGAGCTGGAATCTACCCATAATCTCTTCTGGTGTTGCATCTGCAGGAGCAGTAAATGTGATATAACCTTCAGTAAGTGTATCGTCTTCCCATGTAAGTGAACCATTGTCACCAACATAAGTTGTAAGATTAGCCTTTGTGATGCCGTCCATTTCGATTGGGCAAACGAAATCAGACTTAAGAGTAATTGTCTCTACTGTGTTGATTTCTGCATCAGCATCGCCTGTAGTACCTCTGCTTACAACACTACCGATGTTAGCAGCTGTCATACCTGTGATTGCATAGCCGTTAAGAAGAAGGTCAGCAAGTCTATCTCTGATGTTACGGTTTGTCTGGCTTTCAACAAGTGAAAGAACAGTAACATTTGGAGCATCGAAAAGATTTGGGATACCGTCAGCATCTTCATCAGCAATAAGGAAATCCTTAATGTCTGTAAGAGCTTCGCCTGTGATAACTTCGCCATTAGTAAATGGCTCTGTACCAGCAACAGCTTCAGTATCAATAAAGAGGGCTGAACCCTTAACCTCGATTACATCGTCACAGTCATAGTTAAAATGAGTAAGAACATCTGCATCCTTGAATACATATGCCTCATAGCCATCAGCTACGCCCTTACCATCCTCGTCAAGAGGATAAACAGTTTCCTTAGCGAGAGCGCCCTTGAGGATTGAGGAAATTGAGATTTTTCTCTGTGACTCATATGTTTCGTCCTTTCTTTCAATACGGTAAAGAGTTACGTCAGCAACTTCTTTAATGCCATATTTCTCAAAAAGATTCTGTGCCATGTTTGTCATCAACCTCCTTTTTAAATTTAATCATCGGGATTACTTCCCCAATATTTAGCTTTAATTTTCTTAGAATCTGCGCCTGCACAAAGCATTTGTATATCCTAAGTCCATTTTTCTCTCAACTGATGTCTCTATATCAATCCATAGAAAGCATAAATTGACTTATTTTTATAATCAATCCCGAATACTTCTGCTATCTCCATTAGGTCTGCTAAATCC
>ERZ1026796.638-NODE-638-length-26877-cov-4.928935_pt1 | contig 26877 bp, 19 predicted proteins | sample MGYA00520874_ERZ1026796 | MGnify/ENA primary metagenome ERZ1026796 (study PRJEB33270, sample SAMEA104284474) | anaerobic digester metagenome | biome: Anaerobic digester microbiome; feature: mesophilic sludge digester; material: Anaerobic digester biomass | place...
TGGGGTCAATTTAACTTAGTTGGAACAAACCCTCTCTTTTCGGGTGTCGACCCAACTCAACCCTCATATTATTTTCTCTTTGCTGATCAAGAGCATGGGTATTCACCTGCTATTGACGCTGGAACAATTGACCCATTTATATTACCTGCTGGTTATCAAATACCGAGTTATGATGCATTTGGATTTAATAGAATCTATGGGAATAGCATAGATATTGGTTGTTTTGAGTCACCGGGATATACAGGCAACGATGATCACACAATTATTCCATCAAGTGATTTGATGCTCAATAACTACCCTAACCCGTTTAATTTGTCAACAACGATCAATTACAGCCTATCTAAGGATGGGTTAGTAAAATTAAGTATATATAATATCAGGGGCCAATTAGTTACAAAGTTGGTAACCAACCCTCAAACAAAAGGAACATACAAAGTCACTTGGAATGGAACAGATCAAACCGGTAAGCGTGTATCTCCCGGACTGTACTTTTACCGCATAGAAACAAATGGCAAGACATTGACCAATAAAATGATACTGTTAAAGTAGAAGAACAAATAAAATAACGCACTCGAAAGAAAAATCCTGGCTCAATTTCACTATTCAAAGGCCGTATTCATCCTCCACTTCCAATGAAACAGTAGAACCGATGATGGAAGGCCGGTCGCTCAAGGGATTTACCTCTGTAGGATAAAGTCACCAAACAATCTATTGACAAAGAAACTCATTGTTTTGGAGTAGCAACAGCTCCAATCTAGGATATCGGGCGGGTGACAACCCCGCCTGATAATAAGAATGACTACGGTTAAAAAAAAGACGCTCGCATAGATATCATAAATTCGTGATACGAGGAATAGAGGTATGATATGAAAAAGTCAGTAGTTATAACACTGATGTCTTTGATACTATGGGTCGGTGGCTTACAGGCAGCGATGATCATCGTAGCTGCAGATGGTTCAGGTGATGTCACGACCATTCAAGCAGGAATCAATATGGCAGCGGTTAGTGATACGATACTTATCTCTCCAGGTATTTGGACGGGTGTTGTGGTCATCGATAACAAACCTATAACAATTGGCAGTTACTATATTATTGATGGAGATACAACCCATATCAGCCAGACGATCATAGATGGCGAAGACATACGTACGGGCATTATCATCAAAAACTGTAGTGGGTCTATTGATACTTTAAAAGTAATTGGGCTTACTATAAGAAATTGCAGGAGTAATCACTATCCACTAGCAGATTACACATCTGGTGGTGGTATTGGGGTTATGCGAAGTGTCGCAGAGATATCAAAATGCGTAATACAACGGTGTCGAGCATATTATGGAGGTGGAATTAGTGCAATCTACTCGACTGTTTTTCTTAAGGGAAACGAAATATTTGGTAATGTGGCAGAACGTTCAGGCGGAGGGGTCAGTGCTATTAAACTTGGGACAGGAATCATCTTCGATCAGGACGATCAAAACAGCATTTATTTGAACTACAGTAGCACTGGCTGTGATATTTCGTATGCCGTCACATGCAATCTTACTGTTATCTATTTGGATAGGGGCTCAGTTACCACTAACGATCCCTACTTCTATTTTTGCCCAGGTCAGACGCCGATCTTCATCAATCAGGGAATTATTAGCCAAGTCAACTATGATCTTTGGGTCAGTCCTAATGGAGATAATGATAATGACGGAGTAACCCCCCAAACGCCATTAAAAAATATCTCATATGCCTTATCGAAGATCCAGTCATCCAGCTATGCTACTCGCACAGTTAATGTGATGCCGGGGGTATATTCTTGGAGTCAAACAGGTGAAGCTCTACCTCTTCAACCAAAGAGCCATGTCAATATTATTGGAGAGCAAATGGAAAGCGTAATCCTCGATGGTGAACAATACAGCCCGTTTGTTATTGGCAGATGGGCACAAGATTATTTGACTATCAAAAATTTTACATTGATTAATGGGTATGCCACAATGGATTATCTATTCACTTTATATGATACAGTAAACGGAATAACTAACAGCATTGTGGTGGAAAACATACATATTAGAAATTCATGGGCATTAGGTGATGCCTTTAGAATCATGTCTTGCCACAATCTCACCGTAAACAATCTCATCATAGAAGACTCGCAGGTAGGAAATGGGTTTAATATATATGCTTATGAGACAGGTAATTTCTCCAATTTCCGGGTGCAGAGACTAAGCTCTACCAACTATGACATATACAATTCTTCCTGTACAGGAGGTGGAATAGGAAAACCACTTAGTGCTGCAGCATTGCAGACCACCATAAACATATCAAATTTCCTGATCACCGATATTGTGGATACTTCGCAGTTCTGGCAGAACATGCCAAGTGGTTTGTCGATAGGCGTGGAAGGCGGTAACTGTGATCTGACGATAAGTAACTGCACGATAGCCAATAACAGTTCTGTAACTCAAAGTGGGGGTTTGAACATCACTTTGGAAAACTGCAACATGCAGGTGAATAACACGATTGTTTCGGGAAATACTCCTTATGAAGTGGCGATGTTTGCCTTTAACGAATCAACTTTTGCTGATGTCTCATTTAACAACTGCCTTATAACCGGAGGAAGCGACAGCTTCTTTATACTGGGTGGGGATATCACTCATACATGGGTGGATGGCAACCAGTTTGGATATCCGTCTTTTCTGGGGGGGGATACTAACGATCCTTTGTACTATAGTCTGGCATCAAACTCCCCCTGTATTGATTCCGGTACTCTGGATACATCCGGGCTTGATCTCCCTCCTTATGATCTGGCAGGCAACTGGCGCATCTGGAATAACAGGATAGACATTGGTTGTTATGAATACGGTTCTGAACCTTGGGTAAGCAATGATGATCCGGTGGCGCCGGAGATTCCTTCAATAAAACTTGTTGCATATCCTAATCCCTTCCAGAAAACAACTACAATCAAGATGTCTATTCCAGTTGAATATGCTAACAGAATGACTGGCAATAATAATGCATGTTTAGATATATATAATATCAAAGGGCAGAAAGTGAAAATGATATCTGTTGATATTACAAGTTCCTTCGAGCAGGTCACTGTTTGGGATGGTAGGGATAATAATGGGAATAATTGCGCTACGGGTTTATATTTCCTAAATCTCAAACTAGATGGCAAGCAGGTAGTGAGTAGAAAAGTAACACTAATAAAGTAGCAAAGTGTATTTGACAACGCTTCATCATAAACGAGGCTGATTGGCATAGAAGGTATTGATATCAGTCTCAGAAAAGGTACCTATTCCGATATTAACATTGTCGGCTATGAATACTTCCAACGAGGCATTGAAGTGCATATCCGTCTCGGTCATGGGAGCAGGATAAGTAGGCTGTTGAATGGGCTGAGGCATCAGATCACTCCCTTGATGGCTTTACCGATTGAGAACAGCTATTTGCGGTTATGTAACACATATTCGATGGCTCCTCTGATGGTGCTGAAGACCTTGATATGACATTGGTCTGTTTGGCCAGGAGGGACTTGGTAGCCCGCTCCACAGCCAACTGTTTCTTGGCATAGTCATCCAGGTCCTTGGTGGCAGGATTGATCTTGATGTCCAGGATGATAGCCAGAGCCGAATTGACCTTGGCTTTGTCAATCAGCTTCCCTGTGGTTCTGGAGATGATCCAGACCACCAGAGCCGAGATCAGACCCAGGATAAACTCCTGATTTGCGTAGATGAAGTCCCTATATACTCCTTTATCTGGTTATTTCTTAGGTGGTGCGTTTGAACACTTTCACGAAGCCGGTGTCGGCGGAATTTAAAAGTGCACCAGAAACAGAACTATAGATTGCACCACTCGAAGTACTAACTAAACTATCTTCCAGGCATTCCCATAAAAAAACGCTGTGGATAAGTTATAACATACTGTTGTATAGTTAGATATGTGGTGTAAATGGCAAAGGTTATAATTTTGTTATTTAGTGAGAAAGTGGATTTTTCCTCAAATTTTTTCGTAACCAAAATTAGCAATCAAGAATTTTATGCCATTTAAAGCCCATAATACTTTCCCATTAAAAAATCAAATATGGTTGAGATTAGTTTGGTTGTATCTAAGATTTTTAGAAAAGGTTTTCAAAGGAGAAACGACTTTTATCTTTTATGTGATTTTGCCAGCCAGGATATGCTTGCTTTGGAGCTGGTTGCGAAAGCAATAGCTATTTATAAGAAGCGTTGGGCAATTGAAGAAGTTCATCGCCAAATGCAGCAAAACATGAAATGGGAAAATATGAGATTGGGTAGCTATCAAGGTCCGAAAAATCTTAATGCTTTAATGGCTTTAGCATTGTTCTTCATCTATATGTCTAAAAAGTATATTGCAAAATTCGCCGCCAAGTTCCCTAAAATAATAAACTACAAAAAAGAAGATTTATCTATACCTAAAGAATTCATATCCTACAGAATAGCTGAAGTTATTACAGTATGCATTAACTTTATTATTCAGTATAAACGGAAACTAAGCTTAGCAAAACTTATCGACCGGCATCAAATGAAAATAAGGCTCCGGTGAAAAAATATGGGAATGCTAATAAAGTACTAAATCCTTGACAATATTGAAGTATCTCTAATTATTGCAATTTATAATTTGTGAGGTAAAAAAATGATTGAGTTGATTAGGAAGAAGTGCAAACAAGGTGACATAGTAAAGATCACTCTTGATGGTGGTCGGGAGATTACTGGAACTCTGGACGAGATTAGTTCTGAGCATTTAACTTTAATCGTGGACGAATGCCCTGTAGTCTTGACCCATAAGATAATTGTTCTGTTCGAAATTGTAAAGAAGCAGGAAATTTCTCGAGTTGTAGCCACAAATGCTCCTGTAAGTGCTTCCGTCAAACCTGCTGAATCTAAAACTACTACACAAAAAGAAGAGATCAAAGAAATCTCTCCAGATGAAGCACTAGCCACTTCTCAACCTGTGCCTAATCATCCTATCAAGAAAGTCGAATTCACAAAAGATCTGATTACGGGCTATAATGATGCACTAGTCTATTGTTTATATCTAGATAGTTTCGATATCAGCTCGATGGTGACTCAACTTGATTTCAAATATGATAATCCTTCAGTTTCGAGGAGCAGCATCGATAAAAAAATTCAGCGTTTATCTACTATGTATGCTAATTACCAGAAAGATCCTGATCTCAATTTGATTCAACCAGCAATTGCTGAAATCAACAGCTTATACTCCGAGAATCCGGGGAATCTTAGCTTAAACTGGAACTATTTCATTTTATCAAGCATCAATAAGGAATACGATACGGCTTTTAATTGCCTACATGCCTATGCGCTTGGTTCATCTAGCATTGATCTCAGTGATATACAAGAATATTATATCTACTTATTGGGTCAAACAAGATTCTACGAAAAACTAGAGGAATTGATCAAGCACTTCAAGAGCACAGTGAAAGAGAATACTAAGATAATCGAATTCTCCCGTAAGGCATTAAGTTACATGCTGTATAAAAGCAAGATGAACACTGCTATTGAAGCAGCTCTCAGTGTAGATGAAACTAACATTCTAAAAACCATAATGGAGATAATAGATAAAGTACCTAGAAGAAGTATTTATTCCTATGTATATAGCACTCCACGGCAACCGCCGAAAAATATCCCAACAAAACCACAGACAAAAACCAGACAGTTTTACAATCTAACAGAAGAGATAAACTCTGCAGTCAGTAGTGGGGATGTTAAAGCGGTGGACTCAATATATAGCCGGTATAAATCTCGTTCGGATGCTACAAAACTAATTCAAATAGGCACTGCCTACCAACGCTTAGGGCAATACGAAAAAGCAATTCAATTATTTAATTATGGTTTAGAGCATTTTCCTGACAAAGAAGTGGGATTCATTACATCTCGGGTGCAGTTGTATGAACTGCAAAATGAATGGAATTTGGCAGATGGCGACTATAAACGACTTTTAGAGATCAACGGAGATACAGAGTCTAAGAGAAAGAATTACAATTTTCAGAGAGCTCGAGTTCTTTTAAAAGACAGAGATATTGTAAAAGCTAGGAATATATTATTCGAGTTAAGTAAGAAATACCCAACTGATACTGGGATAGCCAACGCTCTTGCTGAGGTCGACAGAGTAAAAGAAGACATTGATTCCGGTACAGACCAATCTGTTGAGATACCGATTATAGATATTGGCGATGACCAGGTTGAGATTATTAGCCCAATGTTAAGATTTGATATTGAAGAGTGCGACTATAGGGATGAAAGCATAATTAAACAAGGTAACAAGCCAACCTTAGAAGATGCAATTCGATTGAAATCCAGAGCAATGTCCAGTATTAAAGATCAAGTTGAAATGTCCGAAAGATACCCTATATTCTTAGAAGCTGCCAAAGCATATAATGATTTACCTCCCGGCAGCTATGATCCTACAGATATTTACGAGTTATTGGCTAGGTATGCAGCCTTACGAGCTGGAACTATTTTTTCAGAGCTCAAGAAACAACTACTTATGACTACTAGAAGGATCGATACTAAAAAAGCTCAATTAAAGGCAGATACTGCATCAAGTTATTACTTGGAGAGTGTTAATCTACAAGCTATGGTGAAGCCCGAAAATATGCTCTTACCCTTAACAAATCACTTAAAAATCCAGATGGCTGTCTTATCGTATAGATTAAACAGACCCGTTGGTGAAGATATGTTCTCCGGTAATTTTACTACTATATTCAAATCTTGTATTTCGTCAATAATTCCAGAATTGAATGAACTCGCATACAAGTCAGTAGTCACAATCGGATCAACGAATGTAATTGCATGGAATAAACTGAAGTATGTCAAAGGGGGTAGCGCAGTATTCTATGGTACAATCACAACTGAAAGTAAGAGAGTTATGCCATACATGTATTTAAGCCGTTTATCGGGAACGGATTTGTCACCCAAAGACCTTCCTGGTGATGCACTGAGAAAAGTATTCCAAGCAAGAAAAAGTCAAAATGAACAATTTGTTGAACTAACAAAAGCTCCGAAGCTCATCGACTTCAGACCACAGAATATTAACTACATAGAGAAAATCATTCAGGACATGGAAAACTATAGAGCTTTGTTTTTCGAATCTGATTTAATGATTCTAGAAAAGCTGAAGTATATAGTGAACATTTTCAAACCATATGAAACTAGGGGTGCGAACGAGAGAGTATCAATAATCGTTAAGGTTCGCTCAGAGATATTTAGCATTATCGAATTCATTGAAAGTAACCCAACTTATTTAGGGCGTGTTGCATTCTTTCCTATTCTTCAGTCATGGAAGAAGAGCATTCTTAAACTCGAATCTGAGAGAATTCAATCAGTTATTCCACGGTTATCTCTTAACGTAGATCCTCAGGTTTATCACAGAGAATTAAATGTAGTTTCTATTAACGTGGTTATTCAAAATACAGGTCAAGCAACGACAGACAATTTCTCATTGAAACTTGAGTTAATGGAAAATGAACAAGGTGTGTTATATAATGAAAATGAAGTCAATTTCGATCATGAACTGTATGTTGAAGATCACTTTTATCATCGATATCAAGCGGAAGTGCCAATCAACCATAGTGGATCATTGTTTTTAAGAGTAACCCCAACATTTTCATATCAAGGGACTAAAAATCCGCAAGAAGCATTTGAGTTCACCATTTCACCAGAAGATTCATTCGATTTGAAGGTTGAAGATATTAAGTGGAACTATCTGAACATTCCTGACAAACACATGTTTAAAGGTAGGGAAAAAGACATAAGTAAGATATCTAAGCATATACAATCAACTGAAAGATCTCTATCCTACATCCTCTACGGGCTTACCCGCACTGGTAAAACTTCTATCCTCAAATATCTCAAATCTGAGTTGTACGGATTAAGCATTATGTCTTTAGGGAGTACTTGCTACTTATGTCCGATTAGATGGGATTTTGATCAGGCTGCGGCTCAGAATAATGCTAAAGATCTTTGGAGATACTTAATTAATACCACTATAATAGAAGATATAGAAAACCTCCGTGATTCAGGAGAGGAATACTCTCATCTCCCTCAAATAATTAAACTTGATAACCCAAGATTCAAGGATTTAGGTGAGATATTATCCTTAATCCATACCCATGAATTTTATCCAGTGTTCCTCATAGACGAGTTTTCTCACATTATAAACATGATAAAAAAGAAACTCATAGATTCCAGTTTCTTGGCACAACTTAGAACATATGCTTTGGAGGGTAAGGCATCGTTTATATTTGCCGGAACTTATGATATAAACAACCTCGTCACTGATCAAGAATTTGGCATAACCGGGCAATTTGCAAATGTGATAAAAATGAAAGTATCAAAAATCAATAACCGAGCTGCAGCAGCACTGATTCATGCAATGGGCGACAAACTGCAGTTCACGGATTTAGCTGTTAAACACATACTTGACTTATCTTTTTGCATTCCATATTTTATCCAGATTATTTGCTACTATTGTGCAAAATATGCTCTTGAAACCAAGATAAAATATATTGGCTACCCTGAGGTTGAGGAAGTAGTAAAAGTTTTAACAGGAGAGTCTGATAACGACCCAGATTCCGTGATCCAGAGACTTGAGGCAGAAAGGTTCTCTAATAACCTCCTGTCATCAACCGATCCACCTGAAACAAGCGCTTTACTGGCAACAATTGCTCATTCAAATTATCCATACACGCCGTACCATGAGATTATCAGAATCTGGGGCGAGCATAAGATCAAGGAATTTCAAAGTGTAGTAGCACAGACATTGGAGACTTTAGTCGATAAAGAAATACTTCTAAGAAAAGAGGAAGAAGGCGAATTCTACTTTAAGATCAGTGTTGGTCTGTTTGAAAGATGGCTTAGGAAAGAAATACCAAATCTTGAGTATGCTTTAGATAAACTGCATAAAATAAACGATTTGTGGAGGATGAGTGAGTAAATTTAGCCCAAGCTCTATTGTAACTGAACCCAAGCTACTATTTGGTAGGAGTAAGCTTTTAGACGATGTATGCGAAGGTATTCTAAACGGTTCATCTTTTTTCATTTGGGGCGAAAGGAGAAGTGGCAAGACGTCATTCCTTAGCTGTTTGAACCATAAGTTATCCGAGTTTCCGGGTGTCTTGACTGCGATAATTGATTTCAAGACGTTAGCCTTTGTTACTAGTACTCCTGATGCGTACAGATGGATTTCGGCGATGCTTCTAAATGCAGCTTTATTGAAAAATGAGCATAACGAGTTCAAAGTATTTGACCTTCAGATTTATCAAATGGTTACTGAGTACAATTACTACGAGTTGTTAAGGAACATTGGTGATAGCGAGTGTGTCGCTGGCTTATTAGAAAGAGTGATTCAGTCCATAAGTAGCTTTATGGATGTAAAACGTTTTGTCTTACTAATCGATGAGTATGAGCACTTGTTTGAGCGCACTTTCGGCGAGGCGAACGGATTCATGTATATACGAAAACTAGCATCTGATCCCAAGTATAAATTTAGTTACGTTCTATCAGGATCAATTCACTGGCGATACATGAGTAGTTCAATAGGTAGCCCAGAACTAAACAATAGCATCACCAGGTATATGCAACCGCTAAAATGGGACGATTTTAAAGCTTTTTATAAGTCTGAACTTGAGACAATAGAGTCTGATTCTAAGAAAGCTACCATCGTTGATCGAGCATCAGAGATTCATACTCTATCTGGCGGGATTCCCTTCTATGCCAAAGTAATCGCAAGCGGATTGATGGATGGAATCGATCAAGAGGAGATCTTCTCTGTGCTGAGCCAATACTTTGATGAAAGGTATAAGAACATGCTGCGAAATTGCGGATGCATGAACCTAAATGAGGTCAAGCTCATGATCGACAACAAGGCAAACCAGTACAGTGAGTTTCTAAGATTAGGTATTATCCGAAAAGACGGAGATATTGCTGAGTTCAACGGCGGATACTGGAAATCATACATTGCTCAAAGAGGAATTGAATCTAATGCTGAATTGCATCTTCTGGAAAACGACATACTAAAGAAACGTATCGAAGTTGAGAGGTTAATTGGCTGGATCAACCTCAATCAGCATAATGTATCCTCTGAAGAGTTGTTTGTTACATGCGTGGACGACTATAAAGATTATGACCTATTAAGCACTTTATGTCTTGATGAAAGCGATTTTATCTGTTTTGCTGGTGCTTTGTTTAAAATATTCTACGAGAGGACTGCCAACTCGATAATGGATGAGCAAAAGAACCGTACTGTGCAGAAAAACCGAGAATCTCTGCCTAGAAAAATTCGATCACATGAATTCATCATTGATGTGGGATCTATAAGGAACAATTTCGGAGGTCACAAAACGTCATCTCCCCATTGGAACAGTTTAAACAGAAGCCTTAGCAAGGCTGACCTATTGCTGAAATATCTAGGAAAGAAACTTGAGCCTGCCCCACATGAGTATTTGATTTTCCAATTCAGATTGTTGGAAGCAGCAATCGGATATCTGCACGAGGTGATTCAAGTGCAATCTTCTTTGACACTTAGTTAAACTGGCTTTATATGAATGTAAACATCAACCAAGTTATTTCCAGCCCTCTTTTCAACGAACCTATGAGGGTTGTGACGATTACCCCCGGGGGAAACGAAGTATTTTTTTTGGGGATAGTTGTTAAAAAAAGCCAAACTTTTATACAGGTTAATTAAACCATCCTCCAAATTAAAGAATTTGAGATCATTGATAGTAAATATACATATAATGGGTATGTATAATACAATATGCGTATTGCCAATTCAAATATCTTTAAAATTGCAATGGATTATATTATTTTGAATTATAAAATCAATCAAACAATTAATGATAGTTCTAAGAAGTTTTAAGGTATCTCAACCCTCTAAACCTTTTCAACCTTCTAAACCTTTTTCCCAGAGCGGAATATACTACTTCATTATATTTTATTAAGTTATAATAGCATCAAAGTCTGCCAGCCAATTACGGTTAGCGGTTTGGACATCTATTGGCTGTTTACCAGATAGTTTTCCGAAAATTTTCCGGCGGTTATCAAACAAGCGTATATTTTCCTGCAGAGAAGTCTGCCAGCGTGCACTATCCAATTGCCGGATGGACAGATAGATATTAATAAAGATTAAAGTTGAGCTTCGTAAAAGGGCATAAGGAAAATCGGCAGCCCAAAACAGCAAAAGATGGGTAATATCCACTTCCGGAAAGGTAAATATACTTTTAGCAAAGTCAATAAAATAATACCTACCCGAGCAGAAGAGGATATTTTTAGGCGCATTATCTATATGGCACAGGCACTTATTTTCTATATAAGTAGCAAGATGAAAGTTGGCAATTGTTTCTGCCAGCAGCTCGGGTTTAAAATTAATTAAATCATCAAGATAGGGGATACCCCATATTCTTTCCATTTTTATCCAGTTCGGTTCTGCATAATCCAGTAGTTTTGGCAACATAGGCAAAGTTAATTGATAAGCATAAAGTTCCGCTTGAAAGTGTTTAGGGTTAGTGAAATATTTAATAACACAATCAGAAAGAACAGAAACAGAGCCGGATTTATTCTTATTCAAGCTGAAGACGGATAATACGATTGTCGCTGAAAAGAGGAACAAGCAATTGATTTTCAGGCAAATAATAAAAAATATCCGCAGCATCTTTAACGCCTTTGAAAGTAGGTAGATAGCGATTTTGTTCCTGGGGAATCTCAAAAATCATATCCTGACCCCAGCTGCTGATAAAAATTCTGCCTAAATCATCAATAGCAATACCGTCCAGATCATTATAGATAGTATCCTTAAAAATACTGATGCTGTTATCTAAAGTACTGACAGATAGAATGGGACTTTTTTCCGTAAAACAGACCACAAACATCTGATCTCTGGGCATATCATAAACGATACCGTTGGGTTTTTTCAGCAGAGGGGAAGTCAACTTTTGCATATTATCAGCTACAGGATCAATCACATACACACAATTTCCAGCAGTATCGGTAACATAAATAATTCCTGTTTTCGTAAAAGCGATGTCATTTAACATAGCGGCTCCGGGGATCTTAATGGTATCAATGATTGCTGCCTTTTCCAAATCAATAATTTTTATAGCGGTTTTATCTGCCACATATAATTTTTCGGAATAAATGATTATGCCTCGTGGTTGTTCCAGTCCTTTGTCCAAAAAAGGAGTATATTGTTCATTCAAATTCAGGGCAACGATATTTTTACCCAAAGTATTGGAGATGAGAAAGCGTTTTCCAACTTCATCAAAAGTAATGCTTTCGGGTCCGTTTAACGGGGCTTTCCTGCTGAGTAAAATAAGAGTGATAATAGCAATTACCAAAACCAGCAGGATAAGAATAAGATATAGGGTTTTAGCTTTCATTTTTTCTCCTTTAAAGTCCATTTAACCCCTTCGGGAGTGTCCTTAATTTCAATTCCTAATTGAGCAAGGTCATTCCTGATTTTATCCGCAAGAGCCCAATCTTTTTTATTTCTTGCTTCCATACGATAAGATAATATAAGAGAAATAAGGTCTTTAGACAAATCCGGTAACATCTTGCTTAATTTTAGTTCCAGGTTTTGAAAAAAACCTAAAACAGAACCTAATTCCACCATTTTTACGGCAGCGGAAATTCGGTCTGCTATAGTTGCAAAGGCATTTTTCACCTTCCGGTTCAGTTCAAATAAGAGGGAAATGGCTTTAGCAGTATTAAAATCATCGTCCATAGCTAAAATAAATTTCTGCTCTAATTTATCCAGTTCTTCCGCTAGTCCGCAAACAGTTGGACGCCTGTTTCCCGCATTTTCTGGATAATTTATTTCGGCAAGTGAACTATAAAAATTGGCAACAGCGCGCTGTGATTCTTCCATCAATTCACGGCTAAAATCAATGGGACTGCGATAATGTTTGGAAAGAAAGAAAAACCTGATGGTTTCGGCATCGTATTCTGCTAAAATATCACGCGCTGTAAAAAAATTTTTTAAGCTCTTACTCATTTTCTCACCGTCCACATTTAGAAAACCGTTATGCAACCAATAATGGGCTAAGGGCTTTCCGCTAGAGGCAATTGCCTGAGCAAGTTCGTTTTCGTGATGGGGAAAAATGAGGTCTATTCCACCGCAATGAATGTCAAAGGTCTCTCCCAGATATTTTTGGCTCATAACTACACATTCTGTATGCCAGCCGGGACGACCCTTACCCCAGGGACTTTCCCAAACCGGTTCTCCGGGTTTACTTTTTTTCCACAGAGTGAAATCTGCAGGATGGCGTTTATTATAATTTTCTATAACTCTTGCTCCTGGCAGCTGTTCTTCCGTTTTTTTACCCGAAAGACAGCCGTAGGAAGGCAAATTTTCCGTAGCGAAATAAACATCACCTTCTATTTCATAAGCATAACCCTTCTTCTCTAAATCTGCAATAAAAGCAATAATTTCATCTATTACTTCCGTAGCTCTGGGCTGAAAAGTTGGCGGTTTAATTCCTAAGGCAGAAGTATCTTCCAGAAAAGCACGGGTATATTTTTCGGCAACTAAAGTAAAATTGATATTTTCTTCATTTGCCTGAGCTATAATTTTATCGTCTATATCCGTTATATTTTGGACATAAGTAACTTCATAATTGCGATATTCAAAATAGCGACGAACAACATCAAAAAAAATAAAAGCCCGCGCATTACCAATATGAAAATAATTATAAACAGTAGGACCACAGGCATAAATGCCTACTTTTCCGGGAGTTATGGGTTGGAATTCTTCTTTTTTACGGGTTTGAGTGTTGTAAAGTAACATTTTTGTTATACCTATTTATAGATTACCATTTTTTCGGTTTTTTCCACTTTCTTTCCGTTATAGGAACGAGCTTGAACTTTTACAAAATAGGTATTATTGGCTAAAGCATCACCTTTATCGTCACGACCATTAAAATAGACCTTATTAAATCCCTGTTTGCCATATATGTTGAGATTGGTAATGCGTTTACCGCGAATAGTGTATATTCCTATATTTACTTCAGCATCCGAGGAAAGCATAAAGGTTATATAACCATCTTTGGAAATAGGATTAGGATAGATCAGTAAATTTTCCATTGCCAGTTCGGAACTCTTTTTAGCTACAAAGTTGGTAGTTGTCACAGCAGGTATATTGAAATTATCAAAAGCAATCACCTGAATTGTATGTATTCCTTCGCTCAGGTTTTTCAGGGGATAAATCAAGCTTCCATTAGTGCAGGAATTTTTATCATAATAAAAATAATCGGTAATAGCGATGGGTTGCAGTGAATTATCAATTACTAAAAGAATATTATGACCAGAAGAACCGGTTATATTAATGCCGTTAGAATCATAAATATCAGCATATAATGTAGTATTAGTGCCAACTGTATCCCCGGGACGAAAATCCTTTGAACCAAGATAGATATTTATTTGAGGAATATCAGGATTGGCAGCATCCACTGCTTCATCGCTTAATTGTAAGGGATAATAGAAATTAGAATAGTCCTGTTTACCGTCTTCATCCCATATATAAGATACAATAAGTCCGGTAGAACCACTGATAATATCATCGGGTACTATGAAAGAAGAATTATAATGAGCAGAGGAAACTTCGCTACTTCCGCGAAAGAATTGATTTCCCATTTTGGAAACATTTGTATTGGGACCCAGAGAATAATACCTTTTAGAATCAAATGCCTTTATTTCAGCAACACCGGAAAGTTGTGGATTAGCAAAAGAACCATAAATTACAGATGTTTCACGCGAATGCAAAATATCTTCATCAGTGGAAGTTACAATCTGCATAGTGCTATCTCGTTCCGGAGGAATAACCCGAATAACAGGATCACCGAAAAGAATATACATTTCATCATTAGTATTACTTCCGGTAAAACGGATTTTTCCATCCATAATACTAAAACCAAGAGGGTTACGTTCATTAGCTAGACTTTGTAACACATAATCAAGCATATCGGCACTATTATCGGCAAAACTTTTACGAGTAGCTGAATAAGAAGCTATAGCACCTTTGTTATTTAGTAAAACTACTTTTTGCGCTAAACAATCAAAACCCCAATAATCAAATTGAGAGACCTCGCAGGCAGCGGCAATAAAGAAAGTCAGTTTACCCTCATTAGCAAATCTAACCATATCGGTTGCTCCGTTCATATAATCCTCCGCTCCCAGTTTATCATAAGAACCATGCCCCGTGTAATGCATAAGCAATCTGCCTTCATTGATGGCTTTGAATAAATCATCCCTGGCTTTGGGTTTGTTTTGGAATTCATCATATTCATATTCCATAGCAAAAATTTTATCTACTAAAATACTAGGATGCACAGCATTGCTGTTTCTTTCAGCAAATTGAGTGAGAACATACTCGTAATTGCTGGGTCCATTAGTGAGGTCATCGGCAATAAAGACCATAGAATTTCGCCACCAGCCAGGAGTTGGATTAAGGGTATAATTAGTAAAATTCTGCAGCATTATATTCAGCTCATTTGTATTTCTAACCGGATATCTGCCTATAGCCAGTTCAGGATAATAACTGGTATTAAACATTCCAAAATAATCATCGGAGGTAATATAACTACCCTGCCAGACAATTAACTTGTTTTTGGAGGCAGAGCTACCGGAAAAATTCCTCCAGTCAATAGTCCCTATACCTAATAAAGTTAAAGAAGTAATACGAGGTGTGGGTAAATTGAAATAATAATACTTTAATGCCAAACGGATAGCTGCAGGGTCTATGTGTCCACCATTAAACTGGTTATAAATATCCTCTGGTAAAATAACTTTACTGCGAATTTGGTATATATCCCAATATTTAGCAGCCAGTTCCTGAGCTTGCTGTAAAAATTCTGCAGGAGCAACTATAATATTATCTGCTGAGCTGCTCTCCGCAGTTAAATCTTGGGGTTGAACAAATTGGATTAAAGAAGGACTATATGCTTCGCCAGGTTTCAACATAAAGTAAAAAGTTTTGCTGTTACCTTCGGCAATAATACAATTATCAGCAACAGAAATTAAGTCCACACTGTAAAGATTGTTGACCCGAAAAACGAGAGTATTGCTAAGGTCTCCACTCAAATTGAACTGACAGGTAGTTGGAAGCATAAAGTTTTTATGGAAGAATTGCTTTTGCGTATTGCCTTTATTTAAATTTTGCTGATAGACATAGCGGTAATAATCAAAAAAAAGGTTATCCTGGCGATCGCGGACTACTCTTATTTTAAGAGTATTTATACCGTTAACCAGATTACTTACAGGGCGATCTATATAATAATAATTTGTTCCCGTCCAAGTAAAATCACGAATTCCTGCAATAGAATCATTATAAACAGGTGTACCATTAACATCTATGCGAATACGATGATTTGCTCCTTCTCCAGCGCTTTCCTGGCATATACGCAGCTGAATTTTTTGATCACTCCCCGGAGAAACATCAGAGAGCTCTGTAGTAAGAATATAATCCGTTGAGATATTACCGAAAAAAGTTTCACTAAACCAGGTGAAACCATATTTTTCCCGGCGCTGGGCTTCTGTTTCTATTTGTTTGACAGCGGGAGTGGAAGTTAAAGAATAATCATAACTGCCAGGAGAGGAAACAGGTTGAATTCTTAAAGGAGTTCCACTGAAGCTACCTCCGAAAGTTAGCCAGAAAACTTGATTTTGTGAATATGGATTATAATACAGGGGATCGGACTGAACATTCACATTTTGCTCATATCCATCCCTGGAACTGCCATAAAATAAAATGTAATCCTGTTCGTCAAAACTGTGGTCTGCTTCTCCGGAAATAAATATAGGAACTTCTTTGAATTCTGCTCCGTTATTATTTATATTACTGCTCAAGACCTTACCGGAAGTGCTGAAAAGGCGAAAAGAAGCAGGATCAATATCTGTTAAAGGAAAACTGCCAAGATCAGAATGGTTGATTCTATAAATGCCATCCCGATTTGTTTCTATCCTAATCCACCAGTTACTTGCACCGAAGGGAGCATAATTTATAACAGGACGGGGATTACTGCGCCAGTTTTTTGCCTGCTGGGAATTGATTATTTGTGCTAAAAGAAGGTCTGTAGCTTTGTCACTTTCTTCTGAACTGCGAAAATTGGTCTGACCTGAAATGTTGATTTTAATAGTAGCTTTAGTTGTTACAGTAAGGGTTTTATTTCCATCGTAAACAAAAGGATGTAGCGTTATTGGCACAAAATGATAACCCCGAAAGTTTGTTACGGGAAGCTGAATTACAAAATCTGCTCTTTGTGGTTGATATGCTTCTGCAGAGATATTATATAAATAATAATCTGCTTCATCGCCGTTTTTTATTTCCGGAACGGGTATAAGTTTGGATTCCAGAATAGTGGTAGTTGTATTACTGCTGAGAACTGAACATTGGACAGAGCCATTGGGAGGAACGCCTACTTTAAATTCAGCATAGGGAATTGAAGGTGTTCCGGGAATGCTGTTGTGTCCCATCTTTTCAGTTATAATACGACTGAATTCACCTTCTGCAGCAATTTTGAAAGGTTCTATCGTATATTCCACCAATAATTCGGTTTCTGAGCTGCGAAGAAGCGTTAAATCAGCATTTAGAAAAGCAAGAGAAAGGACGAGGAGAACTAAAGGGAAAAAGCGTTTCAAGGTTTCTCCTTAGGTCTGAATAAATGCTCCAACGCATATATCAGCAGATAAAACACAGCCATAAAGATAAATATTCCCAGCATTCCTTGAACCATTATTCCTAGCGCAAGCTTCATATTTTCTATAGTAGATACAAGTAAAGGTAACATTATTCCCTCTTTTATTATTTATGGTAGTTGCGGTTGTTAATTATAGTTAAAGCACGGTAAATCTGTTCACACAAAACAAGACGAACCAACCTATGTGTAAAAGTTAATCTGGATAGAGCTAAAATACTGTTTGCTCGTTCCCTGATAGATTTATCTACACCAAAAACACCGCCAGTTATAAAAACCACATTCTTTCTATTAGATAAGTTAATCAAAAAATCGGCAAACTCAAGAGAATTTTTTTGTTCACCCTGTTCGTCTAAAAGAATCACATACTCTTCGGGTCTAATATGTTTCAAGATAGTAGATGCTTCTTTGGCTTTCACGCTTTCTGCATTACCTGAATGTTTGATGCTTTCGTCGGGTAATTCTATAATTTCAAATCTGGCAAAGGCAGAAATCCTTTTTCGGTATTCAGATATACCTTCCAGTAACCATTTATCTTTTGTCTTGCCGATTTGCAGAAGAGTTAATTTCACTATTTTTTCAGGACATTGTAGCTAAAGCAAGTGCCATACACAACATTTTTGTTTCGCCTGAATCTGCCCGCGAAGGAATCATTATAGGCACTTTAGTTCCGATAGTTACATGAGCGATTTTATAGTGACAATAGTAGGTGAGCATTTTGCCATGAACATTTCCGGTTTCAATATTGGGGAACACCAAAATATCAGCTGCTCCGGCAACTTCGGAAGTGAGACCTTTTATGCGTGCAGCTTCTTTATCTACTGCATTATCAAAAGCCAGGGGACCTTCTATGATGCAACCTGGAATCTGTCCCCTTTCATTCATTTTAGCAATTAAAGCAGCATCAATAGTAGCAGGCATTTTGGGATTGACTGTTTCTATAGCACAAATCATAGCTACTTTAGGTTTGGGATTTCCTAAAGCGTGAGCAACCTGCACAGCATTTTTAACGATAGCTATTTTCTCATTTAGTTCGGGCAGAATATTAATTCCGCCATCAGTTTGAATCTTTAGTCCTTCAGGATGTTCATAAACAAAAACATCGGAAATAACCTCGCTCACTTTCAAGCCCTTTTCTTTATCCAAGGCAGCTTTCAGGATAACGGAGGATTCCATTTTACCTTTTAATATGAGGTTGCCCTTACCTTCTCGGGCTAAGGCAACAGCAATTTCGGCTGCTTTTTTCAAATCGTTGCCAGTATCAATAATTTCAAAGGTGTTTACCAAGTCGGGAGCTTTCTGTTGTAGCAAACGGATAATTTCAGGTTTATCGCCAACCAGGATACTTTTACATAAGTCCTCTTTTTTTGCCATAACACCTGCTTCTATAGCAGATTCAGTTTGGGCTCCGGCAATAATAGCAGTTCCTTTACGGTTTTGTTTTACATAACTGAGTAGTTCAGCAAAATCTTTAAACATACTGTTGTATCTCCTCTTTTCTAGTTAAAATAAAAAAACTTTGATTTAACAGCAGAAGAAGGGAATAAGTGCTTAATAGTGATATTTTTTCAGAAACCTATCTACAAATTCATCTTCTTCGGGTTTTATTTCCCTCATTATCTTTTTTAATGCTTCCTTCTGAATTTGACGCACTCTTTCCCGTGATAAACCTAATTTATCAGCGATTTGGGCAAAATTTCGGGATTCGTGGGATTCATTCAAACCAAAATAGTTACGAATAATATCCGCTTCCCGGGCATCCAATTTACTGATAGCATTCTGGATTTTTTCCTGCATACGTTCCTGATAGTATAAACTTTGGGGGTCTAAAGTATCTTTATCTTCCAGTAGGTCTTTAGTCGTAAAATCCTGGTTATCAGAAGTAGTAATAATATCATCAAAAGAGCTGGTTTCCGGCAACTTGTTTTGCAGCTGGTCTATGGTCTTTTCAGTAATATTCATTTTTTCGCTTAATTCATCAAGGGTAGCTATTTTTCCTGTTTCCGTAAAATATCTGTCTTGAGTAACTTTAACTTTGTGAGCGGCGCTGGATTTTCCCATTGGAACGCGGATAAGAGAATTTTTTTCACTAACGGCAAGCATTATTCTCTGTTTTATCCACCAGATAGCATAGGAAATAAGCTTAATATCCTTATCGGGATCAAATTTTTCTATAGCTTTAATAAGCCCTATATTGCCTTCACTGATTAGTTCCGAAAGCGATAAACCCCGATTTTGATAGCGCGAGGCAATTTTAACTACAAATTTCAGATTTGCCTGTATCAATTTGTTCATTGCATCTATATCTCCGTTTTTAGCTTTAATAGCAAGGTCATGTTCTTCCTTACGGGAAAGCGTTTTGAACTTGGAAATCTCGTTTAGATAATTCTGCAATGCTTTATCCGTAAAAACACTTTCTTTCTTGCTCATATATTATTCCTTATGGTAAGGGAAGAACTTTACGGGGGTTAATGGCTTTACCTTTCAAACGGTATTCAAAATGTAAATGAGTGCCTTGAGCATTACCAGTAGCACCAACAGTAGCAATTTGCTGACCTTGTTTTACTACATCATTTACATTTACCATATTTTTCTCGTTATGAGCATAAACAGTCATTACAAAATCGGGATGTTCAATAACAATTACATTACCATAAGAACCTTGAATTCCCGCATAAACAACAGTGCCATCTAAAACAGCATAAATTGGTGTGCCGGCTTTTGCACCCAAATCTATACCTTTATGGGGACGACCATTGCGTAAACCATATTCAGAAATAACTTTTCCCTCCACAGGCATAATTAAATCATCTCTAATTTTATCCCGTTTCATTAGTTCTTCTTCCGTTAGAATAGCTGTTGGAGAAGGTAGTGGTTCTGGGCGTGGTTTACCGGAAAGATATAACTTCTGACCTACTTTTAAATCAGGAGAAGTTAAGTTATTCAGTTGCATCAGTTCTTCTACAGTCATTCCATTATTTGTGGCAATTCTATAAAGAGTATCCTTTTTTTGGACAACATAAACCCTTTCAATAAGCACAGTATCATTTTTGGCAGGAACTGTAGCCACAGCAGGATTAGGTTCTGATATTACTTCTTCAGGAACAATTTTGGTTTCGGGTAATTCAGCAGGATTTTTAATCACCAGCTTATCACCCGGGTGAATAGGAATTGAGCTGTTAGCAAAATTATTCCAGGCAAGTAGCTCTTCTAATTTGATATTATGATTTATAGCAATGCGATAGAGGTTATCACCGGCTTTAACTGTGTAATAGTAATCTGCGGGAATTTTTTTTTCAAGAGAAAGCGAAGGATTAATTTCCGAACCTGGCAAAGCGGAAATCTGAGGAGAAGAAGAGCTTTCTGTAATTTCCGGTGTTGCAGGTTTAGTAACTGGAACGGGAACAATCGGTTTACTTGGTTTTACATCTTTCTTTACGATTAATTTTTGTCCGATGGAAAGATTGTTATCGGATAAGTTATTAAGCCGCTTCAATTCATCTACTGTAGTACCATAACGCTTACTGAGAGAATACAGTGTATCTCCTTTTTTAATTATATGTATCTGGTCTTCAGCAGATAAACCCAAAGGTAAAATTAGCAATATCTGCATTACCAGCAGCCAGAGTAATCTATCTAATTTCAAAGTCATTATATTTTTCTGCACTATCCAGTTTATAAATTTGCAGTTCTTTCACTGTAGCATATCGGGTTCCTTGCGAAACGATCTGCTGAAATGTCTGCAAAGTGTGTTCTTCTGCCTGGGCAACGATTTTAACCGTACCATTCCACTGGTTTTGAACATAACCATTAATCTTCAGTTCGGAAGCAACTTTCCATATATAATAACGGAATCCTACTCCCTGAACTCTACCGCTTGCATAAAGTTCCCAAGTAGGCATATATCACACCTTTAGATTATTTGTTCTGCATAAATTTTATGCCCGAATTTGTCAAGGATTCGTTTTCTACAATTTTTGAAAAGGTGATATTTTTCCTCATATCAAGCAAAAATATGCTTGACCATATCAACGAGGGCAAAAATATATAAACATTATGGTTAAAAGGAATGTAATAATCAGATGAACTTATTGCAGATCATTAACTTAGTAGGTGGTTTGGCACTTTTTCTTTTCGGCATCAATAAAATGAGTGATAGCTTACAAGCAGTTGCAGGTTCAGAAATGCGTCGGATCTTGAAAGTGCTCATTAATACACCTCTTAAAGGGGTCTTAGTTGGCTTGGGTGTAACTGCCTTAATTCAAAGTAGTTCTGCTACCACCGTTATGATGATTGGTTTGGTCAATACAGGGATTATGACTTTGAATCAAGCAGTGGGTGTAGTTATGGGAGCTAATATTGGAACCACAATTACAGCTCAGTTAATTGCTTTCAATATAGGTCAATATGCTTTTTTATTTGTTATTTTGGGGGTAATTCTACTTTTTATTCGAAAAAACAGAGTAATGGAGCATTGGAGTCAGATTATTATTGGTTTTGGCTTATTATTTGTAGGGTTAAATGTTATGGCTGCAGCTGTTTCGCCGTTACAGGAATCAGTTGTAATGCGTAATTTAATGATCAAGTTAGCAACCAATCCGTTGCTTAGTATTTTAATAGGAACTGCATTTACGATGTTGATTCAAAGTTCCTCTGCTTCCATTGGAATCGTTATTGTCTTGGCATCAACAGGTCTAATACCCTTTGAAGGGGCTTTATATCTTGTTTTTGGAGATAATATAGGAACCACAATAACTGCCTGGCTGGCAGCAATGAGTAGTGGTAATACAGCAAAACGGGTTGCTATGGTTCATACTCTCTTCAATATATTTGGCACTATCATTTTTGGCACTTTAACCTATTTGGGTATTTATACTATTTTTATAAATTGGATCACACCGGGAAATGTTTATGCCGGCCAAAATATAGCTCGTCATATTGCTAATGGTCATACGATGTTCAATGTGTTTAATACGCTATTATTTTTGCCTTTTGCCAATCAGTTGGCTAATCTGGCTACCAAAATTATTCCTCCAGATAAAGTAGAAACCATTTCTTTAGGGGAACCCAAGCATTTGAATTATACAATTATCAGCAATTCCGACCTGGCAATAAATCAGTCCATCAAAGAAATGCGCGAAATGCTACGTTTGGTTAGAATGGAACTAATGCTTGCCTATCAGGCATTTAAGGAAAGGGACTATAAAAAACAGATGAAGGTTTCCAAAATTGAGAAAGCTATTGATAATCTGCAAAGAGAAATAACTCTATATCTGATAGCAGTGAATGAAAAGACCAATGCCGAAGATATTATTCATAAAATTCCGGCACTTTTGCATACTGTAAACGATATTGAAAAAATTGGCGATTTTACAGAAGAAATAAATAAAATCCTGAATGAACAGATAACAGCCCCAAAGCAACGTCTTTCTTCTGAGTTTATAGCTATGATTGACGATTTATATTCCAAGCTGTTATATATGTTGGACTTATCTATTGACTACCTGGTTGAATTGAAAGAGGATTATATCTATAAGATTATTGAAATGGAAGGACGCATCAATGAGACACATCATTACCTGCGTGAGGAAATCCTTACCCAGGTTCAAAATGGAAAATGTAATGCCGCTGGGGGATTAAATACAATTGACTATCTGGATGAAGTGGAAGAAATTGCTGATAAACTGAAAAATTTAGTAAAAGCGGGAACTCATAAATTTGTTTATAATCGTAATTTTGTGAAAGAACCTGAGGAAGAAGCAGAAAAAAAAGAAAACGAAAAAGAATTAATTGATATCTTTTAAATAACGCCGGCTGTAATCAAATCGTGCATATGTAACATTCCTACAGGGATATTATTTTCATTCACTACAGGAATCATCGTTATTTTATAGGTCTCCATCAAATTTAATGCCTCAATAGCCAGGACCTCAGGTTTCAGCGTTTTAGGATTTGCCGTCATACAGTCCTTTGCCGTATAGCTTAAAAGAGAATTACCTTTACTATGCAGTTGTCTTCTTAAATCACCATCGGTTATCATTCCGGTCAATTTCCCATCTTTATTGGTAACTGCAGTACAGCCAAGTTTCTTAGAAGTCATTTCCATTATTGCTTCGGACATATTTGCTGTTTCTTCAATAACCGGAAGTTCTTTTCCACTATGCATTAAATCGCATACTTTTAAAAGCAGTTTTTTACCGATTGTGCCGCCAGGGTGGAACTTTGCCAAATCCTGCAGCTGAAAATTCTTATGTTTCAATAAAGCAATAGCCAAAGCATCACCTACAGCAAGAGCTACAGTTGTAGAAGCAGTAGGGACTAATCCTAAGGGTTCCAGTTCTTTAGGAAGATAACAATTGAGCACTACATCAGAATTTTTTGCTAGTTGCGATTTTGGCTCTCCGGTTATAGCTATTATAGGAATATGATTGAATTTGAGGAAAGGAATCAAATTTATTAGTTCCTGTGTATTTCCGCTATTGGAAACAGCGATTACTACATCACCGGCATCAATCATACCTAAATCGCCATGAATTCCTTCTGCGGCGTGTAAAAAAATGGATGTTGTTCCAGTGGAAGCTAAAGTAGCACTTATTTTACGGGCAATAATACCGGTTTTTCCCATTCCAGTTAAGACCACTTTTCCTTTACAATTGCAGAGTAGGTCAAATGCTTTTTCCAGAGAGTCCTTACTAAGTTGTTTTGCTACTTTTTGAATAGCAGATGCTTCTTTGGCAAGTTCTTCCTGCACTGTTTCGTAAATATTCATAGTTCCTTTCTCAAAATAGCGATTGCTTCTTCCCAATTCATAGCACCCAGATCGCCAACAGTATGTTGACGCAAGGTAATTTGATTATTAGCTGCTTCATTTTTTCCGAGAATACACATAAAAGGAATTTTGTTCTTTTCCGCAGAACGGATTTTGTAACCCATTTTTTCACTGCGGGAATCCAATTCACAACGAAAACCCTGTTCTAGTAACTGTTCTTCAATTTTGCGGGCATAGTTTATTTGAGCATCGGTTATAGGAATCAGCATTATTTGGACAGGAGCAAGCCAAAGCGGTAAATTACCGCTGTGATATTCCAGTAAAGTAGCAAAAAATCGCTCTACAGAACCCAAAACAGCTCTATGAATCATATAAGGTCTATGAGCAGAATTATCTCCACCGATATAAATCATATCAAATCTTTCGGGTTCATTAAAATCAAATTGAATAGTAGTGCATTGCCAGGCTCTGCCTAAGGCATCTTTAATTTTAATATCTATTTTGGGACCGTAAAATGCACCTCCACCTGAATCTACTTTGTATTCCAGACCAAGTTTTTGTAAGGAATTCGCCAAAGAAGCGGTTGCTTTATCCCAATCCTCTTTTTCTCCAACGCAATCTTCTGGTTTAGTGGCAAGATAAATTAAAAATTCCTTAAAACCGAATGCTTTCAGCATATCCAGAGAGAAAACAATCAATTTATCTACTTCCCTATCCATCTGTTCGGGAGTGCAAATTATATGTGCATCATCTTGAGTGAAACCACGCACTCTCATTAAACCATGTAAAACACCACTTCGCTCATATCTGTAAACAGTTCCCAGTTCTGCCAGGCGGATAGGAAGTTCTCTATAGCTGTGTAAGCTGGAATTATAAATGCTGATATGAAAAGGACAATTCATTGGTTTGATGTAATAATCCTGTCCATCAATATCCATTTTGCTATACATATTTTCTTTATAGAAATTTAAGTGACCGCTGGTTTCCCACAAATTGGCTCGTCCCAAATGAGGAGTATAAACAAGTTGATACCCCTTTTTCAAGTGTTCTTCTTTCCAGTATGTCTCAATTAAATGACGCACCATAGCACCCTTAGGATGCCATAAAACCAAACCTGGTCCAACTTCATCGTTTATTGAAAAAAGGTCCAGGTCTTTTCCCAGTTTTCTATGATCGCGTTTACTTGCCTCTTCCAGGAAGTGAAGATAGTCAGCAAGTTCTTTTTCTGTAGGGAAACTGATTCCATAAATCCGTTTCAGCATTTTGTTTTTTTCATCGCCACGCCAATATGCACCTGAAGTTCTTAATAATTTTATGGCTTTAATTTTTCCCGTATCCGGAAGATGAGGTCCGCGACACAGATCAATAAAATCGCCTTGACGGTATGAACTGATAATTTCATTTTCGGGAATATCTTCCAGAAGTTCCAGTTTGTAAGTTTCATCCATCTTGCTAAAAAGCTCTATTGCTTCTGCTTTACTTAATTCAGTTCTATAATAGGGAAGGGCTTTTGCGCTTAATTCTTTCATTCTTGTTTCAATTTTTTGTAAGTCCTCTTCCGTAAATGGTTCGTCTCTATCAAAATCATAATAAAAACCCTGTTCAATAGCAGGACCGATAGCAATTTTAACATCTGGAAAAAGTTGTTTAACTGCCTGAGCCATTAAATGAGCCGTGCTATGCCAATAGACCTCTTTTCCTTTGTCATTTTTAAAGGTATGAATAACTACTGTGCTATCTGTATCTATGGGATAGTTCAAATCTACTGGCTTGTTATTTACTTCTGCACAAATTGCTTCTTCTGCAAGTTCGGGACTAATATCTTCAGCAACTTTTAAAGCTGTTACAGAACTATTATATTCTCGTCCACTACCATCTGGTAAGGTAATCTTGATCATTTATATCTCCATCACATAATTCTTTGCATAAAAATAACCCATTTTTCCATAAATAATATTCTGTCAAGCCGAGAATGCTCAATTTTAAGAAATTGGTCTTTTTGAATTCACACTCAGATTTCACTGATAACTTAGCTTTTATTTCCAAATAAGCAAAGGATGAAAAGTATTAAAGCGTCTCTGGTGACTTTTTTTTAACAACGAGAAAAAAAGAAGTTTGGAATGAACAATGAAAAATGAAAGATATGAGTCCTCCTGAATTAATCCCGGATGAACGACATCCCCGTCGTTCACAAATTCCGGATGAACGACGTCCCCGTCGTTCACAAATTCCGGATGAACGATGTCACCGTCGTTCACAAATCCCGGATGAACGACGTCCTCGTCGTTCAATTGTTAAAAATCAATGCTTTAATGTTGCTTTTTTTATGGTTGATGGGTACATCAACCTTCCGGATGAACGACGTCCCCGTCGTTCACAAATTCCGGATGAACGACATCCCTGT
>ERZ1026796.639-NODE-639-length-26866-cov-8.270279_pt1 | contig 26866 bp, 23 predicted proteins | sample MGYA00520874_ERZ1026796 | MGnify/ENA primary metagenome ERZ1026796 (study PRJEB33270, sample SAMEA104284474) | anaerobic digester metagenome | biome: Anaerobic digester microbiome; feature: mesophilic sludge digester; material: Anaerobic digester biomass | place...
TGACCACCGTCAAGCTCGCCAACGGGGCAGTGACGGCGGCGAAGGTCGGCACGAGTGGCGGGAGCGCCGGGCAGGTGCTGACGGTGACGGCGGGTGGGGCGGCGTGGCAGACGCCGTCGGGTGGTGGGGGCGGCACCATCACGGGCGTGACGGCGGGGACGGGGCTCAGCGGCGGCGGCACGAGCGGGACCGTGACGGTCGGTATCGCCAACGGCGGGGTCGGCACCACCCAGCTTGCCGACGGCGCCGTGACCAGCGCCAAGCTGGCGCCGCCGATCTCGCTCAAAGCCAACACGACTTCGCAGACGCTCGAGGTCATGAACCTCGGGCCGGGGTTCGCCGTGACCGGTATCTGCACCGGTGGCGTGGGCGTCGTGGGCCAAACCTACGGGTCCGGCAGAGCCGGGGTCTACGGTCTCGCTAGCCAAAACTCGAGCCACGGAGTGTGGGGCAACCACGGCGGCACCGGCTATGGTGTCTTTGGGGAGAGCGCCAATCACGGCGTGCACGGCCAGGCGACGGGGAGCGGTGTGAACAACGCCGGCGTCTACGGCGTGGGGAACCAATCCAACGGGGTCGTTGGCATCACTAACACCGGCAAGGGGGTGAGGGGGACGGCCTCGACGACGGGCACCGGCGTGCACGGCGAAAGCACCTCCGGCATCGGCGTCTACGGTGAGGCGAGAACTTGGACCTCCGGAGCCCATGGCGTCTATGGCAAGAACGAATCGAAGCAGACCTTTGGCATTCTCGGGCACATGAACTACGGCGTCTACGGCGCCCAGGGCAGTGGAACTCACGCGGCCTACTTCTACGGCGCGGTCCACGTCGCAGGTGCCCTTTCCAAGAGCAGCGGCAGCTTCAAGATCGACCACCCGCTCGACCCGACGGGGAAGTACCTGTACCACTCGTTCGTGGAGTCGCCGGACATGATGAACGTCTACAACGGCAACGTCGTCACCGACGAGGAGGGCCGAGCCGTGGTGGAGCTGCCGGCCTACTTCGAAGTGCTCAACCGCGACTTCCGCTATCAGCTCACGGTGATCGGCCGCTTCGCGCAGGCCATCGTCGAGCAGAAGATCGAGCGCAACCGTTTCGTGATCAGGACCAACCTGGCCGGCGTGGAGGTCTCGTGGCAGGTCACCGGCATCCGCAAGGACCCGTGGGCGGAGCACAACCGGATCCAGGTCGAGGTGGACAAGCCCGCCGAGGAGCACGGGCTGTACCTCCATCCGGAGGTCTACGACCAGCCCACGGAGCTCGCCATCGATCGCCCCATGTGGAGGTAGCCGCGGTAGCTCGGTCGGTTGCGTTGGGCAACGAGGCGCGCAGGGGCGGCCCGGGCAGGCCGCCCCTGCGGTTTTTATTGGCTGATCTTGGGGAGCCGGGCGAGCGACGTCGCGATGGCGTGCTCCGGGTACTCGAAGTCCTCGAGCTTACCGTCGAGGTAGGCGTCGAAAGCGGCCATGTCGAAGAACCCGTGGCCCGAAAGCGAAAACAAGATCACCGCCTGGCGCCCCTCGTCCCGGAGCTGGAGCGCCTTGCGGACGACCGCGGCGATGGCATGAGCCGACTCCGGGGCGGGGACGATCCCCTCGCTGTGGGCGAACAGCACGGCGGCCTTGAAAACCTCGCTCTGCCCGACCGACTCGGCGTCCATCACGCCCCGGTGGACGAGCGCCGAGATGATCGGCGACGCGCCGTGGTAGCGCAGCCCCCCGGCGTGCACCGCCGGCGGCACGAAGTCGTGGCCCAGTGTGTACATCTGCAAGATCGGCGTGAGCTTTGCGGTGTCGCCGAAGTCGAAGGCGAAGCGGCCCCGCGTCAGGGTCGGGCAACTGTCTGGCTCGACGGCTACCGCCCGTAGCTTGCCGCCGGCGAGCACCTCCGGCATGAACGGTAGGGCGATGCCGCCGAAGTTGGAGCCGCCGCCGTGGCAGCCGACCACGAAGTCCGGCTCCTCGCCCACCAGCTCGAGCTGCTTGCGCGCCTCCTGGCCGATCACCGTCTGGTGCAGCAGCACGTGGTTGAGCACCGATCCCAACGAGTAGTTGGTGTCGTCGCGGGAGGCCGCCTCCTCCACCGCCTCGGAGATGGCGATGCCGAGGCTGCCGGGCGAGTCGGGGTGCTCGGCGAGGATGGCGCGGCCGGCGTTGGTCAGCGGTGATGGACTGGGGTAGACCTCCGCTCCGAACAGCCGCATGAACGTCCGGCGGTACGGTTTCTGCTCGTACGAGACGCGCACCATGAAGACGCGGCACGCCATGCCGAGCATCCGCGTGGCGAACGCCAGTGCCGATCCCCACTGCCCGGCGCCGGTCTCGGTGGCCAGGCGTGTGATGCCGGCGATGCTGTTGTAGTACGCCTGCGGCACCGCGGTGTTGGGCTTGTGGCTGCCAGCCGGGGAGACTCCCTCATGCTTGAAATAGATGCGGGCCGGTGTGCCGAGGGCGCGCTCGAGGTTGCGAGCGCGAATCAGCGGCGTCGGCCGCCACATGGCGAGGATCTCGCGTACCGGCGCGGGGATCGGGATCTCACGCTGGGCGCTCATCTCCTGCTCGATGAGCTGGGGCGGAAAGATCCGCTCGAGGTCATGAGGCCCCAACGGTTGCCCGGTGCCCGGGTGGATTGGCGGCGCCAGCGGGACCGGCAGGTCGGCGAGCACGTTGTACCAGTGCTCGGGCAGCTCCGAGACAGGTAGGGTGATGCGGTCAGTCGCCGCGGTTGTCGGGAGCATGCTCGGGCCGGTGGTTTCGAGGTTCGCGCTTGCCATTGTCGTGCCCCTCCTTTCGGGCAGATACAAAAAGGCCCTCCGTCGCCGGAGGGCCTGAGGTTTTTCGAGTACGGCTGGTGCTACGGCATGGCCTCACGCCCTCCGGTCGTGTGCGTGCACCACCACCAGTTGGCAGCGCGAGTGGTGACCGTGGGCTGGAGACCGTGCGTCATCGCCGCGTACCCTACCGTTCCTCCACCGACGCTGTCAACCCTCTCGGTGATCGGCTCTCGGGGCTCACCGCTCGGAGGCCGGGTCCCAATCGACGCGGGGACCGTCGAGTGGGTGGTCGGGAGACCACCGGTTGCCGATCACGCAACCCTGGGCGATGGGGCGGGTCGCACCTGCGCGCGGGGGTCAATAGGCGTGGCGGTGGCGCCAGAAACGCAGCAGGGTCAGCCAGATGATCTTGAGGTCGAGGGCCAGCGACCAGTTGTCGATGTAGTAGAGGTCGTGGGCGATGCGCTTGCGGATCGAGGTCTGCCCCCGGAGGTCGTGGACCTGTGCCCAGCCGGTGATGCCGGCGCGCACGCGGTGGCGCGACATGTACTCCGGGTAGCGCTCGCGGAAGCGGGCGACGAACTCGGGCCGCTCGGGACGCGGGCCGACGAGCGACATCTCGCCTTTGAGGACGTTCCAAAGCTGCGGCAGCTCGTCCAGGGAGTAGCGCCGGAGCACGACGCCGACCGGGGTGGTGCGGGGGTCGTTGGCGTGGGCGAAGCGGGCGCCGGTGGCTCGCTCGGCATCCGGGATCATGGTGCGGAACTTGATGATCTCAAATGATTTTCCGTCCAGTCCCATGCGGAGCTGGCGGTAGAAGACGGGGCCGCCGTCGTGGCGCTTGACGAAGGCGGCGATGATCGCCAGCAGCGGTGAGAGGGCGAGCAGCCCAAACGACGCGACGACGACATCGGCTGTCCGTTTGACGAGCCGGTTCCAGCCGGCCAGAGGGATCTGTGTGAGGTTGATGACCGGTAGCCCGTCGAGGTCCTCCACTCCGGCGCGCAGGGCGTAGTACTGCAGCAGGTCGGGCACGACGCGCACGTCGAGCAGCAGTGGCTCGGCGGCCTTGAGCAGCTTGACCGCCCGCCGCTGGGCACCGAGCGGTAGCGCCACATAGAGCATCTTGACGTGGTGCGCGTGGGTTACGGCGTCGAGCTCGTCGAGGGTGCCGAGGACGGGGATGCCGTCCAGATGCATCCCCACCTTGCCAGGGTTGTCGTCCAAAAACCCCACGACGTCCAAGCCCAGCTCGCGGTGCTCGACGAGCTTGGCAGCGGCCATCCGTCCGAGCTCCCCGGCTCCGGCCACCAGGGCGTGCTTGCGGTGGCGGGAAGAGGCCCATAGCCGGGCCTGCGCCTTCCAGAACCCCGCCCGCCCGAGGGTCACCAAGGCCACGTCGAGCACAGCGAAGAGGCCGAGGGTGAGGCGGGAGTAGGTGAAGTCGCGGTAAAAGCCGAGGCCGGCGTACAACACGATCGAGGCCAGACCGACCGCGACGGTGACAGCGAACGCTTCCTCGACGAGCGAGCGCTGCGGGCGTCCCTCGAGCAGGCCGCGGAAATAGAACATCACCGGCCAGATCAGCGTGATGATGGGGAACAGCGCCAGGTACGGGGTGAACGGCGGGATGCCCTTGGTGACGGGAAAGACCTCGACCTCGAACCGGAGATGAAAGGCGAGCGACAGCGCCAGGTAGGTGGCGCACAGGTCGATCACCACCAGCCCGGTCCGATTGAAGCGCAGCTTCTCGCCGATCATGCCTGCCTGTACCCGGGGACATGGCGCTCGAGCAGGAAGCCGAAACGCTGGCGAAAGCGTTGGCGGGAGTAGCTTTCAGCCCGCTGGCGTAGCACCGTGCGGTCCCAGTCGCGGCTCATGACCTTCTCGCAGGCAGCAGCGATCGCCGTCACCGAACCGTCGGCGGCCAGCTCGCCATGCACGCCGCCGCGCACCGCATCCGCGGTGCCGCTTGCCGCCAGCCCGACGACCGGCGTGCCGCACGCCAAGGCCTCCACCGCCACCATCCCAAAGTCCTCCACGTTGGGGACCAGCAGGAGCGCGGCGCGACGAAACTGCTCACGCAGCTCGGCGGCGTCCAGGTGCCTCAGAAAGCGCACCCTCGGGCCCGCTACCCGCCGCAGCCGGCTCCCCAGCGGTCCCTCGCCGACAATATGGAGCGGTTTGCCGAGCCTTTCTGCCACCGCCATCCCCACGTCCACCCGCTTATACGGAACCAGTGCCGCCACCATCAACAGGTAGTCCTCGCGGGTATCACCGGGCGAGAAGAAGTCCACTTCGATGGGCGGTGGCACGACCTCGGCCCGCCGGCGCCAGTAGCGCTCGATGCGTTTGGCAACGAGCTGCGAGTTGGCGATGAAGTGGTCGACGCGGGCTGCCGAGACGACGTCCCAGGCTCGCAGGTCCTCGAGCTTGGCGCGCACCAGTGGGCGCAGCAACGGGTTCATCCGCCGCAGGTACTCCTCGCGCTGGTCCCACAGGTAGCGCATCGGGGTGTGGCAATAGCACAGGTGCACGGCGCCCGGCGGGGGGATGATCCCTTTGGCTACGCAGTGCGAGGAGGAGATCACGAGCTCGTACCCTTCGAGGTCGAAGGCGGCGACGCCGTAGTGCATGAGCGAGAGCAGGCCGCGGTACCAGCGGCCGCCGCCGGTGAGCTTCTGCAGGAACGAGGTGCGGATCGGGTGGTTGGTGAGCTCGCCGGTGATCGCGCCAGGGCGGTGGAAGAGCGTGTAGATCGGGGCACCGGGGAAAAAGCGGGCGATCTCGGACAGCACCGCCTCGCCTCCGCGCATGCCGGTCAACCAGTCGTGCACCAGCGCGACTCGCATCAGCCCTCCCCTCGCACCGCTTGGTAGGCGCCCACGGTAGCCCGTGCGGCACGTTCCCACGAGAACTCGCGCGCCCGAGCCCGTCCCCGGCTCCGCAGCTTGACCAGCTGCTCGGGACGGTCCAGCAGGCGTCGCACGGTGTTGGCGACCTCTACCAGGTCGCGGGGGTTGACCGCCACCACGGCATCGCCCCCGACCTCGCGCACCGCCTCGATATCGCCGGCCAGTACCGGTGCACCGCACGCCATCGCTTCGAGCAACGGCAGTCCGAACCCTTCGTACAACGTCGGGTACACGAACAGTGTCGCCCCCCGGTACAGCGCGGCCAGCTCGCGCTGCTCCACGTACCCGAGACAGAGCACGCGACCTCCGAGCCCCATCGTCGCGGCGCGGAGGGCGAGCGGACCATCGGGGGTGAACCCTCCCGCCAGCACCAGCGGCGGGATCGCCTCGCGCTGGCCGAAGGAGAGGAGCTGGTAGGCCTTGAGCAGCCCCTCGGCGTTTTTGTGCGGCTTGTGGTTGCCGACGTGGAGAAGGTAGCGGTCGGGTACACCGAGGCGGCTCCGGATCGCGGCGTCGCGACCCGGCTCGGCCTCGCCGAGAAAGCTCGGGGCCACGCCGTGGGGGATCACCTGTAGGCGCCGCTCGGAGGCCCCGAACAGCCGCTTGAGGTCGGCAGCGGTGGCGCGCGAGACGGTGAGGACGCGGCGCGACCGCCGCACGGCGGCGCGGATGAAGAAGCGGGCGTACGCGAACCCCAGTGGGTGAGGGAGGAACTCGGGGAAGAGCACGTGGATGATGTCGTGTACCGTAACCACGAGACGTCGTGGGAAGAGCAGGGGAATGACGTAGTGCGGCGCGTGGAGGACGTCGACCCCGGCGCGTAGCGCTGCCGAGACGAGGGCGAGCTGCTCCCGCAACGAGTAGCCCGGGGCGTCCACCTCGACCAGCCGCCAGCTTTCGGGCATCGCCGGCAGCAGGTGGAGGTGCTCGCGGCTCACGAACAGGGCGAGGTCGAGCGCCGGCTCGAACCGCGCCATCTCTCCCAGCAGCCCTTGGAGGTAGGAGCCGATGCCGAAGTCGGCCAGCTTGCGCGCATCAATTCCCACTCGCCGCATCGCCGGCATTCTACCCGCCCTCCTGCCCGGCGCAGGTCTGAGATCGAAAGTCAGAGGTCTGGCCGTGCCAGGGCCGTGATCTTGGCCGGGACCCTCGACCCTCGGCCGGGCGGGTGGGGGTCAGGCCAGGAGGGCGGTCAGGAGGGAGACCCAGGCGGTGGCAGGGCCGTCCCAGGCGAGCTGGCGGGCACGGGCGAGGCTCGCCTCGCGCAGCCGTGTCCTTTCGCCGCCGAGCGTACGCACGAGCGCCTCGGCGAGCCCGGACGCGTCACCGCGGCGGAACACCTGCGCGCACTCGCCCGCTACCTCGAGCAGCGCCGCCTCGTCCGAGATCACACACGGCGCCCCACACGCCAGCGCCTCGGCGAGCGGCAGCCCGAACCCCTCCTCCTCCGAGGCCAGCACCACGGCCTCGGCATGGCGGAGCAGCGCGCGCGCTGTCTCCCGGCTCACGTAGCCCGGAAGGTGCACCCGCTCCGCGTGGGGGTGCGCTTCGAGGGCACGAGCCAGCCAACGGCCCCCCCAGCCGCCGCCCCCCGCGAGCACGAGGTCGGGGGCCGACGGGACGGCTGTGAGAAGCCGGGCGTGCGCCTGGAGCAGGACGGGGATCCCTTTGCGGGGCTCGAGGGTGCCGAGCTGGACGACGAATGGACGCCCGCCGGCTAGCTGCCGGCGCACCGCGTCACCGGTCTCGCCGGCCGGTGGCGGCGAGAAAAACGGGTCGGCGGCGAGGGGAATGACCTGGGCGCGCGCGCCGTGCCGGGCATCGAAAGCTCGCAGGCGCTCACGGGTGGCCGACGAGGCGCACACCAGCTCGTCGGCACACTCCAACGACTCGCCGAAGTAGGCGGAGAAGCAGAAGCGGTTGGCGAGGGTGTGGTGCTGTGGCCGCGAGATCGGTGTGAGATCGTGGACCGCCAGGGCGGCCGGGACGGTGAGGCGGCGCGGCAAAATGCCGAGCGAGCCGACGTACGCCGAGGACCGCATCGAGGCGGCGGGTCCGGCGAGGGTCTGCAGCCAGAGGGTGCCGGGGAGGGGCACGGGCGGCGCGAGGATCACGGCCCGGCCGTCGAGGCCGTCGAGCTGGAGGTTGCCGACCGGTCTCGGCACCGCGAGCACGAACCGCCACTCGGTGCGGGCGGCCAGCTCGCGCAGCAACCCCGCCAGCCACCAGCCGACGCCGGTCCAGCTCCCGAGCAGCGGCCGGGCGTCAAAGGCGATACTCGTCGGGCTGAGCATGGGGGAGGTCCGCGGCGCGGCGCAGCACTCGAGCGGTCGCTTCCGCGGCTTGCGACCAGCGGAATAGCTGGGCGCGCGCCCGGCCGGCCACGGCCAACGAGCGTCGGAGCGAGGAATCGACGGCCAAGCGGAGAATCGCGTCGGTAATGGTCGCCTGCTCGCCCGGCTCGACGTACACCGCCGCTTCCCCGCCCACCTCGGGCAGCGACGAGGTGCGGGATAGGATCACGGGTGTTCCCGAGGCCATGGCCTCGAGCGCCGGCAACCCGAAGCCTTCCAGCCAAGACGGGAAAAGCAGCGCCTCGGCGCCGCGCAGGGCGGCCTGCAGGCCGGGGCGGTCGAGGTAGTCGAGGTGGAGGATGCGGTCACGGGCCGGGCTGTCAGCGAGGGCGCGTTGGATCGACTCGGTACGCCAGCCCCACCTGCCCACGAGCACGAGCCAACCCGGGTACCCGGCCGCAACCGCCCCGGCGAAGCCGGCCAGGATCCCCTCCACGTTCTTGCGCGGCTCCAGGGTCGAGACGAACAGCAGGTAGCGAGGCGGCAGGCCGGTAGGGCGAGGGCCGTCGGGAGTGAATGCCTCGTCGACGCCCTCATGCACGACGTGGATCCGGCGCCGGCTCGTCGCCAGCAGCACCACGAGGTCGTCCGCGGTCGCGGCCGAGACGGCGATCAGCGCGGCGGCGGCGAACAAGGTCTGGGGCAGGCTGCGGCGCAGGTTGTCGAGGGTCTCCTGCTGCACCGTATGTGGCAGGCGCAGGAAAGCGAGGTCATGGACGGTCGGCACGAGGGCGCGTACCGCCGCCTGGTGTCGCCGCGGAACGAAGAAGTTGGGTGCAAAGAAGACGTCGTTGCCGTCGAGCCACAGCAGGATGGGCTCGACCACCGTGCGGAGAACCGCGAGGGTCGGGCGCACCGGCAGCAGGAACCCGTGCGGGATGTGGTGGTAGCGGAAGCGCGTGCGCTCGCCGGCCGGCAGCGCCGGTGGCGACGGCTCGTCCGGGGCAGCGAAGCTGTGGGCGTACAGCCGCAGCTCGAGCTGTGGGTCCGCCGCAGGCAGGTTGCTCAACACGTTCCACTCGTACCAGCCGACCCCCGTCATGCGCTCGAAAAACGGGAAGATGTCGACGCCCACGGTGAGGCCCAGCTCGCCGCGCACGCTACGGGCGTACCAGCGGGCCAGGCGGGCCCGGAAGGTGCCGCACATGTCCCTCAGTAGGTGGATGAAGAACCCAGCGGTGACGCGAAGGCGGCTGCCCATGCGGTAAGCAGGGTACACCAGCCGGCTCGGTGTTATGCTGGCGCCGCGTAGGCGATGCATGCTCAGGCTGGCGCTGCCAGCCGCGAAGGGAGCCCCGATGCGCACCGTCACCACCTGTCTCGCGTTTCTCATCGCCGCCTCGGCGCTGGCCGGCGGTCCCATCGACAAGGCCGTACCGTTCGAGCTCGGCAAGTGGATCGATCTCGAGCACACCGAGGGCCCGGTGGTGCTGCACCGCATCCGGCTCGTCGAGCAAACCGGCACCATCACCAAGTCGAAGATCTTCCGGCCGATCGGTTCGGAGTACCTGAGGACGGTCCAGATCCAGCTCGAGTACTCCAACTCCGCGACCAAGGACTGGGACTGCTTCATGCGAGTCGAGTGGGTGGACGCCGACGACAAGGTCATCGACGGCTACCGCGACCGCGAGAGCCTCGACGACCGCGAGGTGCACGACGCCGCCACCGTGACCCTCTCGACTCTCAAGTACGGTCTCGATGTTGCCAAGACGCTCAAGATCTACCTCGAGGTCCACCCGTAGTCTCGGGCTCAACGTTTTCCGTGGCACTCGGGCGGTGTGTGGTCGTCCGCTCCAAGGCGGTACCACGGCCTCCCGAGTGTGAGCCCGGGCTCGTGCAGCGAGCGCGGTCAGGTCGCGCGCGGCAGCCTCGACACCGTCCGGCCGGCGAGCAGCCCGCGCAAAGCCAGAAGGCGGAGGCTGACACGCTCCGGGTCCTGCCTCGCCCACGGGCGGCCGATGTACCCGTGATCGGTCTTTCTGCACGCGGCGATGTGGCGCCGTTTGCTGCTGGCCGGTTCTCCTCGCGGCCCGGCGGAGCTTGACTTTGCCGGCGGCTCGCGGATCATGGAAGGCAAGGGGGGTTCGAGATGTCGGTCCGCGCTGAGCGCTTCCAGGACATCCTGAACAGCTTGGCCGACGGCGTGTACTTCGTCGATGTCGACCGGCGCATCACTTTCTGGGGCCGGGGTGCCGAGCGCATCACCGGCTACACGGAAGGGGAGGTGCTGGGCTTCGCCGTGGCGCACCGGCTGCTGGCTCCCCTGGATGCGGCCGGGCGCGACGTCTGCGAGAACGGGTGTCCGCTCGCCGCCACCCTCGCCGATGGCGTGCCGCGGGAGATGGAGGTCTTCATTCGCCACGCCGGTGGGCAGCGGGTCCCGGTGCTGATGAGAGACCTGGCACTCCGCAACCATAAGGATAAGATCGTCGGCGCGGTCGAGACGCTCATCGACCACCCGGTGATCTTGGCTGGGCACAAGAGCGGGCCGAGCGGCGAGTTCCAGGCGCTGCGCGATCCTCTCACCGGGGTCGGCAGCCGCCGCTTCATCGAGGGCCGTATCGAGGCGAGCCTCGCGGAGCTGCAACGGCACGGCGTACCCTCGGCCGTGGTGCTGTGCGACATCGATGGCTTCACGGAGTTCAACCGAGCGCACGGCAAGGAGGTGGGCGACTCGGTGCTGGCGATGGTGGCGCAGACCCTGCAACGCAACCTGCGCGGCTCCGACTCGGTGGGGCGCTGGGACGGCGAGCAGTTTCTGGCCGTGCTCCAGCACGTGGACGGGGTGCGCGCCGCCGCGGTGGCCGACAAGCTGCGCATGCTCGTCGAGCGCTCGACGCTGTCAACCAAAGGTGGATCGCTCCACGTCACGGTCTCGGTGGGGGCGACGATGATTCGCGCCGATGACCTCGAGGGCACGATCGTCGAGCGTGTGTCGCAGGCCCTCGCCAGTAGCAAAAGCGCCGGCCGCAACTGCGTCACGCTGGCCTGAGCTTGCCCTCCTCTTGCGTAGCCGCGATGAGCACCGGAGAACGGGCTGGGCGCACCCTGCCGTTCGCCCATCATCGGCTTTCCCACCCCATCGACGGACCCACCTGAGGTTTGTCGGCTGAGCCGAACGAAGCCAGATCGGCGCTGGCGGCTCAACGCGAGGCGCGGATGGCCCGAGCCGCCTTGCGGGAGACCAGCACGAAGCCCCGGGTGGCGGCGTCGCTCTCGAGCGCCGCGAGGTAGGTGCGCGCCCGTGGGTCGGAGGCGGCGTCCATGGCCAGAGCCTCTTCGAGACGAGCCGCGAGCTCGAGAGGGACGAACCCTGCCGCGCGCGCCTTGCTCCGGGCCTCCGCGGCCGTCACCTGGGCCCGCGCAGTCTCCCCACGGAGACGGTCGACGAACGCGCGCTCGACCAGAAGCATGATCGGCACCCGCGGGTTGGAGCTGCGCCCGGCGGCGGATGCGAGTAGCGCGAGCGTCCGCTCCGCCTCGGCGTGCCGTCCGCTCGCCGCCTGAGCCCGGGCCAACAGGCCGAGGAGCTGGATCGGGTCGTCGAGCTCGACGCTTTCCGCCAGGGAAGCGGCGAGCGGGGAGAGCTGCTCGATCACCCGCGCGACCTCGCCGTTTTCGAGGTCGACGCGCAGGGGCAGCAGGTCCTGTACTTTCGACGCAGCCTCGAGGCCCGGAAGCTGGCGCATGATCTCGGCCGACTTCACGAAGAAGGCGCGGGCGTCCGAGAGCCGGTCGCCGGCCATCAGCACGTCGCCCAGCTTGGCAAGCGCGGCCGACTCGGTTCCTCGACGCCCGCTGGCGCTGGCGATCCGCACCGACTCCTCCAGCGCCGTGCGCGCAGGTGTGACCTCGCCCATGTCGAGCAGGACGTTACCGAGCTTCTGCAACGCCACCGTGAGCTCCTTGCTGTCGTCCAGCTCGCGCAGGATCGCCACCGACTCCACGAGCTGCTCTCTGGCGCGGGCGTTGTCGCCGCCGACGAAGACCGGCCAGGCAAGGTTGTGGAGCTGCAGCGCCAGCACCTGCCGGTCCCCGACCGCGCGGAAACCGTCGGCGGCCTGCTGGTACGCCTCGATCGCACCGGGCAGATCGTGGCGGTCGTAGAGCACGTTGCCGATCGAGTTGAGCACGCGCGCCACGTTGCGGCGGCTGCCCACAGCCGCGTACATCGCTCGCGCCTTCTGCAGGCTCGCCATGGCCCCGTCGACGTCGCCCAACATTCGCAGGGCGGATCCCGCGGCGTCCAGCGCCCGGGCCTCCACCAGCCGGGCGCCGAGCTCCCGCGCCTTGCGCTCGGCTCGCTGCGCCGCCTCGAGCTGGCGCTTGTGGTCGGACAGGTAGTAGGCGGCACGTGCCTCGAGAATGTCGAGGCGCGGGTCGTCGCGCAGCGGGAGCGGAAGCTGGCGCCGGAGCAGCTCGGCGGTTTCGAGCGCCTGTGCGCTCTGCGCCGCGGCGAGCTGCACGTCACCCAGGCGCAGCCCGTAGTCGAGGCTGTCGGGGACGTCGCGCACCAGGGCGGCGTAGATCTCGATCGCCCGCGGCCAGTCACGCGCCAGCTCCGCAACCCGGCCCTCAGCCAAGCGTCTCTGCTCGGGCGAGAGGCGGTCGGACAGCGCCAGTGCCCGCCGGGCCGACTCTGTCGCGCGCGCCGACAGCGCCAGCGAGGCGTAGGCGTCGGCGAGGGCGAGGTGCACGAGCGGGGCCTCCGGCGCGAGCCTGGCCGCCTCCTCGAGCAGCTCGTGGGCGGCCTGCACGTCGAACTCGCGCAGGCGCGCCAGCCCGTCGGCGTACAGGCGCGCCGCCTCCTGCGAGCCGCCGAACGAGGCGCCGAGCGTGGTCACGGTGGCGCCGCCGTGGAGGCCCGTGAGCTCCTCCCGCAGCCGCGCCCCGGCGCGGCTGACGAGCTCGAACAGCTCCATCTCGGTGCCGTTCTCGGCGAACCCAGCGCGACGCTCGCCGGTGGTGGTGGCTTGCACGCTCACCTGCAGGCTGATCACGCGCGCCCCGGCCTGGCTGGGGAAGACGGTGTAGGCACCCGAGACCACGAGGTCGGCGCCGACGAGGCCGCGAACGCGGGCCAGCGTCGCCGGCGCCAGCGTCGAGACCTCGGCGAGGCCGAGGTCGGCGCGCAGTCGCGCCACCTCCTCGCTCGAGACCTGCCGCAGGCTCGCCTCTGCTGCCAGCTCGCTGCCCAGCGTCTCGGTGAAAGCGTTGCCCAGCCAGGCGGTGCTCGGGTCCTTGGTCAGGTCCACGAACCCGAGGACGGCCACGGCCGTCCGAGCCTGACCGGTCCGGGGCCGTGCGCCCGAGCGGACCTCCCGCCATACGAGTGCGCCGCTGACGGCGCCCGCTGCGGCCAGCACCGCTGCCATCCAGAAAAGCTTCCGACGTCCGGACCGCAAGCGGAGGGCGGCGCTCGGATCGCCCTCCAGGGCCGGCACGATCGCCTCGACCGGCGGGCGGTCCCGCCCGTCGCGGGCCAGGCAGCGGAGGATGACCGCCTCCCACCTGGGGTCGAGGTCGGGCGCCAGGCTGCGGGGCGGTGGAGGCGGCTCGCGCAGGCGGCGCAGAGCGCACTCGAACGGGGTATCCCCGCCGAACGGCCGCGAGCCGGTGAGCATCTCGAACAGCACGACACCGAGGGCGTAGACGTCGGTGGCGGTGGTGATCTCCCCGCCCTCGACCTGCTCGGGCGCCATGTACGCCGGTGTGCCCACCAGCTCTCCGGCCTGGATGCTGACCGAGGCGTCGCTGCCGTGGCTGCGGGCGAGCCCGAAGTCGGTGATCACCGCCCGCTCCTCGCCGGAGCCAGGCTGCAGCATGACGTTCGAGGTCTTGAAGTCGCGGTGGATGACGCCGGCATCGTGGGCTGCCGCGAGGCCGGCGGTCAGTTGGCGGACGATCGGCAGCGCCTCGGCCGTGGTGAGCCGGCCGAGCCGAGCGAGCCGCTGGGCCAGCGTCTCGCCGGACAGCAACTGCATCGACAGGAACATCGCGTGCCGGCCGTCGATCTCGGCGTGCCCGACGTCGAAGACCCGGCAGACGTTGGGGTGGGTGACCTTGCGTGCGAGCTTGATCTCGCGCCGGAACCGCTCGCCGGCGACGGGATCGGCGTGCAGCTCGGGGCGCAGGAACTTGAGCGCGACGTGCTCGCCGAGCTCCTGGTCGAGCGCCTCGACGACCTCGCCCATTCCGCCGTGCCCGAGGGGTCGAACGACGCGATAGCGGCCGGCGAGCGCGGTACCGGGCGCGCCGAACCCGGGCGATGAGACGACCTGAGTGGCGAGCGGCGTGAGGTCGCTGCGCTGGCAGGACGGGCAGAGCGCGACCCCGGCCGGAAGGAGCTGGCCACAGCGCGGGCACGAGACGCTCTCGTCGCTCATGTTGGCGCCGTCATCCTCCTCACAGCGCGGCCGTGGGCCGCAGGCGGGGCGGTCGGCGGTGGCGGGTTGCCTGCTCGAACGCGAACGCGAGCTTGATGAGCAGCGGCTCCGACCAGGCCCGGCCGACGAACGAGAGCCCGACCGGAAGCCCGAAGGCAAACCCTGCGGGCACCGTGACGTGCGGGTAGCCGGCTACGGCGGCCGGCTGCGAGAAGCTGCCGAGGTAGTGGTCCCCGTTCACCAGGTCGATCGTCCACGCCGGGCCGCCGGTCGGGGCGACGAGGGCGTCCAGCCTGTGCTTGTCGAGCACCTCGTCGAGCCCCTTGCGGCGCGAGAGCTTGATGCACTTCTCCCGGGCCTTGCGATAGGCGTCATCGCTGAGCGGACCCTTCTTCTGCGCCAGAAGGAAGATCTCCTGGCCGAAGTACTTCATCTCGGTGTCGGCGTGCTGCTGGTTGAAGGCGATGAGGTCGCGCAGCGTGCGCGGCCCCTGACCGGGAGGGAGCGCCGCGAGGTACGCATTCAACCCGGCTTTGAACTCGTACAGCAGCACCTCGTACTCCTCGTCGCCGTAGTCGTCGGCGTTGGGGATGTCCGCCGGGTCCACGAGCACGGCTCCCGAGCGAGCGAGGGCTCCGAGCGCCTCCTCGATCACCGTGTCGGCCTCCGGCGAGTAGCCGAAGAAGTGCTTGCGGGCGACTCCCAGCCGCGCCCCTGCGAGCCCGGCGGGATCGAGCGAGCCGGTGAAGTCGAGCGGTGGGCGCCGCAGCAGGGCCGCTGTGGCCGGGTCGCGGGGGTCCTCGCCGGCCAAAACGGCCAACAGTGTCGCCGCGTCGGCCACCGTGCGGCACATCGGACCGGCCGTGTCCTGGCTCCAGGAGATGGGGATGATCCCGGTGCGCGAGACCAGCCCCACGGTGGGCTTGATACCGACCAACCCGCAGACGTGCGAGGGGCAGGTGATCGACCCGTCGGTCTCGGTGCCGACGCCGAGGGTGGCAAGGCTAGCCGAGATGGCGGCGCCGGTGCCGGAGCTCGATCCGCACGGTGAGCGATCGAGGGCGTAGGGGTTGCGGCACTGGCCGCCGCGCCCGCTCCAGCCGCTCGACGACTGGCTCGAGCGGAAGTTCGCCCACTCCGAAAGATTCGTCTTCCCGAGGATCACCGCGCCGGCCTCGCGCAGGCGGGTGACGACGAACGCGTCGTGGGTCGGCCGCTGGCCGACCAGCGCCAGCGAGCCGGCAGTCGTCTCCATGCGATCCGCGGTGGCGATGTTGTCCTTGATCAGCACCGGGATGCCGTGGAGAGGGCCGCGCACCCGCCCGGCCCTGCGCTCGCCGTCGCTCTGCTCGGCGAGCTCACGAGCCTGGGGGTTGACCTCGATGAGCGAGCGGAGCTGCCCATCGAGCTGCTCGATCCGCCCCAGGTACGCCTCGGCCAGCCCGACGGCGGTGAAGCGGCCGGAGCCGAGCCCAGCAGAGAGCTCGGCAACCCCCATCTCTTCGAGCTCGAACGCGGGCAGCTCCGGAGCGGGCGCGGGCGCGGCGGAGGCAGGCGCAGCGGGGTGGGGGGCGAGGCCGGCGGCAGCAGTTGCAGCGCCGGCAGCCAGCAGCTCGCGACGCGAGAGGCCGGTGGTACGGGGCCAGGCGGGCATGGTGTGTCCTCCACCGGCAGTGTAGCGCGGGTGGCTCAGTGTGACCCCGCCGGTCGCCCAGCCCGGCCGGTCGCCGAGCTGGTGCTACCCTACGCCCAGCCCGGGCAGCGGCAATAGCTCACGGCTCGGGAGGAGGTCGGGATGGGCCGCAACACCGTGCTGCTGGTCTTCCTGCTCGCGGCGCATTCCGTCGTCGCGGCGCCAGCGGATCCCGCGGCTGGGCTGGCGACCGCGATCGCGCGGGAGGTGGAGCAACGTCTCGTCGCCATCGTGGCGGTGGCACAAACGGCAGCCCGGGAGGCCCCGACCGAGAGCGAACGGCCGGAGGTGATGCGAAAGTTCCTCGCCGAGCGTGCCCGCTATGTACCGCACGTGCTGCACGTCGCGTTGATCTCCGACCGGGGAGTGGTGCAGGCGATCGGGCCCGGCTACCGGTTTCTGGAGGGTATGGACCTCTCCTCCAGGGAGTGGGTGAAAGCCGCGCTCGCACGCCGCAAGACCATGGTCAGCCGAGCGTTTCTCTCGCTCGAGGGGTTGTACGCGGTAGCGGTTCTCGCGCCCATCGTACGGGATGGGCGCTTGGTCGGCCTCCTCAGCGTGACGATCCGCCCGACGGCCCTGCTCGCCACCTGGGTGGAGCGCACGCGAGGCAGCCAGCCGTTCGATGTCTGGGTCATGGAGACCGGCGGCCGGCTGCTTTTCGACCCGGACCTCGAGGAGGTCGGAAAGAACCTCCTCGAGGACACGCTGTATGCCCCGCATCGGGGGCTGATCAAGGCCGGGCGGGCGATCGCCAAGGCCCGACAAGGGAGCGTGCGCTTTGTCGTGACACCGGTGGCCGGCGACACCCTGGAGGTGCAGGCCACGTGGCGGTCGGTGACCGCCGCCGATACCTCCTGGAGGGTGGTGGTGGTGGGCGCGATCGGTGAGGGACGTTCGCCGCTGCGGACGCTCGCGACCTTGGGGTTGCCGAGCGCGACCGAGGCGCTGCGAGAAGTTGCCGCCGATTCCAGCTTCGTACAGGCGCTGGAGCGAGACGAGAGGCGTACCTTGCAGGTGCTCCTGAGCCGCTACTACGAGCGCTACCCGTGCTACGCCGTCCAGTGGATGACTCCGAAGGGGTTCGTGGTCGGCGGGTACCCACCGGGTAACGCCCTGGTCTCGTACCAGCTCGACCCGTTCGGAAACCGCTCCGACACCTTCCTGCTCGAGCGGGCACAGACCGGCCAGGAGGGGATCTTCAAGACGCCACTGGCGGAGGGCCTCATGGGCGTCGTGCACGTGGTGCCGGTGCGGGCGGGTGAGGAGCTGGTCGGGTTCGTCTATGCGGTCCGGGTGGATTGAGCCCGGCTCGCTGTTTCGACCCGGTTCTTGCCGTTGTGCTTGCCTCGATACATCGCCTGGTCGGCCTTCCGAAGGGTGCTCTCCGGGGTCTCGTCCTCGCTGACGCACACTCCCACCGTGATGGTCACCCGTATCCGGTGCTCCCGCCAGTCGATCGCCGTCGCCTCGACACTCGCCCGCGCCCTCTCGGCCGCGAGACGGGCGCCGTCGAGGTCGGTATCGGGGAGCACCAGCAGGAACTCCTCGCCGCCCAGGCGGCCGACCTCGTCGATCGCGCGGACGGTACGGCGCAAGGTGCTCGCCACCGCCCGCAACACCGCGTCCCCGCAATCGTGCCCCAGCGTATCGTTGAAGCGCTTGAAGTCGTCGACGTCAGCGAGCGCCACCGCCAGCGGTTTGCCGGTCCGCTGGCTGCGAGTGTGCTCGAGGGCGAGCCGTTCGAGGATCGCGCGGCGGTTGGGCAGCGCCGTCAGATCGTCGGTGCGCGACAGCTCCTCGACACGGGCATAGGCGAGCTCGATCTGAGCGCTCTTGGCTGCAATCTCGCGCGCGCTGCGCACGCGCAGACGGTAGCGGCTCGCCAGCGTCAGCAACGTCGCACGAGACGGACGAGGCATAGCCACCATCAAGCGTACACCGGCAGGCAAGGCGAGGATTGGCGGGAGATGGTGGAGCGTCGCTGAAGGGGAGACACACGACAGCCGACGGGGACCGGACCCGGTGCCTGGAAAGACCTGTTGACCCCGCGACGTTGGCTTGGGCGAGCAGGAGCCCCGTAGCTGGCCGGCGAGCGGCTGGCGGGTCCTGCGGGAGGGACGTGATGACGAGCATGGTGATGTGGATCGGGCTGGCGGTCGCCGGTCTGGTGGCAAGCGTGGTAGCCGCTGCGGGCGATGAGAGGCCGAAGCAGCCGGCGAAAACCGAGGTAGCGACGCTGGCGGCCGGGTGCTTCTGGGGGGTCGAGCACCTGTTCAAACAGCTGCCGGGGGTGGTCTCCACCGAGGTGGGGTACACCGGCGGCTCTACTCCCAACCCCACCTACGAGGCGGTGTGCACCGGCAAGACCGGCCACGCGGAGGCGGTGCAGGTGGTCTTCGACCCTGCGAGAACCAGCTTCGAGCAAGTGCTGCGCTTCTTTTTCCGGCTCCACGACCCGACCACCCTCAACCGCCAGCATGCCGACGTCGGCCCCCAGTACCGCTCGGCGATCTTCTTTCACGGAGAGGAGCAGCGGCGGGTCGCCGAGCAGGTCAGGGCCGAACTGGACCGCTCGGGGAAGTGGCGGGACTCGATCGTGACCGAGATCGTTCCCGCCGGGCCGTTCTGGAGCGCCGAGGAGTACCACCAGGATTATCTGAAGAAGCACCCGGGTGGGTACTTCTGCCACGTCCTGCAGCCGGAGTAGCGGCTCGGCGGAGAGCGGCCGCGCCCGCGTCCGGCCGGTCACGCCAGCGGGCAGGGCGGTGGTTGCCGCCCGGCTATGAGGGCCGTAGATTCTTCCAGGGGCTGGAGGTGACCATGTTGCCGATCCAGAGGATCCTCTGTCCAACGGACTTCTCCGAACCCTCGTTCGCAGCCCTGGAGGTGGCGGCCGAGCTCGCCCGGGTGTTCGGCGCCGAGATCGTGGTAGTGCACGTCCTGACGCCGATTCCCGTGGCCGAGATACCGGCGCTCCACGCCGGCTTCAACGTCGACCGGTACCAAGAGGTGCTCGGGGAAAGCCTGCGCCGGGCGCTCGACGAGGTGATCGCCACCCGCCTCGGCGGCACCGCCACGGTGCGCGGCGTCCTCGTTGTCGGCCACCCTGCCGCTGAGATCGTCCGGGTGGGCCACGAGGAAGGAGCAGATCTCATCGTGCTCTCGACCCACGGTCGCTCGGGGGTCGGGCACCTGTTGTTCGGCTCGGTGGCCGAGCGTGTCGTGCGGTCGGCTCGCTGCCCTGTGCTGACGATCCGGGCGCGGTAGCGCAGCGCATCGAGCATCCCGTGGTGCGCGCCCTGCCGACCGCCGAAAAAATCCCCTGCTCCGGCTGTACTCCGTTGCCACCAGAAAGCTCAGCGCCGTGACCAGGTCGGGCCCGACCGCGCCGTGGTCGGGGACGCCGCCGCCGAGATCGAGCAGGAGCTCACCGCTCAGCCGCTGGTCGAGGGTCGAAGGTGGTCAGCGTTCCTTGAGGATCGCCAGCATCTCGGTCAGCACCCGCTGCGCCGAGGCGGTGGGAATCTGACAGGTGCCGGCGCCGCGGTGGCCGCCGCCGCCGTAGCGGGCCATGAGCGCGCCCACGTCGCCGCGCGCGGTGCGGTTGAAGATGTTGTGAGCGACCTGGAACGACACCTTGTCGGCGTCTTTCACCCGGGAGAGGCGGATCGACACGTTGGTGACCTCGGCACCGGGCAAGGTGTAGACGAGAAAGCGGTTCGCGGGCGGGATCTCGTCCACCCCCAGCAGGTCGGTGATCAGGACGTTGCCTTCGATGCGGGTGTGCTCTGCAAGGATCACGCGCGCCTTTGCCTCGGTTTGCCGGTAGTAGACAACCCGTTCCTGGATGTCCGGCATGGCGAGGATCGTCTCGGGCGGGTGCTTCAGCAGCAGGTCCGGCATCATCTGGGTCATCTCTTTGTTCGAGATGCGGAAGTCGTGGTGGTAGCCGAGCCCCGTGCGGGGGTCGAGCAGGTACACGAGCAGCATGGCCGGCGACGGGTTCGTCACGTCGTCCCGTGTGAGCTGAGCGCTGTCGAAGCGATCCACGACCTGCAGGAGCGGCTCGAAGCTCTCGATTTCCGGGTGCTCGTCCACGAAGTGCTCGTACACCAGCCGCGCGGCGCTCGGAGCAAAGCCGAAGCGGCCCACGAACGACTCGGGCAGCCGTCCGGGAACGCTCTCGCTCGAGTGGTGGTCGAACCACATGCCACACCCTGAGACGTAGGGAAGGTTGCACACAATGTCGTCGGGTGTGACCGCCACCGTACCGTCCTGCATCTCTTTGGGGTGGGCTTGGATGTAGGAGTCCACGAGGCCGGCGGCCTTGAGCAACACCGCACACATCAGCCCGTCCACGTCTCCCCGTGTGATCAACCGCATGGCGCCCTCCCTCGCCGTACCCGCGACCGCAATGGATGGCTGAGCACAAGCATAGCATCCGCGCGCGGCGCGGTAGACTCACGCATCCGCGGGGTGCGCGGTGGAGGTTCGATGCGCGACATCCGTTGGCTTGTGGCGCTGGTGCGGGAGGCCGGGCGGCGGGCCGCCGGTCGCCAGCGCCAGCTCGTGTTTGCCGAGCGGGGGTACAAGAAGGATGGGTCCGTCGTGACCGAGGTGGATCGCGACACCGAGGACTTCCTGTGCGAAAAGATCCTCGCCCGCATCCCCGAGGCCAACCTGGTGACCGAAGAGCGGGTCCGTCACTTCGCCGAGGGGCGACCCTGGACGTTCGTCATCGACCCCATCGATGGTACCGACTCGTTCAGTCAGGGGCTGCCTACGTGGGCGGTGTCGGTGGGCGTGCTCGACGCGGCGCTCGAGCCCGTGGCCGGGATCGTGCACGCTCCGCGGCTGGGTTTGATGCTCACCGGTGACGGGCGTGGCCGCGTGCGCAACGGCGCCCGGGAGGTGCCCGCACCGGCGCCGGTGAAGACGCTCTCGCGTTTGGCGGGTCTCGCCATCTCGTCGCGCGCGCACCACTCGTTCGACCTCCACCGCTTCCCCGGCAAGGTGCGCGGGCACGGCAGCGCGGCACTGCATCTCGTGTACCCGGCGATCTTCGGCGGCATCGTCGCAGCGCTCCAGGACGGTGGCGCCAATGCCTGGGACATCGCTGGTGCCCACGCGATCTGCCGCGCGGCCGGCTGCTCCTTCTCCTACCTCGATGGGCACCCGGTCGACTACCGGGCCCTGCGCGCACGCGAGTGGAAGGTGGAGGGCGCCCTGCTGGCCGCCAAGCCCGGCGCCGCCCCGCTCGTGCTCGCCTGCCTCACGCCCTTGTGAGTTGGGCTGAGAGCGGCTACCGCTTCTTCTTGGCGACCTTTGCGAGCTGGCCGCGGGCGTCATCGGCGCGGCGGCCTTCCGGCACCAGCTCGAGGAAGCGCTCGAGTGCGGCCTGGGCTTCAGCCCATGCCTCCTTGCGCTGGTAGCATTGCGCAAGCCCCAGGAACGACGAAGAGAACGTCGGGTCGATCTCGAGCGCCGTGCGGTACTCGGCGATCGACTCGTCCACTTTGCCCTGGGCCAGCAACGCCTCGGCCAGGCTGTCGTGGGGGTTGGCCTGACCGGGCGACACCTCGATGTAGGTGCGGAACGTCGCCACCGCCTCATCTCGCCGCTTGGTGCGCAGCAGGAGGTAGCCGAGCTGGTTGTACGCCTCGCCCTGGTCGGGATCGACGGCGATGGCCGAGCGGTACAAGCGCTCGGCTCCCTGGTCGTCTTTCTCGTGCTCGGCGATGCGGGCCTGCGCGAGCAGCCCCTCAGAGCGATCGAGCTCGGTCATGGCGAGCGCCTGCTCGCGCGCCTTGGCGACGCTGCCACCGGCGATACCAGGGGCGGAGAGGTAGTACTGCAGCAGCGAGCGACGAGCCGCGAGGTCCTTGGGGTCGAGCTCGACCGCCTTCTCGAGCTCGGCGCGGGCTTTTTTGGCGAGACCGAAAGCGGACAGAGCTCCCGCCTCCATGGCCTGTTGGGAGTACACCGCGCCCAGCCATCGGTGGTACCGGGAGCAGGCCGGCTCGAGCCGTACCGCCTCTGCGACGTGCTTTGCGGCCTCGTCGGCGTCCCGGTCGTGGTTGAGCAGCACCAGACCGAGATACGCGTGCGCCGCGGCGTCGGCTGGATTGGCCGCCAGTGCCCGTGCCAGCGCCTTCTTGGCCTCGGGGTACTTCTCCTGCTTGAACAGCTCGATGCCCTGCTCGGCGAGTGTCGGGACCGGTGTTGCCTGCTCGTGCTGCGCCCCGACACCCGCTCCCAGCGTCGCTCCGATGATCACCGCCGTGACCTGCACCAGACGCCGCATCGCCACCTCCGGGCGAATTCTCCAAGCAATCCCCGTGCCTGGGGGTAGGAGGGCCTAGTATGAAACCAATGTGATATCATAGTCGTATCAGTGGGCGGAGGTGGAGCGATGAGCAACGAGAGAGTCTTCAAACCGATGTCCGGCTGGGGAATGCTGGCCCTCAACCAACTCCTCTACCCAGGGCTGGCAGCGGGATTGATCGGAACCGCGGTGCTGCTCGACCAGTACGACCTGAGCCCGCTGGTGGGCGTGCCGCTGCTGGTCGGGATCGTGCTCGCACTGGCCGGCAACATCATCGTGTCGACCGGTTTCATGATCCTGGCCCCCAACCAGGCCGGCGTGCTGGTGCTGTTCGGGCGCTACATCGGCACCGTCAAGACCAACGGTTTCTGGTGGGTCAACCCGTTCGCGAGCAAGCGCAAGGTCTCGCTGCGGGCGCACAACCTCAACAGCGACAAGCTCAAGGTCAACGACCGCGCCGGCAACCCGATCGAGATCGCGGCGGTCGTCGTGTGGCGCGTCCGGGATACCTTCGCCGCCTGCTTCGACGTCGAGAGCTACGTCGACTACGTCAACATCCAGAGCGAGTCGGCGCTCCGCCACCTCGCCTCCGCGTACCCCTACGACTCGTGGGAGGAGGGGACCGATAACGTGGTGTCGCTGCGCGGCAACATCGACGAGGTCTCCGAAGCACTCGAGCGCGAGCTCGAGGAGCGGCTCGACAAGGCCGGCGTAGAGGTCATGGAGGCGCGGCTGTCACACCTCGCGTATGCCCCCGAGATTGCCGGTGCCATGCTCCAGCGCCAGCAGGCCGCGGCCATCATCGCGGCGCGCCAGAAGATCGTCGAGGGCGCCGTGGGCATGGTGCAGATGGCGCTCGACAAGCTCTCCCACGACCAGATCGTCGACCTCGACCCGGAGCGCCGCGCCGCCATGGTCTCGAACCTCCTGGTCGTGCTGTGCGGCGAGCGCGAGCCGCGTCCCGTCATCAACGCCGGCACGCTGTACTGAGGCAGGTGCGTGGCGGAGAGGAAGCCCTTCTTGCTCCGCATCAGCCCCGAGCTGTGGGACGAGCTGCAGCGCTGGGCCGCCGATGAGCTGCGCTCGGTCAACGGCCAGATCGAGTACCTCCTGCGCCAGGCCGTCACCGAGCGCCGGCGGGCCCGGCCCCGACCGCCCTCCCCCCCGTCACCCGAGGAGGAGGGCGGACCCTCTCGCTCGACGTAGCGCCTCCGAGGTGGGCGCGGTTGTCCCAACCGCGCCGGGTGGGTGGAGGTCAGCTCTCCCCGCGCTTGGCCTGCTGCATCGCGATCTCGGACACGCGCGCCAGCGCCGACGCGCCCGACGCGCCCTCAATCGCCTTGAGCGCGATGTCGCGCACGCGGTCAGTGGCCTCGCGCTGCTCGCGCAGCAGCTCCTCCAGCCGCCCCGCCTGCTCCTTGACCGTGGCCTCGAGCGTCTGGATGCGCTGCTTGAGCAGCCGGTCGGAGGCGTCGGCGTCCTTGGCGCGCAGCTCTGCCGCGACTCGCGCGCGATCCTCTGCAACGGCGGCGGCCTCCTGGCGCGCCTTCTCGACCGTCGCGGCGAGCTCGCCCGGGAACGCCTGTACCCGACCGCGCAGCTCGGCAACCTCGGCCTCGCGCGCGGCGAGCGCCTGATCGCGCTCCGCAAGCTGCTGCTCCTGACGAGCCCGCTCCTCCGCCAGCGCAACCTGCTGCGCCTGGCGCTTGGCCTTGAAGTCCTCGTCGTCGCGCGAGCGCCGCAGCTTCCAGGCGTACTCGTACTCCTCCTTCTCACGCTCCCAGGCCTTGCGGGCGCCCGCCTTCTCCTCCTCGAACGCCTCCTTGAACCGGCGCTTGTCGAGCTCCCACGCAGCACGCTGCTCGGCCTGCGCGCGGTCGCCGTCGGCCTGCCGCGCAGCCAGCTCCGCCTCGAGCGCCTGGCGCTGCGCCGCGGCCTGCGCCTCGAAGTCGCGCGTCTCCTGCGCGTGGCGGGCCACCAGCGCCGCCACCGTGTCGGCGGCGATCTCGATGTCGTACAGCTCGGCGAGCCGGCGCGTGCGGAGCGCGATCGCCTCCTCGATCTGTCCGAGCTTCTTGGCCTGCTCGGTGAGCACCGCCGAGACGCGGTCGAGACCGGCGTTGATCTCGAGTCGAAGGTTGCCGATGCCGCGCACCACCGACTCGACGGTGAGAGCGGCCGCGGCCTCCTGCACCTCGCGCTCCTGCTTCTCGCGGGCAGCCCGGCGCGGCGGCGGCTCCTCCTCGCGTGCCTTCACGCGAGCTGCGACCTCGGCGAACTCGGGACGCGACTCCTCTGCCTCACCTTCCTCGACGACAAGCGGCAGGCTCGGCTCCTCGGCGACGGCCTTCGTGCTGCGGCTGGCTGGTTTGCGTGGTGGCATGACGACCTCCTCGAGCGTGGGCTCAGATCCCCGAGGATAGCACCGCGCCGCGCAGGCGGCAGCTCAGCGCTGGAGCTGCTTGCCGATCGACCAGGCCTTGCCGACGTACTCGCCCATCGCCCAGTACGCCGGGTCGGGGAAGGTGAACAGCAGCGGGCGCAGCTTGTGCCAGTCCACCTTGCCGCCGGTCAGCACCGACTCCTCGGCGTGCACGGCGACGATTTCGCCGAGGTACAGCGTGTCGACGCCGAACGGCACGCTCTGGACGAGCGTGCCAGGTTGGTGGGCCGGGAGCCGCTACTCGCTGGCGCGGCGGGCCCCGGGGTCAGCGAGCACGCAGCGCTGCCAACAGCGCCTGCACGCGCTCAAACGCATCGCGTGCGAGGAACGCTCGCTCGTCGGCGTTCGGGGAGTCGATGAACGCAGCCACGGCGTGTGGTCCGAAATCGTCGACCGAACGGAACTTCCCCTCCAGCAACTCAGCGGCGCGGCTGACCTCAGCGCGGGCGACCGCGGGCTGCAGAAGCGCGGCGATGGCCCGTGGCCCGCCCGGCCAGTGCCGAAGGCAGAACCAGATGTCGTAGGCGTCCTACTCCTTGAGCCGTCCATGCAGCGCAAACGCCTTCATCACGAGGAACCCGGCCACCCCGGTGACGGTCACCTCGACTCGGTTGAGAGCCCCGCCGGGCATCGTGCCGTCCACGATGACGGGGGCGCTGTCGGCCAGCGCCAGCTCCACGCGGTCGGCGCCGATGGCCCGAAACGACTTCAGCACGCCCCTCCCGCGCTTTGCGGTCCGCTTCGGGATCAGGAAGTCGACATCCACGACAACCGAACGGCCCGTCCCAATCACGACCTTTCGCCGGTACTTGAACGGCTGCTCCGTTCTCTCGTAGCCCCGAGCCTCGAGCAAGCGCAGCCGCTCCGCATACCGTTTCTGGCCCAGCGGCCCGGGGTTGAGCAAGACGTCGACGTCGAGGCTGCCGGTATGCGGCGGCCGGGCGTGTGGGTGCAGCAGCTCCGGGACCCAACCCCCCACGAGCACAACGGCATCCCGGAACGCCCCCAGAACCTGCCACAGCTCGAGGATCACGCTCCGTGCCGCCGCCACTGCGTCGGGCCGGAAGGAGCGAGCAGTCACGGGAGCATCGAGCCTCATCGCTCGTAGGCGCCCTTGAGGCAGCGGTCAAAGATCGCGGCGGCCGCTTCCTCGCCGCGCGCAGGCGACGCACGGAGGTCGAGATACGTCTGCACGGGGCAGGTCAGCGCGACCCCTTCGACGTCCCCGGGATAGAGCACGCCCTCGTCGTACGGCTCATAGAGAACGACGTTGTCACCACTTTCCACCGGCTTGAGCTCGAGCGTCTCGCGGAGCGGGCCGAGGTCGCCCGTCCAGTATGCAAAGAACCGGTGCTGTCGGACCACCGGCGCCCGCACCTCCGCCGCAGAGAACGAAGCCAGCGCGCCTCCTCCTCGCGGGCCGGCCCGCCCGTTCGCCCGCTGAAGTCGCACGCCGAACTCCGGTGGCTCGAGTGGGCTGTAAGGGATAGGAGTTTCCTTTTTCACTGCAGGCATGGGAGGGCTCGGTAGAGGTGGAATCGAGGTCTCGGTGAGCTGCCGATGGCGGGGATGTGAGGCCCGATCGTCGCGGTAAGGGGTGATTTGAGCAGGTGCCGGTGCGGCTTAACAGGCACGAGCCCGGCGGCACCCCGGGTGATGGGGTGACGGGTAGACCTTCGCCGGGCTCGTGTTTCGCGTCGTGCGCGGCATGGGCGGTCGGGGCGTGGCGGTCACGCGGCGGTGACCGTGCGTAGGGGTGGGGAGGGATCGGCGCCGGGTGGGCTGCGCGCCTCCACCCCCGGTGCGGCGAGGTGTCGGAGGATCCTCCCGATCACCCTCGGCTGGGTGCGATACGCCATCCCGGGGAGGTTCGACATGAGGGTCGCGAGCTGGCGCTGGCTTTCGCCCACCGCCTGCTCGGCACGCTTGCGCTCGATTGCCTGCGCGACTTGGTTGGAGACGAAGACCAGCAGA
>ERZ1026796.643-NODE-643-length-26678-cov-3.891266_pt1 | contig 26678 bp, 16 predicted proteins | sample MGYA00520874_ERZ1026796 | MGnify/ENA primary metagenome ERZ1026796 (study PRJEB33270, sample SAMEA104284474) | anaerobic digester metagenome | biome: Anaerobic digester microbiome; feature: mesophilic sludge digester; material: Anaerobic digester biomass | place...
GTGCTATTGGTGGTGCTGCTGAATGGGCCTCTATAGTACTAGCATCTTTTGTTTTTTCTGTTTATTTGATACTAGATCATGATAAAGTGTTGGATTTTGTATTAATTAGGATACATTCAGATGAAAAGAGGTCTAGAGTTAAAAAACTTGTTTTGGATTTAGAGTATAAATTGGGAAAATGGTTAATTGGTCAGGCAACGGTAAGTGCAATTGCTGGGACAACATTAGGTTTAGTACTTGCACTGTTCCGTATACCTTTTGCACTTCCTATGGGTGTTTTAGTTGCCCTACTCTCTGCAATTCCTTCATTGGGTGCAACTATAGCTTCAATACCACCTCTTCTTACAGCATTAATCTTAAAAGGGCCTATGACTGCATTAATTATTCTTTTGATATTCTTAGTATATCAGCAGGTTGAAAATAATTTGATAATTCCTAAAGTTATGGGAAATGCAGTTGAGGTAAAACCTACCCTTATACTTTTAGCTGCAATTACATTCTTAATACTATTTGGAGTATGGGGAGCAGTTCTTTCTGTTCCTGCCATGGTTATACTTAAGATGTGCTATGAGTTCTATATAGACTTGCAAAAAATTGATGCTAAGGGTAGCATTGATTAATATAAATATTTAACTGCCTAAAGAATGTCTGATACACCAATTAAAGTTAAAAGAGCTGTATATTTCTGGGAGGATTATGCATTTACCAAATTGCAGGAATCATCTGTAGGGAGAAAAGGATTATCACTTTTTGAACTTAAGGATATGGATATTCCAATACCTGATTTTTTTGTTGTATCTCCCGTTGTATTTGATAAAGTTGTATCTCAAGCAATAGTTAGAGATGTACAAACCTTGTTTGAGAAAGGAAAAAATCCTGAAGAGTCAGAAGTACTTAACTCTATTCTTAAAACTGAGATTGATGAAGAATATATAGAGGAGATACTTTCTGCATATGCAAGAATATCTGGATTTACTGATGCATGGGTTTCAGTAAGGTCTTCCGTTGTATATCCCGCTAACCCTCAAGTATCTTTTTCTGGGGTATTTTCAACAGAGTTAAATGTAAGAGGTACAAGGAATTTGATTGATTCCATAAAGAGAGTATATGCATCTTTGTTTACTGATGATGTTGTAGCATATGCTGCCTCTAAAGGTATTAATTTGGCTGATGTTAAACTTGCAGTAGTTGTCCAAAAAATGGTTCAGGCAGAGGTGAGTGGTGTTGCATTTACAATAGATCCAATAACACAGGATCCAACGAAGTTAAGCATTGAAGCAGTATTTGGTTTAGGTGATACAATTGCGCTGGGTGAGCTTACTCCTGATATATATTTGCTCAATAAAAAGGATTTAAACATTTTAGAAAAGAGAATATCTCCTCAAGAGTGGATGAAGATAAGGAGTGTAAATAGAAGTTCAAATAAAACAGAGGGAACACAGAAGGTTACAATATCGAATGCATGGAGTCATAGGCAGAAAGTAGACGATAGGTATTTAAAGGAAATCGCTAAAATAGCATTAATAGTTGAAAATAAATTAAGAAGGGCACAGAGTATAGAATGGGTAATGTCAGGAGGAAAGATTTGGGTTTTGCAGAGTAAAGATTTGTATGAAAGATATTCTCCACAAGAGGTTGCAATTGAAAGCGCAAAGAGTTTCGATACATTAGGAGAGGTCTTAAAATGGATATTTGAGAAATATCAAGGAATAGGAATGTTAGAAGATAAGGCGCTTTCTAATGCTCAAAAGATGGTTCAGAGTAGTAAACATGAATATAATCCATTAACAGAGAAGTTAATTTCTGCTGCAAAGGGTGTAGTTAGGAAAGAGGAGAAAGAACAAGGAAGGCAGACTAGTGATGTGGGTGATTTAATAATTAAAGGAGTCGGTGCAAGTTTTGGGATTGTAAGTGGTAATGTAAAGATAATTGAGAAGAACTCAAAAGTAGAGGTTAACAAGAAGGATATACTTGTAACAAAGGAATATTCTTCTGATATGGAACCTTTAATTATTAATAGTGGTGGTGTTATTCTAGAGACTGGTGGGATTACAAGTGATGTAGCAATACTGTGCCGTGAGTTTGATATTCCAGCTGTTGTGGGTGCAACAGGGGTGAGCTCATTGCTTAAAGAAGGTCAATTAGTTAGACTTGATGGATATACAGGGAGTATATATAGAGAAAAAACTGATGAAAAAGTAGTATCCCCTACTCATCCTGTTGTGCAGGCATATGTTCAGGAAGCACTTTCAGGTGTTAACCTACTAGAGAAGGAAGAGAAGAAAGAAGAAATTGTTCAGCCAATACAAGAAGAGAAGAGTGAAGAGAAAAAAGAGTATAAAATTCCTCATGATATGAACCTAGCTCCATGTGCTACAAAAGTATTTATTAGGCCTACTGATACACCTGAGAACTTGGTTGATTATGTTGGGAATTCTCATGGTATTGTTTACATTGATATGGATAGGATTATGATAGAAGATGGAAGGCATTTACTTGCATATGTAGAGGATAAAAAGTTTGTTGAGTATGCAAAAAGAATTTCAGAGAAAATATGTGAATATGTTGATTTAGCAGAGGGCAACCAAGTTGTCTTAGCTATAGGGGCTGCTCCTGTTTCTGAGTTTAGGGGGCTTGTTAAAGGAAAACAGTTTGAGAATAGTGAAGTTGGAGACTTGGTACATGGTCTTCCTCATTATCTTTCTAACAAGGAGCTTTTAAATAGAGTTATTAGAATTGTAAGAAGAGTAAGAAATGTGTATAAATGCAGGAATGTAGATTTTGCTGTTTACTCTCCAACTGATGTTAAATCAATGACTGAGTTTAAGAAACTTCTTCTTTCTGGTGGCTTAAGGAGAGGAGTATCTTTCAGAGTTTATGCAATACTTGATAATCCTAGTGATGTAATTTTAGCTGATGATATTTTAGCAACTAAAATTGATGGTTTAATAGTGGATATGCCTAGAATTGCTAAGATAATGCAGGGTGCGGATATCTATGATATAGAGGCTAAATATGACTTAGGTGCCAATAGTTCACTAAAGGTAGTTGATGCAATATGTGATATATCTAAAGTACCTTCTAAAGAGTTGATTGTAATAGCAGATGATAGTAAAGAGCTTGTTAGGTATAGTGTACAAAGAGGTGTATATGGGGTATCTGTCCTCCCCCACTCTGTTAAAGATATGAGGAAACTTGTTTCAGAAGAAGAGGCAAAGATAATACTAAGTAAAAAGTAAGAGTCTTTAATATTTTCCTGCTGTTTTTGGTATAATCCATGGATTATGAATCTGAATTTGGATAACATCCATAAGGTAGTCTGCCTTGGTATAGGCGGTGGAGATCTTTCCTACATTTCTAAATTTCTTTTCTACTTAGATATAGAGGTTGAAGGATTTGATATTGCTGTTAATGAAAGGATAAAAGAGTTAGAAAGACTTGGAGTAAATATACATCACAGGAATCCTGAAGGAAAACTTCCTCAAACCGATTTAGTTATATATTCCGATGCACTTCCAGATAACCTTTTGCAGGAACTTAAGAGAGAAAATGAAGGTGTGAGATTTATAGAAGTTGGTAGAATTAAGAGGTTTTTGGCTGATGCATATGAAAGTAACACTTTAACAAAAAAACAGTTACAAGCTATTAAAAAAGCAGATATATTTCCTTTGTACTCATTTAAACCAAGAGGTATGAAACTGATTGGTGTTACAGGTACTGATGGTAAAACAACGGTTGTTTCAATGCTTCATCATATGTTGCTTAAAAGTGGGTTTAGACCTGCAATGATTAGTACAGTAGGAAGTAAAATTGTTAGAAAGCATACAAGTACTGGTTTACATGTTACTACTCCATCATCTCATGAAATATATGAAAGTTTATTGTTAATGCAAAAAAGAAGATGTACACATGTCATTATTGAATGTACCTCTCAAGGGCTATATATGGGAAGAGTCGCAGGGCTGAAATTTGATGTAGCAGTATATACAAATATTACAAGGGATCATCTGAAATATCATAAAACATGGAATAACTATGCCTTAGCAAAATCTCTTTTAATTACACAAAATCTTAAAAAAGGAGGATATGTAGTTTTAAATAAAGATGATGCAAAAAGTTTTAACTTCTTGACTGAGTTCACATCAAAATATATTTCATATACTACCTCTAAACATAACACAGATACAAATGCTGTTAAAGCTTACAATATAAAGGAGAGTCCAGAGGGTATTTCATTTATGATAGAGGGTAAAAAGTATGTAATTCCTGTAATTGGAAAATACAATGTAAGTAATGCCTTAGCAGCGATTTCAACATTAAGAGTTTTAGGAGTAGATGATAAAAATATGAATACACTTTTAAAAGATTTTTCTTCTGTGCAGGGGAGAATGAATGTTTTACAAAAAGAGCCCTTTATGATAATAGTTGATTTCGCACATACTCCTAATGCACTAAAGAGTGCTTTAGAGAGTGCAAGTAAGCTTAAGAAAAAGAACTCTAAAATTATACTTGTATTTGGTTGTGCATCCAAAAGAGATGATTACAAAAGACCAATTATGGGGGAATATGCAAAGAAATATGCAGATATTACAATTTTGACTGCTGAAGATTGTAGAATGGAGAGTTTAAAAAAGATAAATGATGAAATTGAGAAAGGATGGAAAGAGTATCAAACAAATGAAAAAAGACAATTAATTAGATTTGATGATGATACACATAATATTAAGGTACGCAGAGATGCTATCAAGAAAGCCATATCCTTAGCTAGCAGTGGAGATATTGTTTTAATAACTGGAAAGGGGCACGAAAGAAGTTTATGTTTTGGTTTGAAAGAGTATGAATGGAGTGATATTGCTGAGATAAAAAAACTGATAAGGAGATAATTCTATTGTATAATAACATATGGAATTTGATATAAAACAAACCCCAATGATGGATCAGTACCTGAAATTTAAGAAGCAGTATCCTGATAAGATAGTGCTTTTTAGAATGGGGGATTTTTTTGAAACATTTGGACAAGATGCAAGAATAACATCTAAGGTACTTAACATTACACTTACTTCAAGGGATAAGAACAGTAACCCTACTCCACTTGCAGGATTTCCTCATAAGGCAATTGATCAGTATCTTCCTAAACTTGTTCATGCTGGGTACTGTGTAGTTATTGTTGATCAGCTTGAAGATCCAAGGTTAGCAAAAGGTATTGTAAAAAGAGGAGTTACAAGGATAGTTACTCCAGCTACTATTGATGATTCAGAATCTATAAAAAGCAGCTATATGTGCTCCTTTGTTAAGCTAAAAAATGATTTAGCAGCTTGTGTTTGTGATATGTCTACTGGAGATTTGTTTTGGATATATACAAAATATAGTGAAAAGAGTATTGAGAGTATTCTTTCTTCTTTTGATCCAGTTGAAATATTACTTTTAGAAGATGAAAAAGAGCTGAAGTTTTCTTCTCTGCCTGTTCAGTTTTTAACAAAAGGACTTAAAAATATTAAATATTGTGAGGAGTTAATTAAAGATTTCTTTAAGGTATCTGATATGCACTCACTTGGTTTGGAAGAAAATGTAGCAGCAATGTGTGCTGTTGCAATGGTTCTTTATTATATTCAAGATACTCAGTTGATGGAGCCTGCACATATTAAAAAACCAAAAAGGAGAAATCTTAATTCAAGTATGGTACTGGATAGGGCAACAATAAAGAATTTAGAGTTGGTAGCGAGCTCATATACAGGTTTAGTATCTGGTTCTCTTTTTTCTGTGATAGATGGTACTTCAACACAAATGGGAAAGAGAATGCTCTATTCATGGGTACTAAACCCTTTGATTGATAAAAAGGATATAGATGGAAGATTGGATATTGTTGAGTTATTTTTTAATAATAGAGAAGCACTAAGTAAAACAAAAGAACTGCTTTCAAATGTAAATGATATTAGTAGAATAGCTGGAAAGATAGGGTTAAGAAGAGCGAATGGAAGAGAGTTAAAAGGGTTACAGATATCTTTGGAGAATATATCAAAATTAAGAACTATTCTGTTAGAAATCCCTGAAATATTAAAAGAGCTTGATAAATATGATTCTCTCTTAAATGAAGTTATTAAAAAAATAGATGATTGTATTGTAGATGCTCCTCCTCCCACACTTCTTGAAGGAGGTATCATTAAATCTTCATACAATACTGAGATTAAAGAGCTAAGAGAGCTGAGCGGGGATAGTAAAGGATGGATAAAAGAATTTGAAGAAAAAGAGAAAAAAAGTACAGGGATTAATAGTCTTAAAATTGGATTTAATAAAGTGTTTGGCTATTATATTGAAGTAACTAAAGCTCATCAGGAGAAAGTTCCTGAGAGATATATAAGGAAACAGACATTGGTAAATAGTGAAAGATATATAACAGAAGAGCTTAAACAAAAAGAGGATATTATACTAAATGCCCAAGAGAGATTAAATGAGTTAGAATATGAGCTGTTTACTGAGTTTAGAGACTCTTTAATGAAATATATACCAGAGCTTCAAAGTTTGTCCGAATATATTTCCGAAATTGATATACTCTCTGGATTTGCAAAAATTGCGATAGAAAGAGATTACTGTAAACCTGTTATTTATAATATGGGAGAAGAGAATGGAATAATTGAGATAAAATCAGGCAGACATCCCATTGTTGAAATCTTAAATGAGGGTGAGTTTATTTCCAATGATACATATATTGATTTTGATAATCATCTTATATCTATACTAACAGGTCCTAATATGTCAGGGAAGTCTACATATATAAGGCAGGTAGCTTCTTTAGTTTTGCTTGCACAGATAGGATGTTTTGTTCCTGCTAAGGGTATGAAGTTATCAATTGTTGATAGAGTATTTACAAGGGTTGGTGCATCAGATGACCTAGCACGAGGAAGAAGTACTTTTATGGTTGAAATGGATGAGGCTGCAAACATTGTAAATAGTGCAACAAAGTACAGTCTTGTTGTTCTTGATGAGATAGGAAGAGGTACAAGCACATATGATGGTGTAAGTATTGCGTGGGCATTAGCTGAGTATTTGGCAGATGACCTTAAAGTAAGAACTCTTTTTGCAACACACTATCACGAGCTTCTTAAACTAGCTGAGAAGTTTCCTGATAAAGTTAAAAATTACAATGTACTAGTTGAAGAAGATTTAGATGAAGGTACGGTAATATTTCTAAGAAAGATTGTTGAAGGGGGAACAGATAGAAGCTATGGAATATATGTTGCTAAAATGGCTGGACTTCCAGAGAAGGTTATTAAAAGAGCAAATGAGATATTAGAAGGTTTTGAGCAGGAGAAAATGTTTTCAAAGGAAGGAAATGTAGGTAATCATAGCATTGAGGTAAAAGAGAAGGAGAAAATACAAAGTACATATCAGCTCCCATTGTTTCTTGCTAAAGAATCAGAAATAGAAAGAGAGATTCAATCTCTTAATGTTGATGACCTTACTCCACTTGAAGCATTAAATAAGATAAATGAATGGAAGAAAAAGATTTAATATCGTAAAGTATATCCATAACCATATCTTGTTTTAAGAAAATCATATCCTGTTTGTATAACAACTTTTCTTCTTAATCTGTTTATACCTACAATAATACTTTTCTTTGATATAGGTCTGCCAGAAATTGTTGAAAAATATTTTGTAAAATCATCAATATTACAAGCTCCTGAGTGAGTAAATAAATAGTTAAGAAAAATTGATTCACATTGTGTAAGTAAAACTTTTGTATTTTTAATGTACATTACCCTACTTTCTTGCACATATGTAATATATTGAAATGTAAGTGCAGTTATATTAGTTATGGGTTTACAATTAAGTACCTTATTTATTCTGCACTCTATACTTTTATCTGAGTCATCTTGAAATACAAAATCACACAATCCATTTGATATACACTCTTGAACTATTTCTTTTTGTTGTGGAAGTACTGCAAATGTCTTTTGGTTTATATCTTTGCATTTAGATATTACACCAAGGGTGTCTCTTGAGAATGGAGAAATATTAAGGCAAACAAGATCAAAGCTCTTTTGTTTAATAATGAGCTTGGCATTGCTATAGTCTGTTACTTTAATGAAAGAAAACTGATTTGGGTACTTCTCTAGTACTCTTGATATCTTAATCCTGTTTTCGATTAAGAGTATATGTTCTATTTCTCTAAGGAAATATTTTAATGTAACATTGTAGGAATATTAAACTATCTTTTGTATGGAATCTTCTTTCTTAATTAAGAAAGATTTTCCACTATTCATATCTTTAAGTTGGATAACTCCCCTTTTTAACTCATCTTCTCCAAGTATTACTACCCATGGAATGTTTTTGCTATTGGCTACTTGAAGTTGTTTAGAGAGTTTGACAGGTGTAATTTGCATTACTGTATTTATGTTGTTATCTCTTAGGTATGTTGCAACTTCAGCTGTTGGGATATACAAAGAGCTGTCCATAAGGCATACAAACACTTTTATATCACTTTTATACTCAGGCAATAGATTATATCTCTTAAGAAAATCAAAAGTAGTAATATCTCCCCATCCTAAACCGAATGCAGGTATTTTGTTTTCATTAAATATCTCAAGTAAGTTGTCATATCTTCCTCCTCCAAACATTGCCCTAGGTGTATCTTTTTGTCCTATATCATAAAGCTCTATTACAGTACCTGTATAATATGCAAGACCTCTTACGATATATGGAGCAAATACTACATTAGGGATAGAAAGAGCTTTTAATTTTGAGAAAAGCTCAATCAGCTGCTGAGCACCAATGGACTCATCTTTTATTTCATCAAGTTTTTGTATATCCCACTTTGTATACTCCATTACTTGAGATACTTGTGTATTATTAAGTCCAATTTCTGCAAGATACTCTTTAAAATCATTAGCAGGCATCTTTAAATAGTTATCCAAAGCCCTCGCTAACTTAGCTCTTAATTCTTTTGAAATTTGAAGTGTATCAAAAAGATAATCTAAGAGATATCGATTACTTACCTTTATTTCAAAGCTGTTTTTAGGAGCATTAAGCTCTTTCATTACATCTAGAGCAAACTGTATTATTTCTACCTCTGCAGTAATATCTTGTACTCCTAAAATATCAATATTTAATTGAAAGAACTCTCTTTTTCTACCTTTTTGTGGCTTTTCATATCTAAAATATCTCCCAATATTAAACCATCTAAGAGGAAATTGTAATTCATTCTTTTTTAATGCAACCATTCTAGCTAAGGAAGGTGTCATTTCAGGTCTTAATGCGATTTCTCTACCACCTTTATCAGTAAAGTTGTAAAGCTGGCTTCCACCTAGCTCCTCACCTGATTTAACTCTATAAAGGTTTGCATCTTCAAGCTGAGCAGTATCATACTCTTCATAGCCATATTTTTTTGCGACTTTTGTCCATATATCAAAGAGATAATTTCTTAAAAACATGTCTTTAGGATACCAATCAGTTGTTCCTTTATATGGTTGTTTTGATAGTGTACTGTTTTTCATTTTTCAATTATATCATCTTAACTGTTTATTGAATATTAGAGATAAATAATATATATTAGGAGAGAGTATGAAATATAGTATGAATGCATCAAAAGCTAAAAAACAAGGGCGAAGGGTTACATATACAAACAAGCCTATTTCTTTAAGTAACTATAACAGAATAAAGATGTATAGTAGTAAGAATGCTGGAAAGAAATCAAAGGGAAAAGTATCAGGGCTAAGTAAAAAGAAAACGAAATCTAACAAAGGAAAAAAGTTTTTATATATATTTCTTGGTGTTTGTTTTTTTATACTTTGTGCAGGTCTTATTACAGTAGGAATATACCTAAAGAATCTTCAGAACTCTCTTCCATCCCCTGATGAACTTATCTCAAGAAGGTCTGATGAGAGTACTAAGATATATGATAGAAATAATGTTTTACTGTATACAGTGTATGGTGATCAAAATAGGGAATTTGTCTCAATAGAGGATATTCCAGAGCATACTAAATGGGCTGTGCTAGCAGCTGAGGATATTGAATTTTATCAGCACAAAGGTTTGGATTATGCGGGGATAGCAAAAGCTTTGTACCAAAATCTTACAAAAGGAGAAATTGTAAGAGGTGCAAGTACAATTACTCAACAATTAGTAAAGGGAACACTTCTGTATGATATTCTTGGTGAAGAGGCATATGCACAAACATATTCAAGGAAGATTAAAGAGATATTAATTACTATGCAGGTTGAGCAGACATTTACCAAGGATGAGATTTTGCAGATGTATATGAATGAAATTCCTCTTGGGGGTGTTAATTATGGTTTTCAAGCTGCAGCAAAGGCATATTTTGGAAAGGATGTAAAAGATCTTACTCTTGCTGAAAGTGCATTAATTGCTGGCCTTATACAAAGTCCAGGTATATATTCTCCTCTTTTTGGTACTAAGCCAGAGCTAGCGAAGGTTAGACAGACATATGTACTTGACCAGATGCTTAAGCATAAAGAGTTAACTGGTGTAACAGAAGAAGAGATTCAAAAAGCTAAGGAGGAGGAATTGGTATATAGAACTGCGAAGATAGATATTAAAGCTCCTCATTTTGTCTTTTACATTAAACAGCTGCTGGAAGATAAATATGGTATTGATAGGGTTGAGAGAGGTGGACTTAAAGTTACTACTTCATTAGATTATTCTGTTCAGCAGATAGCTGAAGATGAAGTTACAAAAGGTATATCAAAAAATGGTGTGCCAAGAGGAGTGCATAATGGCGCTGCAGTAGTTATGAATCCAAAGACAGGTGAAGTTTTAGCAATGGTAGGCTCTGTAGATTTTTGGAATACAACAGACCCAAGGGTAGATGGGAATGTGAATGTTGCAACAAGTGAAAGACAGTATGGTTCTTCTGCTAAACCGTACACATATCTTGCTTCTTTTGGAAAAGGGTTTAGTCCTGGTACACTTGCACCTGATATCCCAATGAGTTTTGGTAAATATGCTCCTAAAGATTGGGATGGGCAGTTTGAGGGAGTTGGTACACTAAGAAGAAATTTTGGGAGATCCAGAAATGTCTCTGCTGTGTATGTCCTCCAAGCAATTGGTGTTGAACCACTGCTTCAATTAACGGAAAAGCTTGGTATTACAACATTAAAAAACAAAGCTAATTATGGATTATCTCTTGCACTTGGATCAGGTGAAATGAAATTGATTGAGCATACTGCAGCATTTACTGTATTTGCTAATGAGGGTATTAAAAACCCTACAGTAACAATACTTAAAGTAGAAGATTCTAAGGGGAATGTACTGGAAGAGGCAAAATTTGAAGAGGGTACACGAGTAGTTGATGAAAAAGAAATATATCTTCTTAATTATGTATTATGTGATTTAGGAGGATTTGGTGACAGATTAGGTATAAGCTACTCAAGAGTTAATGGGAAGAATGTATGCTTTAAGACAGGTACAACAGATGGTCCAAGAGATTTAGCTACTATGATGTATCACAAAAACCTTGTTGTTGGTGTATGGACTGGAAATAATAATAATGCGATTGCAAGAAATGCAACAAGCACTGCAGTACCTCTTCCAATTGCATATGGTATAACAAAAAGACTTGCTGATGTTTATAAACCAGAGCTATTTACAAGGCCAGCAGGAATAGTATCAACAGCAGTATGTAAGGATACAGGCGGTATACCAGCAGAAGGTGTTACATGCGATAAAGAGGCCAGTATATATATTGCAGGCCGTGCTCCTCAAACAGATAATAGACAGGTTGTTGAAGTGTGTAAATCAAATGGATTAATTCCTACTAATCTAGAGGCTGCAAGGCAGTATGGGCTTGTAGAACAGAAGGTATTGCTTACATTTAAGATAGAAAATAAATTACAACAAGCTACATATGAGAAATATATGACTGAGAATGCAGGTTATTTATTTACTATGCCTGAAAGCGGAGAGTGTCCACTACCATTGGGACAGGATAATGCACCAGTAGTTGAGTTAACTAGCCCTGCTGATGGCAGTGTATTTAAGCAAAGTGATACTATGACAATATCAGGTAGTGTTAGACAGCTTGAAACAATTACTGAGTTTACTATTTCTATTGATGGTGTTCCAATACCAGGAGTTGCACTTAATGCTGGACAATTTAATGTTACTAAGCCCTTATCATCTGTTTCTGTTGGAAGTCATGTACTGCTTGTTAGTACAAAAGATAACTATGGTAAAATTGGGACAAAATCAATAACATTTAAAGTTGAGCAAGCACCTGTAACCCCTCCTGTTGTTCCTCCTGTGCAAATACCAAATGCTCACTAAAGATTTTTAATTCTTTCTTCTATCTTCTCTCTTATCTTTCCAAATTCTTTATCGCTTAATGTTTTATTTTGATGTTCAATAGTAATTCTTAAAGTAACATTTTTAGAGTGTTCTGATTTCTGATAAATATCAATACACTCTATTGTAGCTACTCTATCTCTTGTGTTTATAATCTGTAGCACACTGTTTTCTATATCGCAGTACTTTATAGAACTTGGAACTGTAAAGCAAACATCCTGTGATATGGAAGGAAACTTAGAATCAAAAACTCTTATTGTTTTAGGTTTAATTATCTTGAGCAACTCCTCAAGATTTATTTCAACAGCAGCTGTAAAATCAGGAAGCTTAAAATTGTTTTTTACCTCATAATCTATGTCCCCTATTATCCCTATTATACTTTCTGTCCCATCTGTATGATATTTTATTAATGCAGATTGATTAGGATTAAAGGTAGGGATAATACATTTTATCCATATTGGTAAATCCGTTTGAGAGGATAATGAGACAAGCTCATATGAGATATTCTCTGCTCCTATTGAATTAAATATTTTCTCTGCATATCTTTTTATTTGATAATATGGACTCCCATTTATGAACTTTTCTTTTGATGAGAATACCATTGATAGATGCCAATCCTCTTTTGGAAGCTGAAAGTTATCCATATATCCTTTTTGATGAGGAATATTAAACTCATATACACACAATGGAGATATATTCTTTTGAATATTTTCTTTAGCCTTTTGCAGAAGTGAGCTAAGTATTGAGATTCTCATAAACTCAAGCTCTGGAGATAGGGCATTCTTAATATGGTATGCAAAGTTTGGATCTTGTTTTGCACCTAACAATGTTTCTTTGCTTGTAAAGCTGTAAGTATCAAGTTCATTGCAACCACTGTATGTTAAGATATTTCTTATCTTTTCTTTTAATGCAATTTTCTCATTTAATACTACTGCATTTATTTCTCTTGTCGGGAGTTTAGGTAAAATGTTTTCATATCCATATATTCTTCCTACATCTTCATATATATCTTCAGGAATAGAGATATCAGTTCTAAATACTGGTGGAATTATAGTGATATACTCATCATCTTCTTTTGTAATTTCATATTCAATATTTAAAAGTATATTTTTAATTTCCTCTGTTGACAGATTAGTTCCTAAGTGTGAATTTAATCTAGATACTGATAGGGACAGTTTTTTAGGTTTTGTAGGTTCAGGATATATATCAATGACATTAGATGCCACTTCCCCATTGGCAAGTTCTTGTACAAGTTCTGCAGCTTTGAGCAAAATTGGAAGACATAGCTGTGGAGCTTGTCCTCTTGTAAATCTTGTTACAGCCTCAGTAAATATACCGAGTTCCATTGAAGTTTTTCTGATACTGTACTTGTTAAAATTAGCACTCTCAATAATGATATTTTTTGTATTGTTATCTACCTGTGTATCGATGCTCCCTATTACTCCTGCAATGGCAATAGGATTAGTTGAGTCTGCTATAACAAGGTTATCTTCACTAAGTTCTACAATATTTCCTTCTAGTGTGTGAATTCTCTCACCATTTTTTGCAACTCTAATTGTAATATGAGCAGTACCATCTTTTGTCAAATCATTCTCTACTAGTTTGTCATAATCAAAAGCATGAAGAGGCTGAGCTGTGATAACTGATAAATAATTTGTAATATCTACAATATTATTTATTGGTTTTATTCCTGATTTAATAAGTACTGATTTCATCCATACAGGTGACTCTTTAATTTGGATATTTTTGATTGCAACACATGTATATCTAGGACATAGGTTTTGCATTTGATTATCAACTTTAATTGGGAGAGTTTCTGTTACATCTATATCTGATGTCGTTTTCAGATACCACTCTGGACTTTTGAATGGGATATTTTGAGCTGCAGATATCTCTCTTGCAAGGCCAAGAATCCCAAAGAGATCTCCTCTGTTTGTAAGTGCTTTATTCTCTATATCTACTACTACATCATCAAATTGATAATACTGAGCAAAGGAAACTCCAACAGGAGCATCTTCTTCTAGTACCAGTACATGTGTATCATCTGGGCCAATATTTAGCTCTTTTTGAGAACATAACATTCCATTTGATGCTATGCCTCTCATATTTACAGCTTTAATTTTAACAGGCTGTGATGTTGCATAGCTGTATGGAACAATATGTCCCACAGTTATATATGCTACCTTATCACCTACCTTTAAGCTTTTGTCTCCCGCTACTACTTGAATTTCTTTTTCTTCCCCTATATTTATCATATACACTCCTAATTTGTCTGCATTAGGATGATCTTCTTTTTTTGTAATTTGAGCAATAATAATACCTTCATACATCTTTGAAAAATCTGTTACCTCTTCAACCTCTCCTATCTTTGTTGAAATTATATTTACTATCTCTTCTGTACTTAGTGTACATTTACTAAACTCTTTTATACTCTTAATAGGTAATTTCATATATTAAAACTGTCTTAAGAAATTAATATCTCCATCTCTTAGTTTACGAATATCAGTTATTTTTCTTTTAATCGCAACAAGCCTATCTACCCCTACTCCCCATGCAAAACCAGTATACTTTTCTGGATCTATTCCTCCTGCAGTTAAAACATTAGGGTGAATCATTCCACATCCCATTAATTCTATCCATCCGCTATATCCGCATGTACTACATCCTTTCTTTTTACAAAATGGACAGCTTATTACAAACTCAACATCAGGCTCTGTAAATGGGAAATATGCAGGCTGCATTTTAATTTCAAGTTTTGTTTCAAGGTATTTTTCTAAATACTCTTTTATTGTTGCCTGCATATTACTCATTGATATATTTTCATCTACATATATTCCCTCTATTTGATAGAAGGTGTGTTCATGACTTGCATCAGTTGCTTCATTTCTAAAACATCTTCCTGGAAGTACTACTCTAATGGGTGGAGGAGCAAATCTTCTTAATGCTCTATTTTGCATTGTAGAGGTATGTGCAGGAAGTACAAAATTTTCATCTGTCCAAAATGTATCATACATATCTCTGGCAGGGTGTCCTTTTGGAAAGTTTAAACTTTCAAACATATGAAAGTCATCATCTATTTGTCTGCTTTCAAGAACATCAAATCCCATACTTGTAAATATATCAAGCATTTTTTTAAGTTCTTGTGCAATTGGATGAGAAGAACCTTTTAAATCTAATATCCTTGGTCTTTTTTGACTATCAGTATTAATATCAAATGGTGCAGTTGGATCTATCGTTCTCTTAAATTCTTCATTGTGAATTTCTGTAGATTTGTTTGTTATTCTCTCCTCAATTTCTTTTTTCATTCTATTAAGTTCAATTCCATACTCTTTTCTTTTTGTAACTTCTACATTCTTGATATCCTTAAACATTAAAGTAATTATTCCATTGGGAGAGAGATACTTTTGTTTTAGCTGCTCTGCCGTAAGTGAGGAAATGTCTTCAAGTAAAGATTTTTTAATATCATCTAGATTGTACTCCATTTTAAAAATGTAAGAATATTATCTTAAAAGTATACAATATTATGTTTTAAAGATTAAGTTAAAACAAAAAGACTTAGTAAAAAGTCTTTAAAATGTATATATCTGCAGGAGTTATATAGATTTGATAATAGAGGAGAAAACCTCAGGTTCGTTTACAGCAATATCAGACAATACTTTTCTATTTAATTCAATATTCTTTTTCTTTAATCCACTAATTAAAGTATTGTATTGAATCCCATTGTTTTTACATGCAGCATTAAGTCTTGATATCCATACCTGTCTAAACTGTCCTGCTCTTTTTCTTCTATCATTGTATGAGTATTGTCCTGCATGCATTGCTGACTCATGAGCAACCTTGTACAGTTTGCTTTTAGTCATTCTATATCCTTTAGTCTTTGCTAAAACTTTATTATGTCTTCTTTTTCTTGTTGTCCCAGTTTTAGTTCTCATAATCTGTTACTTTAAATTTACAACTTTTCTTTTTAATCTTTTTGCATTTGCAGGATATACGAGTTTGTCATCATCTTGTCTTCTTTTTGATTTAGCAGACTTTTTAGTTCTCAGATGTCCCTGATGACTCTGTTTGTACATCATCTTTGCTTTCCTGTTCCCCTTTGGATTGGAAAGCTTTATTCTCTTTATTGCTGTTTTGTTTGTTTTTTGTCTTGCCATCTCCTTTGAATGTAATTGAAATACTATTTGATTCACTCTTAGGTTCGGATTCGATACTACTATATTCAGAAAAATTAGTCAATATTTGACTAAATACCTCTTTCATCTGCTGGTATGGTTGTCTCCCTTTTCTTGTAACTGTAATTTTAACAGGATGTCCTTTTTCTAGGAATTCCGATGCTCTTCTTATTCTTGTATCCATATCATATTTGTCAATTACTACACTAAATCTAAACTCTTTTAACTCCTTTGCCTTACCTGCTTTATTTTTTCTTTGTTTTTTCTTTTGCTCATATATGTATTTTGAGTAATCCATTATTCTACATACAGGTGGATTACTGTTAGCTCCTACTTCTACTAAATCTAGTTCTGCATCTCTTGCCATTTGAAGTGCAGTATATGTATCTGTTTCTCCAATATTTTTACCACTACTGTCAATTAACAACACTTTTGGTACTCTAATTTGTTCATTTACTCTTGTACCTAGGTCTTTCTTAACTCTTTGATTATTAAAATCCATTTATTAAAGATATTATAAATAAATTTATTTATGTTTTTTTAATCTTATCTCTTCAAGAAGATAATCAAGGAACTCTTGTTTTTTCATTAATCCTATCTCTTTATTTAATCTTGACCTTATTGACACAGTTTCTGTTTCTATTTCTTTGTCTCCTACTATTACAAGATATGGGATTTTTAATTTCTCTGCATCTCTTATCTTTGACTGCATACTTTTTGTTCTATCATCCAAAGTTACCCTTACACCATTTTCATTAAGAAGAGTATAAATTTCCTGCCCATATTTAATATGTTTATCTGAGATAGGGATAATTGTTACCTGATCAGGTGCGATCCAAAGGGGAAAATCCCCTGCGAAGTGTTCAATTAAGAATGCAAAGAATCTCTCAAATGATCCGATTAATGCTCTGTGTATTACAAAAGGCTGTTTTTCTTGTCCATCTGCATCTGCATATTTAATATCAAATCTCTCTGGAAGATTAAAATCTAATTGAAGAGTAGATATTGAATCTTCTTTTCCATATACATTAACTGCTTGCACATCTATTTTAGGTCCATAAAATGCAGCGTCCCCTGGCATTTCTTCAAACTCTACCTTTCTATCTATTAATGCTTTTCTTAAAATATCTTCTGAAAACTGCCATTTCTCAATATCTCCTGCATATTTATCAGGATTTTTCTCTCTATCAGATAAAGAGAGTCTGAATCTGTAATTTGTAAACCCTATATCTTTGTAGAATATATCGAGAAGATCAAGAGTTTCATTAATTACTCCTTCAAGCTGATCTTGTGTACAGTAAATATGAGCATCATTTTGAGTAAATCCTCTTACTCTCTGCAATCCATGCAGCTCTCCAGTTTTCTCATACCTGTATACAGTACCAAATTCTCCTAGTTTTAAAGGTAAATCTCTGTAACTTCTTGTTTCAATTTTATACACCATCATTCCCTCAGGACAGTTCATTGGTTTAAGGTAGTAGTTCTCTTCATCAACTTTAATTGGAGCATACATAGAGTCTTTGTAAAAGTTCAGATGACCAGATATTTTAAATAGTTCCTCTCTTACAATGTGAGGAGTTAGTATATGCTGGTATCCATGTGCTCTTTCAAGGTCAAACATATAGTTTTCAAGAATTCTTCTCATTGTGTATCCTCTTGGAAGCCATACAGGTAATCCTTGTCCTATTTCAGGGATAATTGCAAAAAGTTTTAACTGTTTTCCTAATGCTCTATGGTTATACTTTTCTGCATTTTCTAAATCCTGTAGATATTTTTTAAGCTCTGCTTTTGTTTCAAATGCTGCTCCATATATCCTTGTAAGCATTTTTCTGTTCTCATCGCCTTTCCAATATGCACCAGCTGTTTTAATTAATTTAATAGCCCCTATTTCACCTGTATTGGCAACATGAGGGCCTCTGCATAAATCTACAAACTCCTGCTGTCCTGTTACAAAGAAACTAAGTTCTTTATCAGGTATTTCTTCTAAAAGCTCTAGTTTATACTCTTGTCCTATATCTTTAAGATACTTAATTGCATCTTTTCTTTTCATAAAAATCTGAGTTATTGGTAACTTTCTTTTTATGATTTTTTTCATTTCATCTTCAATTGGCTTTAGATCTTTTTCTTCAATAGGTTGAGAGAATTCAAAGTCATAGTAAAAGCCATTTTCTATTGCAGGTCCTATTCCTAATTTAGAGTCAGGGTATAGTTTTAATACTGCTTGTGCTAGTACATGTGAGGCAGAGTGTCTCATTCTTTCTAATTTTTCTTCATTATTATCCATTTTAGTAATTATACAAAATTAATATATGCTATATTTCTAGGAAAACATTTGCATGAAAAGTTTAACACTAAAGACATGTTGAGTATACAACTTTATGAATTTTAGATTTGTTAATACCAAATTTCTTGTACATCTTCTTTATTCTATATCTTTTACTTTTATTTAACAATATACAATGATATTGAATTTAAACCAAATTCATATGTATCTACCCTTTTAATATATTTTAGGTTTAGTTTATCAATAGGGTATCTCTTAGGATGTTTAATTATAAAAGCTCCCTTAAATTTCTTTGTTTTTGGATTTTTAACACCAGGAAGAAGAGATGATGCATCATTTATTATTCTTTCCATCTTCTCTATCCTTTTTGTATTGTATAGCTTGTATGGAGGATCCATAAATATGATATCCCATACCTTATCACTATCTTTATATTTTTGTATAAAATCCTCTACTTTACTCTTAATTACCTCTGCCTGAGGAAGAAATCCTGTATGAGCTACATTCCTTTGTATTATTATATTTCCTTGCTTTGAAGCATCTACTAATGTTGCCTCTTTTGCACCTCTTGAGAGTGCTTCTAGTGCAAATGAACCTGCTCCTGCATAAAGATCTAGAACACTTTTGTTTGCAATATCACTTCCCAATACATCAAATATTCTTACTTTCATTCTATCAGTAAGTGGTCTTGTATTTCTTGGTATTTCTATTTTAAAGTTTTTTGCTTGTCCTGCTGTAATTCTTACAAATGTAGAAATAGTAGGTTCTTTACTAAGGAATCTCTCTTTTAGAAATTCTTGTTCCCTTTGTTCATACTCTTCCCAGCTTTCTACTTTATGCTTAGTTTTTTCTTTTCTTAATTTTTTAGATGAATCGAATTTTAAACTCATGGGATGTATTTTACTAGTTTATCTTTATTCCTTCCAGTTTTAATTTTTCCATTTGTATATATTCTTCAGTTTGTATGAAGTCTTTAAATGTTGCTGTATCTGACCAGTTGCTTACATTTCCATCAGTATCCCAAAATCTAATTCTCCAGTAATATGTTGTACCCGAACTCCCTGTTAATGCAGTTCCTGCATATGTAATTTCAGGGGATCTTGATCCGCTAGATGTAGATGTCATAGATACTTTGCCTGTATCCCACATTACCGCTCCTGTAAAAGACAAGTTAGAGTTAATTTCTATTTCATAGTAATTTGCACTATCACCATTTGGGTCTATATGCTGTGCTGAGAATTTTGGAGTAGTTGATAATATCCATGTAGGATTCTCCATACCATCTGTTTTTAAGTAAGTAGGAGATAAAGGATTTCCTGACATAGTAAAGTTTGATGTCTGTGACCAGTTGCTTACAGCCCCATTGTTATCCCAGAATCTCATTCTCCAATAGTAGGTTGTACCATTTAAAGAAAGTGTTGTTCCTGCATATGATATATCTGTAGATCTTGAACCATTAGTAATTGGGGAGATAGCTGTTTTTGTACTATCCCACATAACTGTCCCAAAGAAATCTGATTGGGTATTTACCTCTATCTCGTAGTACACACCTGTATCACTTGCATCAGGGTCACTAAATATTGCACTAAACTCAGGTGTTGTATCTGTCACTTTTATTGGCTCACTACTCCCTTCGGTATATAGTGAACTTGGTGGATTGGGGATAGTATTTGATCCATCTAGAGTTTCATTCTCTTCTTGTATTGTTGAATCTCCTTTAGAAGGAATTATAAGTGTAGTTTTATTTTGTGATGTTGTAAATGTTGCTGTTTGAGACCACTGTCCCTGTGTATCTTTGCTATCCCAGAATCGTATTCTCCAATAATATGTAATACCATTTAAAGAGAGTGCATTTCCCATATATAATATCTCTGGAGATCTTTGTCCGCTTATAATTGGGCTTATTGATGTCTTTCCACTATCCCACATACTTGTACCTGTAAAATCAGCTTTTGTATTTACCTCAATTTCAAAATATATACCATTATCTAAATTAGGATCAGAGTATATCGCACTAAATTTAGGAGATTGGCTTGTTATACTAACAGGATTAACAAGACCCTCTGTAAGTAAGTTAGTAGGTGCAGAAGGAGGCTGATTAGGAATTTCCTCATTATTAATAGTAGCTCTTTTAGAAGAGTTCTTTTTGATAAAGAGTACTTTGATATATGGAGGATCATTTGAATACGGCTGTAATTCTCCTGTTATATTATGAGTATGTGTTGATTTAGTAGGGAGGGATATAGAGGGAGAGCCAGTTGACAGGCCAACTGTTGCTGTATTGCTACCTGTAGTTGCGCTAACACTGTGTGTGTGAGATGAACTTCCTCCTGTTGTACCATATGATGAGCTCCCATATGGGTAATATTCATCAAGCTGCGAAAATCTTGTCCACCCAAGTGGAGGAAGAGCAGTAGCCATAGTTATTACTCCCATGGGTGCCATACTATCATTACTAGCTTGTCCATACAAAATAGACAGATATTTAGGAATATTTTCTGAAGTTTGTGTAATGAATTGATTAATGGTATGAGTGTGTGTATTTGATGCTGTATATATTTCACTACCTTCCTGTGCAGTCGTTTCAGCACTTGGCCCATCTGTTACTGTTGCTAAGATTTCATGGAAATGCACTGTTACACCGCCACTTCCTCCATATGTAGAGTTTCCTCTTGGAAATTTGTTATCAAGAGATGAAAATCTTGTAAATCCAGAAGGAATTGAGAAATCGAATAAAGAGATGAGACCTTGATTTATAACTAAATTTTTATTAGAGCATACTATCATATCTAAATATGGGGGCAGCACTTCTGTCTCTTGTGAGGTTACTATTATTTGATGTGTATGAGAATTTGCAATTTTAGTATCATCACTACTTTTTGCAGAACCACTTGTACTAATTTGAGAGCTGCTTGTTAATATTGTTTGAGGATGAGAATGAGAAGCACTCCCACCTGTCTCTCCATACATTGAAGCACCTTTAGGGAATCTTTGATAAAAATCTTGTCCTGTATCAGATTCCATTTTCCATTCATTTGTACATACAGAGTCTTTTAGCAAAAGAAAATTCCCCGTCCACTCCTCTTGCCCATTAGGAGCAGATTCATTTCCATAGTACATATATATTGTTTTTCCACTCGCTGGTAGATTGGGTATTCTTACCCAAACCTGTGTTTGAGAGGAGTTACATCCACCTTCTATCCAATATGGAAGCAATGTTGAATCATCACTATCAACAAATCTAAGGTCATCACAATCATTTTGAAGTTTTTCAGCATCTATTAAGGATTTAGTATCATATTCAATTAAAACTTCTTCATTTATAGCTTGAGTCTCTGTGTTTGAGATAAAAATAGATCTTCTGTAAAGCCAGCTTGTGTTATACCATGCACTACTATCTTCCGAAGTATTGGTTAGAAGAAGGTAAGCAAGTGGTATACCTATAGCAAGTACAAGTGCAGAAGCAATTAAAATAGTTCTTTTTGAAACAGACAGTTTTCTCTTTTCCATTTAATATATAATAGCAGAAAGATGTTAAAAGAAAACTAATTTCTTGTAATCTCATAGAGAATTATTGAAGCACAGTTTGCGACATTTAAGGATTCTTTCTTTCCTCTCATAGGTACATATATAACTTTATCAGCTCTCTTTAAAATTTCAGGATCAATTCCTTTTTTCTCATGACCAAATACTAATGCAACCTTAGGAGGATATTTAATCTTTTGAAAATGTTCTGCATTTTTAGTTAGTTCTACACAGTAGATAGGTATTCCTTTTTCTTTTAATTCTTCTACTGCCTCAAGTGTTGTATCAAAATGTTCAGAGGGAATCATATCAGTTGCACCAAGTGCAGTTTTATCAAGTTTTGGGTTATCTATATCAGTTGTTATACCGCATAGATATATCTTCTTTACACTTCCTGCCCCATCAGCAGATCGGAATATGCTTCCAACATTAAATGCTGACCTTATATTATCCAATACAATATATATTTCCATTATCTAAATATATTATCTAATACAAAATTAAGATTGATATCACTATCTACAAGCTGTTTAGCAACTCTTTTTGCTTTTTTAAACATATTAATATCTGTTAAACTAGCTATCTTAAACTGGGGAATACCTGACTGTTTTATACCATATACCTCTCCTGGCCCTCTTCTTTGTAAATCATACTCTGCTACATCAAAACCAGATGAATGTAATGCAAAGTATTTTAACCTGTCTACTACCTCAGGATTTTTTTCTTCATTTTTACTTGGTATTACAAAACAGTATGATTCTATTTCTCCCCTGCCTACTCTTCCTCTTAATTGATGAAGTTGTGCAAGTCCAAACCTATGAGCATCTTCTATTATCATTATTGTTGCATCAGGCATATCTATTCCTACTTCTATTACAGATGTTGATACTAGCACATTTATTTCTTTTTTTCTAAACTTTTCAAGTATATCCGCTTTTTCTTTCTCTTTAAGTCTTCCATGCATTAACTCAATATTTATATCTTTAAAGTATATATTTTTTAAATTTTGAAACTCTGTTAATACTGCCTTTGCATCAAGGCTATAGCTTTCTTCGATAAGGGGATATACAATGAAGGCCTGCTGTTTAAAGTTGCTTTCTTTAATTTTCTCATTTACCCATTTAAAACAGTCTTCTCTTTTGTAATATGGGACATATTTAGTAATTACATCTTTCTGCATTTTAGGTTTTTCTTTTATTGTAGACACATCTACACTTCCAAATACCACTTCTGTTAAACTTCTTGGAATGGGAGTTGCTGTCATTGTTAAGTAGTGAGGAATTGTTTTGCCTACTTTTAGCAGTTTTTCTCTTTGTTCAACTCCAAATCTATGCTGTTCATCTACAATTACTAGGTTGAGATTTTCTGGTATATCACTTTTATACAAGACTGCATGTGTACCAATTATTAAAGAATTGGGAGATTTTGGTTTTCCTTTTCTAGCAGATGTCCATATTTGTACATCAATTCCAAAAGGAGAAAGGAATTTGTTAAATGTATCAAAATGCTGATTTGCAAGTACTGTTGTAGGAGCCAGTACTATTGCACTAAAATTGTTTCTTATACATTGTAGTACAGCTAGTGCTGCAACAACAGTCTTCCCACTTCCTACATCACCGTTAAGCAGTCTATTCATTGGTTTATTTTTTGAAATATCTTTAACTATCTCTTTCATACTTTTTTGCTGGTCACTGGTTAGTTCAAAAGGAAGAGAGTTGAGAAAATCTTTTGTTAATTCCTTATCTTCAATTATGGGAATAGATTTATATTTTTCTTTTTCCTTTTTATCTTTTTCTATTTGTATTGCAATTTTAAGCATTTCATCAAACTGAAGTCTTTCCCGTGCTTTTAAGAGAGTATCTTTTGATTCAGGAAAATGTATCTCTTTTATACTATCTGCTAATGGAAGAAGATTTTCTTTTTGAGTAATACTTATGGGGAGAGGATCTTGTATTAGATTGCTAATTTCTTTTTCAAGAGGGATTATATTATTCCTTATCGCTCTTGAAGATAGCCCTTCTGTCTCATGATATATTCCTATTATCTTTCCCAAATGTCTTTGCTGTGATATGTCTCCTGTATACTTTTCATACTTAGGATTATAGATATTTTTAATTTTCCCTTTGTAAGATATTTTCCCATCAAATATATACCACTCTCCTTTTTTAAATGTTTTTGTAAGATAGCTTTGATTAAAAAAAGAGATATCAAGTGTAGTTCCTGCTTGATCAATAACTTTAACTTTTGTAAGTATTTTACCTGTTCTGGTATATATATTTCTTGTTTCAACTATTTGTGCTAGAAATGTTCCCTCTTCTAAATATTTAAAATCCTCTATGCTTAATATTTCAGATGTGTCTCTGTATCTAAAAGGGATGTGAAAAAGAAGATCTCTTACTGTATATATGTTTAACTTGGAGTATTTCTTTGACTGATTCTCACCTATTCCTTTAAGAGATGTAATTGGTTCATTTAATGATAATTCGGTCATATATTTAACCAATTACTGATAGTATTATGGGAATTGCTATACTTGCAATCATAATTAAGGCTATGAAGATGCTTAATATTTTTGTAAGTTTTTCTTTTGTCTTTTTCTTCATGTTATGATTGTACTAATATCTAGAAGTTTTTCCAAGTTCTTTGCATTTTACTTTGTGTAGACTGAGAATTAGCATATTTAAGCCAATCTGCTTTAACACTTTTCTTTCCTGCTTGTGTTTTTATTTCTACAATGTCCCCTGTTTGAATTTTGTAATCAAGTTTTACTGCTTTACCATTAACTTTTGCGGAAACCATACTATTCCCAATATCAGTATGAATTCTATATGCAAAATCTACAACAGTGTCTCCCTTATCAAGCTGTATTATTTTTCCCTTAGGAGTAAATGCATAAACATTGTTAGGAAAAATCTTTACTAGGATTGGGTTTGATAAATTTGTATCTCTAAATGCAATATGTTTACTTATCTCTTTATGGACTTCTTCTACCCAATTGTATTTATCTGTTGGCTTTGCATATCTGCTTAAGCTTTCTTTATATGCTATATGTGATGCGGGACCATATGTATTGTAGTAATACATATCTTGGGTCATAATCTGTATTTCAATTACATTGGGAGATACTTCACTAAGTACTATTGGTCCTTGCATTGCACTATATCCATTAGGTTTAGGGTGAGAGATGTAATCATCAAATTCCTCTGTAATTATTTCTCCTTTATCCATTATTTTCTCTAAAACATTAAAGCAGTTGTCAATAGAGTCTGTAATAACTCTAAGACCAATTAAATCTCTTATTGCATTTATATTAATAGTACCAGTCTCTTTTAATTGTTTTTTTTGTTTGTTGTATATACTGTATATTCCCTTTACCCTGCCTGTTATTGTTGGTGTTGGAGTTATATCTTTAAGCAGTTCTTTAATGTATTCAATATATTTACATTTTACTTCTTCTGTATAATGGTGCTCTTCCATTTTAAATTTGATAATCCTATACTCCTCAGGCTTGTATATTTCTAATGCTTTTTCTTCTAACTCTTTTTTAATTGCTTCAAGGTTTAGATATTCTGCTAAGGGAGCATATATGTAAAGAATCTTTTTAAGCTTTGAGCTTAGCCTTTCTTTTGGCATAAACTCAATTGTTCTGACATTGTCTAAATTATCTGCAAGTTTGATAAGGATAGGTCTTAAATCATAGTTACTGTTTAAGATATATTTTGTAATTATTTCATAATCTGTATCAACACTTGCTGTTGCTTTACTCAAATTATTGTATTTCTTTACTAGTTGAACAACATCATTGCCGAAGAGCTTTTGTATTTCAGCGTATCTTTCTTTTTCTTTGCTTGGAGCATTAGTTACACTATTGTGCAGAAGCCCACCAATCATTGTGTTTGTATCAAGACCCATTTGGCCTAAAGTAATTGCTATTCTAAGAGAGTGATTAACATAGGGCTCTCCTGAAAATCTTGTTTCATCTTTGTGATATTTTTGTGCTAAAGCAATCCCTTCGGAAACTTTATTGAGGAACTTTTGCGGGCTTAGTTTTTTAACTTGTTCTATATATTCGTCAGTTGTCATTGAGTAGGAATTGTTTAATTGGGAATATACTTTACTTTGTATACATGTTTTCCGCATTTAAGTATGGTACTGCCACTACCTACTTGTATATTTTTATTCCAATCAGTAATCTTTTCTCCATTTATAGTTACAGCATTCTGTTCAACAAGTCTTTTTGCTTGGGATTTACTATTTGCTATCTCGCATTGAACAATTAAATCTAAAATATTTATATTGCTTTGTCTAACTGTTTTAACAGGAATGTCTGTATTTAGATTTTTCTTTTGAAAGACATTTTCAAAGTATTTTTGTGCATTTTCAGCTTCCTGCTCTCCTTT
>ERZ1026796.647-NODE-647-length-26471-cov-2.877733_pt1 | contig 26471 bp, 21 predicted proteins | sample MGYA00520874_ERZ1026796 | MGnify/ENA primary metagenome ERZ1026796 (study PRJEB33270, sample SAMEA104284474) | anaerobic digester metagenome | biome: Anaerobic digester microbiome; feature: mesophilic sludge digester; material: Anaerobic digester biomass | place...
GTTTATAAATACAGGTATCTTTATGCGTGAGCTCACTGCCCGTCAGTCAGAAATTCTCGATTTTATTCAGTCATTTGTAGCTGAAACCGGGATGCCGCCGACGCGTGCCGAGATTGCCCGGAAACTGGGGTTCCGTTCGGTCAATGCCGCTGAGGAGCACCTGCGCGCCCTGCAGAGAAAGGGGGTCATCAGCCTGGTCCCGGGTGCATCGCGTGGCATTCAATTGCTGGATACGGATCGCGAGGAGGCGGGCCTGCCACTGATTGGCCGGGTTGCGGCTGGTCAGCCGATGCTCGCCAGCGAGCATGTCGAGGCTCGCTACCGCCTCGATATGAGCTTGTTTAATCCGCGTCCACACTACCTGTTGCGTGTACATGGCATGAGCATGCGCGATGCCGGCATCATGGACGGCGATCTGCTCGCCGTGCAGGCCACGCGCGAGGCGCGCAGCGGCCAGATCATCGTGGCGCGCCTGGGTGACGATGTCACCGTCAAGCGCCTGCGCCGCACGGGCCGCCGGATCGACGCGAGGGTGCAGCTGCACGGCGCGCAGCTCGACGCAGATGCGACGCACCGCCGCCACCCAGCTCTCGCCTCGGCGCGGCGCCACGTGCACGGCCGCCAGGAAGCGATCGCCCACCTCGCGCTGCAGGTCGTCCATGTTCGCGTAGTGGCGGTACAACGCACTCGGGTCGCAACCCAGTGCCTCGCCGAGCCGGCGAGCAGTCATCGCCTCCGCGCCGTGCTCGGCCACCAGGTTCGCTGCCGCGTCGACGATCAGCTCACGGCTCAACGCGGCCGGTCGGCCCATCAGCGAACGCCTCGAGTGCTGCGCACCGCGCTCACTCAGTCGAACAGCCCGGCCGTGCCCAGGCGCTCGGTGCACACCTCGGCGCTCCACGGCAGCATCGTGCTCCCCAGACGCGAGTCGCGGTACATGCGCTCCAGTGGCATGTTCTTCTGCATCGACTGGCCACCGCACACACGGATCGACATGCTGGCCACCTCCGCTGCATGCTCCATCACCGTGATCGCGGCAGCCCAGCCACGAACCAGCTCGTCCTGCGTGGGGTCGAGCACTGCTTCGTCGATGGCGCGATACATCATTGCTCGCGACTGCTGGTGCTTGAGCTGCATCTGTGCCCAGCCGACCTGCTTGATCGGGTGGTCGCGCCGCGAGCCGGCAACCTGGCCCGGCAGCTCGCCGCGCAGGTACAGCCGTGTTGCGTCGATGACCCCACCGGTGAGGCCGAGGTAGCTGGGGCACAGCGAGAGGAACAGCCACGGGTAGCGCAGCGCCGCCTGGTTGTAGAGCCCGGCCGGCATCCACTCGTTGGAGTGCGGCACGAAGACGTCGTTCATCAACAGCGTGCGCGACACCGTGCCGCGCATGCCCAACGGATCCCAGTCGTCGACGATCTGCACGCCATCACCATTGCTCGGCACCCCCAGCAGACGGATGATGTCCTCGCCGGGCACCTGGCAGGTGACGTTGTAGAAGGTGGCCGCGCCGGAGAGCGACGCAAAGATCTTGCGCCCGGTGACCAGCCAACCTCCATCCACGGGCACAGCCTTGGTGGCAACACCGGCAGTGGCGCCCGCCGCCAGCCCCTCCGAGAACGGCTGGCTGTGGATGTCGCCACGCTCGACGACACCGCGGTACATCTCGGTGCGGGTGATCTCGTGCTGCTCACGTTGCTCGGGTGTCATGTCGAGCAGGTCGCTCACCTCGCCGCACCACAGCATCGTGGCGTTGTGCATGTTGAACGTGAGGCCTGTCGCCCCGCAGTGCCGACCGATCTCCTCGCTCACGCGCACGTAGTCCGCGTAGCTGGCCCCCAGGCCGCCGTAGCGAGCAGGCACGCACACCCCCATCAACCCGTTGGCTGCGAAGTCGGCGAAGTTCTCGAACGGGAAGCTTGCCTCCAGGTCGTACTTCACTGCTCGCTGCTTCATGGCCGGGCCCATGGCCTGCACCAGGCCCACCATTTCGGCCCGCGTCGTCGTCGAGTTCCCCATGGATGGCAGTTGAACAGATCGGACGCGGTTTGTCAACGGTGTTGACAAACGACTCCGGCCTGCCATACTCGCCACATGATTCACGACGTGGACGGCGCGCGCTTCGCGTGGCGCGAGTGCGGCGACGGCTCGATCGTCGCGCTGTTCCACGGGCTCGGCGGCAGCCGCATCTCGTGGGAACCGCAGCTGCACGGGCTGAGCGATCGATGGCGAGTGGCGGCGTGGGATCTGCCCGGCTACGGCAACTCCGCTCCCCTGCCCGATGAGCCATACACCTTTCATGCACTTGCGTCGGCCGCGGCCGGCTGGATCACCGAGTTGGGCGCGCAGAAGGTGCACGTGGTGGGCATCTCGATGGGCGGCATGATCGCGCAGTACCTGGCCGCATGGCACCCCGATCGCGTTCGGTCGCTGACGCTGCTCTCCACCAGCCCTCGGTTCGGGCTCGACGGCACCCTGCCGGATGCCTGGCGCGCCGCGCGGCTGGCGCCGCTCGACGATGGCCAGGAGCCGGCCGACTTCGCCGAAGTGGTGCTGCGCGGCATCGCCGGTCCGCAGATCTCGGCACCGGCGCTGGAAGGGCAGCGGGCGGCCATGGCTCGAATCAGTGGCGCCGCCCTGCGCCGCAGCATCAACTGCCTGGTCACTCATGACACACGGAGGCTGTTGCCGCTGATCAAGCAACCGACGTTGCTGCTGGTGGGCGAGTTCGACCAGGAGACACCACCCGAGTACGCCGAGTACCTCCTCGAGCACCTCCCCCATGCGCGACTGGTCATCGTGCCGCACGCCGGTCATCTGTTGAACGTGGAGGCACCCGAGCAGGTGAACCGCCTCATCACCGAGCATCTCGTCGCCCATCCGATCATCGACCTGGAGGCCTCATGACCACCGAGTGGCGTTTCATCAAGGCGTTCGCGGCGCACTTCGCGCGGTGCGCGCTGCACGAGGGCGAGACGGTGGCCGTGCTCAGCGAGTCGCAGAGCCGGCCGTCGGTCGTGGAGACGGCGCGCCTTGCGGCCCAATCGCTGGGAGGCCGTGTGTTCGATGTCGTCGTGCCCACGCCACCCTCGGCTCACGCGGTGCCCATCCGCTCCACCGGCGCCTCGCAGGCACTCGCCGGCCACCCCGCGGTCATCGCCGCGCTGGCCGCCAGCGATCTCGTCATCGACTGCACGGTCGAGGGTTTGCTGCACTCCCCCGAGCTCGGCCAAGTGCTCGCCGGCGGCGCTCGCGTGCTGATGATCTCCAACGAGCACCCCGAGGTGCTGGAGCGGATCGGATGGGATCCCGACATGCCGCGCAGGGTCGAGCTGGGGTACCAGTGGCTCAGCTCGGCATCTCTCATGCGCGTCACCAGTGCAGCCGGCACCGACCTCAGCGTGCAGCTGAAGGGCGCCGCAGCCGCCGGCTCGACCGGCCTCACCAGCGGCCCTGGCTCGATCGCTCACTGGCCCGGCGGGCTGGTGGCGGCGTTCCCGGCTGCGCACACCGTCAACGGCACCGTCGTCCTCGCTCCTGGCGACATGAACCTCACGTTCAACACCCTCATCCAGTCGCCGGTGGTGCTGCACATCGCCGACGACCACATCGAGCGCATCGAGGGCGACGGCGTCGACGCCATCCTGTTCCGCAGCTACCTCGCCGCCTTCGGCGATCGCGAGAGCTACGCCACCAGCCACGTCGGGTGGGGCATGAACCAACTGGCCAGGTGGGACTCGTCGCAGCTGTACGACAGGCGCGAGACCTGGGGCACCGAGGCTCGGGTCTACGCGGGCAACTTCGTGTACTCCACCGGCGCCAACGAACTGGCCGGCCGCTTCACCGCCGGCCACTTCGACCTGCCGATGCGCAACTGCACCATCGCGCTCGACGGCGAGGTGGTGGTCGCCGAAGGCGTGCTCGCACCCGAGTTGCGAACGAGCACCTGACCCTCTCGGCGACCCCGGCCGACCCGCCGCCCTGCACGGCTCCTGGCAGCGATTCGTCTCGCACACCGGGACGAGTTCCGCCCAGAAGGTCGCTGCGCACCGAGCCTTCCCAACAGCGGCAGCGGCCGGTCAGTGCGTAGGCTCGGTGGCGCATGAGCCCTCACAACGTCGAGTCGGCGCAGGTCGTGCTGCCGTGCAGCGAGCCGATCTCCACCACCATCAACTTCTTCACCGGCATCGGCTTCAAGGTGCGCACCATCGTGCCCGCCGACCACCCGCGCATGGCAGTGCTGCAAGGCTTCGGCCTCACCCTGCGCCTCGAGGTGAGCAGTGCCGCACCGCCGGCTCACCTGCGGTTGCTCACCACCGATGGCGAGCCGGCCACGGTCGCCGCGCCCAACGGCACCGTCATCGAGTTCGCTGCCGCTCATCCACCGCTGGAGATCCCACCGCTGCGCGAAGAGTTCGTGCTCACACGCATGGCCGCCGACGACAGCGCGTTCGGCGAGGGCCGCGCCGGGATGAACTATCGCGACCTCATCCCGGGCAGGCTGGGCGGGCGTTTCATCGCCTCCCACATCCTCATCCCCCACGGTGGGCCGGTGGCCGACTACGTGCACTTCCACAACATCCGGTTCCAGATGATCTACTGCTACCGCGGCTGGGTGCGCGTGGCCTACGAAGACCAGGGCGAGCCGATGCTGCTGCAGGAGGGCGACTGCTTCCTGCAGCCGTCCACCATCCGCCATCGGGTGTTGGAGGCCAGCGATCGGATGCAGGTGATCGAGATCGGCTGCCCGGCCGAGCACGAGACATGGGGCGACCCGGAGACGACGCTGCCGACCGGCCGCACCCTGCCGCACCGCGGATACGGCGCCGATGGCCACCGGTTCGTGTTCCACCAGGCGGCGACCGCGTCGTGGGCGCCGTGGCGACTGGCCGGGTACGAGTACCGCGACACCGGCATCGGCGTGGCGATGGATGGCGTTGCCGGCGTGCGAGTGGTGCGCCCGGTGGGCAGCCCTGCGCCCGTCACCACTCAGCACGAGGCCGAGCTCATGTTCCACTTCGTGCTCGACGGGGCGATCACGCTGCAACGGGCCGACGACCAACCGCTGCGGCTGCTGGAAGGCGACTCCTTCGTGATGCCGTCGCACACGCCGTTCACGCTGAGCGACCCCACCGCCGACGCGCAACTGCTCGACGTGACGCTGCCGGCCACACCCTGAGGCGCCGCGCCCGAGGGTCGGGCGTCGAGGGTCAGGCGTCGAGGGCGGCCAGCACCTCACCCAGTTGCTCGATGGCGGGCTGGGTGATGGGGTCGACCACCAGTTGCAGGTGGTGGGCACCGGCGGCGGCGAACGCTGCCAGCCGGTCGGCGATCTGACGCGTGGTGCCGGCGACCGGTGGCGCCGAGGTGCTGGTGGGGTCGCCCATCGTGCGGCCGCCGCCACTGGGCAGCTGCACGTACACGCAGGCCGTGGCCTCCACCTCGTCGGGGTCGCGGCCCACCGCTTCAGTGCGTGCGCGCACGTCGGCCACCACTGCTGCGAAGCCCTCGGGGGTGTTGCCGTACAGGCTCCACCACACGTTCCACTGGTGCACGTGGGGCAGGCCGATCGACAGCATGCGCGGGCTGTTTGACCCGAGCATCAGCAGCGGGCCGCCGGGACGGGCTGCCGGCGGATCGACGACGCAACTGTCGAGCGTGTAGTAGGCACCGGTGTGAGTGACGGTGTCGCCGGCGAGCAACCGGCGGATGATGCCGAAGGCCTCCTCGAAGCGGTCGACGCGGTGGTCGTACGGGAACCCGTAGGCGTCGTACTCGCGCCGGTTCCAGCCGGCGCCGACACCGAGGATGAGCCGACCACCCGAGATGCCGTCGACGGTGGCGGCCATCTTGGCCAGCATCGCCGGCTCGTGGAACCCCAGCGAGGCAACCAGCGAACCGAGCTGCACACGCGAGGTGACGGCCGCCAGCGCGGCGAGTGACGTGAACACCTCCCACGGGCCGCGCACCGTGCCGTCGGGCAGGTCGTAGAGCAGGTGGTCGCCGAGCCAGATGGAGTCGAACCCCACCTCCTCGGCACTGCGAGCCATCGCGATGAGCTCGGGCCAGGGAACGAATCGCTCGACTTCCGGCAGCTGCACACCGATCTTGCACGGACGGGTCATCGGGTCACCCTAGGAGACGTCGGGCCCCTGTGCATCGGATGCCGGTGCCGCCGACCCGCGGAGTGCGGCGAGCGTGGTGCGGTAGTCGTCGGCGGAGATCTCGCTGCGAGCGAGTCGCTCGGCGAGGATGCCCTCCGCGGTAGCGGTGGGTGAGGGTTGCAGCGCAGCGGGTGCGGTGCCGGCGGTCGCGAGGGTGGGGCGACGACGGATGACCAGCCAGGTCGCCAGCACGGCGAGGGCCGCCACGATGGCGAGCAGCAGCATGCCGAAGACGGGGTGCCCGTCGCGGCCGCGGTCGCCCATGCCCATGCCGCGGCCGTCGGCCGCGAGGGCCGTGCCGGCAGCAGCCGTTGCGACCAGTGTGGCGAGTGTCGCCGACAGGATCAGCTTGCGTGTCATCGTGAGCTCCTTCGTTCGGAGCGGCTCCGTTGCCGCAGTTGCAACGTAGCGAGCCGGCAGCGCGCGCGGGTGAGAGCACTCCGAGAATCAGGTGTGAGCGAACCTGTGACTCAACCGCCGAGGATCGACTTCACTGCGGCCTCGAGGTATGGCGACAGCAGTTCGGCGGCGGTGGCCGTGATGTGGCTGTTGTCGCGGTACATCAGCACGTTGCCGACGATCACCGGGCACGCCGCGTCGGTGCACAACCAGTCGCTGGTGGGCACGAAGTCGGCGTCGTACTTCCTGGCCACGTCGCGCTCGACCGCCAACCGCGCGGGCCGCACCGCGCCGTCGCGCGAGTCCATGCACTGGGCCACGTTCGACAGGTTGCCGGCGAGGCAGCTGGGGATGTCTTCCTTCGGTGTCGGCGAATCGCCCAGCAGCAGCAGGTGCGTGGTGAGCGGCCGCACCTTCGACACGGTGAGGTCGATGCCCTCCTGCCACACCGTGTCGGGATCGCGCCCGCTGGCGGCACCCACCTGCTTGTAGCGCTACGACGACATGATCACCAGATCCGGCTGCAGGCCACCGATGAGGCCGATCACATCGCGACGCCACACCGCGCAATCGGTGCCGTTGGGGTCCTTGTCGGTGGGTATCTCCGCGTCGGGGCAGGCCTTCTTCACGTGCACCACGAGGCGCCAGCCGTTGGCGACCGACACCTTGTGCAGCGCCGGCATCCATTCGGCGGCATGCGAGTCGCCGAAGAGCACGATGGTGACGCCGCCGTTGGCATCGCCGTAGATGCACTGCTTCGGCGAGTTGTCGCCGACATCCAGGATGCACCCGTTGTCGTACACCTGCGGCAGGTCGTCGCGCGCGCTGTTCAGCCCGGGTGTCAGGTTGCTGGGCACCTTGCTGGTGTTCACCGCTTCGGTCAGCACCGGCAGGTTGGCAGCGATGAGCGGTGCCAGCGCGGCGGGGTTGTCCTTCGATGCGTCGGCCACCGCGATCGCCGCAGTCGTGGTGGTGGTGGTGGTGGCGACCGCAACGGTCGTGGTGCTCGCATCCGCCGCAACGGTCGTGGCCGTCGAGACGGGTGCCGCCGTCGTCGTCACCAGCGCGCCGGCATCCACGACCAGCGTGGGGGCCGCCACTTCCCCACCGGCTGAGAGCGACGGCGGGTTGTGCAACAGCAGGGCGGCGCCGCCGACACCGATGATGGCCACCCACGCACCCATCACCAGGCTGCGCGCGGGTACCGCCGACAACCCTCGCGAGTGCCGCACGGGGTTCTCGATGAAGTGGTAGCTCACCGCTGCCAGGCCGACCGAGCCGAGCAGCAGCGCGATGCGCGTCGCCACCGGCAGCGCGTCGATCCGCCCGCTCTCGCCCCACTTGGCGCCGACCAGCACCAGCATCGGGAAGTGCCACAGGTAGATGGCATACGAGCGGGCACCGACCCACTGCATCGGCTTGGTACGCAGGATCAGTGCCGGCCCGTCGGGCGCCGGGCCGGCGTTGAGCACGAGCATGGTGGCCACCACCGGCAGCAGCGCCGCGTAACCGGGGAAGCTGGTGGCCTGGCTGAACTGGACGCTGCAGGCCAGGATGACACCCAACCCGAGCCAGCCGAGCATCGCCACCAGCTGGCGATTGGCCCGCAGCAAGCGACCACCGGCGAGCGCCAGCGCGGCGCCGGTGAGCAGCTCCCACGCACGCGCGGGCAACATGAAGAACGCCCACGGCTGCGAGTCGTGCGTCAGCTTCACGCATGCTGCGAACGACACCACCCACATCACACCGATGACGGCGCCCAGCGTTCGGCGAGAGAGCCGGGCGACGCGCACCAGCAGCATCAGCAGGCCTGGCCACACGAGGTAGAACTGCTCCTCCACCGCCAGCGACCAGAAGTGCAGCAGCGGCGATTCGCGCAAGCCCTCCGACAGGTAGTCGGTGCCCACCTTCCAGAAGCGGATGTTGGCGACGAACAAGCAGGCGGCGATGGCATCGCGAGCGAGCTCGCCCTGCGAGAGGCCGTCGAGCATGAAACGGCCGGCGACGAGAGTGGCCAGCAGCACCACACCCGACGCGGGCAGCAGGCGTCGCGCCCGGCGAGCCCAGAAGTTGGCCAGCGAGACGGTTCCGGTGGTGGCCAGCTCACGCAGCAGCAGTGCGGTGATGAGGTAGCCGGAGAGCACGAAGAAGACGTCGACGCCGATGAACCCGCCCGAGACGATGCCGAACTTGGCGTGGTACACCAGCACCAGCAGCACCGCCACGGAGCGAAGGCCTTCCACGTCGGGCCGGAAGGTCGTGCCGTGCTCGGCCTCCCACGAGACGAGCGACGAGGCGCCCGGAGGTGGGGTGTACGGCTGTCGCGACCGGGGTTCGGCACCACCTTCGTGGCGCGACCAGTCGGCCTTCGTCACCCACCAGACGGTGAACAGCGCGGCGAAGGCGATGCCCACCAGAACGGATCCCACGGGTGGCGACGTTACCGCACGCGCTCTCTCCGGGCCCGGTGACGCCCTCGCCCGCCGTTCGAGCAGCGGTGTTCGGTCAGGGCGACGTCGGCTCGCCGCGCAGGGTGAAGATCGGCTCCCATGCCGAGTCGGGGCCGACAGGGAACAGCAGCGACGGCGGCTCGCCCTGGTTCGGCCACCGCGCCTCGTACGGCAGCCCGTCGAACAGCACCATCTCGCCACGCGAGTACAGGGGCAGCGGGCTCCACTCGGGGTGGGTGCCGGGCGCGAGCGTCGTCGGCGCGAACGGCACGTCGTCGGGTTGCACGGGGCCGATCAGCGACCATGGGCTGTCCCACGGGTTGCCGGTCGTCGACCCCGGCTCGGCGCCCTGGTTGTACCACTTGGCTTCGTACACCATGCCGCGCCGCACGACCTTGTAGCTGCCCGGGTACTGCGCATCGGGACGCCAGATCGGATACGGGCTCGTTGCCGGGTCGTCGGCCACCTGCGGCCGATCGATCACCGTCACCGCGTCGCCCTGCGGCAGCGAAGCCGCTCGACCCGGCAACACGGTGAAGACGTTGGCGAAGTCGAGTGGCTCCTGCGCAACGCTGCTGCACGTGTTGGACAGCACCATCACGTCGGCGAACGATGCACTGCACGGAGCATCGCGGTTCAACGACCAGGTGGAGACCCGGCCCAGGCCCTTGGCCATCGCGAAGTCGGCCAGGCCCTTGGCATCGTCGAGCGTGAACACCTCGCCGATCACGTCGTTCTGGCCGATCATCGGCGTGGCACCGAGCTTGGTCCACCGTTCCGAATCGGCGAGCGCGACACCCTGGCCGCGATAGATGTCGGCGACCTGTCCCACGGCAGCCTCCAGCGCCGCCTTGGTCGCCGCCAGCATGTCGCTGGTGGGTTCGTCGGCGCTGCCGAAGTTCATCGTCATCAGGTTGACCCCGGTCAGATCGACACCGCCGTCGATGGTCGCCGTCACCAGTGCGACACCGTCGTCGGTCAACCCCGACCTCGAGGCCGGCAGCGTCAGCCAGACATCGAGCTCGTCGCCCGCGGCCGCTCGTTCGGCTTGGACGGTCGCGACCGCTTGGGCGCGACGCTCGATCGACGGCGTGTCGGCGATGTCGGCGTTCTCGATGTCGAGATCGATGGCGTGGAGGTCGTAGCGCTCCACCACGCTGCGATACGCACTGGCGAGGTCGGCGTCGTCGGTGCACACGAACGCCAGCTCACTGTTCGCCTGACCACCGAACGAGACCATGATGTCGCCGCCGGCGGCCCTCAGCTGCGTGATCCGACGGTCGAGCTCGAGGTCGCGCGCAGCGTCGTCCAGCGAATACGCGCCACCCCAGCTGGGGTCGCAGGGTTCGTCGGGATCCGCCACCACGAACGCGAGCGCGATGTCTCGCGCCGGGTTCGACTGCGGGTTCTGGAACTGATAGGTCGGGGTCAACGTGACGTCGACGTAGGGGACGCTCCACGACCGATCGAGCAGCTCGTCGTCGGCCGTCAATCGCTTCCCGGCGAAGGCGAAGCCCGCGGCGACGAGACCGACGATCGCAACGATGGCCGCAACCCTCACCCACGAGAGCCGCTCGGTCGGTTCCGACGGCAGTTCGTCGCCATCAGGTCGCTCGTCGGCCACAGCGCCGGCGATCGAGCCGCCCGCCTCACTGTCGTCGGTGTTTCGTGTCGAACCCACGATGATCCTGCTTCCCGCTGGGCGCGGCCGAGATCGCCGCTGCCGTGTGGGTCATCGGCCGATCGCGCGCAAACCCTGAGCCGTTCTTGAAGTTCTCCTCACGAATGCACCGAGAGCAACCGATGTTCCTGTGGCGATGCACCCAGCAGTGGGGCGTCGCCGCCAGCAGCGATCGCTGACCAGCAGAACAGGAACTCCGATGGGCATCAAGCGGAAGGCGCCACATCACGGCAACACCCGGCGGCAATGGGGCAGCGACCACAGGGATCAGCCGATTCCCATCGTGGCGCCGCCCATCTCCGATCGCAGGATCATGATCGGCCGACTGGCGATCGTGCTGACGGTCTCCGCGTGGTTCACCTACGTGTTCCTCACGATCGTGCAGCAGTTCGTGGAAGGCGACGCATCGAGTGCTCGCCTCGTGATCGAGGCAATCGTCTACATCATCGTCGTCACCGCGCTGACCGCGTCGGCGATGGCCTACCTCATCACCCGCATCGGCTTCTTCTATCGCAGCAGGGCCCACCACCGCGCGCCGCGCGCCGAGATCGATCACTTCTTCACGCAGTCGGTACCGACGGTCACGGTGCTCGTTCCTTCCTACCAGGAGGACGAGCGGGTCATCCGCACGACGCTGCTGTCGGCCGCGTTGCAGGAGCACCCGCACCTGCGTGTCGTGCTGCTCATCGACGATCCGCCCAACCCCACGACGAACGCCGCGCGCGAGATGCTGAACACCGCCCGCCAACTGCCGTCGAAGATCCAAGGCGAACTGTCCGCGCCGCTCGCACGCGCGGTGGCAGCGCTCGAACACTTCGAGAACATCCAGATGGGCGATCGGCAACCATCAGCACAGGACATGCGCGACCTGGCATCGCACTACGAGTTCTCTGCGATCTGGCTGCGCGAGTTGGGTGCCCGCCAGGAGATCATCGACCACGCCGACACCTTCTTCGTGGAGCACGTGCTCGGCGCCCTCGCCCGCGACCTGGAAGTCATTGCCGAGGCACTGACCGCCGGGGCCGACGAAGGCGCCAGCCTGCCCACGGATCGCCTGCTGGAGCTGTATCGACGCCTCGTGGCCACCTTCCGGGCCGAGCTCACCAGCTTCGAGCGCAAGCAGTACGTGTCGTCGTCGCATGCCGCCAACAAGGCGATGAACCTGAACAGCTACATCGCGCTGATGGGCGGCAGCTACCAGGAGATCGCAACGCCCTTGGGGCGGGCGCTGGTGCCATGCTCGCCCCGCCACGCCGACCTGACGGTTCCCGACCCCGACTACGTGCTCACCCTCGATGCCGACAGCGTGCTGCTCCCGGAGTACTGCGCGCGGATACTGCATCTGCTCGAGCAGAGCGGCCACTCCACCGTGGGTGTCGCGCAGACGCCGTACAGCTCGTACCCGGGCTCGGCCACCCGCATCGAGCGCATCGCCGGCGCCACCACCGACCTGCAGCACATCGTGCACCAGGGCATGACCCACTACGACGCCACCTTCTGGGTGGGCGCCAACGCACTCCTGCGCAAGCGCGCGCTCGACGACATCGTCGAGATCGATCACCAGGGCAACTGGGAGATCCGGCGCTACATCCAGGACCGAACGGTCATCGAGGACACGGAGTCCACGATCGACCTGGGCATCCACGGCTGGAAGCTGTACAACTACCCCGAACGGCTCGCCTACAGCGCCACTCCGCCCGACTTCGGATCGTTGTGCATCCAGCGCCAGCGCTGGGCCAACGGTGGCCTGCTGATCCTCTCCAAGCTGCGCAAGCAGTCGCGCACCCGCCGCGAGAACGGCGTGCAGAACCGCTTCGGTGAGGTGTTCCTGCGGGTCAACTACATGGCATCGATCTTCTGGTCGTCGCTGTGCCTGCTGATCCTGTTGATCTACCCGTTCAACAGCGGGTTGCTGAAGCCCGTGCTGCCGCTCATCGCGCTGCCGTACTTCTTGATGATGGCGAGCGACCTTCGCTACTGCGGCTACAAGCGGCTCGATGTGTTCCGCATCTACGGGTTCAACCTGATCCTGCTGACGGTGAACCTGTCCGGAACGTTCGCGTCGGTGCTGCAGCTCATCACGGGTGAGAAGAGCTCGTTCAAGCGCACCCCGAAGGTGCGGAACCGCACCACTGCGCGCGCGTTGTTCATCGTGACCCCGTTCCTGTTGATCGCCTTCTCCGCGTACAACGCCGTGCTCGACGTGCAACGCAACCAGTGGAACCACCTGTTCTTCGCTGCGCTGAACGCATCACTCGCCCTCTACGCCATGGTGGCGTTCGTCGGCATCGGCAACAGCGTGGTCGATCTGTGGCTGCACCTGCGCGGTTGGCTCTACCGCCCCACCGCGGTGAAGATCGCTCCGGTGCCCGCCGAGCGCGGCGGCCCGATTCGCACTCCGTCGGGAGCCTTCGGCGATTGGGCATCCGTGCTCCACACGGGAAGCCCGACATCGGGCGTTCGGGTGCAACGGGCACCCGCCGCGTCGCCGGCCACCACGGCGACCACTCAGGAACCGGCGCCACAGCTGTTCAAGAACCGCCGGCGCAGCTCGAGTGGTGCTCAGTCCGGGGTCTTCGATGAGTACACGTTCTTCACCGTCTTCCAGCCGATCATCGATCTCCACACCGGTGCACCGGTGGGGTACGAGGCGCTCGCTCGCTTCGCCGACGGCCAATCCCCACAGGAGAGCCTGGCGGAGGCGAAGTCGGCTGGGATCGGGGTGGAGCTGGACACCGCGTTGGCTCACGCTGCACTGGTCTCTGCGCACGCGCTGCCCGCGGACACCTGGCTGGCGATCAACGTCTCGGTGGGCCTTGCCAACGACGCCGAGCTGCTGGCCGGCATCGTCGCCGCTGCCCCCTGCCCGCTGGTGATCGAGGTCGGTGGGTCTGCCGACATGGCGAGCCTGCTCGACGGCCCGTTGGGCCGGCTGCCCGAGGTGATGGTCGCCATCGACGACGCTGGCGCCGGGTACGAGAGCCTGGCGCGCATCGAACAGTTGCGGCCTGCGTTCATGAAGCTGCACCGCGACGCGGTGAGCGGCATCGAGATGGACGCGGCGCGGCAGACGTTCGTGAAGACGTTGGTGGCCTTCGCCGACGCGCACGGCTGCAAGATCATCGCCGAAGGCGTGGAGACCGAGGCCGAGCAGCAGGCGCTGCAAGCGGCGGGAGTACCCCTCGCCCAGGGCTACTTCGTCGGGCGGCCGGTGCCGATCGACCGGATGCCCAGCAACGCAACGCAGCACTGAGGCCACGCTCGGAGCGTGCGAGAGGGGCGATGCGGCGCCGGCGCTCACTCCGTTCGCAGCACCAGTGCGGGGTCGAGCTTGGCAGCACGGCGAGCGGGCAGCACCGCCAGCACGTTCGCCACCAGGATCGCTGCCGGCACCACCAGCAGCACGGCAACGAGTGCGAACGGCGAGCGGAACGTGATGGGCACACGATCGGTGATGGCTTGCCACCCGGTGCGACCGGCGAGCAGCCCCAGCGGCACCCCGAACGCGAGGCCGACGAGTGCCAGCATCGTGCCGTGGGCGGCCAGGATCAGCCTGGATCCGCGACGGGTGATGCCCAGCGCGCCCATCACTGCGAAGTCCTTGCGGCGAAGGCGAACCGATTGAAACAGGCCGTGACCGGTGGCGACCACACCCAGCACGGCGAGGAAGGCTGCCAGCACTTCGGGCAGGCGCTGCACATTGTGCAGGTTGCTCAGCTCCAACGGCAGCTCGGCGGGCGCCACGTACTGCACCGACGCCCCCAGCGATGAGCCAAGCTCGGCCACCTGCGCCTCGAGATCCGTGCGGTCGGCGAAGCGAACAGCGATCACGAACTCCGCACCCTCGGACACGGTGCTCCCGTTGGGCACCGGGCCGAAGAATCGACCAGCGGTGATCCAGGCGCCCTCGTCGAACTGCGCGTGCACGTCGGAGGGGAACAAGCCGAGCCCCACCACCGTGGCTTCACCTCCATCGGCGAGGCGCACAGAGTCGCCGATGCCGACTCCGAGATCTCGCGCGGTCGACGGCCCGAGCGTCACCTCGTTGTCGGCGTGAGGTGCACTGCCCGTCAAGGTCACCAGCCGTACGTCGCCTCCGGCGCGTCCGTCGACGACGTCGACGACGGTGAAGGTGGGAACACCAACCTCGCCGATCTGGGTGACCGTTCTGCCGATCGTGCCGATGGCCGCCAGCCCAGGCTGCGCAACGACGGCGGCGACCACCGCCGGGTCGACCCCGGTGGCCGGTGAGACGTCGTCGGGATTGGGCACCACGGTGGCATCCCATGCGATGCCGGCCACCTCGGGGTGCTGGAGCGCGTCGGCGAGACCGTGGTTGAGCGTGATGACCGCCACGATGCCGGCAACCGCCGCGGTTGCACCGACCAGCGCCGACCGAGAAGTCCGTCGCGCCGAGCGGCGCCCGCCGTCCAGCGCCATCCGCATGCCCACGCCCACCGTCAGCGGGCGGATGAAGCCCAGCCGGGTGAGCCGCGCGTGCCGCGCCACCTCCACCGGGCGTTCCGGTCCCGCCGCCAGCCAACTGGCCAGGGCCACGCCGGCGACGATCAGCACCATCACGCCCAGCGCTGCCGCGCTGAGCAGCAGCGCATCGAACCGGAACCCGCGGTCCGGGTCCACCTGCGCGGCCAGGCCCACCGGGAACCACCGTGAGGCGATTGCGGCGGTGAGCACCGTCGAGACCACGGCGGCCACCACGGTGAGCGCGTGGGGCCAGCAGGCACACAGCGTCAGCTCGCGACGGGTCATGCCCAGCGCTCGCAGCGTGGGGGCGTCGGCGCCGATGGCGGCTGCCGACCGAGCCATGGCCTGCCCGACGAACACCAGGCCCGACAGTGCGATGATCGCCGCCAACAGCAGCAACATCGCTCGTTCCACGTCGGTGGTGGCGGTCACCCGTCGAGCCGTGACCTGCAGGTCCAGCACCGGCACCCCCTGGAAGACATCGGTGCTCGCATGGCGGCGGAGCGCAGCGACATCGGCCGCGCCGTTGCGCAGTGTCACCATCGCGTTCTCCGCCGTCACGATCTGTCCTTGGTAGGCGGCGGCGAAGCCCGGCGAGATGAACATCCCGCCGGTGAACACGTACGACAGCGAGGAGTGGACGACACCGACGACGGTGAAGTCCACGGATGGCCCGGGTGGCGCCGTCGGGTCGAACGAGCTGTAGGCGTCGAGATGCACCACGTCACCCACACCAGGCAAGACGCCAGGTTCGCCGACGAAGGCGTCGGTGATCACCATCTCGTCGGTCGCCGCCGGGTCGAACATGCGACCTTCCACCACGATCGGCCGGTCGACCGTGTTCAGGAAGACGTCGTCGCCGGGAGCGAAGAGCACGCTGTCCACACCGTCGACCAGCCCGAACACCAACTGCCAGCGCGCGATCTGTTCCACCTCCGGTCGCGTCGCGAGGGTCGTCCAGTCGGGCTGCTCGAGGGAGCTCTGCGAGGCGAAGACGACGGCGTCGCTGGCGAGGTTGCGCTCTTCGAGGCGGCTCAACGCCGAGCCGGTGCGCAGTGCCCCGTCGAAGGAGGCAACGGCCAGACCCGTGGTGACGCCAGCCAGCACGCCCAGCACCAACAACGACCTCCAACGAGCGCGAAGGTCGTTCCGGCTCCACAGGCCCACGGGCGAGGCGATCATCACCGCCTCATCCTCGCGAGCAGGCTCCCTCCGGGCAATGGTGATCCCACCGATCACGAGGTGGTGCCAGCCACACTCGGCCATCGCACCCATTGGACCCTGGCGCCGCTCACGGATGCAGGCTCACCCTGGTGGGTGGAGGGTGTCATGGATCCCATCCAGAACCCCGTCGGCGCGGGCCCGCAGTGGAACGGCCATGAGTGGGTCGCTGTTGCAGCGCCACATCAGGAGCGCCCACCTCGTACGCTCGGCCTCTTCCTCGTCGGCGCGGTCGTGCTGGCTGTGGTGGCCGTGTGGGTGCGGCCCGGTGCCGACAGCGGATGGGCTCGCAGCGTCGTCGGGCCGGCGACTGTGCCGACCGATACGAACGTGATGCTCGGCCCCGATACGACGGTCGCGCAGCAGACCGACTCGATCGTGCCACCCGCGCCGGCACCGACCGCGACCGAGGCATCGACAGAACCCTCACCGACCGCGCCGACCTCGCCGACCACCGCACCGACGGCGCACACGGCGCCCGACGCCGAGGCCGCGCTCGCCGACGAGAACTTCTTCGTCACCCTGCTGCCCGAGCTGCGCGACATGCCCGCCCCCACGTGGGTCGCGCAAGGGTCGCGCCTCACGTACTACGCGAGCGCTGCGTCGGTGGCCAACTCGTACCACCGGTACGTGGAGGACGAGGAGGGCAACTGGGTCGACCCGACGACCGGCGACCACTACCGGCGTGAGGACATCGAGACCGCGGCCGGGCACGGCTACACGCAGGTCGACGTGGTCGCGCTCAACGACTCGATCGCCGCGCTGTCCATCCGCGCCTTCGGGTTGAGCGACCTGGCGCTCGACAGCTCCGTCACCACGCTCACGTGGGGTGGCGCGGTTGGCATTCCCGGGGCCGGATCGGACTACTGGCTGCACCCGGATGTGCTGGCGCAGATCGACGAGGTCGTCACCGACGACCTGAAGATCGTGCGCATGCCGTACTCGATCGGCGACACGCAGTTCTCCTCGATCTGGCTGCAATCGATCAGCGACCTGGGCAACTACACGTGGGTCTACGACCTCGACTCCGGCGTGCTGTTGCACACGGCGGGCGCGACGCAAGGCCCGCCCATCACCGGCCCGGTTGCGCAAGGCGAGGGTCGCGACGGTTCCACCTTCCTCACGCAGAGCACGCTGGTCAACATGCGCCAGCCGGCGCTGCCGTGGGCGATGGCCGCCGCTCCGGCGTGGGTCGACTCGGTCAACCACGTCGAGTACGACTCCACCGTCACGGTCGACGTCACCGGCTCGCCCATCTACCTCGCGGCCGGCCTCACGGTCGACCGCCGCACCTCGGGCACGGACTGGGCGCGGTACCTGTTCTCGCGCACTCTCTACTCCGATGTCGCACCGTCGGTCACCGAGTACATGGAGCGCGTCGACGGAGCCGCTCAGGTCGGTGGCTTGTGGATCTCGCCCGACGCGCTGGACCAGCTGAGTGCCGGCCAGGAGCTGGACTACGACCCGGTGACGCAGGCGTCGGTGTCGGTGAGCGCGGTCGACGCCACCGACTCCGGTTTCACGGTCACGATCCACGAGTCGGGCGCGGGCGAGGTGTCGGATCTCGTCTACGACGGGCAGAGCGGATTGCTGGTCGCCTCGTCGTACGCCAACCTGCTGCTCGGCACTCGCATCGACTACCAACTCACCAGCTGGTCGTAACGTGGACGCGACCCGCACCTGTTCGCCGAGCGCCCAGCAGCGCCTGCACCCACGAAGGAGCGAACGCACATGAACGAGCAGAAGACCACACCGCGACTTCCACCTCGCTGGTTCATTCGTCTCTTCTGGTTCACCCATCGACGCGTGTACCGCCTCACGCGCGGCCGGCTGGGCCTGTGGCGCCCGAAGTCGAAAGGATGGGGGGCGATGAGCGTCACCACGGTCGGGCGCCGCACCGGCCTCGAGCGCACGGTGATGGTCGGCTACTTCGAGGATGGGCCGAACCTGGTCACCTTGGCGATGAACGGCTGGGGCGAGGCCGAGCCGGCGTGGTGGCTGAACATGCAGGCCCACCCCGACGTGCGGATCGAGGTTCCCGGCGGCGGTGGCCCGCGCCCGGCCACCGGCCGCGCCGCTCGCGGTGAGGAGCGGGAGCGGCTGTGGTCGCGGTGGCGGGAGATCGACAAGGACCTCGACGCCTTCGCAGCTCGCCGCCCGACAGAGACTGCGGTCGTCGTCCTGGAGCCGAGGTCGTGAGGTCCGCGGCGCGGGCCGCACTCGTGGTCGTGCTGGCGGTGTCATCCGCAGCGTGCGCGAGCGAAGAACCATCGACCGAGGCTGTGAGCACGGCATCGCCGCCGACGATGGCCACCACCATCGCGCCGGTGGCCTCCTCCGCGCCGTCCACCTCCCGCATCGAGCCGTCGTGGTCGGCTGCACCGCCGCTGCTCCGGGCGCGGTCGGCGCACGGAGTCGTGGTGGCAGCGGGAGCGCTCTACGCGGTCGGCGGCACCGGCGAGGATGGCAAGCCGATCACCGAGGTCGAGCGCTTCGACGGTGCTGGCTGGATCGACGTGACGGTGCTACCGGGTGGCGGCGTGAACGCACCGTCGGTGGCAGCGGTCGACGGGCGCATCTACGTCATCGGTGGCTTCACGGGCACCTCCAGCCGGCCCACCGACGAGGTCTGGGTGTACGACGTCGCCAGCGCGACCTGGAGCACTGCCGCTGCGTTGCCGACGGCGAGCGGCGGGCACGCAGCAGCAGTGCTCGACAACAAGATCCACGTGATCGGTGGCGGCACCGCGCGCTCGACGATCGCCGACCACGTCGTCTACGACCCCACCACCGATGCATGGGCGAGCGTGGCTCCACTTCCGCAGGCCGAGGGCAGCCCGGCGGCTGTTGTGCTGAACGAGCAGCTCTGGGCCATCGGCGGCCGCAGCGGCCGCAACGACTTCGGTGACGTGTTCATCTACGACGCCGCCACCGACGCGTGGTCAAACGGGCCGGCGATCGACCCGCGTGGCACCGCCGGCGCAGTGGTCGCATGCGGCACCATCTTGCTCGTCGGCGGCGAGTCACAGGCGACCGACCAGGTGCTGGCCGACGTGTTCGCGCTCGACGGCGACACCTGGGTGCCGCTGCAGCCACTGCTCACCCCACGTTCCTTTGCGCGAACCGTCGTGCTCGACGACGCCGTCTACGTCGTCGGCGGCAGCACCGAGTACGGCTCCAGCCATGCCTCTCGTGGGAGCAGCGCCGTGGAGCGATTCACCACGGAGTGCTAGCCCACGGTCCGGTCGGGAGCACTTGCGACGACCTGCTGGGCCCGCTCTGCGAGCATGCTGCGCTGGTTCACCTCTTTCAGACGTGCGTCGAGCCGGTCGGCGCCGTCGCCGTCACACCGCGGTCGCGACGAAGACGTGGAACCCGTCGAGCTCGGTTGGTGCGCCGCCGTGGTAGCTGCCCAGCACGCGCACGTCGGTGAAGCCGACCGAGGCGAGCAGCGACACGATCTCGTTCGAGGAGTAGACGTTCGCGACGAGGGCGTGGGTCTCGTGAGCGACGAGCTCGTCGCCCTGCCATTGCCACGCCTGCAGTTCGCGGGTCACGGAACGCTCGGCCATGTCGACGGCGGTGATCCGGTGGCGCAGGGCGTAGTGGAAGCCGTCAGGCGCCAGTCGGCGGGCCTGGCTCGGTGGTGGCGACTCGTCGGCCGGCCGGGTTTGCCACCGGCGCCAACGATCGTCGTCGAACTCGTGGACCTCGTAGTCGAGGGCCAGCACGCCACCGGGGAGCAAGTGGGCGCGGAGGCGTCGCAGGCCTTCGATGTCGTCGGCACGGCTGCCACCGAGCCCGAACGCGCCGCAGCTGATGATGGTGCGGTAGCGGCGCGGCAGATCGAGCCGGTGGGTCGGTTGCACGTACAGCACGGGCTCGCAGCCCGCGTTGCGGGCGGCGACCCGGCAGGCCTCGATCATGTCGGCCGACGCATCGACGCCGTCGACGTCGAGCCCGTCGGCCACCCACGGCACGAGCAACCGGCCACTGCCGCAGCCGACGTCGAGCGCCGGCTGACCGGCTGCGACGTAGGACCGGAAGAACTCGATCTCGGGTCCGTCGAGGTTGAAGTTGGCCCACCAGCGAGCGATCAGACCGTGGTGCCAGGTCGTCGCCGTGCTCGGATCGCGGCCGTGATCGTCGCTCATCGGCAACACGCTAGAGCGACACGTCTCGCCAGCTTCGGTCATTTCGACGCGCCTGTGCCCGTGTGGGCACCAGGCCCGACGAGGAGTCCGCGGTCGCTGACATACCACAGGAACTTTGCAGGTGACTGACAGCCACCCATCAGGTTCGGGTGTTTCAGTGCAAGCATGCAGGGCCTCCGCCGCTCCAACGACTGTCGCATTCGCTTCAACGCGGGCTGAGTGGGTGAGTGAGATGCCACCGCCCGAGGAGTTCGACCGTCGCCGATTTCTCCGTCGAGCCGGTGTCGCAGCGGCACTGGCTGTGAGCTTTGACGATGTGTCGAGCATCCAGGCCTCGGCGCTTCCAGCGATGCGACGCTCGAAGTCACCAGCGGATCGCCTCCGTGCGCTGCAGAGCGGCTTCGGGTCATCGATCGGCCAATGGCAAGCAGGCGACGTACCCCACTCGTACCCCCTTCCGAACGGGACGACGATGTGGATGTTGAACGATTCGTTCCTGTCCCTCGCGCCCAACGATCCCATCGGCTCGAAGTCGACGTTCGTTCGAAACACCGCAATTCTCGAGAACCAGCAAGCCGAGCTCTCCCTCCTCGAGTCACGACACAGCTACCTCGACGAAGGTGAGCGGCTTCTGGACCGATGGTGGTGGTTCCACGGAGGCCACGTCCAGGGTGATCTCCTCTCCGTCGTGACCACCCAGATGGTTCGCAGAGGTCCACGCGGCTGGGCCATCAACTTCGAGCCAACGACAACGTGGATCACCACCCTCCAATGGCGCACCGGTCGAATCCTCAAAATGCAGCCAGCGCCCAACTACGGAGTGAGCCCCATCTACGGGTTCTCAGTCGCTTCCGATCAACAGTGGACCTATCTGTACGGCAACAACCACCTCTATGGGCGCGGGACGACAGAGAACAGAGTTGCGCGAGTCCCTCGTGGCCGGCTACTCGCTGCTCCCACGTATTGGGATGGCGAAGCGTGGACAGCAGACGCGAGCGCTGCGATCAGCATCCTGACCCACGGGACGTTTGCCTGCAGGCTCTTCGTGTTCCGGCATGGCAACAGATGGCTCGCCACCGCCAAGGATGACGAGTTCTATGGCGACGAGATCCTCCTCTTCGAAGCTCCGCAACCGACCGGGCCTTGGCGCATCATCCAAGGTTTCACTCCGCCGACCAAGAGCGGAGATGCTCGAACATGCACCTACGACGCGATGGCCTGCACCCTCACGCCGGGCTCGCTGCTTCTGTGGTGGTCGAACAACGCGTATGACGAACAGTTCGTTCACGCTGAGCCTGCAATGTACCGACCCAGCTTCACCCAACTGACCCTGGCCGCATCCGCTGCGAAACTCTGACGACAACTGTTGTGCCTGGCACCCAGAGACGAGAACGTGTGGTTCGGCCGTCCGTCGAGCTAAGCCGTAGCTCGCGTGGGCCGGTATCGCAGGGCGACCGCCCCCGACCGGAACTCATGGCGATTCACCAGCTCGAGCTGGATGCGCTCGCGCAGACCGGCGAGCAACGTCGGCCCGCGTCCGGCAAGTACCGGCTGCACAAGGAACTCGTATTCGTCGATCAGGCCCAGATCTGCCAACGCGAGGGGCAGCGTCACGCCTCCCACGAACAAGCCCTCGCCTGGCTCCTGCTTGAGCTGCCGAACCGCTTGCCCCAAGTCACCTCGCACGAGCTCGGCATTCCAATCGACCTCGCTCAACGTGCTCGACACGACGTACTTCTTCGCAGGGTCGATGGTCTCCGCGAACGGGATCTCCCACTCACCCATCCAGTCAGGCCACGTGCCCGTGGCCGGCTGCCGCCACGCCGACTCCATCATCTCGTACGTCACCCGACCGAAGAGCAAGGCATCGGCTCGCTTCATCTCAGCGGTCCAGTAACGCATCGACTCCTCGTCCGGGGGGAGCCCGGCCTCGTGATGGCAGCAGCCATCGAGCGTGATGTTGATCGAGTATCGAAGTGGTCTCATCTCGTCGCTCTCTCTTGATGGGCACACCCACCCCAGGCCTGCAGCGCGCACAGACTGCCCGCCCGGGACGCGGTTGGCAAGCGGTCGCAGCGCACAGAACAATCGATCTGAGGGTGTCCCCTTCCGCCAGCTGCGGGCAGTCGTTCTGCGCTCCTCGACCCCTGATCGTCCATCCAGACCGACCGGGTTGCTCAGCTGCGTAGCGAGTAGGTGAGCATCGCGTTGCCGGCCGGGGTGATCTGACTGTCGACGAGTCGCAGCCGGGTCAGCGGCACAGTGTCGTCGAAGAGGCGCCGTCCCTCACCGGTCGCTGCCGGGTGCATCGTGAGCGTCAACGTGTCGATCACACCACCGAGGAAAAGCGAGCGGACAGTTTCGATGCCGCCGGCCACGGTGATCCCTCCGCCCTCGGATGCGGCGAGTGCCTGGACGTATTCGATTGGGTCGTCCTCGATGACGATGCTGTTCCAACCGACGTCACCGCGGAGCGTGGACGAGATCACGTGCTTGCGCACCGGGTTGATGAACTCGCCGAACCCGTCACCCGAGTTCCCAGGCCAGTAGGTCGACCACTCCGCCCAGAGCTTGCGACCCATGACGACGTCGGTCACACCTTCGAGCGCCTTGCCCATGGCGGCGCCCTCCTCCTGTCCGAACGCATCGAACTGGAAGAGGTGCGGCGACTCGTTGACCCCGTTGACGGAGCTGAAGAGGTGGGCGGTCACGGAGCGGGTCATGGTGTTCCTTTCGGTCGGAGGTGCGGGGGTGCATCTCTCCGTGTGTCGACGACGTGAACGCCCGAGAATGATCGCCGGTCGTCAACATTTCTCGTCTGACAGCAACGGAGGCAGTCCGAACTCGGCGAACACGCCCGGGCCCATGAAATGCGTGATCGCAGCGATCCGCTCGTCGACGACCTCGAGGACGTGGAGGGCGAACGGCTCCCACCGTCCGGCGCCGGCCGGGTGATACACCGCTGCGGCGGCCCGGCCGTTCGCTGAGGTGATGAGCGCCCGCGAATCGCGACACACGTCGCCGGGACCTCGCCACCACTGCTCGACCGAGACCGCACCCTGCAACCACAACTGGTAGGGAGGCATCGAGAACACAGCGTCATCGGCCAGGAGCGCAACGAGAAGATCCACGTCGTACGCCTCGAACGCAGCCACGTACTCCTTCAGGACGCGGGCCTCGTTCGGGTCGGCCGGTGGTGTCGGCGGGCCCGCCTCGGCGAGTCGACGCCTCCCTCTGGCGAGAGCTCCGTTCACTGACGCCTCCGAAGTGTTCAGCACGTCAGCGCACTCCGCCGCCGACCACGACAACACGTCACGAAGCAACACGACGACGCGTTGTCGAGGAGGAAGCTCCTGGGCTGCGGCGAGGAACGCGAGACCGATCGACTCGCGCAGAACTGCGGCCTCCGCCGGATCGTCTGCGACGAGTTCGGTGGCGATCGGACCGACCCACGCCTCGGCAGGCAGCGTCGCCAGGTTCGGTGGCCGATCCCCGAGCGTCCCGGGTGCCGCGAGATCCATCGGCAGGGCACGGCGCTGGGGCGACTTGGCCATGTCCAGACACACATTGGTCGCGATCCGATAGATCCAGGTCCTGATCGACGAGCGACCGGCGAACCCATCAGCGCCACGCCACGCACGAAGCATGGTCTCCTGGACGGCGTCCTCAGCCTCCGACGCTGCTCCGAGGAAGCGGTAGCAGTACGCCAGAAGTTGACGACGATGCGGCTCGGCCAGTTCCACCACTTGATCCGCCGTGAGGAGCGACGCACGCTGGTCGCAGGGGGCATCGATGATCGAGTGGGCATGATCGTCGGACATGCCATCAACGTAGCGAAAGAGCTCGGGCGGCATGCTCGGGCGCCCGTGCCGAGCAGACCACCCGACGAAAAGGATCTTCGTATACCGGACCGTTCGGCGGTGAACAAGAACCGGCCGAGCTCGGCGTGGTCGGGTAGTAACGTCAGCCCAGATGGGCGACAGAACACTGACACTCCCGGATGGCCGAGTGCTCGCGTATTCCGATGTGGGGCCGGCCGACGCTCCAGTTGCGATGTACTTCCACGGCGCGCCGAGCAGCCGGCTGGACCTCCGAGTCGGCGGCATCGATGAGCAGCTGGCGGCGCGTGGCATTCGGGTTGTCTCGCCAGACCGGCCCGGTTATGGCGGCTCGAGCCCGCAACCGGCCCGCGCCATGAGCGACTGGGCCCGCGATGTCGGCGTACTTGCGGACCACCTCGGTATCGACCGCTTCGCGGTGTTCGGGCTTTCATCGGGCGGACCGTACGCGGTCGCCGTCGCGGCCTCGCTCGGTCACCGCGTCAACGGCTGTGGTGTCATCGCCGGCGTCACCGACATGGCCTGGGTTCCTGCGTGGGAGGACTACGACGAAGCCGAGGTCGCGCTCATGCGAACGAACAGCGAGGACGAAGCGATCGCCTGGTGCCAGCACAAGTTCGGATTCGACGGTGCAGGGCTGCTCTCGGGTGGAACATACGAATTGTCTGACGCCGATCTCGCGCTGTTCGATGACGAGGCCATGGCGACCGGGTTCATGGCCACGACAATGGAAGCGTTGCGCCAGGGTGTCGTCGGGTTCGCTCAGGACATCTGGTTGCAGGGCCGACCGTGGACGTTCGACCCTGCAAGCATCGTCGCGCCGTGTCACGTGCTACACGGCGAAGCTGACACCATCGTCCCGGTGCGCCACGCGCGACACACCGCAGCCGTCATACCAGGCGCCAGCCTCGTCACGCTTCCCGGTCACGGTCATCTCAGCATCATCACCGAGGTCCCCTCGCTCGTACAGCTGCTCGTCACCGCCACGTGAACGTCCCCCACGTGCCGATCGAGCGCGGCCGCAACCCGGCGGTAGGTGGCAGTCGGCCGTTGCGTGAGCGGGTCGGTGGCAGACTTCGTAGATGGGTTTGTCGAGGGGTGTGGGGTGACGGTTCGTCCGTCGGGCACGGTGACGTTTCTGTTCACCGATGTCGAAGGCTCCACCAGGTTGTGGGCGGCTGACTCGGATGCGATGTCGGCGTCGTTGCAGGTGCACGACCGGATCCTGCGTTGGGCGATCGAGTCGTTCGGTGGCTATGTGTTCACCACGGCAGGCGACTCATTCGCTGCTGCTTTCGCCCGTGCATCGGACGCGGTGGCTGCTGCCGCACAGGCCCAGCGCGAGCTTGCTGGGGCCGCGTGGGGGTCGGGACCGGCTTTGCGGGTGCGGATGGGGATGCACTTGGGCGAGGCCGAGGAGCGCGGCGGCGACTACTTCGGTCCCGTGGTCAACACGGCGGCCAGGGTGGAAGCGGCCGGTCATGGGGGTCAGGTGCTGATGACCGCCGCGGTGCGGTCGACGGCCCGGGCGGAGGCGACCGACTTGGGCGTGCACCAACTTCGCGATGTCGACGAACCGATGCATCTGTTCCAGTTCGGCGAGGGGGAGTTTCCGAGGCTCCGCGTCGTCGATGCGGCGCTCACGAACCTGCCAGCCCGTCCGACGCGAATGATCGGACGCGACGATGAGGTGTCGAGGGTTCGTCAGCTGCTGGCAGCCAACCGCCTCGTCACGATCACGGCCGTGGGTGGTTCGGGCAAGACGCGCCTGGCGATCGCAGTCGGCGAGGCGGAGCTTCCGCACCGCCAAGGTGGGGTGTGGTTCGTCGACCTGACGGCGGTGATGAGCGGCGCCGACGTGCCGGCCGCGATCGCCAGCGCCGTCGGGCTGGTGTTGACGAACGCGATGGCGACCGAGCAACTGATCGATTTCCTGTCGGGTACGTCGGCCCTCGTGATCCTGGACAACTGTGAGCACTTGATCGACGAGTGTGCCCAGATCGTCGAGAGCGCCCTCGCTGTCCGAGGCGAGGTGACGTTCCTCGCCACCAGCCGCGAGTTGCTCGATGTCGAGGGTG
>ERZ1026796.649-NODE-649-length-26429-cov-3.088891_pt1 | contig 26429 bp, 24 predicted proteins | sample MGYA00520874_ERZ1026796 | MGnify/ENA primary metagenome ERZ1026796 (study PRJEB33270, sample SAMEA104284474) | anaerobic digester metagenome | biome: Anaerobic digester microbiome; feature: mesophilic sludge digester; material: Anaerobic digester biomass | place...
CTTTTAAGCAAGGCACAACAGTTGGCTGATGAGGATGTAAACACTAACTTGGCTATCGCTCGGAATGGCGCGGAACTACTTATGGATGGGGATGTGGTTATCACCCATTGTAATACGGGCGCACTTGCTACAGTCGATTACGGCACTGCTTTAGGGGTCATCCGCTTGGCACACGAACAAGGCAAACGCTTGCATGTCTACGTGGACGAAACGCGCCCGTGTTTGCAAGGTGCCCGCTTGACTGCTTGGGAGCTCACTCAATACGGAATCCCTTACGACATCATCGTGGATGCAGCCGCGGGTTATATGATTCGCTCTGGAAAGGTTGACCGTGTGCTGTTTGGTGCTGATCGCGTTGCTGCTAATGGGGATGTGATTAATAAGATTGGGACATATATGCTCTCTTTAGCAGCTTATGATAACGGTATTCCTGCTTATGCAGCTTTTCCGATATCCACAATTGATTTTACCAGCCCGAATGGTGATACAGTTCCGATAGAAGAGCGTGACCCGGCTGAAGTCCTGGAACTAACCTTCCGAGGGAAGGCAGTTATGCCCGAAGGAGCTACAGCGCGCAATTATGCCTTCGATGTTACTCCGCATCGCTTGCTTTCTGGGTTAATCACCGAAAGCGGCGTGCTATATCCGCCGTTTTTTCGCAGCTTGGCGGTTCTCAAGCATGCAGGGAGGAACGCGTGAAAATAATTTTGACCGGTTCAATTGCTTTTGACTATTTAATGCGCTTCCCAGGTTACTTTAAGGATCACATCCTGCCGGAGCATCTGGATAAAATCAGCCTATCATTCTTGGTGGATGACATGGTGCGCCACTATGGCGGTGTGGGGGCGAATATTGCTTATACGCTGGCATTGTTTGGTGAGCGCCCACTGCTTTTCTCCACTGCTGGGCAAGATTTCCCAGAATATGGGCGCAGCTTAGAAGCTTTGGGTGTGGATTGCAGCGGTGTACGCGTTATTGCGGATAAATTTACCGCTTCGTTTTTTGTAAGTACTGACCTTGACAACGCGCAAATTGCGTCGTTTTATACTGGCGCGATGGCTGATTCTGCTGATCTCCCGCTGGCTGAAGCACATGGCGAGCCGGATGATTTTGTGGTCAATTCCCCTAGCGACCCGCGTGCCATGGAGCGCTATATCGAAGAAGCTCAGCAGCTTGGACTGCGTTCGATTTTTGACCCCGGACAGCAAATTATCCGTATGGACCACGAAGCGCTTCGAAAGGGTGTCATGAATGCTCACGGCTTGTTTGTGAACGCCTATGAGTTCGAACTGCTGCAAAAACACTCTGGGCTCTCTGAGGCGCAAATATTAGCTGCTCCGGTGTTTTCTGTAATCACCTTAGGGAAAGAAGGCGCGCGCATTCACACCACAGCGGAAGATTTCGTTGTCCCGATTATCGAAGAAGCTCCAGTAATCGACCCGACAGGCGTGGGAGATGCCTTCCGTGCGGGCTTTCTTTTTGGTTATTTGCATCGTAAGAGCATGCGGGTGTGTGGGGAAATGGGCACAACTGCAGCTGCATACTGTATTACTTGTAATGGGACGCAAAATCACCACTTTACACTTGAGGAATTTATTCACACATACCACCGATACTTTGATGACCACGGTGAGTTAGACGACTTATTGGAATTATGAGGAAATTTTGGAGAAAATAAATGGAAAATTATCGTATTAAAGATTTGAATCTCGCTGAAGGGGGAAGGCGCCGTATTGATTGGGCTTCGCGTGAAATGCCCGTTTTAGCCACGATCGAGGAGCGTTTCCGCAAAGAGCGCCCGTTCGAGGGCATTCGCATGTCTGCGTGTATGCACGTGACCACGGAGACAGCCAACCTCATGCGTACATTGCAGGCTGGCGGTGCGGATCTTGTGCTTACCGCTTCTAACCCACTTTCCACGCAAGATGATGTGGCTGCTGCCTTGGTGTCCCAATACGAAATCCCGGTCTTTGCAATCAAAGGCGAAGATGATCGTACCTATTATGAAAACCTGCGCGCTGCTATCGCGCACAAACCCCATATCACCATGGATGATGGTGCAGACTTAGTCTCAACGCTCCATCGTGAGTACCGCGAGCTGCTGCCTAATATTATTGGCGGAACAGAAGAAACCACCACAGGCGTTATCCGCTTACGCGCTATGGCAGCTGACCATGCCTTGGAATTCCCTATCATCGCGGTCAATGATGCGATGACAAAGCACTTTTTTGACAACCGCTATGGCACTGGTCAATCCACTATTGATGGCATCATTCGGGCGACGAATATCCTGCTGGCTGGTAAGACCTTCGTGGTTGCAGGTTATGGATGGTGTGGTCGCGGATTGGCAAACCGGGCTCGCGGCATGGGCGCAAATGTGATTGTAACCGAAGTGGATCCACTCGTGGCGCTCGAGGCAGTAATGGACGGCTTCCGGGTAATGCCGATGAACGAAGCTGCTCCTATCGGGGATATCTTTGTAACCCTCACCGGTGATTTGAACGTGATTGACCGCCACCATTTCGAAATCATGAAAGATGGTGCCCTGGTAGCCAATTCAGGGCATTTCAACGTGGAAATCAACATCCCAGCCTTGGAAGAGATGGCTGTAGCAAAACGCTTGGTGCGCCCATTTGTGGAAGCTTATGAACTGCCTGATGGGCGCGTGATTCATCTGCTCGGTGAGGGGCGCTTGATTAATTTAGCAGCTGCTGAAGGGCACCCGGCTTCCGTCATGGATATGTCTTTTGCCAACCAGGCACTTTGCGCAGAGTATTTGGTAAAAAATCGCGCTAACTTCGAGAAGAAAGTTTACGATGTTCCAGAAGAAATCGACCGAGAAATCGCTCGGCTGAAACTTGCTTCTATGAATGTGAGCATCGACACCCTAACCGAAGCCCAGGTCAAATACCTCAACTCCTGGCAAGAAGGCACGTAAATTTACTTTAAATCAAACAGAAAAGCCCCTCGATTTTCTGAGGGGCTTTTTATACCTAATCTTTGGTGATTGCTTTTACCTTGAATTATTAATGTTTAATCGCTCTGAGGATCAGCAGTAAGATGATGGCACCGATTAGAGACATTACTAATTCACCGATTAAACCACCTGCTGTAATATTCAGAAGACCAAATACCCAACCACCAATTACACCCCCTAGTATGCCGACTATAATTTTGACAATCAAGGAAACATCAATTCCCTTAACAATGTAGTCCGCTAATGCGCCGACGACTGCTCCAATAAGAATGCTCCACAAAATGTTCATCATATACTCCTTTTAGTAATTTGAATAATCAACAATATTAACACGCTGCCTAAATCTTAGTTTCATATGTACAGCCTAGGTTAGTATCCCGAGCCCTCATTGGACTCTTCGCTATCTCCTTCCCAGCTACCAGAGAGGGTATCTACATTACCCATTGCGCGGATGGTGTTCTCTATTTCCTCCATAATTTCTGGGTTCTCGTTGAGGAAATTTTTGGAAGCTTCGCGTCCTTGCCCTAAACGCGTGTCCTTATAAGAATAGAAAGAACCGCGCTTATCGATTACTTCTAAAGTGGTCGCCAAGTCCAGAATATCGCCGGCTTTGGAAATTCCTTCGTTGTACATAATGTCAAACTCCGCTGTGCGGAAAGGCGCAGCGACTTTATTCTTGACCACACGCACGCGTACGCGGTTACCAACAATTTCCGCGCCAACTTTGATGGATTGCACCCGGCGGATATCCAAGCGTACTGAGGCGTAAAACTTAAGCGCCATCCCGCCAGTGGTTGTTTCGGGGCTGCCAAACATCACACCAATTTTCTGGCGCAGCTGATTGGTAAAAACCACAGCCGTCTTGGTCTGGTTGATAGCGCCTGAAAGCTTGCGCAGTGCCTGAGACATTAACCTGGCTTGCACGCCCATCGTAGGGTCGCCCATATCGCCTTCGATTTCAGCCCGTGGAACCAACGCCGCAACGGAGTCAATCACTACCAAGTCCACAGCGCCAGAGCGCACGAGAGTTTCGGCAATTTCTAAAGCTTGCTCTCCGGTATCAGGTTGCGAGATAAGGAGTTCATCGATCTTTACACCGCAGCGGGCGGCATACTTGGGGTCCAGTGCATGCTCCATATCAATAAAAGCTGCTGTTCCGCCGCGCTTTTGGCATTCAGCTACGATATGCTGGCAGACTGTGGTCTTGCCGGAAGATTCGGGACCGAAAATCTCAGTTATACGCCCACGCGGGATTCCGCCAACGCCTAATGCCAAATCTAAGGAAAGCGAGCCGGTAGGGATGGCATCCACTTGCATCGAGTGTGCTTCGCCTAAGCGCATAATGCTGCCTTCACCATAGCGTTTGACAATGTCATTAAGAGCACGGTCTAAAACCGCTTTTTTTGCGTCATTCATGTTCTTATCCGCGTCGGGATTGGCTTGGTTCGAGGTTGGTTTTTTGGCAGCCATGGTTAATACTCCGTATTTTATTGAAAATATTTTCTAATCAAATATAGCACAATTGTTCCAAAGGTCAAGTGCTAATCCGTAATTCTGCGGCATTCCATATAAAAACGTTTATCTTTTGCGTGCCCCATCGAGAAAGTCTTCCGTGGTAGGGCACCCTCATTAATGACGGTTTTAAAGAACGCACCTTTACTTATTGGTGGCAGGTAGAAGCCGGCATTCCCTGGTCTCTGTCCGAGCGTACTGAGCACATCATCGCCATGCACGTAATCGATGCTCGTTTGTGGGTGCTCAGCTAAGTAGGCATCCAAGAAGTTCTGCAAGCTGCCGACTGGCAAATTGTGCTGCGGCTGGGTTAGTTCTATGAGCGTAAAACCCTGCGCTGAAAGCAAACCCATTTTTTGGCTTGGTCCAGTTTGCGCTAAAACCATTTGCTTGAGCGTTTCAAAATTTGGTAGCGTGCTCAGGTGAATGTTAGGCGTAAAAGCAGTTTGGAACTCATTGATAAAGTCTGGGCTTACATTGAAAAGCACGCGATGGATAGCTTCAAATTGAATGGCTGGGTCATGAAGATTTTCGATCTCTACGAGAGCATAGCGTGCAGGGTGCTCTAAGCCAACATGCGGCTTGAGTTCCTCCCAAATCGCTTTGGCTGTGGCTAAGGAATGATTGCCATCGCCCACGGCAAAGAGTAAGGGTGCTGTGCCCTCAGGCTGATTATATTTTTGAGCATACGCTTGCGGCGCGATTAAGCTGGCTAAGGCGTGGATAACGGCATCTAAAAGCTGAGGCTGGTCAACCCACCTTCCAGTGAGATGTCCGCTGTCCATCATCAAATCAAAATCATAGCAAATGGGTAAGTTAGCTTTTGCTTCCAGAACCGGGGAAAGGACGGAAAACTCAGGGTCATCATAGAGCACCAAGATATGCGGAAGCTCCAATGGTGCGCCGCGGCGAACGTGCATGCGCGGAGGTAAGCGTTCCAAGATGGTGCCTTCGGTAGCACGGATGAGGGTTTGAGAACCTCGGTGATAGTCATACGCTTCCAAGTCCAACGCGAGCATCAGTCCAGTGCGCGTCTTGCCAGAAGCTTCCCGTTCAACCAAAATCATGCCTTGATGCCCAGCGAGGAGACCTGCGGACAAGTATTGCTGCATGGCTACTTGCGTCCTCCGGATGCGCTGGTCGACGTCTGGGCTGTTCAGCCAGACCTCTGGCAAAATCATGTGGAGGGTTGAGGGTGCATCCCCGACAAAATCACTCACCTCATTCCAATATTCGGGCTGCGAGGTAAATTGATCGCAGGCTACCACTGCCCATTTTTGCAGATTAATTTCTGGAATCGGAAGAAGAATTTCAGGGATTTTTACACCGATTTGCTCGGCAACGCTCATGAGGGGAAATCCTTTCTGCAAAGAATTTCCCCAATTGTAACAGAGAAAACGCCTATGCCAGGAAAGCAATACCTACGGTACCGATACCGACATGTGTACCCAAGACAGGGCTAAGCTCGCCGCTAAACTCCTCTTTGATTGTGAAGTGTTCATGGGCTGCTTGCCGAACCTCTTCCATCGCCGGCTCAGCGGCGGCAGAAACAAACCCTGCGATTTCAATTTCGCCATTAACGCCAACGATTTCTTCGGTAAGTTCGATCAAGCGGGCATGAGCTTTCTTTGAAGTCCGCACACGTTCTTTGGCTTCAATGAGTCCGCCACGGAATTCCAGGATAGGTTTCATATCCAAAGCTGTGCCTAGAAACGCAGCTGCTGTATTGATGCGCCCACCTTTGCGCAAGTTTTCCAAGGTTTCGACGGAAAAGTAGATATGAACCCGCTTCGCAGTCTCTAGAGCAATCTCACGGCATTCCTGCAAGGAAGCACCGGCTTTAGCTGCTCTGCCAACCTTAACTAAGATCATTCCCAAGCCGATCGAGACTGATTTGGTATCCAGCACTTCGATGCGACCAATAGGGAACTGACCTGCGGCTGCTGAAGCAGAGAGGAATGTCCCAGAAATGCCGGCTGAAAGTGGCATGGTGATGATGTCGTAACCCTGGTCAATAAGGGGTTGATACACCTCAACAAACGCAGATATGCTCGGTTGAGACGTGCTTGGCAGCGTTTTCGAAGTCGCCAAGCGTTCGTAGAACTCTTTTGTGGTGAGTTCAACCTGGTCGATATAAGATTTACCATCCCAGTGAATGATAAGGGGAACCATCTGAATGTTATATTCTTCCATTGCGCCTTCTGGAAGGTTTATGGTACTGTCCGTAATAATTGCAACTTTATTTGCCATCGTTTCACCTCTGAAAAAAGTTTACTTTATGATTAACACTAATTCAGGTAATTAGTTCTAAGTGGTTTCCCAGACTTGGCACCACTGAAAGAAAGCTTAATTCATGTGAAGGCGAGTTTTAAGGTAAGATATAGCATTGAAATCTAGAACACTCAGAGAATTTTATGTTCGAAACCTTAACCGATAAACTGAATAGTATTTTCCAAAACCTTAGGCGGCGCGGCAAGCTGAGCGAAGCGGACGTGGAAACTGCCATGCGCGAGGTGCGCTTGGCTCTCCTGGAAGCAGATGTCAATTATGCTGTAGTGAAATCCTTTACCCAGCGGGTTAAAGAACGCGCCATAGGTGCGGAAGTTTCTAAAGCGCTCAACCCTGCCCAGCAGGTCATTAAAATCGTCAACGAGGAGCTGATCAAGACCTTAGGCAGCGCTGAACCGCTAAACTTGAAGGGCGAAAAGCCCTATGTAATCATGCTGGTAGGCTTACAAGGCTCAGGTAAAACGACAGCAGCGGCAAAGCTTGCCAAAAATTTACGCTCTAAGGGGGAGCGTGTTATGCTTGTGGCAGCTGATATTTACCGCCCAGCAGCTGTTAAGCAATTGCAAACCCTGGGCGAAAAGTTAGATATCCCAGTTTACAGCCAGGAAGGCGCTAAGCCTGTGCAAATCGTACGTGGTGCCTACGAAGCTGCCAAGAAGGGCGCATATTCGGTGATTATTTTGGATACCGCTGGGCGTTCGCAGCTCGATGATGCTTTGATGGACGAACTGGTGGGCATTCAAGCCACAATCAATTGCAATGAGATCTTGCTCGTCGTGGATGCGATGACCGGTCAGGAAGCACTCAACATTGCTCAAGGTTTCCACAAAGCTATCCCGATTACAGGGCTGATTATGACCAAGATCGATGGCGATGCACGTGGCGGCGCTGCAATTTCTATTCGGGAAGTAACGGGCATCCCCATTAAGTTCTTGGGGACAGGCGAAGGTTTGGATGCCATTGAAGTTTTTGACCCCGCGAGGATTTCTTCGCGCATTTTAGGTATGGGCGATATGCTCGGCTTAATTGAAAAGGCAGAAAGCGCCTACACCGAGCAAGTGGATGCCAAGGAAGCTGAACGGATGCTCTCTGGCGAATTCACATTGGATGACTTTGCCAAGCAGCTCAAACAGATGAAAAAGATGGGCCCATTAGGGTCAATCATGGAGATGCTGCCAGGGCAGTATAGCGCCGTTGCGCGTAATGTGGATCATCACGAGGTGGAAAAACAACTGACCACGGTCGAGGCAATTATCAACTCCATGACTATGCAGGAACGGCGCAATCCTAAGATCCTCAATGCCAGCCGGCGCAGGCGGATTGCTGCTGGCAGTGGTAAAACTGTCCAAGATGTAAACCGGTTGATGAAACAGTTTCAAGATATACAAAAGCTCTTAAAACAATTACAAAAAACCGGAGGACGTGGTAATATAAACCGATTAATAGGTTCATCTCGGAACTGAGGATAAGGATATGCTTCCTTCAGCATTCTCTCAACCTTTGAATCGGAACCTGGATTATATTTTAGAAATATAAGGAGTAATAACTCAATGGTACGCATTCGTTTACGCCGTGTTGGCTCTAGGCATCAACCGCATTATCGTGTGGTAATCGCTGACAAAGAAAGCCCTCGCGACGGCAAATTTATCGAGGTTGTCGGTCATTACAATCCAAGGACCGAACCAAGCACGATTGTTTTTGATGAGGAAAAGATTTATCACTGGTTGGATGTTGGAGCTCAACCCTCAGAAGCCGTGGAAAAACTTTTCAAAATCGTCAAACTCGACGAGCGCTATCAGCGCTTAAAAGCTGGCGAACCTCAGGAGACTTTACTGGCAGAAGCTGAAGAACTTTATAAGTCCCGTGTGAAGGATCCTTCCACCACACACGTCAAAGCCTAAACACACGCACTGCATAGGATTTTCCAGGGGATTACATGTCCCCTGGAAATATAATTGCAAAGAGGAAGCAGAGCATAGATGAAAGAAGATAACTTGAGCGAATTGCTCGAATATCTAGCAAAATCCCTGGTAGAACACCCAGAAGATGTGCGCGTGCGCTCTCATCGTAGTGGTTCGATGGTTTATCTGGATTTGACCGTCAATCCAGAGGATTTGGGGCGTGTGATTGGCAAACATGGCCGCATTGCTACTGCCACGCGCACGCTTTTGCGCGTTGCTGCAGCCAGAAATGGGCAGCAAGTGACCATGAACGTCGTCGATACTGATTAATATTAACTTTTGAAATGACCAATATAGAAGAAGTGCAAACAGGCTCTGGAGCGCTTGAAGAGCCTGTTTTCGTGCTAATTGGTCGGTTGCAAAGAGTGCACGGCATCGATGGGGAAATCGCTATGCGAGTGTTTACGGATTTTCCTCAACGCATTCGCCATGGTAAGCAGGTTTTTATCGGTGAAGCTCATCGGCAAATGATTATTGAGAGCGTGCGCCCTAAAGCTGAGCTGTTGTTGCTGACTTTTAAAGGGATAACCACACGCGAAGCAGCCGAAGAGCTGACTAACCTTGAAGTGTTTGTGGAAACACGCAATCTGCCAAAATTGCCCGAAGGTAAGTATTACCATCACCAGATCATGGGGTTGCAAGTTTACGAAGGCGAAGAGCTGCTAGGGCAAATCAGCGAGATCATCGAGACCGGAGCTAATGATGTCTTTGTCATCCGCCAGACGAGCGGGGGCGAATTGCTCATCCCCAACATTCCTGAGGTAGTATTAGCTGTCGAATTAGAAGAGAAGCGCATGCTCGTCCATCTTCTGGAAGGCTTGAGGGGATAGCCTTGGACGAGCTGGAATACTGGCTGGCATTTAGCAGCATTAAGGGAATTGGAGCAGTGCGTTTCCGGCGCCTGCTGGCTTATTTCGGCGAACTTTCACGGGCTTGGCAGGCTTCGCAGGCTGAACTCTTGGCGGCAGGGCTTACCGAACACATGGCAGCTGCTATCATAGAGAAGCGTGAAACCTTAGAGGTAGGGAGTTTACAAACTGAATTAGCTGAAAAAGGTATTCAAGTGCTCACTTGGAATGACCTAGCTTACCCGCGCTACCTCAAGGAAATTGACCAACCACCGCCGGTGCTCTATTACCGAGGAAGCATCCTGCCTGAGGACGACTTGGCTATAGCCATTGTGGGGACACGCAGCATAACTGCGTATGGCAAGCAACTCACCAAGGATACCGCAGCATATTTAGCCAGTAATGGCGTCACGATCGTAAGCGGATTGGCGCGGGGTGTGGATGCAATTGCCCATCAGACTGCCTTAGAAGCTGGCGGAAGGACTTTAGCAGTACTTGGCTCAGGCGTCGATATCATTTACCCACCAGAGCATCGTAAGTTAGCGGAGCAAATCATCCAGCACGGCGCTTTACTTAGTGATTACCCACCGGGCACCAAACCAGATGCGATCAACTTTCCGCCGCGCAATCGCATCATATCAGGGCTCTCGCGTGGAACTGTGGTGATTGAAGCAGGCGAAAAAAGCGGTGCCTTGATTACCGCCAAATTTAGTGCTGATCAAGGACGGGATGTTTTTGCTGTACCTGGCTCGGTGCTCTCACCGATGAGCCGCGGTACGAATAATCTGCTGGCAGCCGGCGCTATCCCTCTTACGAGCCCTGCTGTGATCCTGGAGAACCTTAACCTGCCTAAGCAAATGCGTTTGCCGAAAGCTGATGTGCCAGATTTAGATGCAGAAGAAGCGCGTGTACTGAGCGCACTCGGTGCTGATACATTACATATTGATGATTTATGCCAAAAAATGGACACAAGCATTGAAAAGCTGACCGCCCAGCTCACACTTATGGAGTTGAAAGGTTTGGTCGAGCGCGTTAAGGGAATGGAATACGCCGCAATTCAAAGCTGGAAAATCGATTAACCTCTATTAAGATCGTAAACTTATACAAAGCATTTCCAGCTCTTGCAGCTGGTAAAAATGCTTGTGGTATGATAGGTGCGTTTTTAAAGAAGGTACACGAGGAGTTATTTTTGGAAGCATATTGTATGAAATGTAAACAAAAGCGGGAGATGGTTAATCCCGTAGCAAGCTTTACAGTTAATGGCAAGCCCATTACCAAAGGGCAATGCGCTGTGTGTGGAACCACAGTTTCCCGCATGGGGATGACTGAAGCCCACGCCGGCTTGGAGCAACCAACAGCTTCTCCAGCAGCAGAGCAAAGCAAGCCAAAGATCCGTGAGCCTAAGGCTAGCCAGTTGAAAGCAAACAAGCCGAAAAAAGGCGAACGATCAAAAAAGAGCAAGAAGAGTGGATTTGCTACACGGGGGGCATCCGGGAAAGAATTGGTCATTGTTGAGTCGCCTGCCAAAGCTAAAACCATTGGTAAGTTCTTAGGGAATGATTACACGGTGGTGGCTTCAGTGGGGCATGTCCGGGATTTGCTTAAGTCTCAGTTGAGTGTGGACGTGGAACATGATTTCGCGCCTAAATACCGAGTCCCTAATGAAAAGCGTCCCTTAGTTAACGAGATCGCGCAATTAGCCGAGGAAAGCTCTAAAGTATATCTAGCAACAGATCCGGACCGCGAAGGTGAATCGATTGCATGGCATCTGATGGATGCTGCAGGTATCCCACCGGAGAAAACCGAACGTGTGGTCTTTCACGAAATCACAAAGGAAGCTATTGATGGAGCTTTTGCTCATCCACGCGAGGTTGATATGGATCTGGTCAACGCACAGCAAGCGCGCAGAATCCTCGATCGGCTGGTTGGCTATAGCGTCAGCCCGATTTTGTGGAATAAAGTTCATGGCGGGCTTTCGGCGGGTCGAGTGCAATCGGTGGCTTTACGCTTGATTGTGGAGCGCGAACGTGAAATTCAAGATTTTATCCCCCAAGAATATTGGTTGATTTCTGCGGTTTTTACCCCTGAGGGCAGCAAAAAAACTTACACAGCCAGCCTAAAGAAAATCAATAGTAAAGACCTGGACTTGCCTAATGAAGATGCTGCTAACCAAGTGGTGAAAGATTTACTTCAAGCAGCTTACCAGTTGGATTCCATCAAACAGTCGCAAAAGAATATTAAACCCTCCGCACCTTTCATCACCAGCACCATGCAACAGGATGCCTCACGGCGTTTGGGCTTCTCAGCGAAAAAGACCATGGCGGTTGCGCAGCAGCTTTACGAGGGCATCGATATTGGTAATGGCGGTGAAACAGGCTTGATAACCTATATGCGTACGGACTCTGTGCATGTTGCACCTAAAGCCATTGCCGAGGCACGCTCTTATATTAAAGCAAACTTCGGAGATGAATACTTGCCTGAGCAAGTGCCGCAGTATAAAACCCGAGCCGCATCCGCACAGGAAGCTCACGAAGCTATCCGCCCAACCTCCGTGATGTATAAACCAGCTGACATTAAGCAGTATCTGACTAATGATCAATACCAGCTTTACAACCTGATTTGGAAGCGCTTTGTCGCTTCGCAAATGACACCCGCCATTTTGGAGATTACCACAGTAGAGGTTTCCGGAAAGTCGGAAAAGAATAATTATCTATTCCGTGCCACCTCAAGTAAGTTAATCTTCAATGGCTTCAAGGCAGTTTATGAAGAAGCCAAAAATGAGGACGAGTCTGAGCAGGAAGAAGAAGCGGATTTGCCCTTGGAGGAAATGGCAGAAGGTCAAAAGCAAGAGCTGATTAAGGTGGATCCATCGCAACACTTTACCCAACCGCCGCCACGCTTCAGTGAAGCTTCGCTCATACAGGTTTTGGAAGAGAATAAGATTGGGCGTCCATCCACGTACTCTCCGATCCTTTCGACCATTCAAGCACGCGGTTACGTCACCATGGAAAAGAAACGTCTGGTCCCCACAGAAGTCGGTTTTATCGTCAACGACTTACTCGTAGAGTATTTCCCCGCGATTGTGGATATCGGTTTTACTTCAGAAATGGAGGAACAGCTGGATGAAATTGCCAATGGAAAAGTGGATTGGGTGGAGGTGATGCGGGAATTTTATGGTCCCTTCGAAGCCAGCTTAGCACATGCCAAAGAAAATATGCCGGTTACTAAAATCGAACCAGAAAGGCTCGGACGTGAATGCCCACTGTGTGGCCATGAGCTTGTCTTGCGTAATGGGAGATTTGGCAAGTTTATTAGCTGCAGCAACTTCCCAACCTGCCGCTATACCGAAAGCTACTTAGAAACCATTGGGATTAAATGCCCCAAGTGCAAAGAAGGTGAAGTCGTACGAAAGCGAACCCGCAAAGGGAGGGTCTTCTATGGCTGCTCGCGCTACCCAGAGTGCGACTTTACATCTTGGAACCAACCGCTAGAAAAAGCATGCCCCAATTGCGCGGGAACGCTGGTGGCACAAAATAAACATCATGCCCGCTGCCTCAATTGCGAAAATGTGTTTGACCTTGAAGAGCTGCAACCTCAGGAAAGCTAAATTGGTATGAATCCTGCATCTTTAGGAATAGTTTTACTATTAAAAGAGGTGCAGGAACATGGAAAACATCATCGACACCATCAAAACCGAACTACAGGAACCCAAAAAGTTAGCGATTTCAGCTGCAATTTTAGGCTTACTTGTGGGTTTACTCATCGGCTGGGTGATCTGGCCCGTACAATGGGTGGATACCAATGCCGAAACTATGCGCCCGGACCTGCGCGTAGATTACCTGCGCATGGTTATTACCAATTACAACTTGACTTTTGACCAAGCTAAAGCGCAGCAGCTTTATCAAGAACTGGGCAGCCAAGCCGAGGCAACCTTAGCTGAAGTCCAGGCGGACCCAGGTTTCCTCAATCAAGATCAAATTAACCGCTTTGTTACAGCCGTTAATGCTGAACCAGTTGCGCTATCTCCAGCAGCTACTGGGGAGCAGACCAATACCGATGCAGCTGCGGAGGAAGAGGGGAATCCTTTGCTTAAATTAGGCTTGATGTTGTTGGGATTACTTGTAGCGGGCGCAGCCTTCGTTTATTTCTTTTTCTATAGCAACCGCGTAAAAACACATCCTGGCGCTTTGGAAAACATTCGCCCTGCGGCAGTGCCTGCAACGGCTCGCGCGAGCGCTTCCACTCAAAGCATTCCAATTAATCACCAACCCGTAGCTGTGCCTTTTGCCACACGGAATGCCTCGGTCTCAACTCCCGCGGTTGTTTCTGCGGCTAAAGCTCAACCAAACCGTGCAACCATGGTGCAGGAAAAACCGATAGCCCAGTTTATGACCACGTATATGTTTGGAGATGACTTATATGATGATTCTTTTACCTTTGATGCGCCTAATGGTGAATTCTTAGGAGAATGCGGCGTAAGCATTTCTGATACGATCGGTGTCGGTGATCCCAAAAAGATTTCTGCTTTTGAAATCTGGCTGTTTGATAAAAACGACATTCAGACAGTCACGAAAGTAATGATGAGCGAACATATCTTCAATGACCCCAATCTCCGTCAACGCTTGGAAATTAAAGGCGAACCGGTTTTAGCTGAACCTGGCAAACTATTTGAGTTGGAGACTGCAACACTGCGCATGGAAGCTCGCATCGTGGACATGGCTTATGGTGATTTACCCTTGCCACCGCAGAGTTATTTCCAACGCGCGACGGTAGAATTAGCTGTTTATCGTCGGTAAAAATACTAAAATGTAAAAAAACCGGCTGGAGCTTTAGTAAATCTTCCAGCCGGTTCGCATTAATTTAGCTTCATTACTCAATTTTAACGATTTTGAAATGAATCGTGCCGCCAGGTGCATTTACAGTGATGGTGTCGCCTTTATGTTTGCCAAGGAGAGCTGCACCTAAGGGCGATTCGTAAGAAATTTTGCCAGCCTTCGGGTCAGCTTCATTAGCCCCTACCAGTTCATAGACTTCTTCAGGGTAATCGCCTTCTTGAAGCGTAACTTTGTTGCCAATTTGGATTTCGTGGGTATTGGTATTGTTTTCATCAACAACCGTTGCGTTCTTGAGAATGGCTTTGATTTCCTGGATACGGCCTTCGAGGAATCCCTGGTCTTCTTTCGCAGAAATGTAGTCCGCATTTTCAGAAAGATCGCCCATTTCAATCGCACTCTTGAGCCGACGGGAGATTTCTTGACGGCGCGGGCCTTCCAATTCGGCTAATTCCTGCTCTAATTTAAGTTTTCCTGCTTGTGTAATAAATTGCTCATTTCCTATCATTGATAAACTTCCTATGGTAATACGTCTGCATCAAACAGCCGTTTGTATTCATCGATTGCGAAGCGGTCGGTCATGCCGGCGATGTAATCGCAAATCGTCCGTTCCAACCCCCGCTCGGGTATAGACTCCTGGACCTCAGTAGGCAGTGTTTTCGGGTTGGCTTGATAAATATTGAAAAGTTCTGTCACTATAATTTCTGATTTGGCAGCCATACGCACCACGCGATAATGACGGTAGAGGTTCGAGAAGAGAAAATCCTTAAGTTCGCGATTGCGGCGGTACATGTCTTCACTAAATCCAGCCACATTAAAAGGCAGCTTTTGTACGTCGAGCGCTGTTTTGACGTTGCTGCGGCGCAAGTAGCGATCGGTGGATTGGATGAGGTCTGTGACCTCAAAATTAATCAAGCGGCGGATAATCTGATGGCGGGAAAGGGAATCCAAAGTTTCACTGCGTCGCCGACCGATGCTCTCGTTGATAATCTCCCAAAGGGCGATGCCATCCAGCTGGTTCGGTGTGATCATGCCAGAGCGCAAGCCATCATCCAAATCATGAGATGTGTAAGCCAAATCATCAGCTAAGTTGGCAATTTGTGCTTCCAAATGCCCGCGCAGCTCAGGGTTAAACTGCTTCGCCTCGGCGATATCGTAATCTGTTTCGTGCTTGACCATGCCTTCCAATACTTCCCAGCTCAGATTTAAGCCGGGGAAGTCCGGGTAACGCGCTTCGAGTACGGTGACGATGCGCAGAGATTGACTGTTGTGGTTAAACCCGCCGAAGTCCTTCATCAGGCGCGCTAGTGCATTTTCACCAGAGTGCCCGAAAGGCGGGTGACCTAAGTCATGCGCTAAGCAGATGGTCTCGACCAAATCTTCATTCAGGCCCAAAGAACGGGCGATGGAGCGCCCAATTTGAGCCACCTCAAGCGTGTGGGTTAGGCGAGTGCGGTAATAATCGCCCTCGTGGTTGATGAATACTTGGGTTTTATATTCCAGACGGCGGAATGCGGTGGTATGCAAGATGCGCTCGCGGTCACGCTGGAAACGAGGCCGAAAGTCAGCCTCTTCTTCTGGGTGAAGCCGACCTTTTGAATCTTTGCTGTGAACAGCATAAGACGCCAAGGTTTGGCTCTCATATTCTTCCAGTTGCTGCCTGGTATAGATCATCCTGCATTCCTTTTCGCTAAGTTCTGCACTAAAAATTCTCGGTGTACCCTATCAGGGAACCACACTCCCGCTATTATAGTGTGTAATGCTCAAAAGGCTTTCCAAATGTAAAAGCTGAGAGTGATATCGCTATACCTCAGTGGATTAACGTCCCGACAGGTTTGCCTTGCATTGCTTTGCTGAGGTTAGTTGGGTCTTCAGCACTAAAAATACGCACTTCCAATCCTGGCAGCTCACGGCAAAGTGCTTGCATCAGGTTCACCTTGGTAAGCATTCCACCGGTCACGTCTTGGCTGGCAGAACCCTGCAGGATACTTGAAAGTTCTTCATCGCGGTTAATCATAGGAATTAGATGAGTATTCGCTGGGAAATCAGCAAAAACACCCTCTTCACTGCCCGCGAGGAAGATGCGTGCTGGTTTCAGCTGCTTGGCTAAATAGACAAACAGGTCCTCGGTTGAAAGGATGGTGCCACCAAGCGCCGTATCCACAACCACATCCCCGTAAACCAAGGGGATAAGCCCATGGTTCAGCACGCTGCGCATTGGTGTCAGCTCCCATTGTTGCACAATATGGTTGGCGGTGAAGGTTGCAGCCGAAGGCGGGAAGCTAATCACTGGCAAGCGCGCTTTAGCGGCGAGGTGGACGACAATCTGGTTCAGCTTACGCGCACTTAGCCAAACTTCCTGAAACCCTTGCCAGTCTTCTGGTGTAGAAACGCCTTCGCGAGTGCCAAACTTATGCGCGGCATGATGCCCAAAGGAACCCGATCCATGCCCAATCAGGATCTTCAAGCTTGGCTCGCGTTGCAATTGCTGACGTATTTCCTGAAGCAGCGCAAAGATTATATCGGCTCTCGCACTTTCTGCTTGGTCTTTATCAGTAATCAAGGAGCCACCGAGCTTAATAAACAGCAGATTGGGATCCAGATCAGTCATGGTCTTGCACCCCTTTCAGATCAGTCTGGTAAATGTTGACTGCGCCAGCTGAAAGCAGTGCTTTCCTGACTGCCTCCTGGGTTTCCGGCGTGACCAAGGCGAGCATGTTTCCGCCTTTACCACCGCCGGTTAGCTTAGCGCCCAGAGCGCCGGCTTGGCGCGCAGCAATGATGAGCTGATCCAACGCTTCACATGAGAGATCGAGCTGTGCTAAAAGTGCTTGATTGGCATTCATCGCTTCGCCTAAAGCGGATAGGTCCCCTTGCTCAAAAGCTTTCTTGCCAAAAAGAGCAATGTTTCCGATTTCCGCAAGCGCAGCCTCGATAAACTGGGGGTTACGTTCACGCTGCTGCGCAAGGTAAGCCACGGTGTCTGCAGTCGCCTTTTTAATGCCGCTATCGGCGATCAAAAAATGTAAGTTTTTGCTTGGATAAACAAACTCGATGGGTTCACCTTTGCGAAATAAAATCGGTTGCTCATAAACGATTACAGTATTATCAATACCCGATGGGTTACCATGCATCAACCTCTCAGTCTCAAAGGCTAAACGGTTAAGCGTTTCCTTATCGAGAGGATGCCCTAAAAAAGCTGAAAGTGCCCGCATCGTAGCCACTGCGATTGCAGCGCTGGCTCCCAATCCAGCTGATATGGGGATATCAGAATAAATCGTCAGCTTACAGGTTGGCGTTTGGGAAACCCCTAATTCGGCGAGGACCAACTCTACTGCTTTACGCAGGAAGTTATCCTCGGGTAGCGCTTGTAAGGGTTGGTTCAGCTGAAGCTCGCGAGCTTTGATGTGCAGTGTGCCGGTGGGACCATTTATCCATGGCTCTACCACGCAGCGCACTTTTAGCCCCGAAAATGGTATGGCTAAAGCGGGTTGACCGTAGACAACGGCATGTTCTCCTAAGAGGATGAGCTTTGCACAGGCGCTGGAAGAAATAACTGGCATTTTTACCTTAGTAAATAAAATAAATAATCACAATAACAGCCAGAGCCCAAAAAAGCACCACCAGCTGCAATGGGCGGTCCCGGAGCAGGGCTTCTTCTGGGGCGGCAGCCAAGTGACTATTTTCGATAATGTACATATATCGGAAGAGACCATAGAGCACAAAGGGAATGGTTAACATCATCGCGTACGAGTTCACGGCTGGATGGGCGGAAAAGGTATAGAGACAATAAGTGATGAGAGTAGCACACAGGACAATATTAATATAATCTTTGAGCAGCGGGATTGAGTAGCCAGCCAAAACGTTACGGTGCTCGCTGGCATGGGTTTCTAACATCTTCAGCTCGGAGAGGCGTTTGCCAAAACCTAAAAAGATCGCGAGCAAGGTGGTGATGAGGAACAGCCATGGTGAGAAATAATTTACCGTAATCACCACCACGCCGGCGATTACGCGTAAAACAAAACCGAAAGCGATGATCATCACATCCAGAATCAAGACCTTCTTAAGCCACTTGGAATAAGCCAAAATGAGCAAGGTGTATGTTAAACATACCCAACCAAATTCAATGGAGAGCAAAAATGCTGCTGGAAAAGCAATTAGCGCTAAAATAACAGCCAAAAGGATTGCTTGCTGAACACTTAGGCGTCCAGACGCAATCGGGCGGTTTTTCTTCTGCGGGTGCAAGCGGTCTGCTTTGATATCCAACAAATCATTGAGGGTATAGGTCAGACCGGAAACAAGGCAGAAAATCAGCGTGGCAAGTAGCACGCGCAAGAATGGCTGCAGGTTAAGTAACTGTCCATCAAAGACTAAGCCAGCAAAAATGACCAGGTTTTTTATCCATTGTTTAGGACGCAAAGTTTCGAGGATAGCTTGCATGCAGGATATATTATCATTAATTGTAAACTTCCAATGCGGAGAGAATTCGAAAAAACCGATTAGAATAGAGCCATGAGAAAAGTTAGGTTAGACCAACACTTGGTGAACTTAGGCTTAGTGGAGAGTCGCAATCGTGCCCAGCGCGCCATCGATGAAGGCTTGATTAAAGTCGATGGCATTATAGCGAGTAAAGCATCGCAGATGGTGACTCCAGATTGCAATATATCCATTATAGCCAGACCGGAGTTTGTCTCACGGGCTGGGTTGAAGCTCAAAGCCGCCCTAGAACATTTTAAGCTGAGCCCACTGAATAAAATCTGTGCCGATGTGGGCGCTTCCACCGGCGGGTTTACCGACTGTCTGCTTCAACATGGCGCTCGCAAGGTCTATGCCATTGATGTTGGGCAAGGAGAGCTGCACGAATCCTTGCGTAACAATCCTCTCGTTGTGGTCATGGAACATACCAATGCTCGGCAGCTCAAGAGCCTGCCCGAACCGGTTGATTTCGTGACCATCGATGTCTCCTTCATTTCTTTGGATTTTATTTTGCCAGTGGTGCTTAACTGGTTTGGAGGTAAACCCGGCGAAGTGGTCGCTCTGGTTAAACCTCAGTTTGAAGCCGGGCGGGAAATCGTGAAGCACACCAACGGTGTCATTCGGGATAGCGCTGTACATGCCCAGGTTTTAGAGCAGGTAATGACTTTAGCTCAAAAACTGGGCTATGGCTTGGTTGGGCTCACCCGCTCTCCGCTTACAGGTTCGGACGGAAACACTGAATTTTTACTAGCGCTACGCGTAGGTAGTAATTCCGATCAAATATCCATTCCCGAGGCAATAGCTCAGGTGATTTCGCAGGAAAATGAATAGGGAGGAGCGAACGCCACTGAAGCCTCATGGAAAATATCCGTAATTTTTGCATCATTGCCCACGTCGATCACGGCAAATCCACTTTAGCTGACCGAATGCTCCAATTGACCGGCACCATCTCTGCTCGTGACATGACTGAGCAAGTGTTGGATAACATGGAATTGGAACGCGAGAAAGGCGTCACAATCAAAGCCTCGGCTGTGCGTATGGTCTATCATGCCAGGGATGGGCAGGATTACGAGTTTAACCTCATCGATACCCCTGGGCATGTCGACTTTAATTATGAGGTCAGCCGAGCACTTTATGCGTGTGAAGGCGCGGTTTTAGTTGTGGATGCAACCCAAGGGATTGAGGCACAAACGTTAGCTAACCTTTACTTAGCATTGGATGCTAACCTGGTCATTATTCCTGTAATTAACAAAATTGACCTTCCCAGCGCACAGGTGGATGCGGTTAAAAAAGACTTAGTCAACCTCCTAGGTGTAGCTGAAGAAGAAATTATTCCCATCAGCGCCAAAACGGGGCAAAATGTGGACCTGGTACTCGAGGCAATTGCCCAAAAGGTTCCGCAGCCATCCCGAAATATTGACCAGCCTTTGCGAGCACTAATTTTTGATTCACACTATGACCCATATAAGGGCGTGATTGCCTACGTACGGGTGTTTGATGGCAAACTCGAACCTAACGACCGTATTATGATGATGGCGAATGGCATCCGCACACAACCAATAGAAATAGGTGTTTTTTCGCCAGATTTACGCCCGATTGATAAATTAGAAGCAGGTGATGTAGGTTATATCGCTACGGGGCTGAAAACAGTCTCAGAATGCCGCGTGGGGGATACCATCACCAATGCGGTAAAGCCGGCAGCTGAAGCCCTCCCGGGTTATCGCAAGGCTAAACCTATGGTTTTTGCCGGTGTGTACCCTACTGAAGGCGAAGATTACCCTAACCTCAAAGATGCTCTCGAGAAGCTGCAACTCAATGATGCTTCGCTAAGTTTTGAACCTGAATCGAGCGAAGCCCTCAATTTTGGCTTTCGCTGCGGGTTTTTGGGTTTGTTTCACATGGAGATTATTCAGGAGCGGCTGGAGCGCGAGTACAACCTGGATGTGGTTTTCACTGCTCCTTCGGTGGAATATCAGGTGCTGCTGACCAACGGCGAGGTGATCACGATCGATTCACCAGCCGATCTGCCGGATGAGAGCCGCATTGTTGAAATTCGTGAGCCTTGGCTAACCCTCAACATCTTTACACCCTCAGAATATTACGGCGTGGTGATGGACTTAGTCAAGCGCAAGCGCGGTATTTACATTAGCGAAGAATATCCATCAGCTAATCGTGTGCAACTCAACTTCGAAATCCCGCTTTCTGAGATCATCGTCGACTTTTTCGATCTGCTCAAATCTGGAACACGCGGCTATGCTTCCATGGATTATCAGTTCTTAGAATATCGTGCAGGTGACTTGGTCAAATTGGAGATTCTCATCAACGGCGATAAAGTCGATGCGCTCACCGCCATTGTGCATAAAAACGATGCCTATCATAAAGGTCAGGCACTGGTCAGCAAACTTAAAGAGCTCATCCCGCAGCAGCTTTTTACCATCCCAATTCAAGCCTACTCACAAGGCAAGGTAATTTCCCGCGCCAATGTTAAAGCTTTGCGCAAAGACGTCTTGGCTAAATGTTACGGTGGTGATATCACGCGCAAGAAGAAGCTGCTTGAAAAACAAAAAAAAGGGAAAAAACGTATGAAAATGGTTGGCAGCGTCGAAATCCCCCAAGAAGCCTTTATGGCGATGCTGAGGTTAGAGGATTAATGCCCCACGAGCCTAAAAAAGCTAATCTTTCCAGTGTTTTACGCTGGCTGCTGCCAGTGGTAATTACAGCAGCCGCGATCTATTTTCTCAGTCAACAGGTTGATTTCAATCAGGTTGGGGCTGCTTTCCGCCGCGTGGAAGCCACCACAATTCTAAGCGTGGCAGGATTGTTCCTTTTGAGCCTTGTCTTGCGCGTGATTTGCTGGTTTTTTTTGTTAGAAGGGAAATTCACCTTTTGGGAAGCTTTTTTTGGGATTAATGCCGGCTACTTACTCAACAACGTTTTGCCTTTTAAATTAGGCGAATTTGGACGGGCAGCCTTACTGGCTGGAAAGGGCAAGACTAAAGCTGGTTTTATGGAAGTACTCGCCAGCATCATCACGGAGCGCACGCTGGATTTCTTTTTAGCCGCAACCTACTTCTTGTTGATGCTCCCGAGGGTGGTAAGTGCACGCTCGATGCAAACCTTAGCCAGCATAGTGTTAGGACTTACTGTGTTGTTATTCATTGTGGCAGGTTTAGCTGCGCGCAATTTGAAGAATATTAACGCGAAACTCCAAACCCGTTGGGCTGATAAACCACGTCTGTTGCGCTGGCTGCCCAGGATAAACGGCTTCTTAGCGGGATTTCAGATTCTGCTCGATCCGATCAGATTTCTGTATGCGCTTTTATTGCTAGCAGCCAGCTGGATGTGCTCGATGGGATCCGTTATAGTGTTGCAGCGAGTGCTCTTGCCCGCCAGCCAAGATTGGTGGTCTGTATTCATCGTCGCTGGCGGATCTTTTGCTAACGCCTTGCCTGCCGCTCCAGCTAATTTGGGGGTGTATGAAGCCGCCAACGTGGCGCTCTATGGTTTATTGGGTGTGGAGCAATCCACAGCATTGGCTATTGCGCTCATTTTACATGCGGTGCAATTTATTGGAACCAGCCTCCTCGGTATGGTGGGCATTTATATCCTTGGTGAAAGCTTTGGCAGCCTGGCAAGTAAGGCTACCCATTGGCGCAAGCAGCAAGGAGATATTGCTTGAAAATTTTAATTTCTGCCACCTACTTCGAGCCCTATAAATCTGGGCTCTCGATTTATGCTTTGCGTGTAGCGCAAGGTTTGGTGAAATTAGGGCACGAAGTGGTGGTTCTGACTTCCCAATTCACTCCGGACTTACCGCTCGAGGAAGACATAGACGGCGTGAAGGTTGTGCGAATCCCCGTTCTCCTGCGCATTTCCAAAGGCGTGATTCTGCGCGGGCTGCGTGCAGCCTTACGGGACTGGGTGAGCTGGGCAGAGGTGGTCAACCTGCACTTGCCGCAGTTCGAATCGCCAAGCTTTGCCCGCGAATGCAGGCGGCAAGCTAAACCGCTTGTGGTCACTTATCACTGTGACCTGGAAATGAGCGCTGGTTTGCTCGACCGACTGGCTGGCTGGGGTACCCAGCAGCGGCAAAGTGACGTGCTGCGCCAGGCAGATATCATTGTGCAGAACTCGCTGGATTATGCTGAGCATTCTCCTTGGCTCAAGCCGTACCTTGCAAAGGTACGAGAGGTGCCAACCCCGATCGATTGGGTGCGCACCTCGCCGCAGGAAATACAGGCATTTAGAACAAAATATGGCTTACAACCGAATGAGCGCATTTTAGGGCTTGCTGGGCGCGTGGCTGCCGAGAAGGGTTATGAATACCTTATCGCCGCGCTGCCAAAGGTACTAGCAGTCTACCCACAAACTCGTGTGGTGCATGCCGGTACTTGGAAGGGTGTTTTGGGTGAGGAAGCGTATCAGGCAAAGATCGAAGCGCTGCTTGAACCGTTTGGTGAGCACTGGAAGCCGCTTGGTTTCCTGCCGGATGAAGAATTCCGTGCCTTTTTCGGGGCGTGTGACGCGCTTATTTTCTCCAGCCTGAACCGCACAGAATCTTTTGGCATTGTCCAGATTGAAGCTATGCTGCAAGGTACACCGGTGATTGCTTCTGATTTACCTGGTGTGCGCCAACCCGTCTTGAACACGGGCATGGGTAAAATCGTGCCCATACGCGACGCTGATGCCTTAGCAAAAGCCATTATAGCTACATTAGACGAGGGCAAGGCTAAACTGCCCAATGCTGAGACTTATCTTCAAAGGTTTGCCAAGGAGGAAGTGGCTCTAATGTATCAAGCACTCTTCAAAGAGGTGCTGCATTGATGAGGGAGCTTTCTGCCAACGAGTTGGATGAGATTTGCTGGAAGCATCTTTCCAGCTTGCCTTACTTCCGCGGGATGCTGAGAGCTGTTGAACATAGCCTGTATGCCCGTTTTGATATTCCCGGACCTATTTTAGATATCGGTGCGGGCGATGGGCATTTTGCAGAGGCTTATCTTACGGGTCAGCAATGCCTCGGCATCGACCCTTGGTGGCAGCCGCTGCAGGAAGCCGCCAGCCGCAAAGTCTACACGCTGCTTGTGCAAGCGGATGGCTCGGCATTGCCACTGCCCCAGGCTAGCTTTGCTTATGCCATGAGCAACAGCGTGCTTGAACATATCCCCCACGTGCAGCAGGTGTTGAATGAAGTCGGGAGGGCGATGGCGCCAGGTGGCATGTTTACCTTTGCCGTGCCTAATCAGCGCTTCCGCACAGATCTGTGGGGGATGCAAGTTCTGAACGCAATTGGGCTGCATGGCTTGGCAAGCCGCTATGAACGCTTTTTCAACCGTATTGCCCGGCATGTGAACCTGGACCCGCCGGAGGTGTGGCTGGCGCGCCTAAAGTTAGCCGGTTTTTCGCGTGTGGAATATTGGAACTACTTCCCCAAGTGGGCGATGCAAATGCTCGAGCGCGGGCACGCTGCTGGCTTGCCTAATCTTCTCTGGAAGAAAACCTTGGGAAAGTGGGTGCTTTTCCCTTCGCGGAATAACCCATTTTTGCACTACCAGAAAATTCGCGAGCTCCTCAATGACCCATTATGCGAGGATGGCACTTGCACTTTTTACGCTGCTCGGAGAGACGCATGAGCGCATGGCGCAAGTGGAGCTACTATGCTTGGTCTGTGTTGGAAATGGCGGCTGGATTTCGCAGCTGGGGGCTTTTGCTGCGCGCCTTCCTCAGCAAGCAACGCGCTAAGCCAGCGACGCTACGCTTTTGGCACCAGCCCACACAGCTGCGCGTGCGGGGTGCAATGGACATTTGGTCAGTAAAAGAGACCTTCCTCGATCAATTCTATACACGTTACGGAACAAGCATCGAATCGGATTGGGTAATCGTCGATATCGGTGCAGCGATTGGTGAATTTACTGTCTATGCTGCCCAGAGAGCTCCTGCGGGGGAGGTTTATGCTTACGAGCCCAACCCGCAATCCTTCGCTCTCCTGCAGGAAAATATCACGCTCAATAAGCTGAGCAATGTGCAAGCTTTTTGCGTCGGTGTGTGGGATCAGGCTGGAGCGATGCAGCTGGACCTAGCGCATGGCGAGCCGTTACAAGGGCAGACAGTCTTTCAGCAAGCCGAAGCTCCCACAGAGGAAATACCGGTGATAACCTTCGATCAGCTTGTGCAGAACTCGGTGGATTCTATAATTGACTTGCTCAAGTTAGATTGTGAAGGCGCCGAGTATGCCATCCTGATGGGAGCGAGCGCTGAGAGCCTTGCACGTGTGCAGCGCATCGTAATGGAATATCACGACCTGGATGCTGAGCACGAGCATTCCCGCTTGGTGCATTTCTTGGAAGGAAACGGTTTCAGCGTGCGGCTGCATGCCAACCCGGTACATGCCGAGATCGGTTACCTTTACGCCTGGAAGGGGTAAGCGCCGCGTTGTGGCAGTTTTAGGATAGGTACGCTAAAATTCACGTTGCTTCGAGCCCATTGGAAATGAGTACCTATGGAACCTAGATCAGGACCTGAACCACAAGAACAGACCATATTAGAGTATCTCAAACAGCAACTTTCATTCAAGAGAGGTGCTGAGGCGCAAGAACCTCTGCTAACTGCTGGCAATGAGGCTGTAGAGACTCAAAAGCCTTTTCCGAGGATGACTACTGGAGCTTTGGTATTGGCGCTGTTAGCTCAGCTGCTCCTGGAGCCTTCCCCAAACCGTACTGGAATTATCAGCATAATTCTTTACATCTTAGCTTTAGGATTGCTTTTAGCGGGCAGGAAACGCAAGGAATGGTCGCTCGAGCTTGCACATTCCGACGCTCAAGGCTGGCATTTTTTTGCCGGCACGACCTGGCTGATTTTACCCGGGATTGGCTTTGCTACACTCAGCTTTTTCATGCTTTCCGCCGGTTATGTTACCCTACCGGCAGCTTTTGTCTGGGCAGCAGGCGTGGCACTTGTCATTTTGGGCTTGTGGGAACGCGAAAACAAGGATGAGGTTGGATCTAAACCTCCAAAACCTTCTTTTTTGAACCGTTTTCAGCAGGATAGAACTTGGTTCTTATCCGCCGGCTTAATAATCCTTATTGTGCTTTATTTTGCCTTTTCGCGGCTTGACATAGTTTCACCAGAATTGATTAGCGGGCAAGTGGATCACTTTTATACGGTGCAGGAAATTCTGCAAGGCAATACCGCACTCACCTTTAACCGCAATTTAGTGAGTGAACCGCTGCAATATTATTGGGCTGCGTTCATTGCTATGCTTGGGGGCGGCAAGCTCAGCTTCACCTTGCTAAAAACAGCTTATGCGCTAGCGAGTTTAGTTGGCACGTTTTACATCTTCCGCTTGGGTAAAGAGCTCATCGACCGCTGGGCAGGTTTAATTGCAGCAGGCTTGTTTGGGGTGGCGTTTTGGCCCATCCTACAGACGCGTGCAGTTTTAGGTGCTGGTCTAACGCTGCCGATACTCATTCCGGCGGTCTATTACCTGCTGCGGGGCTTACGGCACGAGTACAATAACGACATCCTCATCGCCGCCTTG
>ERZ1026796.652-NODE-652-length-26305-cov-4.146039_pt1 | contig 26305 bp, 24 predicted proteins | sample MGYA00520874_ERZ1026796 | MGnify/ENA primary metagenome ERZ1026796 (study PRJEB33270, sample SAMEA104284474) | anaerobic digester metagenome | biome: Anaerobic digester microbiome; feature: mesophilic sludge digester; material: Anaerobic digester biomass | place...
TCCCAGCGTCGCGGCCACGTGGCTGAACACGACCTGGTCGATGTCGATGCCGCCCAAGCGCTCGAGGCCCTGCGGCGAACCCAGCAACGTGGCACCGTCGGCCTCGACGCGGATGACCGCGGCATCGAACGTGCCACCACCGAAGTCGTAGACCGCAACGGCATCGCCCACCGACAAGCGGCCGGTGGAGGCGTAGTGCCGGGCCGCCGCTGCCGGTTCGCTGACCAGCTCGGTGGCGGCGAACCCGCCACGATTGGCGACGTCGCGCAGCAGATCCAGCTTGTATTCGCCCCAGTTGGCCGGGTGCGTGAGCACGACGGTGGTCTCGGCGGCCGCCACGCCGGCCGCGGCGAGCGCGCCACCGAGCAGCGCAGCGGTGAGGGCATCGGGCGCGTAGGGCACTCCAGCGAGCACGATCGGCGTGGTGTCGCCGAAGCGACGCTTGATCTCGCGCGCTCCACGATCCGGGTACATCGCGATGATGCGCTCGGCGGCCTGCCCCACGACCAGCTCGCCGGCATCACCGACAGCCACGACCGACGGCATCGAGGCACCACGGCCACCCAGCTCGACCATGCGGGGCGAGGAGTTGTCGACGACTGCCGCGGCAGTCCAGGTGGTGCCCAGATCGACGGCCAGACGGTGGGTGCTCGGTGCGTTCACAGCACGTACGGTACGCGGTGCGGGCAGGTGCCGTGACCGGGAGGATTCCCGGTTCGCACGGGCGCTCGCACGCGCCGGGCGCAATCGAACGACCCGGCCTACTCGCGGGCCCCGCGCGGGTCAGTCGTCGGTGAGGCGGCCCAGCGCCGGTTGGTCGTCGAGCTGCCGCAGGAATGCCCGCTGCTCGTCGGTGAGGTGCTCGTCGGTCGCGCCCTCGACGAAGTCGGCCCACGGGTCGGGGGCGTGCTCGCTACGCGCTTGCAGCTCGGCTGCCACGTCGTCCCACCAATCGCTCATCGTTGCGCTCCTTGACCAACCGTAGGGCCGCCGCCGGTCATCCGCACTGCCAGCTCCGTACGCGAACGTACCCCAAGCTTGCGATACACCTGTTGCAGGTGGAAGTCGACCGTCTTCACCGACAAGAACAGCTTGGCCGCGACCTCGCGGTTGGTGAGCCCGGCCGCGACCGCGTCGACCACGCGCAGCTCGGCTTGGCTCAGCGCCGCCACCGCAGGGTCGGGAGCCCGCACCACGCCGACGGCAGTGGGTGGCGCCAACAGCGCCGCACAACGAGGATCCCAGGCGCGCACACCGCAGCGCTGCAGCGTCGCCTGCGCCAGCCGCACGATGGCCGACACGTCGACGGTGCCCTGCGCCCGCAGCAGCGAGGCCAACCACAGCCGCGCCTCGCCTGCCTCGATGGGCAGCGATGCCTGCTCGGCGAGATCGATCGCCGCCTGGAGGCCGTCGGGATCGCTGTGCAGGTGCCCCGACCGCAACGCAGCACGCACCTCGCCGACGGCACCCACGGTGTCGTCACCCCACGCCGCCGGTTCGCCGGCAGGGTCGAGCACTGGATCATGCACCAGCCGAGCCCTCGCCGCCACCGCCACGCCTTGCGCCCGCAGCCCTTCATCGGTGGCGGCGAGGTCGAGCTCGGCGAGGTCGTCGACGCGACCCGACAGCACCGCCAGATCCGCCTGTGCCACCACCATCCAGTGCGCGATGAACGTGCCCCGCCCCAGAGCAGCGGCATCCGCTCGGGCGAGCAAGTCGCGCGCGTCGCGCGCGCGCCCGGCGTGGCGCAGCGCCACCGCCAGCGGCACCACGTCGGTCGTCGCGGGGTTGGAGTCGTCGCAGAGCCGCAGCACCGCACGATGGTCGCCGGCGGCAGCGGCAGCCCACACACTGCGCCGACGACGTCGGCGCGCACCCGACCGAGTGGCACCATCGGCGTCGGGGGGTATCGCCGAGCGACCGGTGGCCAGCTCGCTCACGTCGGACACCGCCTGCGCCAGCTCACCGGTGGTGGCGGTGACGCCGGTGGCCATGCGCACGGCGTCGACCAGCTCGCCACCATCGAGCGCGGCACCGATGGCGTCGGCGAGCGCCTGCTCACGCATCGCCGTGGTTGCCGCGAACTCTGCCGCTCGTTCGTAGGTTCGTGCTGCAGTGGACGGCGCACCGCGGCGAGCGGCGTCGGCGGCCACCAACGACAACGCCTCGGCCAACGAATCGCTGGGGCCGTTGGCCGCCCCCACCAGGTGCCACACGCGGGCCGAGGCCTGGTGCGGCTCGTCGTAGGCAGCGGCGAGGGCGCGATGTGCGGCCCGGCGCGACGCCGGCGCCAGCAGGTGATAAGCCGCGTGGCGCATCCACGGGTCGGCGAAGGCCACCCGCGACCCGATCACCTCCACGATGCCGGCTTCCTCCGCCGGCTCGATGGTGTCGGTGCCGGGTTCGCCCAGCTGCCGCAGCGCAGCGCCGATCGGCCCCAGCTCACCCGATTCGTCGGCCGCAGCGACCACCAAGGCGCGACAGCAGCGCTCGCCCAGATCGCGCATGCGCAGCTGCAGTTCGTCGGCCAGCTCGCCGGCCAGCCGGGGAAGGTCGGGCACCGGCGCGCGACCCGTGCGTTGCGCCTCGCTGAGGCCGTCGGCCATGGCAACGGCCACGCCGGGGTTACCGGCCGCGGCATGCGCGCAGCGCAGGCCGGCCGCGGCGGCGAGCCCGTGCTGCTGAAGGATCGCGGCCACTTCCGCCACCGGCAGCGGCTCGAGACGAACCGTGCGGTCGGCAGCGATTGCCGTGGACGACGGCGCCGTGAGGAACGCGACGATCGGATCGGCGGTGGAGCGCGCGAGGGCGAAGTCGAGCACGTCGCGCGTGGACATGTCGAGCAGGTGCACATCGTCGATCAGCACGCACAGCGGTTGCGGCTCGGCCAGCGCAGCCAGTGCGCGCAAGGTGGCCAACTTCACCGCGACAGGGTCGACCGACGCACCGGTGTAGGCCAAGGCGCTGCGCAATGCTGCTCCGTCGTCGCCCAGCGCATCGATCACCTGCGGGAAGGGCTGGAACAGGCTGGCCAGACCGGCGAAGGCGAGGTCGCGGTCGGCCGCGCGACCGGCCACGCGAGCCACGGTGAAACCACGTTGGGCCGCCGCCTGCTCGGCGGCAGCCAACCACCACGTCTTACCCGCACCGCGAGGCCCATGCCACAGCACTCGTCTGGGCCGAGTGGGAGCAGCGAGGTCAAGTGCCTGCGCCAACGCGGTGTGCATCACTGCTCACTGACCAGGGGTTGGGACGGGGTAGCAGTAGTAGTTCTCCGCCTCGGCCAGCGTGTGGTCGTGGTTGGCCTGCGTGATGCAGATGGCCGAACCGGGTTGGTAGCCGAACTCGCTGAGGTTCGACTGCGTGAAGCCGTTGAACACCAGCTCGCCGCCGCCGTCGGCGCGATCCCACACCATCCACGGGCCGGTTTCGGGAACCCCGGCGTTGTTGGGGTCGACCGTGCTGTAGAAGAAGTGCACATGCGAGTCGCCGGCGACGCCGGAGTCGTTGGGGTCGAACCCGTCGACCGTGTACAGCACCTCCAGCACGTCGCCCTGCCACAGCGCGGAGGAGATGCCCACGCAGATGCCCGTCGTCGAGCTGCACGACTGGTTGACGTTGACCGTGGTGGCCGTGGTGGCCGAGGTGACGGCCGTGGTGACACTGGTGGCCGTGGTGGACTCGGTGGCGACAGTGGATGCCGTGCCGGCGATCGTCTGGTCGGCGGTGGATTGCGTGGTGGTGTCGCCGGCGGTGCCATCGTCGCCACCGGTGAACATCACCAACGCGACGATGCCGGCCACCACGGCAAGGAGGCCGGCACCCAGCAGCATCCACTGCGAGCGAGGCTTCTTCGCTGGCGGAGGTGGCGGAGCTGCCCTCGACGGCGCCGGCGGTGCGACGGGAGGCGGCCCGGTGCGTGCGGGCTGTGCAGCGGCCACACCAGGCTGCACCTTGGGCGCACTCGAGGCCGCTGCCCCGACGGCCGCTGCCGAGACAGCCGCAGCCGAGACAGCTGGCGGCACAGAAGGCGCGGGTGCAGCGGGCACGGGTGCCCGGGTTGCAGTCGGCGGCGGGGCAGGCGGGGCAGGAGGCGCCGGTGCTGGGGTGGAGGGTGCGTTCGCAGCGAGGACACCAGCCCCGTAACGAGCAGCGCCCATCGCAACAGAGTGCTTCGGATGCACATCCGACACCACCGGCCGACCCAACTCACCACGCACCATGTCAGCCACCAACGGAATACGCGACGAACCACCCGCCAACAACACCACCTTCACCTCACCCAACCCCACACCAGCAGCATCCACCGCCCGACGCACACACTCCACCGTCTCCCGCAAAATCGGACGAATCATGTCCTCGAACTCAACACGCGTGATCCGCACCTGCATCTGCACATTCGGCAACAACACCGACACCGACGCATCCGAATCAGCCGACAACGACTCCTTCGCCAACACACACTCCGCCCGCAACCGCGCAAACGCCGCCCGCACCCCCACATCACCAGCATCCAACCCACCAATCACATCACCCACCACACCACGCACATGCGTCAACACCGCCTCATCAAAATCAATCCCCCCCAACCGCTCAATCCCATGCCCACGACCCAACACCTCGAACCCACCCACCGACTTGCGCAACACCGCCGCATCAAAGGTGCCACCACCCAAGTCATACACCGCCACCACCTCACCAACCTCCACCCGCGCACCCGCCGCGAACTGCAACGCCGCAGCCACCGGCTCCGACAACAACAACGCCCCCGGCACCCCCGCCAACACCACCGCCTGACGCAACAAATCCAACTTGTACTCACCCCAATTCGCAGGATGCGTCACCACCACCACATCAGCCACACCCCCCTGACGCTCCACCACATCCACCACCACCGCCCGCAACAACAACCCCAACAACCTGTCAGCCGAAAACGGCGTCCGATCCAACATGATCGGCGCCGTATCACCCAACCGCCGCTTGAACTCACGCGCCAACCGCGACGGCTCACCCAACCCCCGCCGCTCCGCCACATCCCCCACCAAAACCCCACCATCATCACGCAAAAACACCAACGACGGAATCGCCGCCGCATGATTCCCCAACGGCACCACCTCCACCCGACCACCACGCCACACAGCCGCAGCCGTAAACGTCGTCCCCACATCAACACCCAACACATACCCCACGAAAAACCACCCTTCCAAGCACCCGGACACTACTGGCAGCAACCAGCGGCATCACTGCGGTTCACCCGGGTGAACTCCCGGTTCTACGCGTCGGCCCAGTCGAGGATGACCTTGCCGCACTCGCCGCGACCGACGATGTCGAAGGCCTCGTGGAACTGATCGGCGGGCAGCCGGTGCGTGACGATGCCGCTCACGTCGAGGCCGCTCTGCAGCATCGCCGCCATCTTGTACCAGGTCTCGAAGATGCGGCGGCCGTAGATGCCCTGGATCTCGAGGCCCTTGAAGATCACGTCGTTGATGTCGAGCGTCATCGGCCCGGCGGGGATGCCGAGCACTGCGATGCGACCGCCGTGATTCATCGAGTCGAGCATCTGGTTGAACGCTGACTCGGCACCGCTCATCTCCAGCCCGACGTCGAAGCCTTCGGTCATGCCCAACTCGATCATCACCGGGCCCAGTTGCTGGTGGGCGACATCGACCACACGAGTGGCGCCGTGCGCAGCGGCCATCGCCAGCCGGTAGGGGTTGACATCGGTGACCACGACGTGGCGGGCGCCGATGTGACGCACGATCGCCGCAGCCAGCACACCGATGGGCCCAGCGCCCGTGATCAGCACATCTTCACCGACCACGTCGAAGCGCAGTGCGGTGTGCGTGGCGTTGCCCAGCGGGTCGAGCACGGCGGCCACGTCGTCGGTGATGTGCGCAGGCACGACGAACACGTTCTGCGCCGGGATGACGACGTACTCCGCGAACGCTCCGGGGCGAGTGACGCCGACGCCGGTGTGGTTGTGGCAGAACTCGCGGCGGCCGCCTTTGCAATTGCGGCAATGGCCGCAGGTGACGTGCCCTTCGCCGGCGACACGCTGGCCCACCTCCAGGCCCTGCACGCCCGCACCGAGCGCGGCGATCTCACCCATGAACTCGTGACCCACCACCATCGGCACCGGGATGGTGGCCTGCGCCCACGCATCCCAGTGGTGGATGTGCAGGTCGGTGCCACAGATGCTGGTCTTGCGCACACGAATCAGCACCTCGCCGTCGCCCGGCTCCGGCTCGGGCACGTCGTGCATCCAGAGACCGGGCTCCGCATGCGCCTTCACCAATGCCCTCATGCGATGACTCCCATCTCCGTGCCGACCTTGACGAATGCTGCCACGGCTGTGTCGATGTCGGTGTCGGTGTGGGCGGCCGACATCTGCGTGCGGATGCGCGCCTTGCCCGGGGGCACCACCGGGAAGCTGAACGCGATCACATAGATGCCTTCGGCCAGCAGCCGTTGTGCCATCTCGCCCGCGACCTTGGCGTCGCCCAACATCACGGGGATGATGGGGTGGCCGGCGCCGGCGAGCGTGAAGCCGGCGGCCTCCATCGCCGCACGGAACCGATGCGCGTTGCGTTCCAGCTGCTGTTGCAGCGCGTGGCTCTCCTGCAGCAGGGCCAAGGCGCGCACGGTGGTGGCGGTGATGGCCGGCGCCAGCGAGTTGCTGAACAGGTACGGGCGCGACCGTTGGCGCAGCCAGTCGACGACCTCCTTGCGACCGCTGGTGTAGCCACCGCTGGCGCCGCCCAGCGCCTTGCCCAGCGTGCCGGTGATGATGTCGACCCGTCCCATGACATCGCAGTATTCGTGCGAGCCGCGACCGGTGGCACCGACGAACCCGACGGCATGTGAGTCGTCGACCATCACCATTGCGTCGTAACGCTCGGCGAGGTCGCAGATGGCCGACAGGTTGGCGATCACACCGTCCATCGAGAACACGCCGTCGGTGGCGATGAGCCGGTAGCGGGCGCCGGCTGCGTCGCGCAAGCACTGCTCGAGCTGCACCATGTCGTCGCCGTTGTCGAGGTGGTCGTAGCGCATGCGTTGCGCCTTGCTGAGGCGGATGCCATCGATGATGCTGGCGTGGTTGAGGCTGTCGCTGATGACGCAATCCTGCTCGTCGAGGATGGTCTCGAACAGGCCGCCGTTGGCGTCGAAGCACGACGAGTAGAGGATGGTGTCGTCGGTGCCCAGGAACGCACTGAGTGCGGCCTCCAGCTCCTTGTGCACGGTCTGCGTGCCGCAGATGAACCGCACCGACGCCATGCCGTAGCCGTATGCGTCGAGTGCCGCGTGGGCCGCCTCGATGAGTGCGGGGTGGTCGGCCAGCCCCAGGTAGTTGTTGGCGCACAGGTTGAGCACGGCACTGCCGTCGCGCAGCGTGATGTGCGCCGCCTGCGGCGACGCGATCACCCGCTCGGACTTGAACAAACCCTCGTCGACGAGGCCGGCTGCACGTTGGGCGAGATCCTCGAGGATTCCGGTACGCATGTACCGACGATAGGCGAGTTCCGCTGCGGCCGGAGGAAAGCCCGGACCGTGACCATCGAGGGAGCGCGTGGCTAGCGTCCGGGCATGGCAGCACTTGCACAAGAAGCGGCACCCGAGTCGGTCGGCATGTCGACCGAGCGGCTGGCCCGGCTCGACCGTCACTTTCAGCGATACATCGACGACGGCCGTCTCACCGGTTGGCAGCTGTCGGTGGCCCGGCACGGCAAAGTGGTGCACCACAGCATCGCCGGTCAACGTGATGTGGCAGCCGATCTGCCCGTGGAGGCCGACACCATCTGGCGCATCTTCTCGATGACCAAACCGGTCACCGCCGTGCTTGCGCTGCAGCTGTGGGAGGAAGGGCTGTTCGAGCTCAACGATCCGGTCCACCGCTACATCCCCGCCTTTCGCGACACCAAGGTCTGGCGCGCCGGCAGCGTGAACGCACCGGTGCTGGAGCCGATCACCGAGACGATGCGCCTGTGGCAGCTGTTCGCCCACACCAGCGGGCTCACCTACGGGTTCATGTACAACCACCCGGTCGACGAGCTGTACCGCCGCGCCGGTTTCGAGTGGGGCTCGCCGGCCGGGTGCGACCTGGAGGGCGTGTGCGATGTGCTCGCCGCACTGCCGCTGCTGTTCCAACCCGGCAGCGAGTGGAGCTACTCGATGGGCCTCGATGTGCTGGGTCGGGTGCTGGAAGTCGTCGGTGGGCAGCCGCTCGACGAGCTGATGCGCACCCGTCTGCTGGAACCGTTGGGCATGCACGAGACCACCTGGCACGTGCCCGAGGCCAACCACTCGCGTCTCGCCACGCTCTACGGCGCCCACCCCACCACTCGCCAAGCAGTCCTGCTCGAGCCGATGGGCCAGCTCGCAAAGCAGCCGCCGGCCTTCCTCGGCGGTGGTGGAGGCCTGCAGAGCACGGCGTACGACTACCACCGGTTCACGCAGATGCTCGTGAACGGAGGCGAGCTCGACGGCGCGCGCATCCTGTCGCCACGCACCGTCAGGTACATGGCCAGCAACCACCTGCCCGGCAACGTCGACCTCACGGCCTTCGGCCGACCACTGTTCAGCGAGACCGCGTTCGACGGCGTCGGCTTCGGGCTCGGCGTCAGCGTCAGCATCGACCCGGTGAAAGGTCGCGTGCCCGGCAATGCGGGCGAGTTCGCGTGGGGTGGTGCAGCCAGCACCGCGTTCTGGGTGGACCCGGTCGACGATCTGGTCGTGCAGTTCTTCACACAGCTGCTGCCCAGCAGCGTCCACCCGATCCGCAGCCAGCTGAAGCAACTCGTCTACCAGGCGCTGCTCGACTGAGGTCGTCGGCCGGCGACTCGTTCAGCGCTCAGTCGTCGTCGCCGCCACCATCACCGGAGTGCTGGTCGTCGCTGCTGTCGTCGCTGTTGTCGTCAGTGCTGTCGTCGGTGCTGTCGTCGCCACTGCTGTCGTCGTCGTGGTCGGTGGTGGCAGGCGGCGGCGTGGTGGTGCCCGAGTGGGAAGCGACCGTGGTTGCCGGGGCGCCGGCGGTCGTGGCCGTGGAGCCACCTGCAGGGGTGCCCCCGGTTGGCACTGCGACCGGAAGGGAGGTGCTGGTGAGATCGACCTCACGCGACTCGACGGAGGTGACCACCACGCCCATCGACAGGTTTGCGCGGAACTCGACCAGCGTGGCGCCCGCCAGCAGCTGCACGCTGACGTTGTAGGCATCGATGCTCTCGGCCACCAGCACCGTCCAACCAGCGCTGGGGGTTGCCGCGACGACCGCCAGCACGTCGCCGGCGGTGTCGAGCGTCACCACACCCGCATCACCTACCTGGTACATCACCGGTTGGCTGAGCGGAACGGAGCTGGACGGCGCAGCCGACGACGACGTCGGCGCGGGTTCCGTGCGTGCCGGTACCGGGGTGCCGAGGACGAGCGTGACGTTGCTGCCGGAGGCACTGCCGGGCTGCGCGCTCTGCAACACCTGGTTGTTCACCAGTGCCGCGGCCGAACCGGCGACGAGCACGCCCGAGAGCGACAGCACCGTGGCGATTCGAGCTTTCAAAGCGGTTCCTTCAGCGAGGGGCAGCGAGTGTGCGGAACGCAGGAGCGTTCAACGACCTCCACCGTACGAAGGATGCGCCCAGGGCAGGCCCTCACGACATCCAAGATTCGTCCAAATCGTCACTACTTCGAGTGAAGGGCCGAGAAGTGCCCTCGCGGAGGGTCAGAATGAGCGTCGTGAGGATCTTGCTCGTCGAGGACGACCGATCGATCGCCAACTCCGTGGTGGAGGGGCTGACCGCCGAAGGGTTCTCCGTCGACCATGCCGGCACCGGCGCGGCGGCATTGGCCGCGACCGGATACGACATGGTGCTGCTCGATCTGGGCCTCCCCGACATGGACGGTCGCGACGTCTGCCGGCAACTCCGTACGCGCACCTCGGCACCGATCATCATGCTCACGGCACGCGCCGAGGAGTTCGACCGAGTGCTCGGTCTCGAGTTGGGCGCCGACGACTACATCACCAAGCCGTTCAGCTTTCGCGAACTGGTGGCGCGCATCCGCGCCGTGGGCCGGCGTACTGTCGACGCGCCTACCGAGGGCGCGGCGCTCGACGAGCCGGTCGCTGCGCAGCGCATCGGCCCGCTGTCGGTCGACCCGCGAACACGTCGCGTGTACATCGACGGCGACGAGGTGCTGCTGACGGCGAAGGAGTTCGACCTGCTGGCGTTCCTCGCCACCGACGTCGGCGCCGTTCGCACGCGCACGGAGATCCTCGAGAACGTGTGGGACGCTCACTGGTACGGCCCCACCAAGACCGTCGACGCGCATGTCGCCTCGTTGCGCAAGAAGCTGGGCAGCCACGAATGGATCCAAGCAGTGCGTGGGGTCGGCTTCCGCCTCGAGCCGCCGGCCTGACGGTGCTGTCGTGAAGTGGCGACTGCTGCTGGCGTTCACCGGGCTGCTCACGATGGTGCTGGTCGCGCAGGACGTGCCGCTGGTGAACTACTTGCGCACAGTGGAGGGTGAGCGGCTGCTGGCCAGTCTCGAACGCGATGCGTTCATCATCGCGGGTGCCTCGGAGAACCTGCTGTCCAACGAAGGCGGCGGTGGTTCCGTCAGCAACCTGCAGGAGACGATCGACAACTACAGCGCCGTCGACGGCGCACGAGTGGTGGTCACCGACGACCAAGGTCGTGTCGTCGCGGCGACCGACCCCACCGACCTCCCCGGTGATGACTTCTCCAACCGTCCCGAGATCGCGACAGCGCTCACCGGCACGCCGGTGGCCGGCGAGCGAGGGTCCAACACGGCCGGGCAACCGCTGGTCTACGTCGCCGTGCCGGTGCTCTCCGGGCCTGCGGTGTATGGCGTGGTGCGCATCACCTACCCGGCCGTCGTCATCGACGAACGCGCGAATCGCAAGTCGCGGGGGCTGGTGATCGTCTTCGTCATCTCCTTGGGCGGTGCCGTGGTGGCTGCGTTGTTCATGGCCAGCGGTGTCACGTCGCCGCTCAGCCGGCTGCGCCGCAGCACGCAGCGAGTCGCCGCCGGTGCGTTCGACGAGCGAGCCGACGAGCACGACGGGCCGCCCGAGGTGCGCAGCCTTGCCCGCTCGTTCAACTCGATGACCGAGCGCATCGCCGGCCTCGTCGAGAAGCAACGCGCGTTCGCCGGCGATGCCTCACATCAGTTGCGCACGCCGCTCACCGCGCTGCGGCTGCAACTGGAACGCGCAGGTGCAATGGTGGAGCACGACCCGAACGGGGCTCGCGAGCGCATCGAAGCGGCCAGCGAGGAGACCGAGCGGTTGCAGCGCTTGGTGGAGGGGCTGCTGATGATCGCCCGCTCCGACGGCACACCGCCGGCCACCGACACGGTCGACGTGAGTGCGATGGTGCGCGAACGCGTGGAGGTGTGGGCGCCGCTGGCCGAAGAGCGCGGCGTGCGCTTGCAGCGGTACGCGGTCGACGGCCTCCGTGCCACCGCCGTGCCCGATGCGTTGGAGCAGATCATCGACAACTACATCGACAACGCGCTCAACGTGGCCAACGAGGGCGACACGATCACGGTCACGGCCTTGCGCGGCCAGGACACGATCGGGGTGCACGTGATCGACGAGGGTCCGGGCATGAAGCCCGAGCACCTCGACCACGCCTTCGACCGCTTCTGGCGAGCCCCGGATGCGCCGCATGGTGGCTCTGGCATCGGCCTGGCCGTGGTGCAGCACCTCGCGCACCTCAGCGGTGCGAAAGCCGAGCTGCGCAACCGCACCGATCGAGCCGGTCTCGACGCGAGCGTGCAACTGCCGGCCGCCGAGTGAGCCTGCGGCCGCGGTCGAGCACGGCCGACGGCCGACGGCTGGCGGCGCTCAGAGCGTCAGGGTCGCAGTCTGGCTGCCGGCCCGTTGGTGGCTGACCGCGATGGTGACCACGCTGCCCTTGGGCGCCTGCACCACCCACGACGCGAGCACACGGTCGGCACTGCCGTCGTTCTTCCCGAAGTGGAACTGCAGATCGAGCCGGCCACCCAGTTGGCCGAGCTCCTGTCGCGCCGGAGCACCCACCACCGTGGCGCCCGTGAGCTCGGCCACCAGTGGCAGCACCAACGACTCCTTGCGCGCCTTCTCCGTGATGTAGGTGGGCAGCCAACCGGTGTTGGCGATGCCGGCTTCCACTCGGTACGAGTCGCCCCCGAGCCAGGTGGCAGCACAGTGGAGGATCTCCACCCGGGGCGAGCACAGCGCCTGGTAGACCGCGAACTGCGCGTGCGGCCGCACCTCTGCGAGCAGCATGTCGGTGGGCGCGTTGTCCCACAGGAACACTTCGTCCCAGCCGCCGATCTCCACCGCGCCCAACTGCGGGTGGTCGAAGGGCGCCCAGTCGGCATACATCTCGGGGTGCGTGGCCGCCGCCCAGTCGTAGACGGCGCGTTCCTCCGCTTCGGTGGGGCCGGTGTACCAGATGTGGTTGCCGCTCTTGGAGCCCGTGGCGCGTTGGATGACGTCCCAGAACTCGGTGGTCCACCCGTACACGCCCAGGTGGTCGTATGCCCAGTCGTCGCCGGCGCCGCTCATCGTGTCGCTGGTGTCGAACGTGAAGTCCTCGAACACCGAGTGCGCCGTGTAGCCGGTGAGGGCCGTGCCGCGTTCGCCGAGGTGCTTCCACACCCACACGTCGACCGGCGGGAGCGCGCTGTCGGCCACCGTGCCGCTGGGTCGCAGCAGCACGCCGCCGGCGGTGTGATAGGCGTTGTAGCCGCAGATGTTGGGGCGAGCCACGATCGCCCGCACCAGCGCGTCGATCTCCGGCTCGCTCAGTGGGTGGTCGCCGCTGCCGGTGACGCCGGTGCCCCATCCGGCGGGGAAGTTGCGGTTCATGTCGAGGCTCTGCGGCGGCGCGGCCGTGGGGGTGGTGAAGCCGTCATGATCGACGATCTCGCCCTCGCGCAGCATCCGGTAGCGCGGCGTGCCCGCCGGCGCACCCTCGGCCGGTACGCGCACCATCAGGCGCGGCTGGTCGCCGGCCGGTGCCCAGCCGCCATGTGGGTCGGCGATGCGCATGCTGAGAACGCGCCCGTCGCCGGTGAGGTCGCACGGGTGCAAGCCAGGCGCCTGGTGGGCGTCGCTCCACGGCCAGGGGCGAACGCTGCTGCGCCGGAACTGCGGGCTGTCGGAGAGCGCCCACTCCACACCGTCGGGGTTCACGCGCGGCGCCACGTAGAAGGTGCGCGTGCGCAGGGCCTCGGTGACCATCGCGTCGTCACCGAAGCCGGCGAGCAGATGGTGGATGAGGTGCAACGCCGCCACACCACCGGTGACCTCGACGGCGTGGATGTTGGCGTCGACCCAGTGCGCCGGCTTCGTGAGGTGGCTGCCCGTCGAGCTGTCGGTGATGGTGGCCAGCCACAGGTGGCGACCCTCGTACGAGCGACCGTACGACTCGACCGTCATCAGCTGCGGATGAGCGGCGGCGGTCTCGTGCAGCCAGTCGGTCATCTCGTCGTAGCGCAGGAATCGGTCGAAGGCGAAGCTGACGGTCACGCGGCCGACGCTACCGGGCTCGCGGCCACCTGGGCCGTGCGGTTCACCAGGTGGGGCGCACCGGCGGCAGCACGCCGTGATCGTCGGAGAGCACGCCGGTGAGTCCGCGACGGATGCGCTCGACCTCGTTGGGGCCGATGAGCGATGCCCACTCGCGCTCCAACTCCGTGTAGATCTCCTCCACGGCCGCCAGCAGCTGCACGCCTCGCGGCGTGAGCGACACGTGCCGCTGGCGACCATCGGGGCCGTTCGCCGAGCGCTCCACGTAGCCCGCGTCCTGCATGGAGTCGACGAGCTTCGAGGCCGCTTGCTTGGTGGTGCCCATCAAGGTCGCCAGCGCGGTGGACGTGGTGGGCTGGTCGCGGGCCGCGAGCAGCACGAAGCCGAACGCGGGCCGCACATCGACCCACCCCTGATCGCGGAGGCGCCCGTGCAAGCCATCGACCAACGAGCGATAGGCGATCGCGAGCAATCGGGCCAGCGGTACCGGCTGGGAGGGTTCGGTCGCGTTCACTCTGCCCATGGGGGTGTGAACGTACTCCCGTCGGCCAGGCGTGCCTGACCGCCGACGGGCAAGCAGCACAGCAGGCGCAACGGCGCCTCACCCGCGTTCGACAGCTCGAACATCAGCTCCGCGGGCACGACGATGGCGTCGCCCACCTGTGCATGCGACGCGACGCCGTCGAGCTGCACCGTGGCCGCCCCTTCGAGAACGACGAACACCTCTTCCCGGGTGAGCGAGTGGGGCGTGGCCGGTGTGCCGGGTGCGATCTCCACCTGCCACACCGCCGTGTCGGACGAACCGCGGGAGGGGGTGGCCAACGACGTGAAGCGAGTACCGCCGAGGTCGTGCGTGGGGTGCGCGGGGTGATGGATGACAGGCATGAGGAGACCTCCAGATCGTCGAAATGGTCAATGAGGTTGACTAGTTGGAGTGTACGACATGCTGCCAATTTCGTCAACCATGTTGACTACTTTCGGGACAACCACCACGTAGCGGCAAGCACCTCGGGGATCAGGATCTCAGTGAGCAACGCCACGACGGGGTCGTCGTCGCCGGGGTAGCGCAACTCGTACGCGGCGCCGTGGAGCTGACCCCCGACTGCGACGAACGTGCTGCGCCGCTCGCGCATCCACTGCACGGCATCGCCGTCGAAGCGCGACCCGGTGAACACCAAGGCCCGATAGTCGAGCGTCTTGGTGAGGTACACATCGACGTGGTTCCACTCACCGGTCTCGCACCCGTCGGCCGCGCGCCGCGGGCCTTCGCGCACCATCAGCGCCCCCTGCAGCGCGCTGCTCAGCCGTTCGGCCGGGGCCAGCAACCACGTGCCGATCGGCCCATCCAACGCCCGTTGCAGCGGTGGCAGCCACTCGTCACGCTGCGACAGCAACCAAGCCGCGGCGTCGGCGGCGCGGTGCAGTTGGGCTTCGAGGTCGGGCAGCCCGCCGGTGAGCTGCTGTTCCAGTTGCAGCAACAGCGCGAGCGTGTGCACGTAGCTGCGGCAGGCAACGCCACCGGTCTCCCGGCCGGCGTGCATCAGCACCGTGCGGTCGACGGGAAGCTGGGCGTCGGGGTTGTTGGTCAGCGCGACGGTGCGGCTGGTGCCGTGGTGCTGGCCCAGCAACGCGAGCGTCTCCTTGCTGCCACCGTTGGCCGAGATGCCGACGACGACGAGCCGAGGGTCGGGCGGGTACGAGGCCTCCACCGAGGCCATCTCCGCTACGGCGTGCACACCCGCGCGACGCAGACGCCGGGCCGCCGTCTCGGCCGCGAACCACGACGAGCCCATACCGGCCAGCAACAGCCGGTCACCCCGCGCGATCGGCCACACCTCGCTCTCCGATGCCGCGCCCAGCGTGTCGGCGAGGGCGTGCAGCATCGCCGGCTTCGCCTCCAGATCGGTGAGGAACTCGGCGGCCTTCATCGCCGGCAGCCTCTCACAGACCGGCGCGCAGCAAGGCAGGCAGCGCCGCGTCGGGCACGTACATCCAGCGCTGCAGATGCGTGGCCGCGTACAGGAACTCGTGCAGCTCCTGGGCGACCCGCAACGCCTGCAGCAGCGCTCCATCGAGCGGGCCGTACGCCGCGAGCGCGGCGGTCACCGCGGTCGCGATGAGCTCGGCGACCTCTGCGCCACGGTCGGGGTGACGGCGCTTCACCACGATCCGGCCGACATGATCGATGGACTGCACCATCGACGCGACATCGATCAGCGGCGATTGCGGGAGGCGACGCTCCGCGCTGTCGGCCAGCGGGTTGCCATCGAAGTCGGTGATCAGCAGCCGGTCCCCCGCGCGCAGGAACTGCCCGGCGTGCAGGTCGCCGTGCACCCGATGTGCGGCCAGCACCTCACCGCCATCCAGCGGGGCCAGCGCGCGCAGCACGGCGGGCGCCAGGTCGCGCAAGCGCGCGCCTTCATCGCCGCCCACCAGCCGCATGGCATCGTCGAGCCGTTCGGTGGCCTGCACGTGGTACGTGCGGGCTGCCACCGCCGCCGGTTGCAGGTCGGCGAGTGCGGCATGCAGTTGCGCGGTCAGAGCCCCCATGCGCGTGGCACCGGCAATCACGTCGGCGGGCGCCAGCGAGCCCCGCAGCCATGAGTCGACGTCGTCGACGAACCAGTCCCAGCCATCCTGGGCACCGGGCACGTACTCGGTGGCGAGCGCCAGCACGAGGCCATCGCGCTGCTCGACACCGAGGAAGCGCGGCATCGCACCGAACCCGCGCGACTCGAGATGCACCAGCAGCTCGACACCGGGATGTGGTGTCATCACTGGGGGTAGCAGCCACTTCACCACCGCTTCGTCGGCCACGATCACGCTCTGGTTGGTCTGGTCGACGGTGATCGCGCGCTCGCCCTGCAGGGTGCGGCCCAGCAACCGCGAGGCCACTGCTGCGGAAGCGCCGGTGGTCACCATCGATCGCGACCCTACTGAGCCGCCCTGCCCGGCCAGTGCCCGGTCATCGGCTAGACACGAGGCATGGCCAGGTTCCTCTTCATGCCGGAAAGTGCGTACGGTCCCACCAACAACTGCATCGGCGTGGGCAACATCCTGCGCCGGCGCGGCCACACCGTGATCTTCGCGGCCGAGGCCAGCTGGGAGGGCAAGCTGGCGCCGCTCGGCTTCGTGGAAGACCTCGTGCACCTGGCACCGCCCGCCGAGCTCGACCCGCTGGCCTCGGCCGAGCAGGAACCCGAGGCCGCCGGCCAGTTCTGGATCGACTTCATCCGCGACACCGCGCCCGTGTTCCGCCGGCCCACCATCGAGCAGCTCACCGGGTTCATCCAGCCCACGTGGCAGGCACTGATCGACGGCGCGATATACTGCCAGCCGCAACTGCAGGAGATCATCCAGCGTCAGCGTCCCGACGTGATCATCGAGGACAACGTCAACGCGTTTCCGGCGCTGGTGACGGCCGGCGTGCCGTTCGTACGCTCGGTCAGCTGCCAGCCGCTGGAGATGAAGGGCACCGACATCCCACCGCTGTTCAGCGGCTACCCCAGTGACGATCGCACTCAGTGGGACGCGTTCCGTGCCGAGTACGACCGCACACATCGCGAGATGTGGGCCGGCTACGACGAGTGGGTGCAGTCGTGCGGCGCGCCGCCGCTGGCCGACCTGGAGTTCGTGCACGAGGGTGACCTCAACCTCTACCTCTACCCGGCAGTGGCCGACTACACCGATCGCCGACCGCTGGGTCGTACCTGGCACCGTCTGGATTCATCGGTGCGCGCCACCGATGCACCGTTCGAGGTACCCGCGTCGATCGCACGCAGCGCCGACCCGGAGAGCAAGCTCGTCTACCTGTCGCTGGGTTCGCTGGGCAGCGCCGATGTGGGGTTGATGCAGCGGCTGGTCGCGGTGCTGGCTCACACGAAGCACCGCTTCATCGTCTCCAAGGGCCCGCTCGCCGACGAGTACGAGCTGCCGGCCAACATGTGGGGCGAGGCGCAGGTGCCGCAGACCAACGTGCTGCCGCACGTCGACCTGGTCATCACCCACGGCGGCAACAACACCACCACCGAGGCCTTCCACTTCGGCAAGCCGATGATCGTGCTGCCGCTGTTCTGGGACCAGTACGACAACGCGCAACGGGTGCACGAACTGGGGTACGGCGTGCGGCTCGACACGTACGGCTTCGCCGACGACGAGCTCACCGGCGCCATCGACCGCCTGCTCGCCGACACCGCGCTGCACGCCCGCATGACAGCCAACGCCGCTGTCATTCAGAGCCGCAACGGCACTGCTCTCGCCGCCGATCTCATCGAGGGTCTCGTCGGCTGAAGCGCCGGCCCACCCACCCGGCCCATGACGGGCCGGCGGCACCGCTCCGTACACTCGACGGCATGACTGCAGGGTTGTCGCTACGCAAGCTGCCATCGTTCGCCGGGCGGCCCGGCCCGCTGCTGCTGGTGATCGCCGATGGCGTGGGCGTGGCACCCCCGGGGCCGAGCAATGCGGTCACCGAGGCCGACACCCCTGTGCTCGACCAGCTGTACGCAGGCGAGTTGTACACCGAGCTCGCCGCTCACGGCCCAGCGGTGGGGCTGCCCTCCGACGACGACATGGGCAACAGCGAGGTCGGCCACAACGCACTCGGCGCCGGCCGCATCTTCGCCCAGGGCGCGAAGCTGGTCAACGCAGCCATCGCCAGTGGCGCGATGTTCGACTCGAGCGTGTGGAAGACCGCAATCGAGCAGGGCCGCGCTCGAACCCTCCACCTGCTCGGGCTGCACTCCGACGGCAACGTGCACTCGCACACCGCCCACCTGTACGCGATGTTGCGGCGGGCGGCGGCGGAAGGGGTCACCAGTGCGGCGGTGCACATCCTGCACGACGGTCGCGATGTGGCGGCCCGCAGCGCACTCAACTACATCGCCGCCACCGAGGCCGTGCTTGCCGAGATCAATGCCGGTGCCCCGGGCCGCAACTTCCGCATCGCTTCCGGCGGCGGCCGGATGAAGATCACCATGGACCGCTACGGCGCCGACTGGCCGATGGTCGCACGGGGCTATCAATGCCACACGCACGGGGTGGGGCGACCCTTCGCCTCGGCCACCGAGGCGGTCACCACCATGTACGCGGAGAGCGCCACCGGCGACCAGTACCTCGGCGAGTTCGTCGTGGTCGACGCCGACGGGCAGCCAGTTGGCACCGTGGCCGACGCCGACGCGGTGCTCCTGTTCAACTTCCGCGGCGACCGAGCCATCGAGATCTCACGCGCGTTCGAGGAGGTCGACTTCCCGGTGTTCGACCGCACCGGCCCGGATGGTCGGCTGGCACCGATCGTCTTCTTCGCCGGCATGTTGCAGTACGACGGCGACGCCCTCATCCCGAAGCAGTACCTGGTCGAGCCACCCACCATCGACCGCACCATCAGCGAGTACCTGTGTGCCGAGGGCGTCCACAGCTTCGCGGTCAGCGAGACCCAGAAGTTCGGCCATGTCACCTACTTCTGGAACGGCAACCGGTCGGGCTACATCGACCGGTCGCTCGAGACGTACGTCGAGATCCCCTCCGACAACGTCGAGTTCGACACCACGCCGGCGATGAAGGTGCGTGAGATCACCGACGCGGTCGTCGACCTACTGCGCAGTGGCGAGTACCGGTTCGGTCGGCTCAACTTCCCCAGCGGCGACATGGTGGGTCACACCGGCAACCTGGAGGCCACGATCGAGGCGGTCGACGTGATCGACGAGTGCATGCGCCGCCTCGTCGAGGTCATCCGCGAGCTCGACGGCGTGCTGGTGTTCACCGCCGATCACGGCAACGCCGACGTGATGTACACCGAGGCCGGCGGAGTGCGTTCGCCCAAAACGTCGCACACGCTCAGCCCGGTGCCGTTCGCGATCTACGACCCCAACTACGACGGCGACTATCGCATGACCCCGCCGGCGGGCGCCGGCCTCAGCAACGTCGCGGCCACCCTGCTCAACCTGCTCGGCTACGAAGCACCGGCCGACTACCGGCAGAGCATCATCTCCTTCTAGTCGGTCCGCCGTACACGAGTGTCTGCCGATCCGGCTGGAAGCCGACGCTGAGGTACAGGTGCGACGACGCCAGGTTGTCGGGTTCGTAGCAGATCTTGATGCGTTCGGCGCCCGCCTTGGCGAGCAGGTCAAGGCCAGCGGTGAGGACGTGCCGCGCGAGGCCGCGACTCTGATGAGCGTCTTCCGTCCGCATCGGTTCCACCAGACCGGTAGCACTCTTCGAGTCGTACCAGAACAGCCCGTAGGCGGCGACTGCGTCATCGGTGTCGTAGATCGCCAGATCGAGGTCAGGGCGGTACAGCGAGGTCTGGCGCAGGCGGGCCTCCGGGTCGGGGTTGTTGCGCTCGGTGCTGGTCATGGGATGCGGCAGATGCCTTGTCTCCGCGCGGATGCGTCGCTGGTAACCGTCGGGCAGTGTGCTGATCGGCGGTCGCTCGGTCGCGTCGAGCCAGGACTCCACCAGCCCGTTGCCCTCCACTTCGAATCCATGCGCGGCGAGCACGTCGCGCAGCGCGATGTTGGCGGGGTCGACCTCCAGGATCACGTTCGCGTGCCCGCAGTCGCTGGCGTGCGCAAGGCCGCGTTTCATGACGTGAGCAACCAGGTCCGGCTCGACGTCGGGAAGGAACGTCGGGTTCAGCTGCACCGAGGCGCCGAACGCGGTCGCGACCACCGCCGCTTCCGGGCGGCCGAGTTCATCGAACCAGACCAGCTGTGGCTGATCGTCCGTCGAGCGCGCTCGCTGCCCCCACCACCACTGCACGTCGGCGGCTTCGAACAGTCCTGCGGTGGGGTGGGCGCTGCGAACGCGCTGCAGCAGCTCGGTCACAGCAGCCAGCCCGTCGAGGCCGACCACCTGCACCTCCCACAACTCACGTATCAGCCCAACGTAGGCGGCGCACCCGTCCGCGGACGCGCGGGTATCGGCCCAGAACCGCGTCACACCCCTTGACGACTCTGGTCGAGCGAGCTCGACTCAACCATGGCCGAAGGCCACGGGTCAGCCGATCAGTAGTGTGCCGACCGTGGACCTGGGGTTCTTCGAGACAGTGCGCGACGCCTTCGAGGGCTTCGTCTCGGGCGTCGACGGGCAGCGCAACACGTACGTCCACAGCCGAGGCCTCAAGGCGTGGTTCGACGACGACACTCGTGAGCACTACGAGGCACAACTCGTCCGTGTCGACGGCGCGCTGCAATTGGAGGTGGGCTTCCATGCCGAGCATCCCAAGGCGGCCCTCAACGATGCCGTGCTGCAGCGAATTCGCTCCACGGAGTCGGCGTGGCGGACAACCCTCGGCGAGGCCGCGGTCGCCGGCGACTTCATCGCACGGGCGGGCTGGCGGCGCATCTCCGAGCTGTGGCCGGCCAACGAGACACCCGACATCGACGAAGCGATCGAGGTGGCCGCTCGCCTCGCCGACTACGTGATCGCCCTCGAACCCGCACGCCGTAGCAGCCACAGCTGACGCTCACAGGGCGTCTCGGCTCTCAGCCGTCAGCTCTCACGCCTGGCCATCGTGAAGTCGCGTTCGCTCGACCAGCGTCATCAGCGGGTGTGCACAGAGGAGACAACAACCCACGCGTCCGCGGGTGCGTGGATCTCGCTCGTTGGGCGGCACCCGACTGATCAGCGAATCTGCGAAACTCCGCGACGTGACTGCATCAGCCCGGCCGTTCTTGGCGGTGATCACCGGGGCGCCGGGGTCGGGGAAGACCACGCTGGGGTGGGAGCTGTCACGGCTGCTGCACGTTCCGTTGGTGAGCCGAGATGACATCAAGACTGGGCTGCATGTCACCGGTGAGCGACGCCACGGTGAAGTCGAGCTCGCTCGACCAGCGTAGTCAGCGGGTGTGACAGAGTTCCTGGGCCGCCAAGCCACGGTGCCGCGGGCGCGTGGGTCGGCAGCCGGCTAGGTGTCGCTCGCTTCGTCGGCTTCTTGGAGGAGTTGGTGGACGATGCTGGTCTTGCCGTCGGTATAGGCCGTGCGGTCGTCAGCGACCTGGCCGGCCAGTTGCTGCTTGACGGCTTCGTAACGGGCGCGGGCGGAGGGGTCTCGTCGCAGCAGGTTCCTCAGGCGCAGGTAGTTGCTCCACTGTTCGCCCTCCTGGTCGACCACGTGAAGGTGAGCAACCCTGTGCCACTGCTGGGTCTCCAACACGTACACGTGGCCGCCGCGGGCCCCGGCGTCGCCCCGGTAGATCCACCCGGCGCCGACCAGGCGTTCGTGCACGGGTTGCAGGTCGTGCTCGGCGGCAAGGGCAACGGCAATGTCGACGATCGGCTTTGCCAGCAGGCCAACCACCGACGACGAGCCGATCTGCTCTACCCCAACCACGCGGTTGGCGAGTAGATCAGCGACGTGGTCGCGCAGGCGCGAGCCTGCATCGACCCACTCCTGGCTCGTCGGCTGCAGTCGGAGCGTGTCGTAGTCGAGACCGAGCCCAGCTGTTGTCAGCACAGTCAGAAAGGTCTGCATCAGCAGCCGGTGGCGGCTTGCAGAGCGCGGCACGCTTCGGCCAGGCGAGCAGGAGTGAGCATGGCGAGCCGGCGGCGCAGGCTGTGGCTGGGGATGGTGTGGAGGTTGTCGAAGTTGACCACACAGTCGCTGGGCACGCCGTCGGCTGGGGTGAGCGCCAACTCGGATACCAGCCCCCGCTCGGTGCGGGTGAGCGCTGCAACGACCACCGAGCCGATGCGAGCGGCGACGGGATCGCGGGTGAGCACCAACACCGGGCGGTCGCCGTCTGGCGTGGCGGCAAACCAGATCTCACCTCGACGAATCGACATCGCCTGCTCCGCCCCAGTCCGCCCAGTCTTCGGCCGGGCCCCAGTCGGCGAGTGCCGCCAGGGCCGACTCTCCGTCGGTGAGTGGCAGCTCCTCCCACCGCCGGGCGTCGTGCTCCGACGCCAGCCTGTTGAGGTGCAACCGAACCGCGTCGCGCAACAGTGCCGAGCGATCGACACCGAGCAGGGCCGCCCATCGCTGGATGGCTGCGACATCGTCGTCATCGACGCGGAAGCTGAGCATCGTCATACAGAGAACATATCTTGTCATACAGCAGACCATCACGCAGCCGCTACCCGCACGTGACGATGTGCGTCGTGCACGTGTTCACGAGCGAGCTACTGTTTGCGTCATGGCCAGCAAGAAGACACAGCTCGAGCACCTGCGCAACGCGAACCTGTTCCAGGGGTGCTCCACCAAAGACCTCGAGAAGATCGCGAAGGCCAGCGACGAGATCAGCATGCCCGCGGGTTCGCTCATCGTCGACCAGGGCCAGACCGGTCGCGAGGCGTTCATCGTGCTCTCCGGCACGGTGCTCGTGAAGCGCAACAACAAGAAGGTCGGCACGTTCGGCCCGGGCACCATGGTGGGCGAGCTCTCACTGCTCGACCATGGCCCGCGCACGGCCACCGTCACCTGCGAGACCGACTGCCTGCTGCTGCTGCTCGACCAGCGCCACTTCATGGGCGTGCTCGACCAGGTTCCTGCGTTGGCGCACAAGCTGCTCGCCACCTTGGCCGGCCGCATCCGCGATCTCGACCGCCAGTACTTCGGCTGAGCACTGAGCACAGCGGCGGGCCGACGCCCGCCTGTCACGCCGCGATCTGGCGGCGGGCGATCTCACGCACCGACCACAGGCCGCCCAACACCGCCAACCCGCCGGCGACGATGGCGATGCGCCACAGGAGCGTCTGGTTGCCGATGCCTTCCCGAGCGGCACGGGCTTCCACCAGCGACGCTTCCAGCTGAGCGGGGATCTTCTGCAGGGCCTGCACGGTGTCGTGCAGCACCGGCGCTGCGTCGCTCACCGACGTGCTGGCCGCGTCGAGGCTGGTCTCCACTTCTTGCAGCGACGCTTCCGCGTCTTCCAGGCTGGTCTTCAGGTCGTCGACGCGATCGAAGAAGTCGACGATGCCGAGCAGCTTGCGCACGTTCGCGCTGACCTGCTGGGTGGCGGCCAACGCATCGGCGGTGCTGCTCAGGCCGTCGCCCACCACCTGCAGCACAGTCTCCACTTCGGCGGCCGAGGCGGCGGTGGTCTCGGCCAGTTCGCGAGCGGTGTCGATCGAGCCCTCGATCTGCACCAGCGATCGCTCGACGGCATCGGCGAGGCGACCGACGGCCACCCACGCCGCCGCGGAGCCGGCGACGATGAGCACCATCGAGACGAGGAGCACCTGAGACAGCCGACGCATGGAACGCACGGCCGCATTCTGCACCAGCCGCCACTGGGGCCCGGCACACGGCCGCACCCGAACCGAAGGCGACCCGGCTGGGCCTCGCCAACTAGGGTTGCCATTGCTATGAGCACGCACACGTCTCCTGCAACCGACACCGAAGCCGACGCACCAAAAGGCGGCACCGTCAAGAGTTGGCTGAAGGGCTTCAAGCCTCATCAGCTGGCCATCGGTCTCGGCATCTTCATGGGTGTCTTCACGCTGGCCTCGGGCATCATCCCGCAGTTCACGCACTGGCACGACGAGAACACACCGAACCGTGAGGTCTTCGAGGGAATCCCGGGCGCGCTGCAGGTCGCCTTCTACACCGTCATCCCGATGCTGCTCATCTGGGGCGCGTTCAAGTTCGCCGATCGCGTGCGCAACTGGGAGCGCGGTGCGCCGGATCGTCGCCGCACCACCAAGAAGAACGTGAAGAACCGCCTGCGCGACTTCCGTGCCGGCGCCTACATGCAGACCCTGCTGCGCGATGCCGGCGCAGGCCTGATGCACTCGATGATCTACTTCGGGTTCATGGCGCTGCTGGGCGTCACCACCGTGCTGGAGATCGACCACCAACTGCCGGAGAGCCTGAAGTTCCTGCACGGCCGCACGTACATGGCCTACAGCTTCATCGGCGACCTTGCCGGCCTCGTGTTCCTGGTGGGCATCCTGTGGGCGATCGCCCGTCGCTACATCCAGCGCCCGTACCGCATCCGCATCAAGAGCAAGCCCGAGCACGTCGCCATCCTCGGCACCTTCCTGCTCATCGCGCTCAGCGGCTTCTTCGCCGAGGCCTTCCGCATCGCCGAGATCGAGGCGCCCAGCTACGAGAAGTGGAGCTTCATCGGTTACCCGCTCAGCACGCTGTTCGACGGGCTGGCAGAGCACACGCTCACGCAGTGGCACCAGATCACGTGGGTCGTGCACGTGGTGGCCTTCGCCGCCTTCCTGATCATGCTGCCCATCACCATGTTGCGGCACATCTTCACCAGCCCGCTCAACATGTACCTCAAGGATCGCGATCGCCCGAAGGGCGCCATGCGGGCCATGCCCAACCTCACCGAGACCTCGCTGGAGAGCTTCGGTGCCAGCGTGGTGGAAGACTTCACCTGGAAGCAGTTGCTCGACACCGACGCGTGCACCATGTGCGGTCGCTGCACCAGCGTGTGCCCAGCGCATGCCACCGGTAAGGCGCTCGACCCGCGCGAGATCGTGCTCAAGACCGGCGAGGTGATGGCAGCCAGCTCACCGCACGGCCATGTCTCACCACCGCTCAGCACCGACGTCGAGATCACCATCTCCTCCAGCTCGCTGTTCGAGCGCATCACCGCCGAGGAGATCTGGGCGTGCACCACCTGCCGTGCGTGCGACGAGATCTGCCCGGTCAACATCGAGATCGTCGACAAGATCCTCGACATGCGCCGCTACCTGTCGCTGATGGAGAGCAACTTCCCCGCCGAGCTGGGCAACGCCTACCGCGCGATGGAGAACCAGGGCAACCCGTGGGGCATGAACCAGGGCGAACGCGCCGACTGGGCCGCGTCACTGAAGGACGACGGCATCGACGTGCAGATCGTCGACCCGGGCCAGCCGCTGGAAGCGGAGTACCTGTACTGGGTCGGCTGTGCCGGATCCTTCGACGACAAGAACAAGAAGGTCACGCAAGCGATGGCCAACCTGCTGCAGCGAGCCGGCATCACCGTTGCCATCCTCGGCCCCAGCGAGATGTGCACCGGCGACAGCGCTCGCCGCAGTGGCAACGAGTACCTGTTCCAGATGCTGGCCATGCCCAACATCGAGATGCTCGACGGCATGGGCGTGAAGAAGATCATCACGCAGTGCCCGCACTGCTTCAACACGCTGAAGAACGAGTACCCGCAGCTGGGTGGCAACTACGAGGTCGTCCACCACACGCAGCTGCTCGAGAACCTCATCGCCACCGGCCAGCTGGATGTCAGCCAGGCCACGCTCGAAGAACGCCTCACCTACCACGACAGCTGCTACCTGGGCCGCCACAACGACGTGTACCTGGCGCCACGCAAGGTGGTGGGCAGCATCAAGGGCATCGAGGTGGTGGAGATGCCGCGCAACGGCACCAAGGGCATGTGCTGCGGCGCCGGTGGCGCGCGCATGTGGATGGAAGAGAACGTGGGCACCAAGGTGAACGACGAGCGGGCCGTCGAGGCCATCAGCACCGGTGCCAGCCGTGTGGCCACGGCCTGCCCGTTCTGCTACATCATGCTCGACGACGGCGTGAAGGCCGCCGGCAAGGAAGAGTCGGAGGTGAAGGTGGCCGACATCTCCATCCACCTGCTCGACGCCATCGAGGCCGGCGAGCGGGCGCTCGCCAACCTGCCCACGCCCATCGCCACCAACGACCCGGTCGTGGGCTACGCCGTCGCGTCGCCGTTTGCCGGCGGCGCGTCCACCGGCGCTGCCACCGCCGTCGCAGTTGCAGAGGCCCCAGCCGGCGCTGCCGACAACCTCAAGCTGGTCGTGGGCATCGGGCCCAAGAACGAAGAGGCACTGCACGCGGCCGGCGTGCACACG
>ERZ1026796.653-NODE-653-length-26297-cov-3.803936_pt1 | contig 26297 bp, 19 predicted proteins | sample MGYA00520874_ERZ1026796 | MGnify/ENA primary metagenome ERZ1026796 (study PRJEB33270, sample SAMEA104284474) | anaerobic digester metagenome | biome: Anaerobic digester microbiome; feature: mesophilic sludge digester; material: Anaerobic digester biomass | place...
GCCGGCTCAGGTGAAACGGACGGGCTTCACCGTACGCCGGCGGTTGCCTTCGGCATCGGTCGCGGTGACGATCAGCCTGGCCTGGGCGACGTCGCGCTTGCGCAGCCTCGCCGCGTGACGCTTGCCGACCTTCACCCGGATCCTCTTCTTGCCTGACTTCGCCACCCTGGTCTCCACCTGGCCGATGGTCACGTCCTGGGTGCGACGCCCGTTGGCCCGCATCAGCTCCTCGAGGTCCGCCCACGGCGCATAGGTCCGCTCTGCCGCGCCATCGGGACCAAGGCCCAGCGCCTTCATCAGATAGGCGGTCGCGGTGCCCACCGGCGCGAACCAGCGGTAATCCCAGACCGACGGGTCGCCCTGAAGCCAGACCACGCGCGACGCTTCCAGCAGATAGCCGGTGAACGCAATCGTGATCAGCGTCCAGAGAAAGGCCCAATCCTCGCGCCGATAGCCGGAGCGGTCATAGTCCGGGTCGCTCGGCGAACGGTCGGGGCGGGTATAGTCAAGCCGGGGCAGTGCCAGCCATTTGCGCCGATACATCATGTAGAGAAGTCCCGCGATCAGCGCCACGCCCGCCATGTCAAGGACAGCGGAAAAGACCAGATAGAACCAGCCATACCAGAAGTGGATGCCAAACGGGCCCAGGATGTCCTGGTCCAACGTGATGGTGCTGGTACCGATGAAGAGCAGCGCAAAGCCGAAGAACAGCCAGCTATGGCTGATGCCCGCCGCCCGCGCGCGCCGTTCCGGCGCCGTTGGCCCCGCCCGCGCCCGACCAGCTTGGGCTCGAAGTCCGGCTGCCCATACGCGGCGATGCTCGCGAGGAACCGCTGCACGACTTCAAAGCCAATTTCGGTGTGCGCCATTTCCCGGCCGCGGAACCGCAGCGCGATCTTGACCTTCATGCCTTCGCACAAAAACTCGATGGCGCGCTGCAGCTTGACGCTCAAATCGTGCGGGTCAATCTTGGGGCTGAGCTGCACTTCCTTGACCTTGGTGGCGTGCTGGTGTTTCCGGGATTCCTTATCGCGTTTGGCCTGTTCATACCGGAACTTGCCATAATCCACCAGCCGGCAGACCGGCGGGGCGGCGTTGGGCGCAACCTCGACCAGGTCCACGCCCTGGGAGCGGGCCAGGGTGAGGGCGTCCCCGAGGGACATAATGCCCAGTTGATTGCCGTCGCCGTCAATCACGCGAATTTCGCGAGCGCGGATTTTGCCGTTGACTCTGACAAACGAACGGGAAGCCGAAGCGCGGGAAGAAAATGGACGACTCAAGACACCCCCGTGGGTTGAGACCGATTCATGCAGTTGTTGTCTGAACCATACAAACAGGCCGACCGCTATAAACGATGCCTATATTTACCCGCTTCGCCCGGGGTTGGCAACCCCTAAATGCAGGCCCCCCGGGCGCCCCCTCAGCGGCCGGGGAGAAGGATTTGGCCGCGGCGGAGCCAGCCGGTGCGGCGGGGGCCGGCGCTGACCTGGAGCCAGTCGTCCTTTTGATCCAGGACGCGCAGCTCGGCGCCGTCGTGAACGCTGAAGGCGGCGGGCGATTCCGCCAGCGGGCCATAATGCACCACCGCCTCGGGCTCGATGACGATGGCCGTGGGGGTGAAGCGGGCGGCGCGCAGGGCGAAGGCCGCGCCCGCGCACAACAGCGCCGCCAGCAGGGCCAGGGCGCGGACGTAGTGCCGCAGGGCCGGGCGGAGGGCGGGCCGCCATTGCAGGAACGCCAGCAGCAACAGCCACAGCCAGACCGCCCCCGCCGCCAGCAGCGTCCATTCGTTCAGCGTCAGCCGCCCAAGCCAGCGCTGCAGGCGGCCGGGCGTGAGCGTGGGGGGATGGACCTGGCTGCGCGCGAACTGGAGGTTGGCCCGCAGGTCGGGATCGCGCGGCGTCAACAGTTCCGCCTGGCGGTAGGCGGCCAGGGCCCGGCCAAGCTGGCCGGCCTTGAAACAGGCGTTGCCGAGGTTGAAACACAGGGCGGCGGAAGTCCGGCCGGGCGGCGCCAGTTTCTGGTAGGCGGCGGCGGCTTCGGCAAAGCGGCCTTCCTCATACAGCTTGTTGGCGGCTTCAAAAGCGGCGGCGGGGGGATCGTCCGCGCGGGCGCCCGCGGCGAACAGGGCAAGCAGCAGCATGGCCAGCCCCGCCGGCGCGCCCAGGCAGTTGCGTCTCGGGATGCGGTTCACAGTTCCAGCTCCTGGAGATCGCGCAGGGCGGCCTCGATTTTGGGGATCATGGCCGTCAGTTCCTGGCTGGATTTAATCGGCGCATAGCGGGCGAAGTTGCAGGTCTGGAACAGCTCGCGCAGGGAGCCCAGCACCGCCTCCGGCACGCCGCGCGGGCGGAGATGCTCGTCAATGACCGCCTCCGTGATGGCCGAAGCCGGCAGGTCCAGCCGCTCGCCAAGCTGCTCCTGCAGCAGGCGCGCCAGCGTCGCAAAGAAGTCGTCGGAGCGGTTGCCCGCGGCGTGCCGGCGCAGTTCGGCGAGGCCCTGGCGGACGACCTGGGCCACCCGCCGGCGGCGGCGCAGGCGGGGATTGGCGGCCAGCGCCTCGGCGCGCCGCCGCCACAGCAACGCCGAAAGCCAGGCCAGCAGCGGGAGGGCTTGCCAGGCCAGGAACCGCGGCTGGAAAACCAGCGGCGCCGCCACCTGGGCCATCGCCCCGAGCCGCGGTTTGATATGCACAATGTCGGGCGCGGGCGGCGGGGCTTCCGCCGCGGGGTTGCGCGCGGAGGCCGCCGCCACCGCCACCGGCGCCGGCCCTCCGGGGCGGACGATCAGCGGGATGGGCGGCTGCGTCAGGGTGCGGTAGCGTTTTTGCTCCGGATCGAAAAAGCTGAACGCCAAGGCGGGCAGCGCCTTGAGCTCCGGGTTCTGCGGCACAACCACCTGCTCAAACGTCTTGACGCCTTGCAACCCGAGCGGATCGGTCGTCTCCACCTTGGCCGTGGGCGGATAGGTCTTGAAATCCTGCCAGGCGGTCTGCTCCGGCAGAGCCAGCGCGTCGAACGCCCCGCGGCCGGCGAGTTGGATTTTGACGGTGACCGGGTCGCCGACGGCCACGTTGGTGGGGCCGGCCGTGACGGTCATGGCAAAGCTGCCGACCGCGCCGTTGAACCCGGCGGGAACGCCCTCGGCCGGCAGCGGCAGGGCTTCGAGCGTCTCCGGCTCCGCGGACAAGGTCACGCGCCGCTCTTCGACCTGGAGGCGCTGAAACATGCCGAAGGGGTCGAACGGGTCCCGGCGGCGCTGGTTCGGCAAGGGAATCTGCAACGTGAGCGGCACCTCCATGGAGCTGATGGAGATGGGCCCGGAGCGGAGCGGTGAAAGCGAGGTGACGAGCGTCGCGATGCCATAGCCGGCGTTTCCAATTTGTCCCCGGCGGCGCTGGGCGTGGGCCGTCTTGATGAGGCTGACGCCCTCGACCTTCAGCGGGCAGCCGTTGAACTGGTCGAAGCTCTGCAGGATGTCTTCCCCGTTGGCGAGGCCCTCGCGAATGCAGACCTGGAGTTCGATGGCGAGGATTTCCCCCACGTAAACCTCCTTGCGGGGCACAAAAAGGCGGAAGAACGCCAGTTGCTCCCCCGCGCCATCCACCGCCGAGGTGGGGGCTTTGACGGCGGTCAACTTCAGCGGCGGGGTGGTGAGCACCTGGCCGCCCACCTCGGCGGTGAGCGCCGGGATCACGAACTCCCCGGGCTGGGTGGGCGTCAGGATGATGTTTTTCAAGAAACTGGCCGAGTACTGGCCGTTGACGATGCTGATATTCCGGGAAGTGCCGGCGTCTGATATCTGCAGGTGCGGAATGTCGGACGGGAACGGGATGGACTTGGGATTGCCCCCCTCGAAGCGGAGCGTCAGGGTGGCGCTTTCACCCACGGTGACGTTTTCGCGGTCCAGCGTGGCCGTGAAGCTGGCCGCGCCCGCCAGCAACGGGGCCAGCCATGCCAGCCCCGCCAGCAACGCCACGCCCCGCCCAAGCTCTTGCCGGCTTCGGCGGCGCGAATTTGACTTGATCCACGATGATAACCTTCGCATTTCCAGCTCCGCTTAGTCTTGCCCGGCGGACGGGCGCGGCGCAAGTTTCCCTTGCCGGGCCGCTGGCCGCGTCGGATTGCGCCCCGCCAGGGGACGCTATATGGACAACGTCAACGGCGTTTTGTTCGGACAGAAATGAGGCCGGGCGCCTCCCCGGCCAGCATGTCCCCGCTGGCCGCCTATTTCGCCGCCGCCGCGGCGAGCAGCACCTTGACCAGGCCTTCGAGGGTGTGGGGGCGCGCTTCGCAGGCAGGCGCCACGCCCAGCGCCGCGAGCGCCCGGGCCGTCTCGGGGCCGATGACGGCCGCCTTGAGCTGCGGGAACTGGCGCTGCAGGGCGGGCAAATCGAACCGGGCATGGAAGTTTCGCACCGTTGATCCGCTCGTAAACACCACCCAATCCGCCCCGCGCTCCCGCAGGCTGGCCGCGGCGCCGGTCGCGTCTTCGGTTTCGGGCACCGTCTGGTAGCAGGCCACGTCATCCACGATGGCTCCCAACGCCGTGAGCGCCTCGGGCAAATCCCGGTTCGCCGCCTCGGCGCGCAGCAGGCAAATCTTCAGGTTCTCGACGCTTTCAAATTGGGAGAACGCCCGGGCCACCTCCACGCCCAGCGCCTCGTCGGGCACCAGGTCCACTTGCAGATGCAGTTCCCGGAGCTTGCTGGCGGTGCCCGGCCCCACCGCGGCCAGCCGCGCCCCGCCCAGGTCGCGCAGATCATGAAAGCGCCGGAAGAAGTATTCAAAAAAGCGGGTGACGCCGTTGGGGCTGGTGAACACCAGCCAATCATACGCGTTGAGCTCCAGCAGCGCGTCCACCAAGTCCTGGCGGCGGCTGGGCGCCTCGAACCGGAGCGTGGGAACCTCGAGCACCTCGGCCCCCAGTTCCCGCAACTGGCGCGCCAGCTCGCCCGCCTGCGCGCGCGCGCGGGTAATGGCAATGCGCTGGCCAAAAAGCGGCCGGCGCTCGAACCAGTTGAGCCTGGCGCGCAGTTGGACCACGCCGCCGATGACCAGCATCGCGGGCGGGCGGATTTCCTCCCGGGCCACCACTCCGGCGATGGTGGCCAGCGTGCCCTGCCAGGCGTGATGCCGCCCGCGGAGCGCCGGGCACCCGGGCCACCTGCGCCCAGTCAACCGCCGCCGGCGCTTCGGTCCCGGCCAAAAGCGTGATTTGCGAAGCCCACTGGCGATGCGCCAGCGGGAACCCGGCGCAGTTCGGCCCGGCCACCAGGGCGGAAACCCCCGGCACCACCTCGAAGGGAACCCGCGCCCCGGCCAGCCATTCCGCCTCCTCGCCGCCCCCGCCGAATAAGTACGGGTCGCCCCCGATCAGCCGGACCACCCGCTTGCCCGCGCGCGCCGAGGCCGCCAGCAGCCGGCCCACCTCTTCCGGGGACTGCGCCGCCGGGCTGCCTCCGCTCCCCGCGCCGATAAACTCCGCCGTCGGCGGGGCCAGCGCGAGCACCTCGGGGGAAACCCCCTCGCCCGCCACCACCACCTCGGCGCGCGCCAGCACTTCCGCCGCGCGCAGCGTGAGCATCCCCACCTCGCCCGGCCCGGCGCCCACCAGATAAACCATTCCTTTGGGTTTCATCGGGCGTTACTGTATGGGTTAAGCCGCCGTCCCGCAACGGAACACCGCCCCTCCTCCGCCCGCGCTCCCGCACCGGCCCCCGCCGGCCGGGACGCAGCTTGCCGGGGAAACCGGAGCCGTCTTGCGCCGCGGAGGCTCGCGGCCGGGCCGGGGAAAAGGGAGCGGCGCATCAAGGGAGAAGAAAGGATTGCTCCGCGGCGGCGCTTCCCGCCAAGATGAGCGGATAGAAAACCGTATGCGTCCCGCCAACGCCACTGGTTCCGATGCGCCGTTCGCCCCCCCGGGGCCGGATGCCGGCGCCCTGCGCCCGGTGCCCCGGCCGCGCACCGGCCCGTGGCAACTGGTGCGCGAGGTGCTGCGCGACGGCGGCCCGGGTTATCTTCAGTTCGCCATCACCAACCGGTGCAATGCCCGGTGCGAGTTTTGCGGGTTTGCGGTGGACCAGTTGGATCCGAAGCAGCGCCGCAGCGTAACCCTGGCCGAGGCGCGGGACGTGATTGACATCTGCGTCCGGAACCACATTGGCTACCTGTTGTTGGTCGGCGGCGAACCGCTGGCGCATCCGGATGTGCGCGCCATGACCCGCTACGCCGCCGAGCGCGGCATCCGCCCGATGATCTGCACCAACGGCTCCCTCTGGACCGACCGGAATATGCGGGAGCTGGCCGCCGACGGTTTATGCAGCGTCATCATGTCCATTGACGCGCCGGACGCGGCGCGGCATGAGCAGAGCCGCGGCCTGCCGGACGTGTGCCGCAAGATTCAGCGGGCGAACGAGGTGTTCGCCCGGCTCGGCGTCCAGACCACCGCCAGCATCATCGCCAGCCGGCTGATTGAGGATTATGACCGGCTGCCCGCCTTCCTGACCGCGCTGGGGTTCCGGAGCTGCACGTTCAGTTACCCGCTGCGCAGCCTGGGTTCGAGCTACCTGAGTTTCAGCGGTTCGCAGCTCGTCAACTATTCGCCGGCGGAGCTGATCGAGGTTTTCGAGCGCATCAAGCGCATGAAGCGCCGCACGGGTTTCCCGGTGGTCAATCCCCGGGAATCGCTCACCGAGATGCAGCGGCATTTGCGCGGCGAGCCGGAGAAGTTCGGCTGCCTGGGCGGCTACAAATACTTCTACCTGGACTGGCACCTGAACCTTTACCGCTGCCATTTCTGGGAAACCCCCATGTGCCGCATTTACGATTTCGATCGTTCGAAGCTGATCCGCGACAACTGCACGCGCTGCATGATTGACTGCTATCGCGACCCGAGCGTGCTGCAATTCATCGCCGTCAACGTCAGCGACGCGTGGAACCACCTCAAGCGGGGCCGGCTCCTGGCGGCGGCCAGAAATCTCTGCGACCCGCGCAACCTCACCTCGCTCCGCGCGGTGTGGGAACAGCGCCGCTGGATCCGCGAGGTCTAGCCGGGGCGTGGCCGCCCCGGGCGGCGGCTAGTCGCGCAGGTAAGCGCCGCGCGCCCGGAGTTCGTCCCGGAGGCGGGAGACGTTGAGGGCGGAAGGCGGGATGCGCTCCGCGACCGCCATTCCGGCGGCGCAGCCAACGGCCTGGCCGGTCGCCATGCAGGTGGACATGACCCGGATGGCGGCCATGGCTTCGTGCGTGGTCGAGATGCAGCGGCCGGCGACCAGCAGGTTTTCCACCTGCTGCGGCACCAGGCAGCGGTAGGGCAGGTCGTAGCAATCGCCGCACCATTCCAGCGTGCAGTCGTCGTCGCTGGGGTGGTGCAGGTCAACCGGGTAGCTGGCCACGGCGACGGCGTCGTCGAAGCGGCGGCATCCGAGGATATCCTCGCGGGTGAGCACATAGCGGCCCCGGATGCGCCGGGTTTCCCGGAGGCCGAGGAAGGGGGCGACCTTGGCGAGGCCCGCCTGCGCGAAGCCGGGCACGTATTGGACGAGGTAGCGCTGGATGTCGGCAATCTGGCGGCGGGCGGCAATCTCGCCGGTGGACAGGCTTTGCGGGTCGGTGCCGTCCACGCCCTTGACCCGGGTCATGTTCACCCAGACCTCTCCGGCGCGCAGGCCGGTGATCAGAATGGTCCGCTCGGTGGGCAGCGTCAGGCCGTCGGCCTGCGCCTGCTGGAGGCGCTGCCGCAGGCCCACCACGATGAACTGGCGGTTCCGGGCGAAGTACTCGGCGGGGATGATGTCGGCGCGGTAGGTTTGCGGGTCGTCGGCGAGGCTGCGGCGCAGCTTCTCGGTATCCACGCCGGCCAGGCAGAACATGAGCGTGGGCGGCTGCATGCCGCCGTGCGCGTCGCCTTTCTCGCACGGCACGCCGGCGCGGAAGGCCACATCGCCGTCGCCGGTGGCGTCAATGATGACCGGGGCCAGGATTGCCTCCCGGCCGGCTTTGCTTTCGGTGATGATGCCGCGCAGCCGGTGGCCGTCCATCACCGCGTCGGCGAACTGGCGGTAGAGCATGAGCTGGACGCCGCGTTCCAGCAGCATTTCCATCGCGACGGACTTCACCGCCTCCGGCTCGACCAGGGTCAGGCTCACATGGAGGGGGCAGGGCTGGTGTTCACTGGCGGCGCCCTGGGCGCGCAGCCGGTCAATGAGCTGCTGGGGCAGGCCGGTGATGATGGGCCGGCCTTTCTGGCTGAGGAAGCCGAGGATGGGCAGGCCCAGGGCGAGGTTGCCGCCGACGAAGCTGCGGCCCTCGACCAGTGCCACTTGCCGGCCCTGCTCCGCAGCGGCCAGGGCGGCCATGATGCCGGCGGGGCCGCCGCCCACCACCAATACTTCCACCGCGGCGCTCACGGGCACGTTCCGGGCGGGTTCCTGAATAGATCCAAGCGCTGGGTTGTTCATAAAGTTGTCGGCCGCACGCGCCTACATGGCAACGACGGCGGAAATAAAATAATGGTCGCTCGGGTAATGACCGTTGCGGCCGTCCCGAATGATCTCGGCAGCCAGCGTCTTGACCGGCCCGCGGCACCAGATGAAGTCAATTTTCCCGGAGAGTTTCCGGGCCAGCTTATGCGTGGCAAACCCGGGCCCCTGAAACCCGTGAAAGGTGAAGCCGGGATCCTTCGGCCCGTGCACGGCGGCGTAGGTATCCGCCCAGCCCGCCGCGCGAATCCGCTCCGCCGGGGGGCTGCCGGCGGGGCAGTTGAAATCGCCTGTGAGCAATTGGGGCAGCGTCGCCGGGAACACCGCCGCCGCCTGCACGATCAACTCCGCCTGCTTTTCGCGGGCGACCGCGCCGAGGTGGTCCAGGTGGGTATTCCATACGCGCAGTTCCCGGTCCGTGGCACGCTCGCGCAGGTGAACCCAGTTCACCAGCCGCGAATAGGCCGTGTCCCAGGACTTTGAGCCGGCCACGTGCGGCTGTTCCGAAAGCCAGAAACCGCCCGCCGAAAGCAGTTCGTAGCGGGCGCGCGCGAAGAAGAGGGTATTCATCGGATGCGGCACCGGCCCGGGGTCGAACAGGCCGAAGGAGTCGAACTCGGGCAGCCGGAGTTTCAGGTATTTCCAGTTGTTCTGCTGGCATTCCTGCAGGCAGATCAAGTCGGGCCGCTGCGCGCGGATCACGTCGGCGCAAAACTCCCGGCGCTCCGCCCAGCTATCTCCCGTCCGGGCATCCCCGGCCAGGTCTCCGCGCACGTTGCAGGACAGGATCTTGTGCGTGCCGCCGGGCGCGGCGGCGGCGGGGGCGGGGGCGGATTCGGCGGCGGGAGTGGATTCGGCGGCGGCCAGCGTGGCGCGGCCCATGCCGGGCAGCGCGGCGGCCAGCCCGAGGCAGCGGAGGAATTGTCGTCGGTGCATGGGGATGAGGGATTAAGCGTCGAGGGTGAATTTAACGGCCAGAAAGTAGTGGTCGCTCGGGTAGCGGCCGTCGCGCCCGTCGCGAATGATCTTCCAGGCCCGGGTGGTGACCGGGCCGTGCGTGAGAATATGGTCTATGGGGCCCCGCTTGCGGGCGCCGGGGGTTTTGGGGACATATTTCGGGCCGAGAAATTCATGCGTAGTGTTGCCCTCCTCCGGCGGCCCCGGCGCGGCGGTGCGGGTGTTGCTCCAGCCCGCGTCAAGCGCGAGCTGGAGGACGGCGTTGGCGGCGCCCGCGTTCAGATCGCCGGCCAGAAGCTGCGGGAAATCCGGCGCGTAGAGCGCGGCCTCGGCCAGGATCATTTTCATCTGCGCCTCGCGGGCGGGCTGGCTTTTGTGGTCGAGGTGCGTATTGAGCACGCGGAACGACCGGCCCGAGGCGCGCTCGCGCAGGCGCACCCAGTTGACATGCCGGGCGCGGGCGGATTCCCACGACAGCGAGCCGGGCAGGTGAGGGGTTTCCGAAAGCCAGAAACCGCCCGCGGTGACCAGCTCATACCGTTCCCGCGCGTAGAAGATGGGATTCTTGGCAATGCCCTGGTAGCCTTCCTTCCGGGCGTCCATCTCCGGCCCCTCGAAACCGAAGCCGGCAAACTCGGGCAGGCCGCGCGTCAAATCGTCCATCTGCTCGCGCAGGACTTCCTGGCAGCAAATCAGGTCGGGCTGTTGGGCGCGTATGACCTCCAGGCACAGCTCGCGCCGCGCTTTCCAGCCGTTGCCCGTGGCCTCATCCTCGGGCAGCGCCACGCGGATATTGCAGGAGAGCAGGGTGTGCGCCGCCGCGCGGGCCGACGCCGCCAGGGCCGCGCGCCCCAGCCAGGGCAGCGTGGCGCCCAGCCCAAGGTTCCGGATAAAGGTTCGACGATTCATACGCGCGCTCCCATTAGAACACAGAACGCCCCGGTTGTATAGCCTGCCGGCGCGCGATTCGTTGCCGCCCGGGAAGCGCGGGTGGGGCGGCGGGCCGCCGGCAACCCGGGGCCGGGCTCCGCGCAGGGATGGGCACCAGGGTTCATCGGCCCGGGCCCGGGGTGGCGCGGCGCTTCGGCTGCTCGCGCCGCACCATCGTCCACAACACCAGCGCCGCCAGCGGGTGCAACAGGGCCATGATGATGAACATATTGGCCGCGCCGAGCGTGCCCATGACCTGCCCGACAAAATAATTGAACAGCATGGCCCCGGCGGCGCCGAAGCCGGCGGCGATGCCCAGCACGCTGCCGATGTTGTCGGTGGGGAAGGCTTCCGCGATCACCACGCTGAGTGAATACAGCCAGCTCAGGCAGACGGCGCTGGCGATGCTGAAAATGGCGAGGGTCGCGGCGGCATTGGGCAGATGCGGCGTGAGCGCGCAGACCGGCCCCAGGGCGGCCATGCTCGTGAGCATGAGCTTGCGCGCGCGCACCGGCGGCAGGCCGCGCTTCACCATCCAGTCCGACCAGGCCGCGCTGCCCACGCCGCCGAGGCCCCCCGCCAGAAAGGGAATCCAGCCCACCTGGCCGGTCTGCGCCAGCGTCAGGCCGGACTGCTCCTGCAGGTAGCCCGGCAGCCAGAACAGGCAGAAATACCAGACCGGGTCGCTGATAAAGCGGATCAGCACGATGCCCCACAGGCTGCGCGTGCGCCACAGTTGCGGCCAGGCGAACTTCTCCGCCGGGCCGGGCTCCGCCGCGTCGGCGACCGGGTTCATCATTTCGGCGGGAGGGTCGCGGTAGAGCAGCCGCCACAACCCCGCCAGCCCCAGCCCGATGGCGCCCGGGATAATAAAGGCCGCCTGCCAGCTCCACTTCAAGGCCAGCCAGGCCACCAGCGGCGGCGCGGCAATCGCCCCGATGGAACTGCCCGCCACACACAGGCTGTTGGCGGTGGCCCGCAAGCTGCCGGGGAACCAGAGGGTCACGGCGCGCAGTTGGGCGGGAAACGCAACCGGCTCCGCCAGCCCCAGCATCCCGCGGCAAAAGGCCAGTTGCCCAAAGGTCCGCGTCAGCCCCGTCCCCAGGCACGCGCTGGACCACGCCAGCAGGCCGGCCAGCATCATGCTCCCCGCCCCCCACCGGTCCACCAGCCAGCCGGCCAGCGGATACATGCCCGCGTAGCAGACGGTGAATATATTGGTCAGCAGCGCATACCCGGCATCGTCCAGGTGGAACTGCGCTTTAATCGTGGGCTTGAGGATCGCAATGATCTGGCGGTCAAAGTAATTGAGCACAATCCCGCCAAAAATAAGCACGAGAATAATCCAGCGCCGCCGGCGTGGGGAAAGCAATCCCTCCTTCATGGCCTTCGGGGAAACGGCTCCTCCGACGACGCCGCACGCCGGGCGCGCGCCCGGCTCGCCGCCGGAAGACACCCCGCAAATCCCAACGCCATCGCGCCCGCGCACATCGCGGCGGAAGTTAACCCCAAATCCCGCCGCGGCACAACCCTAACATCCGGCCCGCGCCCGCGCCCGCGTTTCCGGCCGGGGCGGAAATCCCGGGCGCCCGACTACGGCAGTTGCGCGCGGTAGAACGCGCGGCTGGCGGGGGCGGCTGAATCCGTAAAGACGGTCGTGCCGGTATTATTGGTCACGAAACCCAGCGAATCCCAATGATTCCAATCGGTTGACCGCCAGATTTCCAGCAGGGCGCCGGGAGGGCCGTCAATCGTGAACCGGAATTGATTCCCGCCCAGCCAGGCCGGCGCGCGGAGCACCACCTCGCCGGGGCTCAGGTTTTGCGGCTCATACTCCACGAAAGCGCCCCGGCCCTGCAAAAGGCCAATGATGGTCATGGCCGCCGAACCGGAGTTGGTATTCAGCCAATTGTAGCGCAGGTCCACATAGTCCAGGTTGGTCAGGCCCGCGAAGGCCGCGAGATTTTGCACCTGGTTGTTCCAGAGGCTGACCCAGCGCAGGTGCGGCAGCGTGGCCAGCGGCGAAAGGTCGGTCAGTTGGTTATCGGCCAGGCCCAGGTTATTGAGGTTGGTATGGCCGGCCAGGGCACTGAGGTCGCTCAGCCCGGTGTTGTTGAGGTAAAGGTGGCTCAGGTTGGTCCGGGCGACGATGCTGGCCAGATCCGCCAGCGGATTGCCGGAGAGATTCAGGCCGATCAGCCGATCCAGGCTTGGGTACGCCGGCAGCGCGCTGATGCCGTTATCTTCGAGGCCCAGCCACTGCAGGCGGGTCAGGGGAGCCAGGAAGCTCAGGTTATGGGCCAGCCCCAGTCCCCGAACGCTAAGTTCGGTCAGGTTGGTGAGGGTGGCGACCGGCGCGAGGTTGGTGGCCAGCGTCGCGCCGATGCCGAGCTGGGTGAGGTGGGTCAAGCCGATAAGCGGCGTGAGATCGGAGATGGGATTCTCGCTGACTTCCAGGCGCTCGAGGCCAGGGAGGTTGCCGACAAAGCTCAAATCAGTGAGCTGGTTGGCGCCCACGTTCAGGCGCACGAGTTGTGGAACGGCGGCCAGCGGTGTGAGGTCCGACACCGCGTTGTTCCAAAGGTTGAGTTCGACCAATTGGGGCATATAGCCCACGAAGGCGAGGTTGGTGAGGCCGACGGAATCAAGCCAGAGGTACTGAATCTCGGTCAGGTGATCGAGGACGGTGAAGTCGGCCAGGCCGGGGTTGTTGCCGAGATTGAGCCACTGCAACCCGGTTTGGCTCAGCAAGGGAGCAAGGTCGGTGAACCTGCCGCCCCAGACATGCAGTTCCGTCAACGGCGGCAGGGCGGCCACAAAGGCGAGATCGCGGACGCCGCAGTTGTTCAAGTTGAGACGGGTCAGCCGGGGCAACTGGAGCAGCGGCGCGAGGTCCGTGAGGCCGGGATTGCTGTCCAGGTTGAGCATGTCCAGGTTGGCGAGGGACTCGATGCCCGAAAGGTTGGTGATGCCGCGGTTCCAGGCATTCAGCCAGGTCAGGGGCGCGACATCCGCGGGCACCAGCGGCCGGGTGGGGATGCCCAGATGGTCGCGCACCACCTGTTCCAGGCGCGGATCCGCGAACGCCACCTGGGTGATGACGCGCAGCGTGACGGTGCGGCTGTTGGTGACGCCGTATTCATCCCAGATGCGGACGCGATAGCTGGCGGTGTCGCTGGCCTGCACGTTGTCAAGGTAGAGCGTATCGTCGCGGGTGCCACCGATGCGTTCGGTGTCGCAGAGGTTCGCGCCGTTCTTTAACCACCAATAGTTTGGACTGCCGCTGGCCTCCACATGGAAGCTGACGTTATCCCCCAGGTACGCGACCACGCTTGCGGGCTGGCTGGTGATGAGCGGAGGGGCCGGCGCGTCGTATTGGGGATCATAGTCCACCGTGACGCCGCGCGCTTGCAGATTGGTGATCACGTTCCACGCGGCGGAGTTGGCATCGGTATCGAGGCGGTTCAAGCTCAGGTTGACACTGCCCAGCGCCGGCAAATCCAGCAGCGGGTCAATATTCGTGAGCTGGTTGCCGGCGACGTCGAGCGATATCAGGTCGGTCAGCGCGTGCAACGGCGACAGGTCTTCCAGAAAATTCTCGCCGGCCCAAAGGAGGTTCAGCGTGGGGAGATTCGCGACCCAGTCGAGGGTGTCCCGCCCGGCGTCGTTTATCGCCAGCTCATTCAGGGAGGACAGGTACGTCAGCGCCGCAAAGTCATCAAGGTACGGGTTGCCGGAAAGGTCGAGGGAGGTCAGGTAGGCGGCGGCTTCCAGGCCGGCCAGATTGGTGATGCCGCGATAGCCGGCGCTGAGGACGGATAACCCGGCCAAGTCCGCGGGGGTCAGCGGCTGCACCGGAATCCCCAGTTCATCGCGCACCGCCTGCTCCAGGTTCGGGTCGGCGAAGGCCACGTTGGTGACGACCCGCAACTCGGCGGCCGCACTGTAAGTCTCAACCCAGTCACGCCAGATGCGCACGCGATAATGGCCCGCCTCGGCGGCAGTGACCGCGTACAGGATTAGTTGGTCACTATCCACGCCGTCATAGCGCGCGTCGTTCTCCAGGTCCACGCCATCCTTCTGCCAGCGGAATTCCGGCCAGCCGCCGTTGTTTTCCAGCAGGACGGTGAAGGTGACGGGGTCGCCCGCGAAGGCGGAGCGGTTGGCGGGCTGCCGCAGGATGCGCGGGGAAGCCGGCGCCACCTGCTGCGCGTTATATTCCACATAAACGCCGTGATCCTGGAGCTCGGTAATAACACTCCACGCGGCGCTGGCGGGGTTGAGGTCGAGATAATTCGCGCTCAAGTTCACGTAGTCGAGCGTCGGCAAGTTGCGCAGCGGGCCGATGTGCTGCAGGCGGTTGGCTGCGAGTCCCAGCCAACTGAGGCTGGGGTAGTTGGTGAGGGGCGAGAGGTCGGTGAGATAGTTTTCGGAGAGATCCAGGCCCCTCAGCCCGGCCAGGCCGGCAAGGAAATCAATCTGCTGGAGATCGGAAAAATACATGTGGCCCAGGTAGAGCGTCTCCAGGTTGGTCACCGCGCCAAGCACGGAGAGGTTGGTGATGGTATGGTTGTCGTAAAATAACAGAACCCGGAGGTGCGGGCAGTGGGTGAGCGGGGACAAATCCTCGAAGGGATTTCGTTGCAAGTGCAGGTCCCAGACCCCGGGCAGGCGGGTGACCGGCGTCAGATCGGTGATCTGGTTGCCTGCCATCATAAAGGTCCGCAGGTTGGAGAGCGCCGACAGATCCGGAAGTTGGGCCAGGCCATTCTCTCCCACATTCAACCACTCCAACCGCGCCAGGTTCGTAAGGGGCGACATGTCCGCCAGACTGGTGTAGGCCAGATCCAGCCCGGTAAGGTTGGTCAGCCCGGACAGGAACGGCACCTGGATCAGATTATTCCCGCACATCGTCAATTCCCGCAAACAGGTGAGCGTCGCCAGCACGGCGGGGTTGGTCACGCCATTCCAGTTGAGATTGAGATAAAGCAGGTTCGTCTGGCTGGCCAGCGGGGAAAGGTCCGAAACCTGGTTGTTATTCAGGCTGAGCCGCTCCAGCTTTCGGAGCGGGACAACAAAGGAAAGATTGCTCACGTTATTAAAGTCGAGAACCAGTTCAACAAGATTGGTCAGGGCGGAAAGCGCGGCGGGGTTGGTGACCGCATTATAATTCAGGTAAAGCCGTTGCAAATCGGTCAAGCCGGCCAGCGGAGAGATGTCCTTGATCCCGTTGTTGGGCAGGTTCAGCTCCCGCAGCTTTTTAAGCGCGGCCACAAAGCTGATGTCCGGGTTGTCATTGGCGCTAATGGACAGCAGGAGCAGGTTGGTCAGGCTGGCCAGGGCGGTGTGGCTCGTAATCGGGTTCCATCCCAACTCCAACCGCCAAAGATTGCGCGCCGTCTCCAGCCCGGCAAGGTCCTCAATGCCCCGGCCACTCGCCACCACCAGATTGGTCAGCGTTAACATATCCGCGACGGTGATCGTGCCGGACGGTTTGGGAATCGCCGCACGGACGACCGCTTCGAGCCCGGCATCCGGGAAGGTGACGGGTTGGCCGCGAACGGCGTGCAGGCCTGTCAAAATGATTAGAATCAACCAAAGATAACAATGCTTTTTCATGGCGGGAAGGGGGTTGGCGTGCGGAACAATATTCGACTTTAGCGGCGTCGCAATTAACCTTCTAACGGAGTTGACTCCCTTATGCCGATAATGTTTATCGCGTGCTTAATCTACTCTGCTCCCAACTGGGAATAAGCTTACATCATTCCCGCCGTAATGTCAAATCAGGATTTCTGCCACTTTGGGCGCCCGTGGCAACCCGGTGCCGCCGCCGCCTCCAACCGCGTCAGCATCAACCTGCCTCCGAAACCGGGCCGCCGCCGCCCCTTTTTTTAACGGTGCGCTTCCCAATGAAACCGCCACTACCCCCTCTCCACCCTGGGCCATCCAATTAAAGGATACGCCTCCAAATATCCGATTGGGCCGTCATTTTGCCTTTCGGATCACCGGCATTACCGTCATTGCGCAACCGTCGCCAGTCCAAGCCCATTCCTGGCCATCCCAAAGCCATGCCCGCAGGGAGCGCGCGGCTGATGAGCGGGGGAAATGCCGGGGGTGGGCCGGGCGGCCGCCGGGCGGAGTCAGGGCTTCCGCCGCGGCGACAACAGGCGCGCGAGGAGCAGGGCCATTTCCATGGATTGCTCGTAATTGAGGCGCGGGTCCAGGGCCGTGCGGTAGTCGCGGGTCAGGTCGGCCTCGGTCACGCCGCTGGCGCCGCCGAGACATTCCGTCACGTTGTCCCCGGTCAGCTCGAAATGCACTCCGCCCAGGTGCGCGCCGCAATCCTGGAGGATGCGGCAGGCGGCTTCCAGCTCTTGCAGGATCTTCTCGAAGCGGCGGGTCTTGATGCCGCTTCGGGTCGTCTCGGTGTTGCCGTGCATGGGGTCGCAACACCAGAGCACGCAGCGGCCGGCGCGGTTGATGGCCGTCACCAGCGGCGGCAGGCAACGCTCGATGCGGTCCACTCCGAACCGGTGGATCAAGGTAAGGCGGCCCGGCTCGTTTTGCGGGTTGAGCACCCCGGCCAGGGCGACGAGCTGCTCGGGCGTAATGCTGGGGCCGATTTTGAGGCCGATGGGGTTGGCGATGCCGCGGAAATACTCGATATGCGCGCCCTCCAGCGCGCGCGTCCGGTCGCCAATCCAGGGAAAATGCGTGGACAGGTTGTACCAGCCGGTGCGATGCGGCACCTGCCGGGTCTGGGCCTGTTCGTACGCGAGGTGCAGGCCCTCGTGGCTGGTGAAAAAATCCACGCGGTTGATGTCCGCCAGCACGCCCCCGGTGAGCGTTTCCATGAAGCGCAGCGATTCGCCAATGGTCTCGACCATGCGCGTGTATTCGGCGGCGTGCGCGGAACCGGCCACAAAGCCCAGGTCCCAGTATTCGGGATGGCGCAGGTCGGCAAACCCGCCCTCGATCAGCGAGCGAATGAAGTTAATGGTCAGGGCGGAGCGTTCGTAGGCGCGGAGCAGCAGCTCGGGGTCGGGCCGCCGGTCTTCCGCGGTGAACCCGGCGTGGTTGATCATGTCGCCGCGGTAGCTGGGCAGGCTGATGCCGTCGTGGGTTTCGGTGTTGACCGAGCGGGGTTTGGCGTATTGGCCGGCAAAGCGGCCCAGCCGGATGATGCGCTTTTTGCTGCCCTGGACGAGCACAAGGCTCATCTGGAGGAGAATCTTGAGTTTGCTGGCGATGGCGCCGGACTCGCAGTCGGCGAAACTTTCCGAGCAATCGCCGCCCTGAAGCAGGAAACGCTCGCCGCGGGTGGCGTCGGCCAACTGGCGTTTGAGGTTTTCGATTTCCCAACTGGTGACCAGGGGCGGCAAACGGCTCAACTGGGCCAGCACGCGGCGCAGGGCCGCCGGATCCGGGTAGTCCGGCTGCTGGGCGGCGGGCCGGCTCTGCCACGAGGACGGCGACCACTCGCCGCCGGGCAAGGCCGTTTGGACGGTAGTTGACATATTTCTGTGCCGGTTAATTTCGGATATTCAGGCCGGAATGTAAAGCCGGCCAACGCGCAAACCGCCCGCCGCCCGCCGCGCCGCGCGGCCCGGGCCCCCGCCGGCAAGCCCGGGCCGCCGCGGGCAAGGGTTGTCAGCCGGGCCGGCCGGGTGGTATCTTGCGGATGGCATGAAACGATTACCCCGCCTGGCAAAGACGGTGATTGGCCTGTTGGTTGCCGGCCTGCTAATCATCCTTATGTTTCGCTGGCTCGAACGCAACCTGGTTTACCACCCCGACCGGGTCCTGACCGCCACCGGCGCCGAACTGCACCGGCCCTTCGAGGATGTCCGTTTTCGCACGCGCGACGGGCTGGAGCTGAACGGCTGGTTCTACCCGGCGGACCCCCAGTCCGAGCGCGCCCACCTGGTCGTGTTATACTGCCACGGCAACGCGGGCAACATCGGCAACCGGCTCGAAGCCTACGAAGCGCTGCTGACGGCCGGCGTGGGGGTGTTCGCGTTCGACTATCGCGGCTACGGCCGCAGCCAGGGCCGGCCCTCCGAAGAGGGGACGTACCGGGACGCCCAGGCCGCCTGCGAATGGCTGGCGCAGCGGGGCTTCGCGCGCTCCCGCATCATTGCCTACGGCTACTCGCTGGGCGGCGGCGTGGCGGCGGAGCTGGCCGTGCGCGAGCCGGTGGGCGGACTGGTGCTGCAAAGCACGTTCACCAGCATCCCGGCCATCGGCGCCGAGCTGTATCCCTGGCTGCCGGCGCGCTGGATCAACACCATTCGCTATGACACGCGCGCCAAACTGCCCGGCCTGCGCCTGCCGGTGCTGATCATGCACAGCCCCCACGATGACTTGATCGGGTTCCACCACGCCCAAACCAATTTTGCCGCCGCCAATGAGCCCAAACTCTTCCAGGAAATCAGCGGCGACCACAACAGCCCGCTGGCCAACCGGGCGCAATACCTCGCGGGCCTGGAAAACTTCCTGCGCCAGTTCGAAGCCCCCGCGCCCGCGCGCTGACCGGGAACCCGGGCGCGCCGGAGCGCCGCAAAAGATCGCTTGCCTCCCGGGGCCAAAACCGGCCAACTATGCTATGTTAAACACCGCATGAAAGCGCATCACTTATCCGCTTTGGGCCGCCGCACCGAAGACCCGCCCATCTCCTGGCTGCTGGCCATGGCGCTGGGCCGGCCGCAACTGGTTTCCCTGGCCGCCGGGTTCACCGACAACAAATCCCTGCCGCGGGAGAAAGTGCGCCGGCTGATGCGCGAAATCCTCAGCTCGCCCCAAACCGGCCAGACCGCCCTGCAATACGGCACCACGGCGGGCGACCCGGCCCTGCGGCAGCTCACCAGCCAGCATCTGTGCCGGCAGGACGAACAGCCCGCCTCGCGCCCCGCCTATTCCCCGGAGCGGATGATCATCACCAACGGCTCGCAGCAGCTCCTCTATATGCTCACCGAGGCGCTGTGCGACGCCGGCGACCTGGTGCTGGTGGAAGACCCCAGCTACTTCGTTTACCTGAGCATCCTGCAAAGCCACGGGATCCAGGCGCGCGGCATCCGCATGGAAGCGGACGGGGTGGACCTGGACCACCTGGAGGGCGTTCTGCGCGACCTGCAACGCCGCGGCGAACTGCGGCGGCTGAAGCTCCTGTACCTCGTCAGCTACTACCAGAACCCGACCGGGCGCACCACCCGCTACGCGAAAAAAGCGGCGGCGCTCCAGTTGCTGCGGCGCTTCGAGCGGGCCGCCGGCCACCCCCTCTACCTGCTCGAAGACGCGGCCTACCGCGAGCTGCGGTTCGGCGGCGAGGACATCAAGTCCGCGCTCACCCTCAACGGCGCCCGCGACCGCGTCATCTACACCGGCACGTACAGCAAGCCGTTCTCGTCCGGCGCCCGCCTGGGCTTTGGCCTCCTGCCCGAGCCGCTCCTGAGCGCCGTGCTCCGCATCAAGGGCAACCACGACTTCGGCTCCGCCAACCTGCTGCAGCAACTGCTCGCCCGCACCCTGTCCTCCGGCCTTTACCTGAAGCACCTGGACGGCCTGCGCCAGCGCTACGCCTACAAGGCGCGCCTGATGCGCGAAGCCATCGAACGGCATTTCCCCGCCGAGGTGCAATGGCAGGAACCGGCGGGCGGACTGTATTTCTGGGCGCAGTTGCCCGGCCGCCGCGCCACGGGCATGAACTCCGCGGTGTTCCGCGCCGCCCTGAAGAACAACGTGCTCTACGTGCCGGGCGAACTTTGCTACGCCGACGACCCCTCCCGCCGCAAACCCAATCACGAAATGCGGCTCAGCTTCGGCGGCGCCACCGAGGACAGCGTGCGCCAGGGCATCGCGCGCCTCGGCGCGGTGCTCCGCAACCGCCCGCGCGGGCGGTGACGGCCCGCGCCGCGCGCCCGCCGCGCGCGCCTAGCCCGGAGGCCAGCCCAGCGGGCGGCCGCCCAGGAGATGGCAGTGCAGGTGCGGGACCGCCTCGCCGGCGTCGGGGCCGTTGTTGAACACCAGCCGAAACCCGGACCGGGCCAGCCCCAGGCGGCCGGCCACCTCGGCGGCTTTCAAGAGCAGCCACCCCAGCACGGGCTGATCTTCAGGCGTGGCCGCCGCGATCCGGGGAATCGGTTTCCGGGGAACGATCAGGACATGCACCGGGGCCTGCGGGTGAATATCCTGAAACGCCACCACCTGGTCGTCCTCATACAGGATCGTGCCGGGAAGCTCGCGCGCGATGATCTTCTCGAACAGCGTCTGGCTCATGCAGGCCCGCCCGGCTTACTCGACCCGCAACACCAGCTCCATCGGCTCCGGCTCGGCGCGGAGACATTCGCGCAGGTAGGCCACAATCTCCCCCTCCAGCGCCTGGCAGCGCCGGCTCCAGCGCCGCGCGCCCGCCAAATGCTTGACGCACGCCCGCAGCCCGCTAAACCGCAGCCACCGCGGCCCCGCGCCCAGGCACCGCCGCAACTCCGCCCGCAGGCGGGGAAAGAAAATCAACTCCCGCCCCGGCCCGGATTCGCGGGCCAGCCGGCACAAATCCGCCCCCAACTCTGGCGCCGCGGCCACCGGCGCCGCGGCGGCCCCGGCCGCGGTCGTAAAGCCCCGCAGCACTTTCTCCATCGCCCCGGCGAACTCGGCGGCGGCGACGCTTTGGCGTCCCAGCTCGTGCTTGAAATAATGAAAAACCGCCCGGGTGACCTGGTGGATGAACTCGGCGTCGAACAACCCGTCCGCGCTGCACGCCAGCTCCACGTCCACCATGTCGGCGGAGCAGGGAACGCGCTCGCCGTTGTCCAGCTCCAAAAACAGCCAATCCGAGCCGGGCGCAATCACGGCCGGGCCTCCAGCTTCTTCACTTCCTGCACAAAATCCGTCGCCTCCTGGAAGCGGCGATAGACGCTGGCAAACCGCACATACGCCACATCATCAATCGTGCGCAGCCCGGCCATGACCAGTTTCCCGATGACCTCGGACGGGACTTCGCGCTCATATTTGTCGGTGATCTCATTGACAATCTTTTCGACCAGGTCTTCGATCACCTTCGGGCTGATGGGGCGCTTCTGGCAGGCTTTCTTGAGGCCGGACAGCAATTTCTCCTTGGAAAACTCCTCCCGCCGCTTGTCGTGCTTGATCACCATCAACCCGGCCTGCTCGATTTCCTCGTAGGTCGTAAATCGAAAACCGCACGCAACGCACTCCCGCCGGCGGCGAATCGTGGCACCCTCCCGCGAGGCGCGGGAGTCAATCACTTTATCATCCTGGCAACCGCATTTAGGGCATCGCATACAGGCGCAACCACAGCTAATTGTGGCACCCATTTTTAACACCCCAAGTATTGGGGCGTCAAGCCCCACAATGCACTTTTTTCCGCCACTGATTCCGGGACGGGAAAAACCGCTCCGCGGAGGAACGGCATCCCCGCGCCCCCTCGCGCGGCGCGCGGGGGCTGGTTCCTTCGGGGGATGAACGCCCGCGGCTTAGAAGACCTGGGGGACGCCCTCGACGAGCATGCGCACCTTATGCGTAAGCCCCTGCTCCACGGCCAACTGCTGCAGCCAGCGGGGGGGCGCGTCCATATCTTCAAACGACAGCCGGAACGTGCCGTAGTGCATCGGGATGAGCCAGCGCGCGCGCAGATCCCGAAAGGCCTTAATGGCTTCATCGGGGCCCATATGCAGGTTGCGAAACGACTCGGGATGATACGCGCCAATGGGCAGCAGGGCGATTTCCGGCCGGCAGCTCTTTTTGATTTCTTTGAAGCCCTCGAAGTAGGCGCTGTCCCCCGCGTGATAGATGCGCCGCCCCTGGTGCTCCAGCACAAACCCGCCATACCCGCGCCGCTGGTCGCGCAGCACGCGCGCGCCCCAGTGTTTGGAGGGGGTCAGCGTCACCTTCCAATCGCGATGGCAAAAAGTTTCCCACCACTCCAGCTCCACCACGCGCCCGAAGCCGAGGTTCTGCGCCAGGTCGCCAACCCCCCACGGCATGACGCCGATCTTCGGATGCGGCAGCCGGCGGAGCGTGGGTTTGTGGAAGTGATCGAAATGCGCGTGGGTCAGCAGCACGAGGTCAATGGGCGGCAGGTGTTCGAGGCTGAGGCCGGACCGTTTGACGCGCTTGAGCAGGAACAGCCAGTTGGCGAAGTTGGGGTCAATCAGCACGTTCAGGTTGGTGAACTGCAGGAGAAAGGAGGCGTGCCCGATCCAGGTGATGGCGACCTGCCCGCGGTTCAGCTTGGGAAAGACCGGCTGCCGGGTCTGCCCCGTCCGCGGGGTCAGCAGCGCCTTCCAGACCAGCTCGCGAAAGAAGGTGCGCGGATTAAAATGCCGGGCCGGCGTAAATTCCTTGAACGAGCGCGGGAGCCGCTCGCGGCTCACCGGCGGCCGATAAGGAGAACGTTTCTTCATAGCTTGTCGTGCATCCTAGCTTTGCCCCGGGTTGAATAAAAATCAAATCCGCCCGTCTTATGGGTACTCGGTGAAACCTGAACGGAAAGGTAACCAATGAAAAAAGTAATCCTGATCATGACAACCCTGGCCCTGGGGGGAATGAGTGCGCAGACGGCGCTGGCGGGCGGCCGCCATTGTGGCGGCGGCGGCTGGGGCACGGCCGCGGCGGTGATCGGCGGCGTGACGGCGGGACTGATTGTCAGCCACGCCCTGGCTTCGCCGCCGCCCTGCTATGTGGCGCCCGCGCCGGTTTATTATCCGCCGCCGCCGCCGCCGCCGGTGGTGGTTTGTCCGCCCCCGGCGCCGGTCGTCTATGCGCCCGCGCCGGCGGTCGTGGTCTATCGGCCTCCCGTGTGCGTCGCGCCTCCCGCCGTCCGCGTAAGCTTCGGCTACGGCTGGCACCGGCACGGCTGCCGGTAAAACCGCCGCCGAAGGCCCTCACGCCCCGGCGGCCGCCCTCGCGGAGACGGGAATCCCTCCCGCCCGCGGGCCGGTGGCCGCCGGGGTTTTGGGGTACTGCAAAAACGCCGGCGCCGCGGGACGAAGCGGCGCCGGGCGGCGGAACCGATGCGGTTTATTGGCGGAAAGTCACGGCGTCAGACCAGGTCCCCATCCCCTCCGGACCCCAGCCCCGAACCCACCATTGATACGTCCCCGGGCTGTGTCCCGGCACGTCCACGGCGAACTTGCCCGTCGCCGGATCCAGCACCGAATGGGCGGCGTCATACCACTGGTCATGAAATACGCTGCCGTCGCGGTTGATATACAACTGATACCGCGTGGCCGCGGCATCCACCTGCCACTGGTAGCGCTGCGTCGCGCTGTCGCCGGCAGTGCCCCGCGGCGTGAGCGCCACAATGGCGGCCGGCACGATGTAGGGGCTGGTGAAGCTCGCCGTCTCCGAGCTGGCGCCGCTGCCGGAGGCATCCCAGGCCTGCACCATCCAGGTGTAGGACCCGCCCGTCAGGTTGAAGGAGGGCACCCAGTTGGTCTTTCCCTCCACCCGGACATCGTAGTAGTTGGTGCCGCTGCGGCTCAGGTAAAGATGGTAGGCGGCCGCCGGGGGCGAGGCGGCCACCCAGGAAAACTCCGGCCGCCGTTCCTGCAGCACGGCGTTGTTGGTGGGCGTCAGCAGGGTCAGCGGCTTGGACGCGCCGTCCACGCTAAAGCTCCCCGGGCGGGACCAGGGGCCAAACCCGTCGGGATTCCAGCCCCGGACATACCAATAATACGACCCCGCCGCATGGCCGGGCACCTCCACGCTCAGGCTGCCCTTGCCCGGGTCGGCCGATAAATTGGTCACCGACAGCCACTGGTCATAAAAGACCGCGCCATCCCGGGTGATGTACAGCTCATACGACACCGCCGCCGAATCCTGGCTCCAATGATAGCGCAGCGTGGGCCCGCGGAGCGCGCTGCTCTTGGGGGTCAAAAGCGCGATCTGCCCCGGCAGGGCCGGCTGCGCGGTAAAGGAAGCCATCTTCGACCAGGGCCCGACCCCGGCGGGAGACCAGGCCTGCACCGCCCAGGTGTAGGCGCCGCCCGGCAAATCCACCGACGGCGTCCACTGGGTCGTTCCCTCGAGCCAAAGATCATAACACCGGCTCCCGTTGCGGTTGATGCACAGGTGGAACCACTCGGCGGGCGGCACGGGCTGCTCCCACGAAAACTGCGGACGCCGTTCCTGGAGGCTGGTTTGATCGGCCGGCGTGAGCAAAACCACCGGCCGCGGCGTGGCGACGGCAAACGTCCCGGCACTGGACCAGGGGCCCAGCCCCGCCGCGCTCCAGCCGCGCACCCGCCACTGGTAATTGCCGTTGCTGTGCCCGGCCACCTCGACGCCTACATTGGCGGTCTCCGGGTCCGCCGGCAGGTTGATGGCGTCGTACCAGTTATCGCAGAATAACCGGCCATCCCGGGTCACCTCCAGTTCATAGCGCGTCGCCGCCGGGTCCGGCCGCCAGACGTAGCGCTGGGTCGAGTTCATATTCGCGGCGCCCACCGGCGATACCAGGGCAATGCCGGCCGGCTCCGGCTTCTTCTCGATCACGGTCAGCCAAAAACTCGCGCTCGTGGCCGCCTCCCCATCATGAACCATGAACGTGACTTCGACCGCCCCGGTCCGCCCCGCCACGGGCCTCAGGGTGGCAACGCGGTTGTTGCCGCTGCCGTCAAAGACAATGTTCTCCACCGGCAGCAGCTTCGCGTCGCTGGTCTCGGCGGCCAGCGCCAGTTTGCCGGGCGCGCTCTCGGCATCGCCGACCTGGAAGTTCACCACCAGCGGCCCGGAGCCGGCAATCAGGGTTTGGTCCGCCAACGCCGAAAGGATCGGCGGGGTGTTCGGCGGCTTGGGCGGCGTGTACACATTCGCCCGCACCGGCGGGGAGGTCACCAGGCCGATGAGGTCATAAATCGCGCGCGCTTTCACGTCGTAGATGCCCTCGCTCACATTGCCCCAGGCAAACTCGTACGGCGGGGTGGCATCCTCGCCCAACAGCACCGACCCGTTATAAAACTGCACCTTGACGATGCTGTGGCCGTTGGCGGCAACGTCGGCGGCGAGATGGAGGGTCGCCGGCGCGGTAAAGACCGTGCCATTGGCCGGCGCGCTTAAAACGATGGTAGGCGGCAGAACGGCCAGGTTCGTGAAGACCGCTTCCACCGAATAATCGCTTTCCAAACCCGCCACATCATAAGCCGTGGCGGCCAGGTAATACGTCGCGCCCGCGGTCAAACCGTTAATGACCGCGCTGTTAGCCCGGCCCGCATCCACCTGGTTCGTATAAACGCGGCTGGCCCCCCCGTAATACACCCGGTAGCCGGCGATCTCCGGGTTCGCATTCGGACTCCAGGCCACGGTCACGCTGCTGGCGGCAAACGTCGAAAAAGACGAAAAAGCCAGAGATCCGGCGCACCCAATCATCACGGACACTACGCGGCACACGCGGTGCAAACTGCTTGCTGCAAACAGCATATCAAGTACGTTCTACGCAAGACTGTTGCCAATCCTATCCGCAGCCGCCCCCAACGCCCCGCCCGGCGACGCCACCGCGCCCGTGGCTCAAATCCCCGCCGCCCCGAACGTCCCCATCTCCGGCATTTTCAAAGACTTGCAGAATACAATCACCCCTGCGCCGCCAGCAGGCCGCCCGGTTAAAGACACGCCGGTTTAACGGCCTAATCCCGCCAGTGTCCAGCATTTGGGCTGGCCAGCCTGAAACTTGGCACTCCCCGCGCACGCCCCTCCCCCGGGAAAACCGCAGGGCGACCATTGCCCTCGAAATCCGAACGAAAACGATTCCGGCTTCACCCTCCATTCAATCCCACGGAACGCATAATACCATTTCCTGTTAGTAGTTGCATTGTATTGAGAGGCATGGCAAGAACAGTCATGCCGAAACGATTTCATCTGAACCGGCCCGACCTTGCGCAAGCCGTGGCGGCGGCGCTGCCGGGTTGCAAGG
>ERZ1026796.656-NODE-656-length-26251-cov-5.074414_pt1 | contig 26251 bp, 24 predicted proteins | sample MGYA00520874_ERZ1026796 | MGnify/ENA primary metagenome ERZ1026796 (study PRJEB33270, sample SAMEA104284474) | anaerobic digester metagenome | biome: Anaerobic digester microbiome; feature: mesophilic sludge digester; material: Anaerobic digester biomass | place...
AATCCATCCTTCTCACAGTCCACGCCCCTGCGCGAGGGGCGACTTCGTTTATCGTCTGCAAGTATTTCAACGTCGAAGTTTCAATCCACGCCCCTGCACGAGGGGCGACGTGCCGGTCATTCACCGCCGTGATGAGTCTCACGGCGTTTCAATCCACGCCCCTGCACGAGGGGCGACTAGGCTTCGGGGGGCTTGAATTTCCCTTTCTGGGCAGTTTCAATCCACGCCCCTGCACGAGGGGCGACCAATAAAACTCTCCGTGTTCCTCAGAGTAGCACAGTTTCAATCCACGCCCCTGCACGAGGGGCGACCCGCACTGCCTGCCGCTATCCTGCGGGCCGTCAGTTTCAATCCACGCCCCTGCACGAGGGGCGACGATCAAGGAGAGGGATGCCGAGATTGCCTGGCTGTTTCAATCCACGCCCCTGCACGAGGGGCGACAGTTTAATTCTGACCGTCTTGTCATATAGGACCTGTTTCAATCCACGCCCCTGCACGAGGGGCGACCGCTGCAAGTGTAGATGCACAGCATCATTGCCGCAGTTTCAATCCACGCCCCTGCACGAGGGGCGACCGAAATTTGCCTGATTCATCAATGCCGCACACCTGGTTTCAATCCACGCCCCTGCACGAGGGGCGACCACGTTCAAGAGCGGAGCCATATACCGATATGAGTTTCAATCCACGCCCCTGCACGAGGGGCGACTTGAAATCACGGTTGCAGAGGGGCGTGAGCCGGGGTTTCAATCCACGCCCCTGCACGAGGGGCGACGGCCAAGATCCGGGAGATTGCCGTGGTCGAACTGTTTCAATCCACGCCCCTGCACGAGGGGCGACAAGATAATGAGTGAAGTTGAATGGCTGCATACGGTTTCAATCCACGCCCCTGCACGAGGGGCGACCAGGCGATGCTGGCGGTTCGGGCAAAAGAAAACCGTGTTTCAATCCACGCCCCTGCACGAGGGGCGACCCCGATCCGATAGTGGATGCCGCGTTCCGGCTCGTTTCAATCCACGCCCCTGCACGAGGGGCGACGGCCGACGTCCTGGGCAGGCAGGCGTTGCTGTTTCAATCCACGCCCCTGCACGAGGGGCGACGGGGAAGGCATGAAGCCCGCAGCCATGCAAGGTTTCAATCCACGCCCCTGCACGAGGGGCGACCAATGTAGCAAATATGATTATTTCCAAAGAGTTTCAATCCACGCCCCTGCACGAGGGGCGACCCTGCGTTATAGTTGATACGGCGATTTTCATAGTTTCAATCCACGCCCCTGCACGAGGGGCGACAAGGCCCCGGGGGCGAATTGCTGCGGTACGGTTTCAATCCACGCCCCTGCACGAGGGGCGACGGAAGTTTACGACGTCGAGGGATACACTGACCTTGTTTCAATCCACGCCCCTGCACGAGGGGCGACCCAAATTCGTAAAGTATCCCGACACTTTGTCGGTTTCAATCCACGCCCCTGCACGAGGGGCGACGGCTTGAGCGCCTGGCTGGCACGATGGAGTCTGTTTCAATCCACGCCCCTGCACGAGGGGCGACTGGCCTCCGGGGCGATGGAGAACAGGGCAGCGAAGTTTCAATCCACGCCCCTGCACGAGGGGCGACGCGCGACAGGCAAAACAACTGCCATATGCGATGTTTCAATCCACGCCCCTGCACGAGGGGCGACATACTTCCAGCCGGCACCCCGCTTTCATCGCGGCGTTTCAATCCACGCCCCTGCACGAGGGGCGACGATAGTACGGATCATCGTTAGTATTGATGTGCGGGTTTCAATCCACGCCCCTGCACGAGGGGCGACTGAGAGTGCTGAACTGGCCGAAGCAGTTGGCATGTTTCAATCCACGCCCCTGCACGAGGGGCGACGCGGCACGGGAATGAGTTCTTGCGGTACGGAGTTTCAATCCACGCCCCTGCACGAGGGGCGACAACCCAACAGCAACCCCTATCATTATATAATTATCGTTTCAATCCACGCCCCTGCACGAGGGGCGACGGCATCCTGGACGTAGGCCGCGCCGTATACCGGGGTTTCAATCCACGCCCCTGCACGAGGGGCGACGGCATCCTGGACGTAGGCCGCGCCGGATACCGGGGTTTCAATCCACGCCCCTGCACGAGGGGCGACTACGGGCCGCCCCGCGCATGATCTCTTCGTCGGTGTTTCAATCCACGCCCCTGCACGAGGGGCGACGTGATCTCCTCTTGCGCCATGGACATCCGTGTCCGTTTCAATCCACGCCCCTGCACGAGGGGCGACGCCTGTCGCCGTGGTAGTAGGCCGCCTCGGCGATGTTTCAATCCACGCCCCTGCACGAGGGGCGACTTTACCGATAAGTTATCATTTATTATTCTTGTTGTGTTTCAATCCACGCCCCTGCACGAGGGGCGACCGCCAGCTGCTTCGACGAGTGCGTGATCATCGTGTTTCAATCCACGCCCCTGCACGAGGGGCGACAGCATCCGCGGCCCCTAGGGATCGCGTTATTCCGGTTTCAATCCACGCCCCTGCACGAGGGGCGACGCAGGTCATGCGCAGTTCGAGGCCGACATGAAGTTTCAATCCACGCCCCTGCACGAGGGGCGACGTCTGGCGGAAATAAGGTACTCGGTTGCGTAACGTTTCAATCCACGCCCCTGCACGAGGGGCGACCCCCTTGCAGACGCGCAACGTCCATGCCGAGTTGTTTCAATCCACGCCCCTGCACGAGGGGCGACCGCGGCCTTCAATGCCGGTAACGTCGTCAAGATGGCAGTTTCAATCCACGCCCCTGCACGAGGGGCGACTGTATCACCGGAACAAGCGGCGGCATCGATTGCCGGTTTCAATCCACGCCCCTGCACGAGGGGCGACAGATTTTGCAGGACTGGGGATGGTTCCGTTAAAGTTTCAATCCACGCCCCTGCACGAGGGGCGACGGTATGGGATAAGAACTTCCGGGCGGCGTTTAGCGTTTCAATCCACGCCCCTGCACGAGGGGCGACGAGAATCAAACCTTACACCTCCGAAAGACGCCGACAAGTTTCAATCCACGCCCCTGCACGAGGGGCGACACGGACCTGGTCGTCCGCGTGGGCGGCAAGTGGTTTCAATCCACGCCCCTGCACGAGGGGCGACTGCAAAAAAGCAAAGCTTTGAAGTTGTTGCGTATTTCAAGCGAAATCCGCGCACCGTCGGAAAGAACCGACGATTTCGTTTGCCTTCCCTTCTATGAAATCCATTTGTCTAAATAATTCAGCTACTTGCCAATGTCGCGAAGGTACCTTGAAAATTCTGCTCACTTGGGGTTCGCATTTCGCCTTATACGATGAGCGGCCCCTCCTGATCGACCGTCTTTTTTGCCCCGACGTGCTCCACGCGCCGCTTCCAGTTTGCACCGAGATAGTAAAAGCGCAGGCTGTCCTTTTCCTCGTTGATCTCTTTGACAAGCCTTTGCTTCAACACTGCCCACTGGGCCGGATCCACGATGCACTCGAAAACAGAATATTGCACCCTCTGTCCGTAATCCTTACAGGCTTTCGCGACGCGGCGCAGTCTTCTGGCTCCAGTCTCGTCATCAAGCGCGACATCATAGCTGACAAGCACAAACATGCGACGGCCTCCATATTCCAGGTCATTTCCAAATAAACGGGGGATACCCGTCCAACTCTCCCCGAAGGTGCCTTGCAAGCAGGAGCGACTGCATGAAGAAAAGAATGCCGATCGTCATCTTCTCGCCTATGAAAGGATGCAGAATTTCCTCGCGCTTCCTTTCCTGATAGGCAACCAGCAGAGTTTTTCGGGCATCGTCGGACATGGTCACGGCACCGGCTTCGGATCTTCTGAAGTCGGCCTCGTCTACTTTCCTCAAGTTAATCAGAGAGAGAGCAAGCCGGTCCGCAATGAAGGGCCTGAATTCCTCCATCAAATCCAAGGCGCAGCCCGGTCTTCCCGGACGGTCCCGGTGAAGGAAACCCACGGCCGGATCGATTCCGACCGTTTCCAGGGCAGACCGAACGTCATGCATCACCAGCGTGTAGATGAAAGAAAGAAGGCAATTCACGTTATCGAGGGGTGGACGGCGGTTTCGTTCCTGAAAGGTGAACGAGTCCTTCTGGGCCACAATCAGGTGGTCGAAGACATTGAAGTAAATCCTGGCCGCATCGCCTTCAATGCCCCGCAAGGCATCCAGATCGTCCGACCGGTCCACGGCATCGAGGCAATTGTTGAGCCGTTGGACCGCCCTTCTGACTTCCTCGGCCGCGATCTTGTCGCTATGGTCGCGCAGGGCCCGCTGGAGGACCGTCCTCGAGTTTGCAATCTTCCCGGCAAGGATGGACCTTGCTATGCTGGCCGAAAATTCCTTGTGGTCAGCTTTCCGATACTGTTCTCGGCGAAGTAATACATTGCCTGACACTGCACCCTGCACCTTCGCCAGGAATCGTCCGTGCTCGGAGAGAAAGCTGATGCCCACGTCCCTCTCCGAGCAGAACCCCATCAGGAATGGGCTGACCCCAACGTTACCGAAACAAACGATTCCTCCCAGGGTATGGACGGGCACCTGTAACCGGGTCTCACCGTCCACCCGAACGACCACCGTCTCGCCTTCCTTCGCCAGATAGGCGCCCTGGGTGGTGACAAAGAGTGTATTGAGGTGTTTCCTCATTCTGCCGTTTCTTTTTCGAGATATTTCGAAACAGACCTTTTTCTCTCGATGACCTTGGGCAGGCAAAGCCCCGCCATTGAGCAATTATCACAACGCTTTTTGTACTCCGGGCCGGGAGTCGCTCCTTCTTCCAGGAGTCTTCGGACCGCCCCCGTCGCATCTGCTGTCTTGTCTCTCAGTTCCTGCGTAAAATCCACCACCTCCCGACGACGGGGCGTACCGTAGAAAATTGCACCCTGCGGAATGCAGACACCCAGCATTTCCTGCAGGCACAGGGCCTGCGCACAGAGCTGGACCCTGTCCCAGTCTTCGATCTTCGGTTTTCCGCGTTTGTACTCTACGGGAAACGGCAGCCACGTACCATCGCCGGTTTTGTGGAATTCCACCACGTCCGCCTTGCCGATCAGGCCGAGTTCGAGCGAACGAAGTGAAACCCCGCGCTCGGTTCTCACATCCCCGCGTGACTCAGCGCCTTCATCGTGGACCCTGTCGTGCATGATTCGCCCCTCGGCTGTCAGGCGGTTCTCGGCCCATGCCTGCTCGACGTGGATCAGGGCACATTGCCGAGAGCAGAACAGGAAATGCTGGAGTGCCGAGATAGGGATGAGATCGCCTTCGCCGTACATAACCGACATCAGATCTTCTCCTCCAGGGTTACGCCGGGGGGCAGGCTCTCTCCAGCAACCACCACCTCATAATCGGAAAAGGAACGGGGGGGCTGATCGTCAGCGGACTTTCTACGCACCGTTACGAGATCAAAGAGTTTGTATGCCGGAGCATTTCCGATCTTTGAGTCATGGCGGAATACGATAAGCTTTCGGGCGCTCATCTTCCCCCGCGCTGCCGAGTGGTCATGGTCGAACATGTTTGCCAGAGCCTCCCATAACAGGGACAAATCGTCGCCGGAAAAGCCTGTCTGCGCCGCCAGACTGGCGGATACGTATCCTTCACAGCGGTATAGGGCATAGGGAACGATGTGCTTGCGTCCCATCGTGCGATTGTCTCCACTCTGCTGCTCTGCCTCCTTCTCCGTTGCCACAGCCATCCGTGTGATGGTTATTTCCGTGGGCACGATTGGATCAATGCTCCGGGCAAAGTTGATCTGGACAGGGCCCCGCACCTGACCACAATTTACTCCCGTAGACATGACGGCGCCAAACGTCCTGACATCATAGAAGTTCTTGCACATCCATGCGCGAGCTTTTGCCACTTCTTCTCCCGAACCTTTCCTTTTTTTGGTCTCTGGCGTATCTTCGACTCCAATCGCCTGATGCGCCCTAGTATGGATCTGATTAAGGATTGCCTTCTCTCTGACGTAGATCTCAAAGGGCGCCTCATTGCCCTTGAGTAGCTCCGCATAATTCCGGATTTTCCGCTTCAGGCAGACATCGGTGACAAGGCCATAGTTGGTTTCCGGATCGATGCGAGGCATATTCCCTGCGTCGGGATCACCGTTGGGGTTTCCATTTTCAACATCAAAAAGGTACACAAACTCATATCGGTTCTGGATTGCTTCGCTCATGCGTTTTCCTCCTTTGCAGGCTCTGCCGGTCTGGAATAAAAGGATTGTCGCTGATGATAGTATCCGAGGGCGAAAAACCCCTGGTTATCGAGGGAGAGATGAGCAGGGAACTCCCCGATTCCCGAGACAATCTCTTCGATCAGTTTGTCGTTCCTCGTTCCGTAATCCGCCTTCTGAATGTGATGCTGCGCGAGTCTCAGCAATTGCGGGAACACGACTCGTGGCGTGGCAGATGCCGCGCCGTAGAATCGATCCCTAATCGTGGCATTCGCTCCGGGGACAGCATCTCGCTGAGCCTTCTCCAGCACGGCAAAGAGCCGTCCCAACCTGTATGCGATATTGGTCGATTGAGCATCCAATGCCATGGTGACCTCCTTTTTCTTTTCTGACCCGGTCAATCGATATCTCCTCACCAGACAGGCCTTGATCATGGCCGCCCTCAGGTAATTGACGGTCTGGTCTGCCCTGATGCGCAGGATGATCGCGGAAAGCAGGCCCTGCGGGTAGGCGGCGCCCGTGAGAATCGAGCGCATGAAGGCGCCCGCGAGGTTTGGCGACACGTTGTCCAGTTCCCTCTGTGCGGCCGTCTCCCTGAGCATCTGCCACATGCCGGGGAAATCAGGGTCGGATGGGGAGCTTTTCGTGATTGTAAGATCGTTGAAGTGCGTGCCGATCATTGAACTGATTTCGCCTACGGAGCTGACTTGCCAGAATCGGACAGCCAGCCGCGCGGCGTTCGGCGAAAGGCCGAGAATGTAAAAGCGAACACCGCCGTCGATATCTGACGGCATCTTCCCTTCGCGGACGGCCTCCAGGAACCTGCGAACTTCAGCAACGTCTCCGCGATCGTCGCGCGGGTCGAGAATATATCCCATGAATCCTTCTATGGGCGAGTCTCGCTCCGTCCAGAAAACCGTCGTGGCATCCCCAATCTGAACCCTCTGACCTTTTTCATAGCGGAGCAGTTCATTGAGGGCTGTTGTATAAGCAAAGGCAACCCGTTCGCCCACCGGGGCGTTGAAGCTCTGTTCCTTGCCATAGGAGCAAAAGGCATCGAGGTTGAATGAAACGACGGATGCCCCCTTTGTTTGAGCCCCTCTCACGCCCTTTATATCGGGGTGCAATCGAGCGATAGGAGCGTCCTTACCGGTAACGAGACACACCGCGCGCTTTTCCGATGTGCGCCGATCAAGGTCGCTGAGCCAGGCTTCCTTTATAAGGGGCCGGTCATGCAGATACTCGAGGGCTCGATCAAGCCTGAAGACGAGATTCAGCCCGGCTATTTCGTCCCAGTTTTCGAGTTTCTCCGCCATGTCAGGAGACCAATTGTCCAGGAATCGCAAAAGCGCCTTCATCCCATCATCGTCAACGTTATCACCCAACTGATGATGCAGAAGCCGGAATGCCTCAAATGTCTGTCGCGCCCTGTCAGGCTTTTCCTTGTTGTCAGCACCAAGAACGTATCCCGTGGCGCCCCACATGAAATTAGCGACAATATTGACAGATTTTTTCGCGGGCTCCGGCACGACAAGAGACTTCGGAACTGCCTTCCCCTTGACAACCTCCCTAACGTCCTGCACCTGAAGCAGATTGCCTTGACGATCCAGAACCAGCGCGAAGTGAATTTTCTGCCTGCTGAACCCCCCGAGCGGAATACCCGAGTCGGGGTTGTCTTTCAGTCTTTCGTAATAATTATTCAAGGCAGCCAGAATCACTCAATCACCCCCTTTCCTGCAAATGGCGGCATCTCGATGACGCCGTTCACCATGCGCGCTTGAAAAAAGACCGCCTTCATGTCATCCCGATAATCAATATCATGCAGCATCCATCCCAGATCCTCTTCGCTGACAAGACTTGAAGAGGGCACAGGTCCTTCCAAAAGCTCAAACCGCGCGGGGAATTCGCGGCACCCGAGGCAGGGCTGATGAAAACACTGCCCTTTTCGCGCCCTCCGTTCGAAGGCTTCCTTGTGTTTCGCCGGATTCCGGTCTTCGCCTCCCGTGAATTCAAAGTGGGCTTCGATCACATACGCCACGTCCCGCAGCACCATGGCCGCCCTCTGCTGGCGGTCATCCTCGATGAAAAGCTCAAGCGGCGTTGTTCCGTCGTTCATGGCCCGCCGCACTATCCCCATAGGGACCTTACCCGACACTTCGTTGCGCCGGACATTGCAGAACCGCACCGGGTTCAACACATGTATGCGGTCCACCACCCACCGGATGGCGGGTTTCCAGTAGATCGCCTCGAGAATGCCGCGTGCCGCGGACGGTGTCATGACGTCGTAACTTACTCGCTCGACTTTCATCTCAGGCCTGGTGAAGCAGGCAAACTCCCCCCACACCTTGAGTTTCACCCCATAGGACATCCCATCACCTCCTTTCGGCTGGATTTATGCGATCAGACTCTCGATTTTGTGAAACTGCGGATCTTTCGGGCACAGCCCGAGATCGTCCCGGTACAGGTCCCCGTTGATGAGAATGTTGAATTGATCATGCAGTCGCTCGACGCTGCCCGCGTGAAGCAGACGCGCCAGAGCATCGCGCGGTATCTGAATGGTATATCGTTGCAAAGCCCGCGCCAGCCGTCCATGGCTTTCGGCATATCGAAGCGCCCTGACCATTCTCGCGGCCTCAGGGTCATGGGGAATGATCAGCGGTTCGTTGTACTGCTCGATCAGCCTGAAGCGGTCGGCTATTGTACGAAACGGGAAATCGCCATTTCTTGCGCCCTCAGCAAGGGTCGTCAGGATCTGTCCGGAATCAAGATGTTCGCATCTAAGCCAATAGAAATGACGGAAATAATCCTCAACGGCACGAAGAGACAAGGGATCGTCATGTTGTCGAAGCACCATCTCCGCCGTTTCCGCGGTCTGCCGGAAATGGCCTGCCGGCAATCCTTCCGCGGGCGTAAAGAGAAATACCCGTCCCGTACCGGTCATTCGCCCCTCCCGATTGCACCGGCCCGCTGCCTGCGCCAAGGAGTCGACCCCCGTGGCTGCTCTGTATACGACGGGGAAATCCACGTCTACACCGGCCTCCACAAGTTGCGTGCTGATCAGACGGCACGGACTGCCTGACTCCAACACGGTCTTGATTTCACGCAAGACGCGCGATCTGTGCTCCGGACACATGAGCCCACTGAGATGATATGCCTGTTGAGCCTCAATACATTCGTAAAGCACGCGTGCATGCTTGCGGGTGTTCACAATGCACAGAACCTGGTTCTCCTCGTTTATACGGTGCACCAGCATGTCATCCGCCAGTGTGCCGAGATTCTGTACTTCAACACGTTTGAACTCCCGGTACAGCCCCGCCGGGTCGGGAATGATCTCCCGCACATCATTCAGTCCATCCTTGAAATATTCCGATGACGAGAGCGCCGGTTGCGTTGCCGTACAAAGGACAATGCTCGTTCCATAGTGCTTCCGGGAAAGTTCACGGAGACTCTCAATGCATGGGCGCAGGAGATGCACCGGCAGCATCTGCGCTTCATCGAGGATGACAACACTGCGGACGATATTGTGCAATCTCCGGCACCGGGACGTTTTCGCAGCAAAGAGTGATTCAAAGAATTGCACGTTTGTTGTCACAATAACGGGTGCATCCCAGTTCTCGGAGGCTAGGCGTGAACGCTGATCATCCTCGGCCGGCTCGAAGTTGCTGTGATGCTCCAGAACGGCATCATCGCCCAGAACATCCCGAAAGACGGAGGCTGTCTGCTCTATGATGCTTGTGTAGGGGATGACATAAATGACCCGCTTCAACCCGTGTATGAGGGCATGCCTTAATGCAAAGGCAAGGGAGGACAATGTTTTGCCGCCCCCAGTTGGCACCGTCAACGAAAACAGACCCGGTTTCCAGGAAGCTGCAGCCCTGCACAGTTTCAAGATCCCTGCGCGTCTTTCATTGATAGGCGTAAGAACTGCCGTTTCCGTTTTTGCGTCCAGAGCACTGTCAAGTTTCGACTGTAATTCTACAAGCGTAGGATAACCTTTCCGCGACGCGGTTCGGGATGGCTCCATGAAGCATTCCGTATCCAGAAAATCGGCATCTACGAGGCATGAAAAAACCATGCGTATGAAAAAAGCCGCTTGAAAGGAGAAATGCTTCGCGTCAGGCGCAAAGGGCAGATTATCAAATTTTTCGGAATTTAGGATGCTGGCCGGTGCGGCGGAAAAATCCGGAATGACCTTCTTCAACCTTTTCTCAAGCGAGCCGTCAGACCCCTTTCCGTCGAGAAGCCCCGCATGATGCCCCGCAATGGCATAGGCCAGAATCTTCCCCCCCCTCCCTGCATTTGAGAAAGCGTGTTGTGCTCCCGCTGTCGAATGATCCGGACGGCCGATCCTTGTCTCGGAATTGGTCTCCGGATCAGCCGTCGACAGCAGCATGCCCTGAAATACATCTGAATACTTACCGAGGTCATGCCATAAGCCTGCAAAATAGGCCCACCTTCCTGCATCGAAGTCATTCGCAAATGCCCGTGACAACTGAGCCACGTTGCGAAGATGCTCGTCCAATGGCTGCCAATCTCTTACAGGTCGTCCTGGCAAGCTATGCGCAAAGTGGCACTTGTCCATATGCACATCTCTCGGGCGTCATGTCATCTCCATCTTTCAACCGCGTTGCGGACAGCAAAAAGCCCGAATCTTGGGCGGTCTCTCGATTCGGGCTTTTTATCTTTTATCCGGTCGGCAAGGTTCACTCTCGCATCGTGGACGGGAAAGGGTTGGTTGACTGGATCCGGGTGACGCCGTTGTCGGGTAAGAAATAAATCCTGTGGCTTTATTCCGTCAAGAAAATACTCGATCGGGAAGACCCTGCTCCCCAGGGCTACGCGACCATTTTGTATGGGCATGCAAAAGTCATGACTTTCTTGCACCTTGATGCAAATTGGTCAGGCCGCGCTTCGCCGAGACGCCGGACTCGTATGCCTTCTTTTTCCCGGAACGGTATCCTTCTTCCGGGACGGCGCGGTGATCCAGCGCCAAGTCGACATCCATACTGCCGACGTGGAAGCAGCAGTGCCGCCAATGAGCATTCCCGGAACCCACCCGCCAATCAGCACGATGTGGTCCCTGTATTCACCGAGCCGGTTTGCGGCTTCTTCCCCCGACCCCTGTACCCCCTCGAGGTCAAGATACGCATGAATCGGGAAGGCGGTGCGGATACCATCGATCACCCGGGCGCCGGAGAATACTCTTTCGTCATAGGGGACCATCAGCGTGACGCTCGATCCGCTTGTCAGCTCCTTCAGATCCAGCCGCGCGGGCGCCTCCCCCAGGCCGACGCCGATATAAGCCATGACGCGCTGGTATTTCACCGCGGGATTCTTCAAGGTGTAGAGTTCGCGGATCTCGCTTTTCGGAAGGTGCAATGACCGGCCCACTCTCTGAGCCGCTCCGCCGGCTTTGAAATTTCAAGGCTCCCGAATTTCGCTGCTAGCCGGTTCTCCTGAACAACTTTCGTAAAAACGATCGCTGCTCCTTCGCTTTTTTCCGCCAGGGAGCGAATTCCTCCGGCAGCAGGGCGACCACGTCGGGGCCCTTCATGCTGAACAGATCGTGCGTCAGATCGAGCTGCTGGATGACGTCAACGAACCTCCCCAGGGCGCCGGGCTTCCGCACGGTCGTTCCGGCTCCCCGCTTGGCTCGCCCGGTCCTGGGATCGTAGTACAAAAGGGTGGCCGCATCGATGACTCCGCGGTTCGTGAACAGGGCCTGCCGCGATGTGAGTTCGATGAAAAACCGATTCGTCTGGTGAATCGGCCCGTACAGAAGAAGCGCCGCGTTTTCCCCGTGAAGCTTGTAGGCGTTGTACGGCCCCAGCAGAAGGTGGCGGTTGAATCGCCGAAAGTCCAGGTCCAGGATGTAGCGATAATGGGGTCCGGGGGCGCGCCTGCCATACTTGTTCGGGGGACAGACGTCATCGAAATAGAACAGGCTCAGCCAGCTCCAGAGGCCCATCTGCCGCTCGATCTGCGAGTGGGGCATGAGACGGAGAACATCGTTCAGGTATGCGGCGACGGCCAGCTTGTTCTGAAAGACCCTGCGCTCCACGGAGACGTCCAGTGGAAATCGGGCGGAGCACCAGGGATCGGCCAGCAACTCCCGCGGGGGCTTGCGCTCGGAGCCGCCGCGCAGCTCGTCGAGGTAATCCCGATACAGCGCGACCCCCCGGTCGTTGAGGATTCTGAGTTGAGCCTGCATGGTCAGTCCGCCGCCTGATGGTTCCGCATAAAGCGATCGACAACCTGCTGGGACGCGCAGAACGCGTCCACGGCGTCGTCGATCCACCGCCCCTTGTCCAGCAGGACCTGGTCCTCCCCTCCCGACGGGGGAAGGGTCTTTCGCCCCATGAGACCGATGGCAAACCTGAGCCACAGGCTCATCCAGTCATCGGGGTCCGTGTCCGGATCGGTGTGGTCTTCCCCGACCACGATGTGATACAGGACCTGCCGGACGACTTCCGGGTAGACCAGCGCCTGAAACGATTCGTCGGCGCGCGCAATCTCCCGGATGTTGTCGATCCGATTGTTCAAAAGAAGGCTGGGCCACTCTCCCTCCAGGTCCAGGCGCCAGATCGAATGCCCAAGATCGGCAAACTCGACGGGAAGCAGGCACTGCTTGCCCGCATCCTCATCGTCCGATCGCCGCGGGATGATTCGATCCGCGACGGCAAGGATGCGGCCCCTGCCGTCCACCGCTTTTACCCGGAACATGACCAGGGCGCGCGAATCCAGCCCGTCGAGGATCTGTCCTCTCGGAAGCCGCGGCTGGGCCGGGGTCCCGCATGCAAACCGTCGCAGATACGTCCTGCGATAGGCCTCGATGTAGAGCTTCGCGTCGAACGGAAGCGAGAGGTTTTCCATATCGAGCCCGGCGTCGAAGGCAAGGTTCCCCTCCGGCGTCGCATACAGGAAGATGTTCAATCGCGAACGCGGAATCCTGCGGCGGCCCGTAAAGTTAAACCGGCGGATCATGGGATCTTATCCTGGGGGGTAACGATCTTGATCTTCAAATCTCGATTCGGATCGAACCCTGTAATCGTCAGTTGAAAATCCGGCTGCTCGGTCGAGATTTTCAATCCGTTGGGCTGCACGATGCGGTAGGTCAGCCCGACTCCTTCGATGCGGATGGGGGCCTTCTCCAGATCGAAGTCGAAGGTTCGATACAGTCTGAAGGGATTGCCCTGCCGCACGTCGTATGCCATTTCCAGTTCGATGGTCCGCGGATAGAATTTCGCCTCGGGGTGCAGGGAGATCCGGAACCCGCTCTTGAGGCGGCCCAGCAGCAGTCTCGACGGCCGCGCCGCCGGAGGCTCCGCATCGCCCGGGTTGCCCGCTCCGGGGCCGTCGGTCGGAAGCCGGCGAGTCGACTTCGACTCCTTACCCGGGTCGAGATCGATGTAGAACAGGTCCCGGAGCAGTTTCGTGTCCCTGCCCTCGGCGGGCATGGAGAGGATGCGGATGATCTCGCGGGGACTGTTCTTGACGAAGCGAAGGCACGCCGGTCCCAGATGGTAGCGGTTCTTGAATTTGGGGGAGCGCTCCTGCCATTCCGTGTGGGCGGGGTTTTCGGAGTCGCCCAGGAGCCGCGACAACGGCCTGTCGGCTGCCGAGACGATGACGCGCATCCCCTTCTGGCGCTGCGAGGACACCCCGGTGACGGTGATCCCGTCGCGGATGAAAAAATCCTCGCCCCTGTCGAGCGAGGCGTCCCGCTCCAGGAAAAGCCTGAAGTGGGAGCGCTCGATGTCCTTTTTCCTCGGCTCCACCCACAGCGGCACATGGAAAGCGAGCCTCTCGCCCGAATCGAAGCGGCTTCGCAGGCGCTTCATCTGCCCGGGCTCGAAGAGCGCTTCCTCCCACTTGGGTGCGCGGCTTTCAGGCGGCTCCTTGAGCCGCTCGAAGGCCTCCCCGGGTTGCGACAGGCACCACCGTGCAAACTCCAGGCGGCGGATCAGCCCCCTTCGATCCGGCCAGTCGGTGCTTTCGATATAGGGAAAGAGATTCTTTTCATCCAGGGCCTGCCGATTCGCTCCGCCGGCTATGGTCACGGCGAGATCTCCCGAAAGGATGGGGAAGAAATATTGATTGATCACCGAACGAATCACGGACTCGATCTCGATCTCTTCGTCGGGATAGGGGATGATCACCGACAGGCCGGGCTCTGCGCTGCGGCGGATCGAGAAATCGCGGCAGAACCGGTCGACGAGCTCCGGCTCCTCAACGGGGAGGGCGAAGTCCTCTTCGAATCTGCCGTAATACCCGTAGGGCGCGTATCTCCGGCCGTTTGCCCGGTGGATTTTGAGAACGGATTGACCCATCAGGAGGCGGCGGGTCTCTTCCTGTCGGACGGTCAGGCCGAAAAAGGAATTGATCCGCGATGCGGCCTGAAAGACGGTTTTGCCCAGGCCCCAGCGCCCTCGTGTCGTAGTCCCTTCGACGGCGCGTCCGATATTGCGCCAGAAGTAATAGAAGTCGTTCTTCACTGCTGTTTCATCCTGGCTGCCGTCATCCCGTATGTCGCCCGCGAGTCCCCTGGTGCCGAAGTCCTCGATGAGAAGAAAATCCATGGGCCGCTCGAAGTCGACACCATTCGCAAGGCCACTGCTCTTCGCCTCGAGGTGGTCTCTGAGCCCGTCAAGATACCGCTCGGCTGTGTCCGCACGGAGTTTCTGATCCGGCGAGGGGAACGTGATCACGATTTTAACCTGTTGCCCGGGCATGCCGGCATCGAGGGAGTTTTGAATCGCTTCGCGGATCACGGCATCGGAAAGACTTCCCAGGATCTCCGTGGAGAAGAATTCGCCTTCGATGGGATCCACATTGATCTCGCCGCGAGACATTTCGCGGAATTTCCAGATCGGTCGTTTCATGGAAATGTGTCCGGATGACCCTGTCATCAATATGATTCAGAACGGTCCGGCTGAGCGTGCCAGATTACCATAAAAATGAAAAAGCCCGACGAGGAACATGCAATCCCTATTCGGGCTCCCTGATTTCAGTCCGGTCGGCAAGGTTTCCCTCTCGCATCGCGGACGGGAAAGGGTTGGTTGGCTGGATCCGGGTGACGCCGTTGTCCGGAAAGAAATAAGCTTCAGGGCCAAGGATTGTCAAGAATATATGTTCAAGTGAAGAAAGCGGCCAATAAGGGTTGCCTACTGCGTCGCGGGCTTTCTGCCTGGCTTTCGAACAGTTCGGTCTGCCTTGGAAGACCTCTCGGAGGATGACCCTGTCGTTTTCTTTGTGATCTTCACCGTGGCGAATTTCATCGTGGCGCCGGCGCCATAAGCCATTCGCTTCTCCGAGACCTTGATCTCCGCGCTTGCCTGAAATGCCTGTCTTTCCCGGCTGTCCTTTTCAAGAACCCAGACAATATACTGATTTAGCGACATTCCCTCGTTCAGTGCGGTCAGAGCGATCTCCTGATGAAGGCGGGGTCCGATGCGCACGTTAAAACTTCCTTTGAATGGCTTCTCCGGTTCCCGCTTCTGCTTGCGGCATAGTTCCAAATAATCGTCGACGGCCTCCTCGAAGGCTTTCCTCAACGATTCCACATCCATGCCTTCATAACTGACCAATGCCCGGATGAATTCCACCTTGCCGTGAAAGACCCGGTCGTCATCGTCGTAGCGCACAGATCCGAAGTAGTCCTTGTATTGCATCAAATCATTCATAGGATGATTACGTGCAATGCCTTGCATATGTGTCTAATTCGTCGGATGATTCTTTACTCCCTCTGCTGCTTTATCAAAGCAAATCGGGCCGCATTCCCTTCAACCAATCGCGAACCGTTACGCTCAGCTCCTTTGCGAAACCCGTCAGTTCCTCCACATCGCGCGCTGTGACGTTTCCCACATAATGATACTCGGCGATGTTTCTCTTGTTCCTGCAGGTGTCCAGGTATTGTGCATCGTTCGCCCTGTCGCGCCCCAGAATAAGAGGCATGGCCTGTATGGTGAGGTAATGATGCCGCGTCTTGTCGGCGCGATAGCCTGCTGCAGACAGCAGGACCGTGCAGAGCTTAAGTGCGGCGTTGTAGGCGATCCCGAATCGCGAATCCGGCGAGATCGACTCGTTCGCCGCATCGGCCAGATCACGTTCAACAATTGCCAGGAGGTTGGCTATTTCTTCTCTGCTGGTCTTGTGAGATTTGAGCCACCCGTTATCGGCCCACTGCTTCAAGTTCATTTTCACTGCCTATGATGAAAATTTTCGGCTCCCGGAGAACGCTTGTCAGGAAATGATCGCCTTCTTTTTTCTTTCGGCAGAACTCCGAGGGAAGAAGGACGTGGGGATTCACCTCTCTGCCGATTCTTTCTGATGTTCCGGAGAGCGTGGCCGTCAGTTTTCGAAGACCGAGGTCACCTATGACCATGAGATCCACATCGCTTGCGGCTTTCTCTTCTCCCTTTGCAACGGAACCGTATACAAAGGCAACCCTGATATCCGGGCTCTTCTCGAGGGCTTTCTTAAGGACGTCCGCGAGTCCGACCGTTTTCAGGACCAGATTGCGAATCTCCGGATAGAGGGGATGGTTCTTGTTGGCTTCATAGTAGACCCGGTTTCCGTCTTTGCGCCTTGTCACGAGGTCGAGGCTTTCCAGTTTCTTGAGGTCCTGCTGGATCGTTCCAATGGCAAAGCCTGAAAGTCTTTCGATTTCTCTCATATGAGCGGGGAGATCCCTCAACCCGAAGAGGAGCTCGAAGATTGCCGCCCGGACTTGTGAGGATAAGACTTTTGCCAAAGCATTCATGATGTATGCTTATACCATACACTTGTATGTTAATGCCATACAGATTACGCCACGCTGAGGATGCCGGCGTAGACGATGCCGCCCGTCGTCTTCGAGATGCCGATGAGCATCGTGCCGCCGTCGACGACCAGGAAGGGGTCCAGGCCGCACTCGACGATCCAGCAACCCTTCAACGCCGCGGCAAGCTCTTCGTTGGCGGCCAGGTTCGCATTGAAAGCCTCCGGGATCCCGTCGCTGATGCCGCTCACGGAAAAGGCGCCCTTGTCGAAAAGATAGGCCTGAGCGATCTGCAGGGCGTCCTCCCGGCTGATCGAGGGCGCCTTCTTCTTCCGCGCCGTCCCGGTTTTCTTCACGGGCATTTTCGCCGTCTTCTTTTTTTTCGTTTCCGCCATCGCCAAACACCTTCTGAATGAATGATCAAAACAGCGGCGCCCCTCGCCGTAAGGGGCGCCTGAATCGATAACAAAGGAAAGTGATTGTCCCCCTCACCCCCGCCCTCTCCCGCGGAGGGGAGAGGGTGTTAGTAACGGCATGTGGCCTGCCCTACTTGTGCAGGATCCGGTAGTCCACCACGGAGACGCCCTTCTCGTAGACGATGACCGGGTTGAGGTCGATCTGGTCGAACCCGGGGTAGTCCTCGGCGATCTGCGCGAGCTTCCGCATCACGTCGACGAGGGCGGCGATGTCCTTCGGGGCCCTGCCGCGCGCGCCCGCCAGGATCGGATAGCCCCTGATGGATGCGACCATCCTCTCGAACTCGCCCGGGGACGCCGGCAGCAGGCAGAACTGCACGTCCTTGTAAATTTCCGTGAAGATCCCGCCGAGGCCGAACATCATCGTCGCCCCGTACTGCGGATCCCGCAGGATACCGAGGATCACCTCCACGCCGCCCGGCTTCGCCATGGGCGAAACCGTGGCCCCCTCGATCCGGGCGCCCCCGGCCTTTTCTTCGACCGCAGCCATCATCGCCTTCCAGGCCTTTTTGACCCCGGAGGGCTCGACGCCCAGCGCAACGCCCCCGACATCGGACTTGTGGGAGATGTCGGGCGAGAGGATCTTGAGGGCCACGGGCCGGGCAAAACGACCGGCGTACCGGGCTGCTTCGGCCGCATTCCTCGCGGGGGCCGCCGTGACGGCCGGAATGCGGTACGAACGCAGGACGCGGACCGCGGCGGGCGCGGGCATGAGCCGGAGCCTCGGCCCCTCGTCGTCCTGCCCGCCGTGCGCCTGGGCCTCCTCGGGCTTCACGGCCTCGTGGGCGAAGAACTGGGCCAGGGCCCGCACGCCCCGTTCGGGCGTGGGGTAGACGGGGATGCCCTTCTCGTGCATCTTGAGGGACTCCTCGCGCTCCACCTCGGCGCCGCCGCAGTAAACGACGAGCTCGCCCCTGCCCGTCACGATGTCCGAGGCGCCGTGGACGGGATCGCCGAAGACGACGACGCTCGTGTCATAGTCGGACTTCGCCTCGGCGATGGACTTCGAGTAGAGGGAGGGGTCGGTGATGGCGTCGCCCGTGAGATCGATGGGGTTCGTGAGGCCGCAGTGCGGCGGCAGGAACGCCCGCAGGCGCGCCTTGAGATCCTCCGACGGGAAGGGGGCCTCGAGACCGTACTTCCCGGCCTCGTCGATGCCGAGGATCGCGGCGCCGCCGGAGCTGGAAATGAACAGGAGCCGCTTCCCCGTCGGCCGGTCCATGTAGGCGAGCCCCTTGGCGAAGTCGTAGAGCTCCTCCAGGTTGTCGGCCCGCACGATGCCGTACTTCCGGAAGATGGTCTGGTAGATCTCGTCGCTGCCGGCCAGGGACTTCGTGTGGCTCTCAGCCGCGACGCGCCCTCTTGCCGTTCTGCCCGACTTGAGGATCACGACGGGTTTGGTGGCCTTGCCGAGCGCATCGAGGAACGCCGCGGGGCGCTTCACGCCCTCGATGTAGCAGGCGACGACCCTCGTGTTGGGATCGTCGTTGAAGTACCGGATGCAGTCGGACTCGTCCACGTCGGCCCGGTTGCCGAGGCTCACGAAGCCGCTGAAGCCCAGGCGCTCGACGCTCGCCCAGTCGATGAGGGCGGCGCCCACGGTGCCGCTCTGGGAGACGAAGGCGATGCGCCCTCTCGTGGTGATGAGCGGCCAGGAGGCGCAGAGGCTGCTGTAGGGGATATTCACCCCCTGGCAGTTGGGCCCGATGAGGCGCACGCCGTGCTCCCGGCCCGCCTTCGCCAGCTGCGCCTGGAGCTTCTCGCCGTCCTCGCCCGCTTCGGCAAACCCGCCGGTGATGACCACGGCGGACTTCACGCCCGCCCTGCCGCACTCCTCGATGGCCCCCACGACCATCCGCGCGGGGATGACCACTACGGCCATGTCCGCGGGCGTCGGGGTCGCACCGATCGCCGGGTAGGCCTTGAGGCCCAGGATCTCGTCGGCCTTCGGGTTGACGGGGTAGATCGGCCCCGCAAACCCGGCCTGGATCAGGTTGTGAAGGATGTCGTAGCTGAGCTTCCCGGGTGTGCTCGACGCGCCGATAAGGGCCACGCTTGCCGGCTTGAAGATGGCATCCAGCGATCGGATCGGATCCATAGGTCGTCCTCCTTTGTTGTTCGGTTGCGGTAAAAAAACGGCGGGTCCCCCTGACAGAACGGTCGAATCCTACCACAGAGCCGGTGCATTTTCCATGGGCAAGTGACGGCCGGCGGCGTTCGTCCGCCTTTCCCCTTGCCATCCCCCGCCCGGATGCATTATAGATGCGTTGGGTCTGTCCGGCATACCACGACGACAAGGAGGGTCCACCCATGAGGCATCGCACGGCGGGAAAGGTCGCTGAGAACCTGTGGTACCTCGGCCGCGAGGAGTCGGGGGTGTATTGGCTCGAGGGCAAGGACGGGGCCATCATGATCAACGGCGGGCTGGCTCACATCCTCCCCGATGTCCGCAGGCAGATGAGGGGCTTCGGGCTTGACCCCGCGAAGCTGACGAAGATCCTCATTCTCCACTCCCATTTCGACCACATCGGGGTCATCCCCTGGTTCACGCGCAACAACCCGGGCATCGAGGTGTACGGCTCGGCGGAGACGTGGAGGATCCTCCAGATGCAAAAGGCCATCGACATCGCCAACCAGTTCAGCCGGACCGTGGCGGACAAGATGGGGCTCGGGGCGGCCCTGCAGGACGTCGACTTCGCATGGCGGGACGACATCGCGGGGACGACCGTGGGCGACGGAGACCGCATCGACCTCGGCGGGACCACCCTGAACATCCTCTTCACGCCCGGCCACACGCACTGTTCCATCACGGCCTACGAGCCGGTTCGAAAGGCCCTCTTCGCCTCCGACGCCGGCGGCATTCCCTATCGAGACGGCTCCTTCGCCTCGGCCAACACCAACTTCACCCAGTACCTCGAGAGCCTCGAGAAGATGAAGCCGCTCGCCGTGGACTATCTCTGCGCCGACCACTACGGCTACGTCACGAGAGAGGAGGCCCGGGGGTTCATCGACCTGACCCTGCGGGAGGGCCGGAAGCTGCGCGCCCGGATGGAGGGAATCCTCCGGGAGAAGGGCAACGTCGACGAGGCCGCGAAGGCCATGAACGTCCTCTTTTACAGGGAGTGCCCGGATTACTTCATCGCACCGGACATCCTCGAGGGTGTCTTCCGGCAGATGATGAGGTTCCTCGAGAAGAACCTGCAGTCCTAGCAGGCTGGACAAGCACGGGCTGCGCACCGGGGCTGCCGCGCAGGCAGCCCCGTTTTACGCGCGGCCGGCGCCGTTGTGACCGGGAGGGGGAGGTCATGTTTCGAACCTTGCTGCTCGCTTGTTCGCTGTTTGTCTGGCTCTTCGGGGCGCCGGGCGTTTCGGCCTACAGCGTCGAAGACTACGACAGGTGTTCCGCCGTCGAAAACAGGGAGAAGCGGCTCCAGTGTTACGAGGAAGCGGCCGGGCGAAAGCCGAAGACGGATGTCCCCGCTCTGGAGCCCGCCGGGCAGCCCCCGGGCCGGGCCGCGATTCCGGCGGCGCAGGCGCCCTCCGCATCCGCTCCCCCCACCGATGCGCCGGCCGGGCTGGCCGCATGCAGGGATCACGACTACTCCGCCGACAGGCTTCGCTGCTACGACGAGGCCGCACGGTACAGCTGGTGGAGATGCCTGACGGACTGCGTCTGGGGGACGGGTCTGTTCCGGGCGAAGAAGACCGACGGGATCGAGGCCTGCAAGACGCTCTGCGACGACAAGGAACGGCTTTACGCATACGACAGGCTGGCCGGCCTCAACCCGAAGCCGCCGAACACATCGAGCTACCTGTCGAAGGCATGGCTGCTCGACGAGCGAAGCCGTGAAGAGGCCGGGCGGTGGGCCATCCGCGCGCACCGCGAGAATTACTTCCTGGTTTACACCTACAACGGCGCCCTGGACCGGCAGCCCTACGAATCGGTCAACCCCGGCACGCGCCTGCAGGACCCGGAAACCAAGTTCCAGATCAGTCTGAAAATGAAGCTCCTGGAGGACATCCCGATCCCCATTCTCGACAAGAAGGCGGATCTCTGGGCGGCCTATACGCAACTCTCGCAATGGCAGTTCTGGAACTGGAGCAACTCCGCCCCCTTCCGGGAGACCAACTACGAGCCCGAGGCCCTCTTCAACATCCGGATGGGCGACGAGCTGGTCCGCCTGGGCGGCGAACCTCTCAAGCTCCAGTTCGTCCAGTTGGGCCTGAACCACCAGTCCAACGGCCAGAGCGAACCCCTCTCGCGAAGCTGGAACCGTCTCGTGGCGAACTTCGGTTTCGAGCGGGAGCCCTTCGACGTCGTCCTCAAAACCTGGTACCGGCTGCCCGAAAGCGCCGACGACGACGACAACCCCGACATCGACGCCTACCTGGGATACGGAGAGCTCTGGGCCGGGTACCGCGGCAGGACATGCGGGATCGACTATCACGTCGCCCTCATGTTCCGCAACAATCTGCGCCTGGACGACGGGAACCGCAGCGCCGTGCAGCTCGCGTTCGATTTCACCTGCGTCGGGCCGCTGAACTGCTACATCCAGTACTTCACCGGGTACGGCGAGACCCTCATCGACTACAACCGCTACACGAACCGCATCGGCGCCGGCGTTATGATCAGAGACTGGTAGGGGCAAGGCTTGCCCGGCCGCACCGCCTGCGCCGTCACCCGTTCCCCCCTTCCCCCTCCTTCCTCGAACGGTTGCCGTATTGCCGCAGCGGCAGGACGAGCCCGAAAAAAGGAACGAGGTACATGGCCGCCGTCATCGTCTCCGTGGGCCCGAAGAACTGCGACGAGAACACGATCATGAGCACGTTGTTGACGTGGGCGAGCATGACGGCGCCCGCCAGGCGGTTTTCCACCGAGCTGCGCCGGAAGAACAGGATGCCCGTGCCCGCATAAATCGCGCACAGGAGGATGTCCACGAGGCATGCCTCGGCGATGAGGCCGGGGCGGCTGTGGAAGATATCGGCGTACTTCGAGAACACGCCGAAGTTGATGCAGGCGAACATGACGAGGTTCACCGGGAAGGAGCGGCGGTTCACGGCCTCGAGCAGGCGCGGCGCAAGCCGCCGCAGGATCTGCACGACGGCGATGGGAACGAAGATCGCCAGCGCCAGCATGTGGAGCATCTGCCAGAAGGAAACGCTCACGCTCTTCGAGAGGGCGACGCCGATGACCGCCGGGAGGGTGAAGGGCACGAGGATCGAGGTGATGACGGTCACGACGAGGACCCGGGCGCTGTTGCCGCCCACGAGGTTCGACATGAAAGGCGCCACGACCCCCGTGGAAACGGCCGACAACAGGAGCGCCGAGAAGGCGTACTCCGGCAGAACGTACAGGAACAGCCCGTAGAGGACAGGGGGCAGGAGGATCAACTTCAGGGCAACGAGGGCGAGCAGCGGCAGGCTCGCCCTGCGCAGGGCCTCCCGGACCTCCTCCAGCCGGATGGACAGAAAGCTCATGAAGAACAGGACCATGAGAAAGGCGAGCGTGTAGGGCTGAAGGAAGGCAAAGACCCCCGGGCAGCAGATCCCGGCGGCCATCGACGAAAACACGACCGCCAGCAGAAGGATGTCCCTCGGACGGAACGGAAGCTCCATGGCCGGGCGCTCACCCGCTGCCCGGCGGGCGGCGGCGGACGATCTGGTTGCCGATCACCGTGAAGACGGTTTCACCCTTCTGGTTCAGGGCGGAGTACCGGAGGCGCACAATGCCCCGGTCGCCGGCTTTAGACGGCCTGAGCTCCAGGACCTCGCCCTCAGCCCGCAGCGTGTCGCCGGGACGAACGGGCTTGAGCCATCTCAGCTCGTCGAACCCCGGGGAGCCGAGGCTGTTGCCCGCATGGAGGGCGCCTGTCATGAGAAAAAGGCGAAAGGTCAGGGCGATCGTATGGATCCCGCTGGCGATAAGCCCGCCGTAAGGGGTGGCCTTCGCCGCCTCGACATCGACGTGGAAGACCTGCGGGTCGAAGTGCATGGCGAAATCGATAATCTGCCCCTCCGTCACCGTCATCCCCGGCGATTCGAAGCGGTCGCCGACCTTGAAATCGTCAAAATAGATCGTCTTCATCATTCCCTCCGTTTCATCCGTCGGCCCATGCGCCGGACGCTCCCGGCGCCTGTTCTATACCATCCCGCGCGTTCTCAAATCCACGGTTTCTTTGCACGGCATGCCCCGCAACGCGGATTGACAATCCCCCCGGAGCCCCCTATAGTCTCCGTGAGACCTCCACGGAAAGGAACGGCCATGAAAACGCTGAAAACGGCATCGATGCTGATCCTGATCCTCGCCGTGCTTGCCCCCCTGGGATTGTCGGGCTGCGCCAACCACGCCAGGGGCGAGGCGGGGGCGCTGCTGAGCCAGGATTACCGGAAAATGGACAACGACGAGCTGCTCCTCTACTACTACAGGCTCACCGAAGAGATCGACCGCGCGGAGCGCTCCGGCCCCGGCTCGGGCTTCAGCATCGGCATCGGCGGCGGGAGCTGGGGCTCCGGGGGAGGAGGCGGCGTCGGCGTCTCCACGACAGCCCCTGCGGGAGGGGACGGCGGCGCCCCGGAACTGAGGAACCGCCGGGCCGAGGTCCGCGCGGAGATGCAGAGGCGGGGGATGAAGGCGCCCTGAGCGGCGGCCGGCGGCCTGCGAAAGAACAATCCCTCTTTCGTCTCCCCCCATAGCCCTGCCGCAGGCACCTTTTTTGCAACCTTCAGCTTCCTAAACCGGTCATTGCGCAAGGGCAAGGCGATAATGCAATCCCGAGAGTTTGCATCGCCATGCCCGCAATGACGACCCCGGTGTCCATGCCATCGTCCCCAACGTCGAAAAAAACGGCAGAACCCACGACTTCCCGGCCAATAGGGGCCCGCAGCCTCGCCGACATCCTCGGCGAGGGGCAAACGCTCAAGGCCTGGCTGCACCCCGGGAAAGGGGCCCGGACGGAAGCCTTCATCATCCTGGCCGAGGGACTCTCCCCCGAGGATCGCGAATTTCTTGCCGGCGCGGCAGACCTCGTCGTCGACCCCTCGGATGACCTTCCCGGGCGTCTCGCCCGGCTCGCGCGCGAGAACCGCCAGCTGAAATCGCTCAGCCTGAGCGACGATCTCACCGGACTGTACAACAGGCGATTCTTTTCCCTCCAGCTCGAGATCGAGATGGCCCGCTCCCGCCGGACGGGCCAGCCCTGCTGCCTGATGATGATCGACTTCGACAACTTCAAGGACATCAACGACCGCCTCGGACACGACGAGGGCGACCGGTTTCTCACCCAGGTGGGCGGGCTGATCCGCGAGAAGCTGCGCCCCACGGACTTCGTCTGCCGCTACGGCGGCGACGAGTTCGCCGTGATCATGCCCGCCACGTGCCTGCCGGACGGGGCCGGCATCGCCGCGCGCCTCCGGGAGTTCACCGCCCATTTCACCTGGAAGATGGCCGTGCGGGTGTCCGCAAGCTTCGGACTGGCCGTCTTCGAGCCGCCGAGCCCCATCGATGCTGAAGAATTCTTCAAACAAGCCGATAGTGAACTGTATCGGGCCAAGCAGACCGGCAAGAACCGCATCTGTCACCCCGCCCTGTCCCCGGCGCAGGCCCGCCGGCGTCAGCCGGTGGACCGGGACGAGCGGGAGGCGCTGTTCGGTCTCGAGGCGGCCGCCCACATGGAATAGAAGGTAAGAGGATGAGTTTGAGCCGCGGGTACATCGCCGTTTGAGGACCCACGAAAGAATGACAGAGAACTCCAACAAGAACGCCATTGTGGCCACCGTCACCAGCGGCAAGGGAGGCGTGGGCAAGACCTTCTTCACGGTGAACCTCGCCGCATCGCTCGCCGCGAAGGGGCGAAAGGTGCTCGTCGTCGACTGCGACCTGGGGCTTGCCAACGTGGACATCATGCTGGGCATCCATCCCCGGCTGACCCTCAGGGACATCCTGTTCGGCAGCGCCCCGGCGGAAGACGTGATCCTGTCGACGAAGGCGGGATTCGATCTCCTGCCGGCCTGCTCCGGCGTGCGGGAGATGGCCCAGCCGCTGCTCGAGAAGATCCAGACCGTAAAAACCCTTCTCCAGTCCCTGGAGGGCTACGACGTCATGCTGCTCGACACGGGGGCGGGGATCGCCGAGACCGTCCTCCAGTTCAACCTCCTGGCGCCCCGGAACATTATCGTCCTGAACCGCGAGCTCACCTCGATCACGGACTCCTACGCCATGATGAAGGTCATGCACCAGATCTTCGGGAGAGACACCTTCAGCCTTGTCGTCAACGCCGTGGCCGACGAGCGCGAAGGAGAGAGGATCTTTCACCACGTCGACGGCATCTGCCGCCGTTTCCTGGGCTTCGGCACGGACTACCTGGGCCTGATCTTCCGGGATGAGGCGGTGCCGAAATCCATCCTTCGCCAGGAGCCCCTCGTCCTGGCCGGCCCGGGCTCGAAGACGGCAGCCTGTTTCGACCGCATTGCCGACGCCGTGTGCCGCTGGGGAACGCCCCTTCCCCGGGTGGAGCCGCCGCCGGGGCCGGAGCGGTGCGCCCGGGGCATCCTGCATTGACAGGCCTCGAGCCGCAGCGCCCTGCATCCCCTTGCCCGCGAAGGGGCCTTCTGTCGGCTGCCGGATATCGGCCTCCTTCCCTGAAACCCGGCCCCCGGACCCCGTCCTCCCCCCGTTGCCTCATAAATAAATGTTACCGAAGATGGGGCTCAGGTCGCTGACGACAGAGAGTCCGTTTATAGCAGAGATCGAAGATTTTTTTAAGTTTGTGTTCCATGGCCTTGCGCAGCACGAAGGGGTTGAGGGTTCGGAACTGAGCGGTCAGGGCGATTTTGGTTTTTCGGGGGATGT
>ERZ1026796.659-NODE-659-length-26163-cov-9.474650_pt1 | contig 26163 bp, 16 predicted proteins | sample MGYA00520874_ERZ1026796 | MGnify/ENA primary metagenome ERZ1026796 (study PRJEB33270, sample SAMEA104284474) | anaerobic digester metagenome | biome: Anaerobic digester microbiome; feature: mesophilic sludge digester; material: Anaerobic digester biomass | place...
CAGCGGCTCCACTCTGTGCCAAAACGCATCCGAAACCTCCCAGGATCGCGCTCGTGCCATGCTCGCCCTCCTGGGGCCAATCTAGGTTCGAGCACTCAAGAAGTCAATCTATTTACGGATACGCTCTAAATCTATTTTTCACTATCTATCGATGAGAAGTGCGGGACGGGCGGTACACGGACATGCTCACGCTTTCCTCCACCCTCTTCAACCGTCCAGGCGCATAGCCATTGCTCGCCCAGGTGTGCAGAGGGTCACGTGCCGTCGTGACTCGTAGCCTCGACCCACCGAGACATCGCCCCGAGTTGCGCTGCGGTAGAATCCTCTGGGTGAACTGATGAGACAGCGGAATCGCCCAAGAACTGGGCGCTTGACCATGCCGGACGACGACCTTTCGAGGATCTGGAGCGAGCTCAGCTTCATGACGCCTGACACCGGGGCGCACCTCGCGCGGACGATCATGCTGGCCGAGCTGACTACGCTGCTGACGCAGCTCCCTGCGACCGCCAGCCACGACGACTACCGCAAGGCCGTCCTCGTGGAGAACGTGCTGGCCAAGCCAACGGCGAGCGCACGACGGCACTGTGCGAAACCCCTCCTGCGCCTATACGGGTTCGACCCCGACCTGACGCTCTTTCGCGTCCTTCGTGCCCTCTGGGATCGGGACGCGGCTGGCCGCCCACTGCTTGCCATGCTCTGCGCGCTGGCGCGAGACCCACTTCTACGCGAGAGCGCGGAGCCCGTCCTCTCGCTCCGCCCTGGCGAGAGCATCGCAGCGGCCACTATCGAGGCGGCGTTTTCGGCGGCGCACCCCGACCGCTTCGGAGCCGAAACGCTGCAGGCCCTCGCCAGCCGGCTGCTCTCCTCGTGGGGACAGTCCGGGCACCTCGCTGGACGATCTACGCGCCACCGTGTCCTCGTTGTGCCCACCTTTGGCGCCGTCGCCTACGCCGTGCTGCTGGGGTTCATCGAGGGGCGGCGCGGGCAGTTGCTCTTCGAGAGCCTCTGGGCGCGTACCCTCGATGCGCCCACGTACGTGCTCCTGGAGTTGGCCCAGGTGGCAGCGCGGCAGGGCCTTCTGGCCTTCAAGAAAGGTGGCGGCGTGGTCGAGGCCGATCCGTGGCCGCTGCTCACGGATCGGGAAAGGAAGGTGCTCGGTGAGCCGCATTGAGCGCCTACTGGCGAACTTTCGGCGTCACGTCAGCCTGGAATGGGAGCGCCATCTCGCCGGCCCGCAGAAGGTCTGGTTCGCGGTCTACCCACCGAGCGAGGAGCGGCGCCTTCGGCTGCACGTCGAGGAGTTCGGGATCGCCACCCGCGAAGCGCAGCACGGATGGAAGCTCGTGGACCTGACGGACGCCTTCCCCCAGTGGATGGCGCAGCTTGACTACCGCGATGCCTACTTTGCCGAGCCGGAGCTCCTCAAGGGGACGGTATCCAGCTTCTTGTCCACGATCACCGGCCAGCTTCGGCAGGCGCTCACGGACAGCGACGCCGACGACTGCACGGTCGTGGCCGTGCTCGGCGTCGGGACTCTCTTCGGCCAGGCGCGCGTGAGCGACCTCGTCGGCGCCGTGGCCAGCTCCATCCGGGGACGCCTCCTGGTGTTCTTCCCCGGTAGCTTCGAAAGCGGCATCTACCGCCTGCTCGACGCCCGCGATGGTTGGAACTACATGGCGGTACCAATCACCTCTGACGAAAGGGAGCTGGGCTGATGCACGTCCGCGACATCTTCGTCCACGATCCGGTCAGCACCGACCTCGTCAACAACGGTGTCGCCAGCGTCGGCGACCTCTCGACACCCGCCGAGCTGCAGACCCTGCAATACGAGCTCAAGACGTTCGTGTGCGACGGCCAGTACGCGGATGGGATCGAGCGCATCCTCGGCTCATTCCTGGGCAACCTCGACAAGCCCGAGCAGCGCGCCGCTTGGGTCTCGGGCTTCTATGGCAGCGGCAAGTCGCACCTCGTCAAGATGCTGCGCTACCTGTGGAGGGACTTCTCGTTCTCTGACGGCTCGACCGCCAGATCGCTCGCCAACCTGCCGACTCGCGTCACCGATCGCCTCAAGGAGCTGGACACCGTCGGGAAGAGGCTCGGCGGCCTGCACGCGGCGGGAGGCACCCTCGGCCATCAGGGCGGCGACAACGTGCGTCTCGCGCTTCTGGCCATCGTCCTCAAGTCGGTGGGGCTGCCTCCCAAGTACCACCAGGCACGCTTCGTGATGTGGCTCCGCGAGCAGAGCGCACTGGAGCCTGTCCAGAAATCGCTTGGCGACCAGGGAAAGAGGTTCGAGCACGAGCTCGACCACCTCCACGTGTCGCCGGTGCTGGGGAAGGCAGTCCTCGAGGCAACTCGCGGCGTTTTCGCGAGAACCGAGGACGTGCTTGCCGCGATGCGCGTGCAGTTCCCGGTCGTGTCGGACCTCAGCCTCGACGATTTGGTGGCGACCATTGGGGCTGCGCTCAGCTCCAATGGCAGTCTCCCTTGCACGCTCGTGGTCCTCGATGAGGTCCAGCAGTGGATTGCCGAGGACCAGTCGCGCTCTTTCGACGTCCAGGAGGTGGCGAAGGCCTGTTGCAGCAAGCTCGGGTCGCGCCTCCTGTTCGTGGGCACAGGTCAGAGCGCGCTTTCCGCCACTCCCGCGCTCCAGCGTCTCCAGGAGCGCTTCAAGATCGGCGTGCAGCTCTCCGACCGCGATGTCGAGAAGGTCATCCGCAAGCTCGTGCTCCTCAAACGACCGGACCGCGTGCCCGAGGTCGTAGCCAAGCTCAAGGAGTGCAGCGGCGAGGTGTCGCGCCACCTCGTCGGCACCAGGATCGCGCCGCGCGGCGAGGACACGCCGGAGGTGCAAACCGCGGATTACCCGCTGCTGCCGACCCGCCGCCGCTTCTGGGAGGCGGTGCTGCGCGCGGTGGACGCCGGGGGCAGGGCCGGCCAGCTCCGCACCCAGCTCACCATCGTCCACGAGGCGGTGCGCGCGCTTGCCGAGCGTCCGCTCGGTGCCGTCGTCCCAGCCGACTTCCTGTACGACCAGCAGAAGGTCTCGCTCCAGCAGTCCGGCGCCCTGCCGCGTGAGCTGTACGAGCAAATCGAGGCGCTGCGGGACGGCACCGAGGACGGGCTGCTCCGCTCACGTCTGTGCGGGCTTATCTTCCTTGTCGGCGCACTTCCCCGCGAGGCCGGGAGCGACCTCGGCGTGCGAGCCAACGCCAGCACCCTCGCCGATCTCCTCGTCGAGGACCTCCACGCCGGGAGCGCCATGCTCCGCTCCCGGGTCGCGACATTGCTCGACACCATGGCCGAGGACGGCCGGCTCTTGCTCGTCGATGGCGAGTACCGCCTGCAGACTCGTGAAAGCGCGGCGTGGGAGGCCGACTTCCGCACCCGCGAGCGACGCCTCGCCGCAGACGACGCCGCGCTCGCCGCGTTCCGTGGCGACCTGCTGCGCACCACGATCCTCGATCGCCTCAAGGCCGTGAAGGTACTGCAGGGCAAGTGCCACGAGCCACGCGCGCTCAACCGCCACTTCGGCGGCGAGAGACCGTCAACGGACGGCACCGAGATCCCGGTGTGGGTGCGGGACGGATGGAGCGACGACGAGAAGGCAGTCGAGGCCGAGGCCCGCCGCGAGCCGACCGAGAGCCCCCTGGTCTTCGTGTTCCTCCCCCGCCGGGGTGCCGAGGAGCTGCGCAAGCAACTGGTGCGCCACCACGCCGCGAAGGAGACCATCGAGGCGAAGGGCGCGCCGAGCACCGACGAGGGCCAGAACGCGCGAGCTGCCATCGAGTCGCGGGTGTCTTCGGCGCGCCAGACGCTCGCGGCTCTCGTCGAGGACATCCTCGCCGGCGCGCGCGTGTGGCTCGCGGGCGGGCACGAAATTGCTGGGGTGAGCGTCGTCAAGGCGGTCGCCGAAGCGGCCGACGCCGCGGCGAGGCGGCTGTTCCCCGAGTTCCCTGCGGCGGACCACGAGAAGTGGGACACCGTCGTCAAGCAGGCGCGCAAGGGTGCGGGTAACGCCCTGGAGGCCATCGGGCACCGAGAGGATGTCGAGAGGCACCCCGTCTGCGCGGCGATCCTCGGCTTCCTCGGCCATCAGCGCAAGGGCAGCGAGGTCCGCAAGCACTTCGCGGCGGGGCCGTTCGGCTGGCCGAAGGACGCCGTGGACGGAGCCCTGCTCGTGCTGCTCCTGGGCGGCAAGATCCGCGGCACACTCGACGGGAAGGCCGTGGACGCCCGGCAGCTCGACCAGTCACGCATCGGTGCCGTGGAGCTGCGGTGCGAGACCGCCACGGTCACCTCCAAGCAGCGGATCGAGCTGCGCAGGGCGTTCCAGGAAGCGGGGCGTGGCTGCAGGCCCAACGAGGAGTCGTCGATCGCCCCCGACTACCTCAAGGACCTGCTCGCCCTCGCGGAGCGGGCCGGCGGCGACCCGCCGCGCCCAACCAGACCCGACACCGCCTCACTGCGCGAGCTCCAAGCGCTTGCCGGGAACGAGCTGCTGGTCGCGCTTTCGGACCGCCTCGAGGAGCTGCGCGAGTGGCGTGCGACGTGGGAGGGACGCGCCAAGGCGGTTGCCGAGCGGCTCCCTCGCTGGGACGTGCTCCGGGCGCTGCTGTCATACAGCGGCGACCTCCCCGAGGCGGCCGAGCTGCGCCCCCAGGTCGAGGCCATCGCCGGCACACGGGCACTGCTGGCCGACCCCGACCCGGTCCCCGAGCTGACACTCCGACTTGCCACCGCCCTGAGGAAGGAGCTGCTTGCGCTCCACGGGCAGTGCCTCGCCGCGCACGAGGCCGGCGAGCACCAGCTTTCCGCGAGCCGGGTCTGGGGGTCGCTTGACGAAGCGCAGCGGCAGGGCCTGGTGACCCAGTACCGCCTGACACGCCCCCCAGCGCCCGTGCTCGACCCGGAGGCGCACCTCCTGGAGTCGCTTGCCACCGCGAGCCTGGCGCAGTGGCGCACGCTTCGGGACGCCATCCCGCAGCGCTTCGCCAACGCCCTCGCCGAGGCCGCAAAGCTCATCGAGCCCCAGGCCGTCAAGGTCGCGCTGCCCACGGCGACCATCCACAACGCCACCGAGCTGCATGCCTGGCTCGACACCTGCCGCGAGCGCATCGAGGCGCAGCTCGAGCACGGGCCGGTGCTGGTATGACGGACTTCGGCATTCTGAGTATCGAGGACACCGCGTCAGATGACGAAGGAGTCTGGCTTTCGACCAACGAGCTGGAAGAGGCTATCGGCGACCTCGAGATGGTCGCCGAGCTGCTGCCTGGGGTGCTCACCGGCCCCCGGCGCTGGCGCTGGGTGATCCCTGCTTTGCACCGCTGCCTGCAGGGCTTCATGGTGTCCGCGCTGGTCGACGGCAACGGCCTCCGTTGCCTGGACAAGAAGTCGTTCACCCGATGGATGGAGGCATACCGCACCGACCGGGCCAGACTGCCCAGCGACCCCAAGATCGACTCATTCCTCAATCTCTACAAGAAGGTCAAGGACCGCGACACGATGAGGTTCTACGTCATGTCCAAGCCCTTCAGACCCACGGGCCAGCAGGAGCGCAGCGTCAAGCTTCTCAATGGGCTTCGCAACGAGCTCACACACTTCCAGCCGCGGGTTTGGGGCCTTGAGGTGAGCGGTCTCCCGGGAATCTGCCGTGACTGCCTCGAGGTGGCCCACTTCCTTGCCTTCGAGAGCGGGAACATCCTGTGGATCGAGGACGAGCCGATGCAGCGCACAACTCGAGCGCTCACCCGCTGCCTCGACGTGCTGGTGGAGATTGAGCGCGCCTACGGCGTAGGTGCCGGTACCAGGACCAAGCCTCGTCGGAAGAGCATCCCGCAACCCGTAACCATCGCGGTAGACGCCCCCGATCTCTCGGCGGTAGCCAACCCGGAGGACCAGCGATGACGCCACTTGCCAAGCCCCTCCGCTCCAGGCTGGAGAGCGCGGTCACCGACGCAAGAAGGAAGGCGGAGGCGGCGGCGCGGGGGGCACTGGAGCGGCTGGCGGTGGACCGGCCGGAGCCGTTCGGGCACATGGCGGTGGAGGCGCGCGAGCTGCGGGTGCGGCTGCGGGCGCGGGCGCGCCAGCTCGGCGACGTGCTGCTTCCGAGGACCGACGAGCGGGGGCGCAACCACCAGATCGACCACCTCGTCCGCGAGGCTGCCTACGAGTGGTGGCACCGGATGCTGTTCGCACGCTTTCTGGCCGAGAACCACCTGCTCATGCACCCCTCGGGCGTGGCGGTGAGCCTCGAGGAGTGCAAGGAGCTGGCGTCCGAGGAGGGCGCCGCCGACGGCTGGGAGCTGGCCGGGCGGTACGCCTCGACGATGCTGCCCGAGATCTTCCGCCCCGACGATCCGGTGCTGGCGATGCACCTGGCGCCGGAGGATTTGCAGACCTTGGAGAAGCTGCTTCAGGAGCTGCCGGCCGAGGTCTTCACGGCTGACGACAGCCTCGGCTGGGTGTACCAGTTCTGGCAGGCGGAGGAGAAGGACCGCGTCAACAAATCGGGGCTGAAGATCGGCGCCGACGAGCTGGCCGCCGTGACGCAGCTTTTCACTGAGCACTACATGGTGGAGTTCCTGCTGCACAACTCGCTGGGGGCGTGGTGGGCGGGCAGGAAGCTGGGGTCCGAGGTCCGAGGTCCGAGGTCCGAGGAGGAGCTGAGAAAGGCTGTTGCGCTGCCGGGGGTGAGCTGGGACTACCTGCGGTTCGTTGAGGAGGGCGAGATGTGGCGGCCTGCAGCCGGGACCTTCGACGGCTGGCCTAGGGCCGCGAGAGACCTCAAGCTCCTCGACCCATGCGGTGGCTCGGGGCACTTCCTGGTGGCGGAGCTTTTCATCCTCGTGCCGATGCGGATGACCGAGGAGGGGCTCTCTGCGCGCGAGGCCGTCGACGCCGTGCTGCGCGACAACCTCCACGCCCTCGAGATCGACCCGCGCTGCACCCAGATCATGGCGTTCAACCTGGCGCTAGCGGCGTGGCGATACCCCAGTGCCGGCGGCTACCGCGAGCTGCCACCGCTCAACATCGCCTGCTGCGGCCTCGCTCCACGGGCGAAGAAGGAGGACTGGCTCGCCTTGGCCGGCAAGGACGAGCGCCTGCGGGACGGCATGGCGGTGCTGTACGACCTCTTCCAGGACGCCCCGGTGCTCGGCTCACTCATCGACCCCACCCGCGTCGGCGACATGCACCTGCCGTCGTTCAGCGACCTACAGCCCCTGATTGAGCTAGCGTTCGCAAGTGAGCGCAGCGGGGATGCGGACCGCGAAGCGCACGGTGTAACCGCCCGCGGCATTGCGCACGCGGCGGTGTTGCTTGCGGGTCGCTATCATCTTGTCGCGACCAACGTCCCCTATGTTGGCCGGAAGAGACAACACCCCACCTTGAAGGGTCATTGCAGCAGAGCTTATCCCGCAGCGAAGACTGATCTTGCCACGTGCTTCCTGGAACGGTGCCTATCGTTGTGCGCGCTGGATGGAAGCTCGGCCTTGGTCATGCCGCAAAACTGGCTCTTTCTTGGTGCGTACATGGTTTTCCGAACCAAGCTGCTCAGGAGAGTGCGCTGGAATACGGTAGCAAGGCTCGGCTCTCACGCCTTTGAGGCGATTGGTGGGGAAGTCGTCAATGTGTGCCTGATCGCCATCACCGGGGCGCCATTGGACAGGAAGAGCAGGTTTGCGGGCTTGGACGTGGCGCTTCACAGGGACCCTCGCGCCAAGGCTGCAGCACTCATTGAAGAGGAAGTAAGCATGGCAGCACAGCTTGCTCAGATGGAGAACCCGGACCACCGCATTACGCTCGCCTCCCCCGAGCCATTTGGGCTCCTAGGGGTGGAGGCGAGTGCGTTTCAGGGCGTCAAGACCGGAGACGACCAACAGGCGCGCCGGTGTTTCTTTGAACTTGCCGATCGAGCCGAGCGGTGGCGCTGGTACCAGAGCACTGTCGAAAGAACCGCTCATTTTGGTGGCCTGCACTACCTGCTCAGGTGGCAGAACGCCGGGCATGACCTGGCGAGGCTACAAGGGTTGCGCGCGTGGGACAGGTCAGGAATCGCCATATCGCAGATGAATGCCTTACCTTCCTCAGTCTTCTCCGGCCACGCTTTCGACAGCAATGTCTCGCCAATCGTGCCACGGGAGACTTCCCTCGTTTGCGCACTCTGGTGCTTCTGTTCGTCGCCAAGATTCCTAAGCGCCGTTCGCCGGATCGACCAGGCACTAAAAGTGACTAACACATCCCTCGTCAAGGTCCCTTTCGACCGCGCGCATTGGCAGGCGGTTGCCGCCGAACGCTACCCCAACGGCCTTCCCAAGCCCTACTCCGACGACCCGACGCAGTGGATCTTCCACGGACACCCATGCGGGAGCGTGGTGTGGGACGAGGCGGCGAAGTGGACGGCACGCGGGCCGCTGCGCACCGACGCGACGGTGCTTCAGGTCGCGGTGGCGCGGCTGCTCGGGTACCGCTGGCCGGCGGAGCTGGAGGAGATGGAGCTGGCGGACGAGGCGCGCGCGGTACTCACCGAGACCGCGGAGCTCGTGCCGTTCGGCGACGACGACGGCGTGGTGTGCATTCCGGCGGTGGGGGGTGAGCGACCGGCCGCCGAGCGCCTGCGCGAGCTGCTCGCGGCGGCGTACGGACGCGACTGGTCGCCGGGGAGGGAGCAGGCGTTGCTCGTGGCCGTGGGGTACGGCGGCCAGGGTCTCGAGCAGTGGCTGCGCGACGGGTTTTTCGAGCAGCACTGCAAGCTCTTCCACCAGCGGCCGTTCGTCTGGCACGTCTGGGACGGCCGGCGGGACGGGTTCTCGGCGCTCGTCCACTACCACCGCCTCGACCGCAGGCTGCTCGAGCGCCTGGCCTACTCCTACATTGGCGACTGGCTCACCCGCCAGCAGGCCGAGGCTGCGGCCGGCAACGGCCCCGCCGAGGCGCGGGTGCTGGCCGCGCGCGACCTCCAAAAGCGCCTCCAGCTCATCCTCGACGGTGAGGCGCCGCACGACATCTTCGTGCGCTGGAAGCCCATCGAGCGCCAGCCCCTCGGCTGGGAGCCCGATCTCGATGACGGCGTGCGCCTCAACATCCGCCCGTTCGTACAGGCCAACGTGCTGCGCAAGCGCCCCGGCATCAAGTGGGACAAGGACCGCGGCCGCGACCCCGAGTCTGCCCCATGGTACCCGGTCTTCAAGGGCGATCGCATCAACGACCACCACCTGACCCTCGCCGAGAAGCGCGCCGCCCGCGAGAACAGTGGGGCCGGGTGAGCGATGATGGAGCCATGGTCGCCACGATGACCCGCACCGAGATCGAGGCGCTCCGGGAGGAGGCGGACTTCGAAGCCAAGGCGGCGCAGGGCGCGCGCGGCGAGAGCGAGCTGCCGCGCTCGTTTTGGGCGAGCTACGCGGCGATGGCCAACACCGACGGCGGGCGCATCGTCCTGGGGGTGGCCGAGCAGGCCGATGGCCGGCTCGAGGTGGTCGGGCTGCGCAACCCGCGCAGGGTCCGCAAGGCGCTGTGGGACGGCCTCAACAACCGCCAGGTCGTGAGCGCGAGCCTGCTGCGCGATGCCGACGTGGTGGAGACCGACTGCGAGAGCCGGGTTGTCGTCGTGGTGACGGTGCCACGCGCCCCCCGCGCCCTGCGCCCGGTCCACCTCGGCTCCAACCCACTCACCGGCACGTTCCGGCGCGGCTTCGAGGGGGACTACCGGTGCTCGCAGCCCGCGGTGCGGCGGATGCTGGCCGAGGCACTGGAGGACTCGCGGGACGCGCAGTTGCTGCCGGGGTTCGGCCTCGGGGACCTGGACCGGGACAGCCTTGCGGCGTACCGGAACGTCTTTCGCTCGACCCGGCCGGGTCACCCGTGGATCACGATCGAGGACACCGAGCTGCTGCGCAACCTGGGCGGCTGGGCGCACGATCGCGACACCGGCAAGGAAGGGCTCACGCTCGCGGGGCTGCTGATGTTCGGCCGCCAGCCGACGATCCTGGAAGCGGTCCACACGTACCTCGTGGACTACCAGGAGCAGCCGCTCGACGACCCGGAGCAGCGGTGGCTCGACCGCATCACCACCGACGGGACGTGGTCCGGCAACCTCTTTGACTTCTTCCGGCGCGTTTACGAGCGGCTGGTGCGCGACCTCAAGGTGCCGTTCCGGATGGAGCACGGACACCACCGGCGTGACGAGACGCACGTCCACGAGGCGCTGCGCGAGGCACTCGTCAACACCCTCATCCATGCCGACTACGCGGGCAGCGTCGGCATCCTGGTGGTGCGCCGGCCGGACGGGTTCTCGTTCCGCAACCCGGGCACCCTGCGGGTGGCCGCCGAAGTGGCGCTGGCGGGCGGCACCAGCGACTGCCGCAACCGCAATCTCCAGAAGATGTTCCAGCTCATCGGCGAGGGCGAGCAGGCGGGGTCGGGGCTACCCAAGATCCTGCGCGCGTGGCAGGAGCAGAGCTGGCGCCGGCCGCGTCTGTGGGAGGAGACGGAGCTGGAGTGCAGCAAGCTCTGGCTGCCGATGTCGAGCCTCGTGCCGCCCGAGGCCGTGGCGCGGTTGCAGGCGCAGCTCGGCGCCCGCTTCGACGCGCTGGATGCGCTGGACCGGCTCGCGCTGGTCACCGCGCTGGTAGAGGGCAAGGTCTCCAATCAGCGGCTGCGGGAGGTCTCCGCCGAGCACCCCGCAGACCTCACGGCACGGCTGCGCGATCTCGTCGGCAGGGGGCTGCTCCTCCCCTCGGGACGGACCCGCGGCACGTTCTACACGCTGGGCGGTACTGACGAGTCGGAGCCACCGCTTGAAGTGCTCTTCCGCGGCGGAAAGACAGCACCAAGCTCCGAGCATCCTGGGGCAGGCTCCCTGCAGTCGCCCGGCAGCTCCGAACACTTGGCTCCGAGCTCCGAACATTCGGCCCCGAGCTCCGAACATTCGGCCCCGAGCTCCGAACATTTGCCCCTTTCGCGGGCGGCTGCCTCCGAGGCTTGGAAGCAGCTCGAAGCGCTCGCAGGGCCAGTGCGCGCAACCCGCAAGGCACCCCATGCAGACGTCGAGGCGACCATCCTCCGCGTGTGTGCGGGGCGGTTCGTTTCCCTGCGCACCTTGGCGGCGCTCCTCGGCCGCACGAGCGATACCCTGCGTGTGCACTACCTGACGGCGCTCATCCGCGAGGGGAGGTTGGATCTTCGCTACCCTGACCGGCCCAGCCACCCGGCCCAGGAGTACCGCACACGGGAGCCCGAGCATGCGTGAGGTCACCACGGTCCTGGGCGCGCTCACCGCGGCGCTGCAGGCGGCCGGCGAATACAACCGCAACGACCAGGTCGCCCCGGCGGCGGTGCTGTGGAGCGACGGCGAGCGGCGCTGGGAGCCGTTGCTCGGCGTGCTCCGAAGGGAGCTGCCCCACCTGCTGACCCTGGGCGCGTTCGACCCGGCCACCCGCACCGGCCCTGCCATCTGGCTCACGTGCGCGCTGGCTCGCGCGCTGCCCGAGATGCCCTGGCCTGCCGGCAAGGTGCCCGTTGTCTACCTCCCAGGTGTGAGCCGGGCCGAGCTGCGGGCCGTTGAGGACTGCCCCGAGCCGTTGCAGCCCCTTGCGGAGCTGCAGTATCGGGGGGTGCTGTGGTCACAGGCGAACGGGCGGGACTGGACGCCGCTAGCGTTTCTCAAGTCGCCGCACGGTGGGCTGGGCCTGGACGTGGCACAGGACGGGGCGACCACCGAGGCGCTCTCGCGCGCCCTCTCACGCCTGGCCGCGCTGCCGGTGGCGGGGCTGCGCGGCCGCCGCATCGACGCAGCGTTCCTCGACGACCTGCTCAACCCGGACAAGGCCCGGCGGATGCTGACCTGGCTCGACAACCCGGCCGCCGCGCGAGACGCGATGACACCCGACGAGTGGGCCGCGTTCACGGCGGTTTGCCGCAAGGAGTACGAGCTCGACCCCGAGCGGGACGGTGAGATGCGTGCGGCCGAGCTGCTGGGCAGCCAGAACGGCCCATGGGCGATGGTGTGGCAGCGGTTTGTCGAGGCGCCGGAGCTGAGCCCGGGTCTGCCACCGCTGTTGCGTCGGGCGCGGCCGAAGACGCGGGACATGTTCTACGTGGAGGCTTCGTGGCCGCAGGAGAACGAGACCGGTGAAGGCCTGCTACGAGCAGCCTTGCTGGCCATGGTGGAGGCGTTACCTGCACCCGCCGCGAAACAGATCGCGGAGCTTGACGGCAAGCACGGCCTGCGACGGGGATGGGTGTGGGCGAAGCTGGGCCAGGCTCCTCTGGCCGAGACGCTGCAACCGCTCCGAGCGCTGGCCGAGATCACCTCCAGGCCACTGGCCGGCGCCACGCCCGACGAGATGGCGGCGGCGTACGCCGAACGGGGGTGCGGGGCTGACCTGGCAGTGCTCCAGGCCCTTGATCTCGTGGCATCGGCCGAGGACAAAGCCGCCGTAGCGGCTGCGATCCGGGCCATGTACCTGCCGTGGATCGAGCAGGCTTCGCTCCGTCTTCAAGCCATGGTCACGGGCGTCGGTCCACGTGGCGGGCGTGGGGGCGTCGATCGGCGGTCGGTGGCACCCGGCAGCGCGATCGTGTTCGTGGACGGCCTGCGCTTCGACGTGGGCATGCTGCTACGACAGGCGTGCCTCGCCAAGGGGTGGCGGGTTGAGATGGGCTGGCGGTGGGCACCGCTGCCGTCGGTGACCGCCACCGCCAAGCCGGCCGCATCGCTGGTAGGTGATCAGCTCGGCGGGCATGGTGGGGGCTTCGTCCCTCTCGATCGGGTTTCCGGGAAGCCCGCCACGAGTGAGCGTCTGCGGGAGCTGATGCTTGGGGGGGTCGTCGAGCTGTTGGCGGCCGGTGAGGTCGGCAAGGGTGAAGGTGTGGCCTGGACGGAGTGCGGGAGCTTGGACCGCTTTGGCCACGACGAGGGCGCGGGCCTGGCCAGGCGTCTGAACGACGTGCTCGACCCACTTGTGGCGAGGATCTCGGCGCTGTTCGTCGCCGGGTGGCGCCGGGTGCATGTGGTCACCGACCACGGCTGGTTGCTCTTGCCGGGCGGCCTACCCCACGCCGAGCTGCAGGTTTGCTTGCTCGAGAGCCGATGGGGACGATGCGCACTGCCCACCGAGAGCGCTCGGGTGCCCGTTCCAACCTGTGAGTTTCACTGGGACCCCGGTGTGCAGGTCGCTCTCGCGCCAGGTGTGAGCACCTTCGTGCGAGGCATGGAGTACGCCCATGGCGGTCTCTCGGTTCACGAGTGCGTCGTTCCGGAGCTGACAATCGTCCCAACTGCTGTTCGGACATCGGCGGAGCTCGCGGCGGTTGGCTGGAGCGGTTTGCGGTGCAGGGCCCAGGTGGCAGGGGGTGGGCAAGGGATGTCGGTCGCCCTTCGTTCCAGGGCGGGCGACCCGTCCTCGACGCTGGCTGGACCCCGCGCTCTTGACCCGACGGGTTCTGGCTCTCTCTTGGTGACCGATGACGCGCTTACCGGCACCGCTGCGTTCCTTGTTCTACTCGACGACAAGGGGACGGTGATCGCACACCACATGACGACGGTCGGGGAGTGATGTGATGGCCATCGAGCTTGATGCACTGGACCGGATTGCCGCCAAGGCGTTCGAAGGGTACGTCGTACGCAAGGACTTGGTGCGGCGCTACAAGGGGCAGTACCCGGTGCCGACCTTTGTGGTGGAGTTCCTGCTCGGGAAGTTCTGCGCGAGCTTCGACGAGGAGGAGATCCAGGAAGGGCTGCAGATCGTCGACCGGCAGCTCTCCGAGCGCGCGGTGCGGGCCGGCGAGGAGGAGCTGTTCAAGTCCCGGGCGCGGGAGAAGGGCTCGGTCCGGCTCATCGACATCATCACCGCCCGCCTCGACGCCAAGACCGACTCGTACGTGGCGGAGCTCCCGAGCCTGCGGTTGCGGGACGTGCGCATCGACGAGCGGCTCATCGCCGAGCACGAGCGCATGCTGACCGGAGGGTTCTACGCCGAGGTGGTGCTCTCCTACGACGCGTCCATCGCCCAGGAGAACGCCGGGCGCCCATTCGGGGTTGAGTCGCTGCGGGAGATCCAGCTCTCCCAGCGCGAGGTCCTGGGCGCGCTCGTGCGCGGCCGCAAGCTGTTCACCACCGAGGAATGGAAGGACTTCCTGCTGCGCAGCATCGGCCTCGAGCCGTCGGCGCTCACGCCCCGGGCGCGCGACATCTCGCTCCTGCGCATGACGTCATTCGTGGAGCGCAACTACAACATGGTGGAGCTGGGACCCCGTGGCACCGGCAAGAGTCACCTGTTCCAGCAGATCTCGCCCTATGCGCACCTGGTGTCGGGGGGCAAGACCACCGTGGCCCGGATGTTCGTCAACATGGCCAGCGGTCAGCGGGGGCTCGTCTGTCAGTACGACGTGGTGTGCTTCGACGAGATCTCCGGCGTCTCCTTCGACCAGAAGGACGGCGTCAACATCATGAAGGGGTACATGGAGTCGGGGGAGTTCTCGCGCGGCAAGGAGTCGATCCGCGCGGACGGCTGCATCGTCATGGTCGGCAACTTCGACGTGGACGTTGCTCACCAACAGCGCATTGGCCACCTGTTCGGTCCCCTGCCTCCCGAGATGCGCAACGACACGGCATTCATGGACCGCATCCACGCCTACCTGCCAGGGTGGGACATCCCGAAGATGGCGGCGTTGTTGTTCACCAACCACTTCGGCCTGGTGAGCGACTTCCTGTCGGAGTGCTGGAACCAGCTCCGGGCGCGGCCTCGCGGCTCGGTGCTCATGAACCGTGTGTTCTTCGGCGGAGCCCTCTCGGGCCGCGACACCACGGCGGTGCAGAAGACCGTGTCAGGCTTGATCAAGCTGCTCCACCCCGACCCGGACGAGCCGGTACCCGACGAGACTCTTGAGTGGGCGGTGCGCCTGGCGCTCGAAAGCCGGAGACGGGTTAAGGAGCAGCAGAAGCGCATCGGCTCCGCCGAGTTCCGCAACACCCAGTTCAGCTATCAGATGGGTGAGGACGGGGTGGAGAAGTTCGTCGTCACGCCGGAGCTGCAGAGCGAGGACTCGATCGGTGCCGATCCCCTTCCCGCTGGCCAGGTCTGGGCGATCAGCCCCGGTGGCATCGACGAGAACCCCGGCCTTTACCGGATCGAAGTCAACGAAGGCCCGGGCTCGGGCGTGAGGATCCTCAACCGGCCAGCGCCACAAGCCTTCGTCGAGAGCGTGCGATTCGGGGAGCAGAACCTCTACGCCCGCTCGCGCGACCTCGTGGGCGACCGCGACCCCCGTCAGCACGAGTTCTCGATGCAGCTCCGCGCTTTCGACGCCTCGCGCACGGGCTCGGGACTCGGCCTGCCGGTTCTCCTCTCGCTGTGCAGCGCACTGCTCGGCAAGAGCCTCAAGGGTGGGCTGGTGATGGTGGGCAGTCTGAACCTCGGCGGCTCGCTCGACCCCGTGTACAATGCCGTCTCTGTCGCCGAGCTGGCAGTCGAGAAGGGCGCCACGACGCTGCTCATCCCCATTTCGGCCCGAAAGCAGCTCAACGACCTCTCCGACGACATGGCTGCCAAAATCAACATCCAGTTCTATCTCGACGCCCGAGACGCCCTCGTCAAGGCGCTGGGGGACTAGCCCACATTTCTCACCGCACGCGTTTTTGCGGTCGGTGGGGTGGTTGTGGTGGGGTAGGAGTGTGATTGTGGGGTACGTGCCGTGGTGTTGGCGATGAGGATGTGCAGTCGCGTCGTCGTGTACGGTGTTGTGGGGCACACAATGGTCTGGTCAGCGTACACCTCGGCCTGAAAGATGATGCACAGCATGGAGATGCGGTAGGACGTCAGGCCGGCAATGGGCCTGCGCGTCGGAGATTGGCGCAGGCCGCAAGGAAGACATCCTTGACCGGGCAGCCGAGCGGGAGCTGGATCAGGATGCGGCGGACGCTGAGGCTGACGACGGCACCGATCTTCAGGAGCTCGAGGCGAGTCGATGGCGAGAGCCTAGCGACCATCGAGGCATACGGCGTGGCGAGGATGCTCGAGGAGGTGCAGCAGGCACTCAACGCAGGTCGGTACCGTCCGACGCCAGGGCTGCGGCGGCACATTCCGAAAGCCGACGGAAGCTTCCTCGGCTGTCACCTGCACAAGCGCGTGTTGGGCTGCCTGCTGGGGCAGGGGCGGCGGGTCTACTTCCTGCATCGCTGGCCGAGCTCACGAGCCATGCAGCGGGTGCGGCGGCGGTTGCACGAGCTGACTGACCGGCGCTGGTGTGGCGTGAAGGACATCCGGGTGGTGATCCGGAACCTCAACCCCGTACTGCGAGGTTGGGGCAATTACTTCCGGACCGGGAACGCGGCCGAGAAGCTCAGTCAGGTGGACCGGTACGTGGAGGAGCGGTTGCGGAGCCTGATGATCACGCGCCGTGGTCGCAACCTTCACGCCGGCCAGGCTCAGCGGTGGACTCGGGCGTGGTTCGAGGGACCTGTATCGCCTGCGAGGCACCATCCGATATCCGGGAGCCGCGTAACGATGCCAAGAAGCCCACCGGTACGCGGTGTGCGGGAAAACCGCACGCACGGTTTGAAAGGGAGTCTTGACCTCTCCGCTTGCCAACCGGCAGGAAAGGGGTAAGGATCTACCAAGAATCGCACCTGTCCCGCCCGGCGAGATCAGCCGGGCTCGTCCGCTGTCGGGGATCGGTCCCATGGAAGGAAGCCGCGGCAACCTGTGGTGCCAAGCGCGCAGGGTGGGCGGGGGGCTACAATCGACGCAGTCATGGACGAACGCGAGTGGGAGACCCGGCGTCGTCGCATCGATCCGCGGCTTGCTGCGGCGGGGTGGGACGTGCGGCCGTTCTCGTCCCTGTACCGACCGGGACCGGGACAGGCCGTGGCCCAGACCGAGCTGCCGACCGACAATGGCCCCGCGGACTACGCGCTCACCCTCGACGGCAAGGTCATCGCCATCGTCGAGGCCAAGCGCGTCGGTCTCGGCCCGCAGGAGGTTCTCTCCCAGGCCGAGCGGTACGCACGCGGCCTGACGGGCAGCCAGTTCAACTTCGATGGCCTGCGCGCGCCGTTTCTGTACGCCACCAACGGCGAGGTCATCCACTTCCGCGATGCTCGCCACCCGCTGAGCCGGGCGAGGAAGCTGGCGGCATTCCACAACCCGCAGGCTCTCCGGGAGCTGCTCGATCGCGATGCCGACGCCGCGCTCCAGGAGCTGCAGGCGCTCCCCAACGACCACGCCAGGCTCCGCCTCTACCAGCGCGAGGCCAACCAGGCCGTCGAGGCCGCGCTCGCCCAGCGCAAGCGCCACATGCTGCTCGCCATGGCCACCGGCACCGGCAAGACCTTCACTCTCGTCAACCAGATCTACCGCCTCATGAAGGCGAAGGTGGCGACCCGCATCCTGTTCCTCGTCGACCGCCGCGCTCTGGCGGCCCAGGCCGTGCGCGCCTTCGCCTCGTTCGAGCCCGAGCCGGGCCTCAAGTTCAACCAGGTCTACGAGGTCTACAACCAGGCCTTGCACCGCGACGACCTCGGCGACGAGCCGTTCGACCCGAAGACCCTGCCCGCGAGCTACCTGGTCTCGCCCCACAAAGGCCACGCCTTCGTCTACGTCTGCACCATCCAGCGCATGGCCATCAACGTGCTCGGCCGCAACGCCATCCTCGGCCTCGGCGACGAGGACCTCGACGAGGACGCCGATCGGCTCGACATCCCCATCCACGCCTTCGACCTCATCGTCGCCGACGAGTGCCACCGCGGCTACACCAGCCAGGAGCTGTCGGTGTGGCGCAGCACCCTCGATCACTTCGACGCCGTCAAGATCGGCCTCACGGCCACACCGGCGGCGCACACCACGAGCTACTTCCGGGACATCGTCTTCCGCTACGAGTACGAGCGTGCGGTGCGGGAATGGTTCCTCGTCGACTACGACGCCGTCGCCATCCGCTCCGACGTGCGCATGCGCGGCGTCTTCCTCGACGAGGGCGAGCAGGTCGGCGTCGTCGACACCCAGACCGGCGCCCAGCGCCTCGACCTGCTCGAGGACGAGCGGCAGTTCAACCCCGGCGACGTCGAGCGGCGCGTCACCTCCCCCGACTCCAACCGCAAGATCGTCGAGGAGCTCAAAAAACACGCCCTCCAGCACGAGCGCGAGTGGGGCCGCTTCCCCAAGACGCTCATCTTCGCCGACAACGACCTGCCGCACACCTCGCACGCCGACCAGCTCGTCGACATCTGTCGCGACGTTTTCGGCTGCGGCGACAGCTTCGTCACCAAGATCACCGGCCGCGTCGACCGCCCGTTGCAGCGCATCCGCGAGTTCCGCAACCGCCCGACGCCAGCCATCGCCGTCACCGTCGACCTGCTGTCCACCGGCGTCGACATCCCCGATCTCGAGTTCATCGTCTTCCTGCGTACCGTCCGCTCGCGCATCCTGTTCGAGCAGATGCTCGGACGCGGCACCCGCAAGGGTGACCACTATCCCGACAAATCCCACTTCACGGTCTTCGACTGTTTCGACGGCACCCTGCTCGCGTACTTCCGGCAGGCCACAGGTATCACTGCCGAGCCCCCGACGCCGCCCACGCGCAGCATCCGGGAGATCGTCGAGGACATCTGGGCCAACCGCGACCGCGACTACAACCTCCGTTGCCTCGTCAAGCGGTTGCAGCGCATCGACAAGCAGATGGCGGCGGAGGCACGGCCGCTGTTCGCCGCGTTCGTCGAGAACGGCGACCTCGGCCGCTTCGCCCGCGCGCTGCCGCGCCGCCTGACCGACGACTTCACGAGCACCATGCAGCTCCTGCGCGACCCGGCGTTCCTCGACCTGCTCGAGCACTTCCCCCGGGCGCCCCGCACCTTCCTCGTCGCCTACACAACCGAGGACCAGGTCTCCTCCCAGTGGCTCATCCGCGACGGCAGCGGCCACCAGTACAAGCCCGAGGACTACCTGGCTGCCTTTGCGACGTTCGTGCGCCACAACCCCGAGCACGTGGAGGCGATCCGCATCCTGCTGGATCGCCCGGAAGGCTGGAGTCCCCGTGCCCTTACCGAGCTGCGCCAAAAGCTTGCCACCGCTCCCCAGCGCTTCGACGAGCAGACCCTCCGCAAGGCCCACAAGCTGCGCTACGGCAAGGCTCTCGTCGACATCATCTCGATGGTCAAGCACGCCGCCCGCGACGAGGCGCCGCTGCTGACAGCCACCGAGCGCGTCGACCGCGCGCTGGCCGCCGTCACCGCGGGCCGTATCTTCACCCCGGACCAGCAGCGCTGGCTCGACCGCATCCGCCTCCACCTCGTCGAGAGCCTCTCCCTCGACCTCGACGACTTCGACCTCATTCCGGTCTTCACCCGCGATGGCGGCCTCACCGCCGCGAGCCGCGCCTTCGGCGGTGCCCTCGAGCAGCTCGTCTCCGACATCAACGCCGCCCTCGCTGCCTGAACGAAGTGGGCGATTGTCCCGGCAGCGCCGGCGCCGCGTGGCTGCCACGGTGCAAAGTTCTCCTTCCCTGTGGGAGAAAAAGTCTTGCTTTTCTCCCTGAAGGAAGGAGAAAATACCACGCATGGTGGAGTCAGGTACTTTCGGTGGCTTTCGCGCCAGTCTCGCCGAACAGATCGCTGCCTCGCTGAGTGGGCCCATGCGCGAGGCGACCCCTCGTCGAATGAGGGGCACCGTGGCGCTCCCTGGAAAGGTGACGGCGGTCATCGGCATGCGGCGGTCGGGAAAGACCACGTACCTGCACCAGCTTCGGCGCCAACGACTCGAGCGGGGAATTGAACAAAAGTTCTTACCTTACATCAACTTTGAAGACGAGCGGCTGTCTGGCCTGCAGATGCACGACCTCAGCCTTCTGGTCGAGGAGTACTACCGTCAGGTTCCGGCGGCGCGCGGGCAGCACGTCGTGACCTGGTGCCTCGACGAAGTCCAGGTGGTGGACGGTTGGGAGCGCTTCGCGAGGCGGTTGCTCGACACCGAGAAGATCGAGCTGTTCGTGTCGGGCTCGTCGGCAGCGCTGCTCTCCCGAGAGGTCGCGACCTCCCTGCGCGGCCGAGGGTGGGAGGTGGTGATCTACCCCTTCAGCTTCGAGGAGTACCTCCTCCACCACCGGGGTCTTGGTGTCCCAGGCCCTGAAGATCGCCTGGTCCCGGCCGAGCGGTCACGCCTCGAAGGGGCGCTGCTCGAGTACCTCGCCTGTGGAGGGTTCCCCGAGGCGCAGGGTCTTGCGACCGCCGATCGCCAGCGCCTGCTCGCCGACTACGTAGATGTCGCCATGCTGCGGGACGTTGTGGAGCGGCACAACGTCTCCAATGTGACCGGGTTGCGATGGCTCGTCCGTCACCTCCTCGGCAACCCGGCCGGCAAGTTCAGCGTCGAGCGGTTCCATGGCGCCTTGAAGTCGCAGGGTGTGGCCATCTCACGGGACACCGTTCACGAGCTCCTGGGCTTTCTGGAAGATTGCTTTCTCGTGCGGACAGTCTGGGTCGAGGCGGATTCCGAGCGTCGTCGCATGGTCAACCCCCGAAAGGCATACCCGGTTGACCCCGGTCTCATCCCGGTCTTCGACAGGACAGGTCGGGCGAACCTGGGCCACGCCCTCGAGACCGCCGTCATGATCGAGCTGGCTCGCCGACGCTGTGAGGTGACGTACGTACGCACCGAGGCAGGTCACGAGGTCGATTTCCTCGCCCGGCATCCCGGTGGGTCAATGCAACTGGTCCAGGTCTGTGCCGATCTCGACGCCTCAGCTACCAGGGAGCGCGAGGTCCGGGCGCTGGTGGCGGCGTCGAGCGAGCATCCCCGAGCGACGCTCCACCTCATCACCCTGACGCCGGAGACGGCACACGCCATCCCCGAGGAGATTTCGCTCCACTCCGCGGTCGAGTGGTTCCTTCAGCCCCGGCTCGAGTCCGAAGATGGCGGGCGCGGACGTCCCGACCGCACCGCCAGGCAGAGGTAGCCACACCCCACCAACCGTCGCATGGGACCAGGAGCCACGGGCCTCCAGGCCCGCTCCGGCCCCCCCACTCTGCGGGGCTGGAGCCCCGCGGTCCTCGGACCGCCCGGTCACACGCCAGCACCTTCCCTCACCCGGACCAACCGTCTAGACTCCCCTCCGACCGAGGTGAAGCACATGTCCCGTCCCCACCGCACCGCGAGCGAGCCGTTGGAGCCCTGGGGCTCCCTGCGATGAGCGACATCGGCCAGAAGCTCTGGGGGTTCTGCAACACCCTGCGTCACGACGGCATCGACTACGGCGACTACATCGAGCAGATCACCTACCTGCTCTTCCTCAAGATGGCCGACGAGCGCAGCGTCGAGCTGCCCAAGGGCTGCTCCTGGCCCACCCTGCGCGACACCTCCGGCACCGAGCTGCTCGACCGCTACACCGACCTCCTGCGTACCCTCGGCCGGCAGCCCGGCATCCTCGGCGACATCTACGCCGGCGCCCAGTCGCGCTTTGCGAACCCCGTCAACCTCAAAAAGCTCCTGGGCCTCATCGACGAGACCGACTGGTCCGCCCTCAACATCGACGTCAAGGCCACCGCCTTCGAGGACCTGCTCGAGCGCGCCGCCAACGAGGGCAAGAAGGGCGCCGGACAGTACTTCACCCCGCGCCTCCTCATCCAGTCGATCGTCCGCTGCCTCAAGCCCGACCCGCGCGCCCACGCCGACTTCACCGTCTGCGACCCCGCGTGTGGCTCCGGCGGCTTCCTCGTCTGCGCCTACGAGTGGCTCATGACCCAGACCCAGGGCGGCGCCCTCGACCGCGACACCGCGCGCCGCGTCAAGGAGCGCACCTACGTCGGCCAGGACCTCGTCGCCCGCCCGCGCCGCCTCGCCCTCATGAACCTCTACCTGCACGGCATCCACCCCGACATCCGCCTGGGCGACTCCATCTACGAGGCGTTCGACGGCCGCCGCCACGACGTCGTCCTCACCAACCCCCCGTTCGGCACCAAGGGCGCCAACCAGGCCCCCGACCGCGACGACTTCACCATCGCCACCTCCAACAAGCAGCTCAACTTCCTCCAGCACGTCATGCAGATCCTCAAGCCCGGCGGGCGCGCTGCCGTCGTCGTCCCCGACAACTGCCTGTTCGCCGACCAAGCCGGCGAGGTCTTCGCCATCCTCACCCAGGACTGCGACCTCCACACCGTCCTCCGGCTGCCCAACGGCACCTTCACCCCCTACAGCCCGGGCACCAAGACCAACGTCGTCTTCTTCACCAAGGGCGTCTCCACCGAGCGCGTGTGGATCTACGACGCCCGCACCAACGTCCCCCACATCACCAAGAAGGACCGGCCGCTGTCGGCCCAGCACTTCGCCGACTTCGAGCGCTGCTTCGGCCCCGACCCCCACGGCCGTGCCCGCCGCGCCCCCGAGGACGCCCCCGACGGCCGCTGGCGCCCCTTCCACATCAGCGAGGTCCGGGAGCGCCACTTCAAGATCGACGCCCTCAAGTGGCTCAAGGACGAGACCCTCGACGACGGTACCGACCTCCCCGAGCCCGACGAGCTGGTCACCGACGCCATCGCCGAGCTGCAAGCCGCGATCGAAGAGCTGCAGCAGGTGCTGGTCCTCCTCGAGAACGGGGCAGAAGTCGGGTCAGCGGAACCGCCACAACCCGCCGCGGCCCCCCACGCCCCCCAGGCAACCGATGTAGGGGCGGGGCTTGCCCCCGCCCAAGAGGCGGCGGGTCCAGCCGGCAGGGCTCCGCGCGATGGAAGCGCACCGGCATGAAGACCGCCTCATGACAGGGCGACCGGCCACCGACGACGTCATCCCAGGAGCGTTTGCCCTCTCTGTGGGAATGCCGGACCTTCCGGCTCCTGATGGCTGGCGCTGGGTGAAGCTCACGGACGTCGCGAGGCTCGAAAGCGGCCACACACCGAGCCGCAAGCACCCTGAGTACTGGGACGGGGACATCCAATGGCTCGGAATCCAGGATGCGAGGCAGCACCACGGCCGGGAGATTCTCGAGACGCGGCAGACCATTTCCGAGCTTGGGATTGCGAACTCCTCAGCCAGAATCCTGCCCGCTGGTACGGTGTGCCTATCGCGCACCGCGTCCGTGGGCTACGTCGTCAGACTTGGCCGGCCCATGGCGACCAGCCAGGACTTCGTGAACTGGGTCTGCTCGGAGGATGTCGAACCCGAGTATCTCATGTACCTCTTCATCGCTGAAGCCGACAGCATCCTCCGGTTCGGCAAGGGGTCGACCCACACAACCGTCTACTTTCCCGAGGTCAAGGCATTCCACGTCTGTCTGCCGCCGCCGGAAGAGCAGCGCCGCATCGTCGCCAAGGTCGAGGCCCTGCTGGCCCGCGTCAACGCCGCCCGCGACCGCCTCGCCCACGTCCCCGGCATCCTCAAGCGCTTCCGTCAGTCCGTCCTCGCCGCCGCCTGCTCCGGCCGCCTCACCGAAGAATGGAGAGTAGACTCCAGCTTTCCTGAGGAGTCGGTCGACCTTGGCCAAGTGCTTGCCGAGATCCGGACTGGTCCCTTCGGTTCCGCGTTGCACAGTTCTGACTATGTCGAATCGGGAATTCCCGTCATCAACCCGACCAACCTGGTAGGAGGGATCATTGTCCCGACAGCGTCAGTCAGCGTGACTCGGGACACGCGGGATCGACTCGCGGAGTTCGTCCTGAGAACCGGCGACATCGTCATTGCTCGGCGAGGTGAAATGGGTCGCTGTGCCGTTGTGGGTGCCAGGGAAGCAGGCTGGCTATGCGGCACCGGTTGCGCCGTGTTGCGGCCTAATATGCGAGTTCTCCCGTCCTTCCTCCAGTTGGTTGTCTCGTCGCCGGAGGCTCGTAGGTACCTCGCTGCGTGTTCCGTCGGATCCACGATGCAGAACCTGAATCAGAAAGTCCTGGTAGGTCTTCCAGTCTGGCTGCCGACTATTGGCGAGCAGCGTGAAATCGTCAACCACGTCGAGGCCCTCTTCGCCCTCGCCGACACTATCGAACAACGCGCCAGCACCGCGCTCCGCCGCATCGATCGCCTCATCCAGTCCATCCTCTCCAAGGCCTTCCGCGGCGAGCTGGTGGGGCCGTCGCCGGCGCCACCGGAAGGCGCTGATGAGGAATGAAACAGGCGGTCGAACCAGTCGCGGCGGGCCACACGCAGATTCCGCCCGGCGGGTGGTGGCGGTCGAGCCTTGTCGCGGTTTCACCGTCTCTGATGCGCGCTTTGCCCTTGGTCCTGGATGCTCAAGCATCTCGACTACCGGCCGGGCGCGGACATCGGCACTATAGTGGTAGATCAGGGAGGCGAGATGAAGCTCGGGAAGCTCAGGCGGGTCAACCTACGCGAGTACTGGCGACACGAGGCGTTGGACTTCACTCGGTGGCTCGCAGAGCCGGAGAACCTCGAGCTTCTCTCCGATGAGGTCGGGGTGGGGATCCACGCGATCCAAACCGAGGCAAGTGTGGGGCGGTTCAATGTCGACATCCTGGCTGAGGAGGAGAACACCGGCAGAAGGATCATCATCGAGAACCAGCTCGAGAAGACCGACCACTCCCACCTTGGTCAGCTCATCACCTACGCGGCAGGGCTGGAGGCCGAGTACGTCGTCTGGGTCGTGCGGGAGGTCAGGGAGGAGCATCGGCAGGCTGTGGATTGGCTGAACGAGCACACTGGCGAGCAAATCAACTTCTTCCTCGTGGCCATCGAGCTCTGGCAGATCGGGGACTCACCACCGGCGCCGAAGTTCAACGTGATCTCGCGTCCGAACGAGTGGACCCGTTCTGTCCGCGGCAGTACACAGGCCGGCGATTTGACTGACACCAAGACAAGACAGCTCGAGTTCTGGCAGCAGTTCAAGGACTTCGCTGCCGCGAGGCGGCCCGAGCTGAAGCTCCGGACCCCACGCCCTCAGCACTGGTTTAACATCGCGATCGGCCGAGCCGACTACCACCTTTCACTATCAGTGGATTCGCGTGAGGGAGAAGTCCGCTGCGAGCTCTACATCCCGGACTCAAAGGAACTCTACCAGACGTTCCTCTTGAGGCGCGAGGAGATCGAGGAGCAGCTCGGCATGACGGGGCAGCTCGAATGGCAGGAGCTCCCTGGCAAGAAGGCCAGTCGTATCAGAATCTCCCACGAGGTCCGCTTCCTCGACACTGGCAGTTGGGAGGCCGCATTCGAGTGGCTGATGGAAACCGCGGTCAAGTTCAAGCGGGTCTTCACGAGAGACTGGACCTAAAGTGAAAGTGCTAGGACTACACCTGGCAGTTGGTGGGTTCCCTGGATCCAGAGGCCCCGAGTCTGGGGAGAGAGGAACAGGGAGAGGAGATGACACAGCAGGAGAAGGTGATCAAGGTGAAGGTGGGGCTGTTGGAGTTGGCCAAGCAGCTCGGCAATGTGTCGCATGCCTGCCGGGTGATGGGCTACAGCCGGGACAGCTTCTACCGCTTCAAAGAGTTGTATGCGACGGGAGGCGAGGCGGCGTGGCAGGACATCTCGCGCCGGCGGCCTTTGCTGAAGACCCGTGTCCCGGCGACTGCGGCGCCCAAGACACCTTCTATGTCGGGACTTTGAAGGGGGTCGGGCGCATCTACCAACAGACCTTCATCGACACCTCCGCGAAGGTGGGGTTCGCCTAGGTGTACGACCGCACGACGCCGCTGACCGCCGCCGACCTCGTGAACGATCGCGTGGTGCCGTTCTTCGACGAGCATGGTGTTCCCCTGAGCCGCGTCTTGACGGACCGCGGCACCGAGTTTTGCGGCAACCCCGAACGCCATGAGTACGAGCTGTACCTGACCGTCGAGGACATCGACCACACACGAACGAAGGTCAAAAGCCCCCAAACCAACGGCATCTGTGAGCGCTTCCATAAGACGATCCTCGATGAGTTCTACCGGGTGGCGTTCCGCAAGAAGATCTACTCCTCGCTCGACGAGCTTCAGCCCGCGTTCGACAGTTGTGGCGGGTTTTGGGCAGGGGTTGAATACGCAAGTTGTTGAATTGGCGGGATGTCATTTTGCCAAGGATAGGCACAGACTGCGAAATGCATAGGCACACGCGATGGCTCACGGATATTGACAGGCGTGCGCTGTACTTCTAGGCTCTAGGTATGTACCTGCGCACGACCCAACGCACCAACAAGGACGGCTCGGTCACCCGCTACGTCCAGCTCGCCCACAACGTCTGGGACGCCCGGGCC
>ERZ1026796.664-NODE-664-length-26086-cov-3.637891_pt1 | contig 26086 bp, 27 predicted proteins | sample MGYA00520874_ERZ1026796 | MGnify/ENA primary metagenome ERZ1026796 (study PRJEB33270, sample SAMEA104284474) | anaerobic digester metagenome | biome: Anaerobic digester microbiome; feature: mesophilic sludge digester; material: Anaerobic digester biomass | place...
TGGCCGGGTTCGGGGCTGCTGTTGAATTCCGCGATTTGCCAGCGCGACCTGCCGCTGCTGCAGGGCACCATTCTGGTGCTGGCGCTGTTCTTCGTGTTCCTCAATTTGATGGTCGATATCACGCAGGCGGCGATCGACCCGCGCATCAAACAGGTCTGAGGGCGTATGCGACGGTATCTTAATCTTAACCTGATCCTTGGCGGCGCGTTCCTGTAACGCTCACACCGTCACCAGCCCGCGCAGCGCCTCGAGCTTGGCGGGGCCGATGCCGCGGACGTCTGCAAGGTCGTCGACCGAGGCGAACGGGCCGTGCTGCTCGCGGTGCGCAAGGATTGTTGCTGCGGTGGCCGGCCCCACGCCGGGCAGCGATTCGAGATCGGTGGCGGTGGCGGTGTTGAGGTTCACCGGGCCAGCGGGTGCGCTGGTGCTGCCAGGACCGGCCGACAACACCACGGGTGGGGTCTCCCCGATCCGCGGCACGTACACGCGTTGGCCGTCGGTGAGCAGCGCAGCGAGGTTCAACGCGTCGGCATTGGCCTCGGTCGTCAGCCCGCCGGCAGCGTGGACCGCGTCGATCACACGGGCGCCGGTGTCGAGCCGATACACGCCCGGCGCAGCCACCGCGCCGGCGACGTGTACCACCGCCACCGCCACGGTGGTTGCCGGCGTGGCCGAGGCAGCGGTAGCTGCCGCCGTGGTGGTGGAGGCGCCCGCCGACGGCGCATACGGCAACTTGGACTCGGTGGTGACCGGTGGCGGCTTCACCAACCAGTACGCACCTGCGACCACGGCGAGCACGACCACGGCTGCAGCCAGCACCCTTGCCAACCCGACCCACTCGATCCATGACCCGAGGCGAGCGACGAGCGAGCGTGGCGGTGGTGGGCGATCCGGGAAGTCGGACACCATGGCTCCCTAGCGTGAGCGGGCGCACGGCCCGAACGAACGACTGGGGGAAGCCACGGCCGACCATATCGGCCGGGCGCGTTGCTACGACGCGACGCGCTGGGAAAGTTCGTCGCGGACCGCAGTGGCCAGCTGACGGCGGGCCACCCAATCTGCCTCGATCTCCATCGGCATGCGCAGGTACGCGCCCCGGTGGCCTTTGCGGCGCATGCGCCACAACAGGTAGCTGCCGAGGTACCGCACGGCGAAACCGACGGCGCCATAGCGACGCCACTGCCGCACGTGCACCAGCTCGTGGCGCAGCAGGTAGGGGGTTGCCTTGCCGGTGCGCACGATGACCAGCGAGCCGAGGGTGATGCCATCGGCGCCCCTGGGCACCGGGCCGCCCTCCCAGAGGCGGTACCCATCACGCTGCTCGACACGCATGGACGTGAAGCCTACCTCCGTGCGATGACAGCCCGGAACAGCGCCGGGTTTCAGTAGCCAGGGTCGCTGGGCCAGTGGGGCTGGAACTTGGCCTTGGGGTACTCCTCACTGCGGCGATGTGGCCGGGAGGTCCGATGACCTGCGGAAACGCTCCTCCATGACCGACAAACCAACGTTCAAGCGGCCGAGGTCAGGCCGCGCGGACCGTGACGCGTTGATCGAGTGGGAGCTCGGCGATGATGAGGTCGATCGCGAGGAAGACGACGACGGCGCCGAGGAGCGCGAAAGCTGCGCCGAGCCACGAGCGGCGGCGCTCGATGCGGGGTTGGTTGCAGTCGTACCACCGTTCGAGCTCGTCGGCGAGGTACTCGTGGACGCCCCATGGTGCGCCGGCGGAGGTCGTCGAGGCGTTGTTCCTGGCGTGCGAGCGCTGAAGAGGCCTCTCGTGCGTAGACCTCGAAGTCATTGGCGTGGGGACGTTCCGCACACAATCTCGCCGGTCAGCCGGTGACGGAGAGCGACCACCGCTTCGAGGGTTGCACCGGTGCGCCATATCGGGCATTCTGCTCGGGTGTTGTCGCTTCGTTCAAAGACGGTCCGTGCGGCCTGCGCCGGAGTTGTCCTCGCGGCTCTGGCGGTCAGTGCGTGTGGCGACGACGGCGACAGCGGCGCGGTCGTCCAGAGTCCCGATCTCGAATGCGGCGGCGAACGCAGCGGCACATTCAACCCCGACTTTGATCCTGCGAGTCCCGGTGAGGCTACGTCGGACATCGCTACCGAAGCCGTCGTGCAGCCGTTCGCCGCGAGCCACAACGGCCAGGTCGTGGTGCTCCGGTCCGATACGAAAGCAGTGGAGGTTGACGGCAAGCGCGTGCTCGTCGTCGTCGCCCGCCCAGCTCCCGCCGGTGGGTTCTGGGCAGATTCGGTGTTCTACTGCGAGCCGTTCTTCGAAACGGGTCCGGTGACACCTCAGACCGCTCCTGATGTAACCAACTGAATGCCATATCTGTAGATATTCCGGTGATCGAGTGAGGCTGGCGGGGGCTTCTCGTCGAGGGTCTGCTTGTGGCTGATCGGAGATCGGGATGTCGTCGTTGGAGGTCGTGTTGGAGGGTCCGCGTGGCAGGGCGGAGCTGCTGGACCGCTATGTCGAGTTCGTCGCTGCGAGGTGCCGGCGGAACACGGTGATCGCGACGGTGTCGGACTTGCGGGTGTTCTTCGCGGTGATCGACAAGGACCCGGCGGCGGTGACGCCGGCGGACGTGTTCGAGTTCATCAGTACTCAACGTCGAGGTGATGGCGACGGGCGTGTGGTGCGTCTCGTCGACGGCGAAGCTGGGATGGCAGCGCGCACGATCCGTCGCCGACTGGCAGTGATGTCGGGCTTGTTCAACTGGCTGGTGTTGTGCGGTGAGATGGGAGCGAACCCGGTGCCGCGTGGGATGGCGACACGGCGCAGCGGTGCCGGCGGTCAGCCGTCGGGGTCGCCGTTGATCCGCACGCCGCGGACGTTGCCGAAGGTGTTGGACCCGGCCGACGTGATCGCCTTGTTGGGCGCTGCCCGTCATTGGCGGGATCGGGCGATGTTGGAAGCGATGGTGCTCGGTGGTCTGCGTTGCTGCGAGGTGATCGGGTTGCGGTTGGAGGATCTGCAACCGACACAGCGGCTGGTGTTCATCGCGGATGGCAAGGGCGGTCATCAGCGTCTGATCCCGATGTCGGGCCAGTTCTTCCAGAGCCTGTCGCACTACCTGTCCACGGAGCGGCCGGCGGACGCGACGACTGACGCCGTGTTCGTCGCGTTGAAAGGCGCCCGCCGGGGCGGGCCGTTGTCGATTGACGGGCTCGAGCAGATCGTGCGCGCCGCGAAGGGTCGGGCGGGTTTGGAACGCGCGACGTGTCACCAGTTGCGGCACACCTGTTTGACCAGGCTGCGCGAAGCAGGGATGGCACTGGAAGCGATCCAAGCCCAGGCCGGTCACCGCTCGATCGAGTCAACACGCGTCTATCTGCATCTCGCTGACGGCTGGCTCGCCAGCGAGTATCAGCGCGCTTCGGATCTGATCGACGCGTCGGTCGGGGTCCTCAAGTGAGCGCCGCGTTTGCGCTCGCCGAACCGGCCGATGATCAGCCGTGGCGTCACCGCGATTGGGATGTCGTGCTCGCGCACGCACCCCGGTTTGCGGTCACGGCCTGGCGTTATCTGGATCAGCTGGCAGTCTCGATGCGACCGGCGACGGTCGACGCGGCGGACAACACGCTGCGCTGCTTCGCCGGGTTCCTCGTTGCCGAACACCCTGACCTGGTCGGGTTCGTCGACGTCAAACGCGTCCATGTCGAAGGGTTCAAGTTGTTCTTTGTCGCGCACGTGACTGCTGCCGGTCGGCCTCCGGCGCGCAACACGATCCGGCAACGCTTCGGGTTGCTGCGCTCGTTCTTCGATCGGATCATCGAGTGGGACTGGGACGACGCACCCTTGCGGATCCCGATCTTCACCGTCGATGTCCCCGTCGCGGATGACCCGCTGCCACGGTTCCTCGATGACGTCCAAGCCGCCCGTCTCGCTGCCGCAGCCGCGGTCGCCGCGCCGTTCGACCGGCTGGTGATCGAGCTGTTATCGCGCACCGGGATGCGCGCCAGCGAGCTGTGCACCCTCGAGCGCGACGCTGTGGTCGAGCTCAACGGCACACCATGGTTGCGGGTCCCGGTCGGCAAACTGCACAACGACCGCTACGTGCCGTTGCATCCCAACGCCGCCCGTCTGCTCGCCGACTGGACCACACGGCATCCGCCCGTGAACGGCCGTCTGTTGCACGACGGACAACTGTTGGATCGGCACCGCGTCGGACGCATCGTCGCCCGTGTCGCCACCGCCGCCGGCCTCGGACACGTGCACCCGCACCAGTTGCGCCACACGTTGGCGACGCAGGCGATCAACCGTGGCATGCGCCTGGAAGCGATCGCGACGATGCTCGGCCATCGCAGCCTGCGCATGACGCTCACCTACGCGCGGATCGCGAACAAGACCGTCGCCGACGAATACGCGACAGCGTCAGCGAAGATCGACGCGCTCTACACGGCCACCGACCCAGAGCAACGCCTCCAACAGCTCGCCGGCGAGCACCGCCGGATGCTCGCCAACGGCTGGTGCCAACGACCCGTTGCGACTGACTGCGCGTACGAGACGATCTGCGAAGGCTGCGGCTACTACCAGACCACCATCGAGTTCCGCCCCACCCTGCGAGCCCAGGCCGAGCATGCCGAACGCAACCAGCAGACCGACCGGGCGGCCATCTTCAACCGGCTCCTCGACGGCCTCCCAGCCGAGACCGGCTGACCACCGATCACCGGAATAACCCGATCACCCCTTGACAGATCACCGGAATAACTGCCGCTCTGCTCGCTGGACAACGCCGCCCGCTTCGGGCACTAGGCGCTAGTTGGTCGACTCATGGAGTTCGCCCGAGGCACTCCCGGTCGACGAACTGATTGATCGTCTCCACTGCGAGCCCTGCGTCGGAATTGCCTTCATCGTCCTCAGTGAAGGTCCCGTCCGCCACGATGGAGGCCGTGAACTCAACGAGCAGAGCGAGTTCATCTCGCAGATCGGGAACTACATAGGGCTCGATGGCGCTGAAGTACGCACTCGCGACAACGACCTCTTCGAGCTCATCGCGAGGCTGCGGCCGAGAGTTGATGACACTCACTGCCCAGCAGAACTCCTGGTAGAGGGCGTCTGGCGCAAAACCCGCTTCTGGCTGGCTCGCTGTCCCGGAGGCGTCCTGCGCACCGAAGTATGGAGCGGGCTGCTCCACCGCCTCCCCGTCAAACGTGACGACGAGAATCTCGGAGTCGATCTCGTCAAGGCTCTGGGGAATCGTCGAATCCACCGAGGCTGGTTCGGCCAATGACGTTGTCGAGATAGATGAGTTGGAGCCGCAGGAACCAACTGCGAGTCCTGCTGAGACGATTGCCACCAATGTCCACCAGCGCAACATCACGCAAACCTATCGGACCGCCCGCGCGACGCTGGCACCTACCTGCCGCTCTGCTCGCTGGACAACGCCGGCCACTTCGGGCACGATGCGCTGTCAACGACAGCCAACGGGGCGCCGCCAGAACGGAGGAGTCATGCTCGCTGATCATCTCGGAAGTGGCGACTACGCCATCACTCGGGCGGCGTTCGTTGCGGTGCTGATCTTGGCGGTCGTCGCCGCTGCGTCATCGATTGTCGTGGCAAAGAGTTGGGCTCGGGCGATCAGCCTTGTGATCGCGGCGATCCTGGTGTTCGCCGCCGTGCGGATGCACTATCGGTGGGAGCAGGTGACCGGCGCTGTTGACCTCATGACGGGTCCCGCTGGCGGCGAGTTCCGGCTCAGCGAGCTGGATGATGTCGCACGAGCCGTCTTCGGCGGTGCGGTCCTATTGGTCCTCTGGGTGCTCCTGGTAATGCTGACCGCAATCGCGGTCCAAAGCCGCCGGCAGCTCGCCTCGTCTCAGCGATCCACAACCCAGTCCTGAGCGTGCTCTCACCGGTCGCCTGCCGCTGACCACGCGCCCTAACTGCCGGTAGGTGCTGCTGATCCGCCAGACTGCGATTGTGAGCGACGAGATCACCGACGACGTACTTGACCAGATGCTTGCCCGCGCTGAGGCATCCCTCCGCTCTCCGTGGCAGTCCTTCGTCGAGGGCCGTGATCATTTCGGCGGCGACAGCTTCATCCGCACTGGAGGGCTGGATGACGCCTCGCCCGACATGTACGTCACTCTGTCGTACTGGGACGACAACCCGGTGAAGCCTGCGACGGCTGATGTTCTGGACTTCATCGCTGCAGCCAGAGAAGACGTTCCGCGTCTAGTCGCTGAGGTCCGTCGCCTCCGCGGTCGCTAGCGCAGATCTGCCTGGTTGATGATCTTGATGGCGCTGCGGTCTGTTCGTAGCGTCTCGGTTCGTCCGGTGGTCTGGCTCATGAACTGCCTGCCGCCTGCGGGTTGGCTTCCTAACGAGGTGCCAGCTGCCGGGTGAATCGGCCGTGGTGTGGCTCGAAAGAGGCGCGCAGGATGATCTTCAACCAGGAGTGCCCACCGCGGTTCCCATCAACTCTTAGGAGGGAACTGTGATGTCAGTGATCATTGGGATCGATCCGCACAAGCTGCTCCACGCGGCGTGCGCGATTGATGAACGCGAGATCGAGCTTGCTCGGCTCGAGGTTCGAACGAACTCTGCTCAGGTGTCGGATCTGCTTTCGTGGGCGGCACCGTTCGAGTGTCGGTCGTGGGCGATCGAATCAGCGGGCGGTCTGGGTTATCTGCTCGCCCAGCAGCTCGTTGCTCGCGGTGAACAGGTGGTGGATGTGCCCGCGACGTTGTCGTCGCGGGTGCGGCTGTTGGGTTCGGGCAGGTCAACGAAGAACGACGCGAACGACGCACGCGCGGTCGCAGTTGCCGCGTTGCGCGCACCACAGTTGGCGCAGGTGCGGGTCGAGGATCACGTCACGATCCTGCGTCTGTTGGCCAAGAACCAGCTCGACACCAGCCGGGCCAAGAGTCGGGCGTGTTGCCGTCTGCACGCGCTGGTCGCGGAGTTGGTGCCGGGCGGGATCCGCAAGGAAATCGTGGTCAAGCAGGCTGAACAGATCCTCGTTGGGATCGTGCCGACGTCGGCGACGCAACGCCAGCGGCTCGATCTCGCCTACGACACGTTGTCCGAGATCGTGATGCTCGACGACCGCGCCAAGCGCAACCGGGTCCGCATCACCGAAGAAGTCATCGCGTCCGGTTCATCGATCACGGAGATCTTCGGTGTCGGCCCGATCCTCGCCGCGATGATCATCGGCTACACCGGCGACGTCACACGGTTCCCGAGCGCCGGGCATTACGCCGCGTACAACGGGACCGCGCCGGTCGAGTTCTCATCGTCCGGTCGCACGGTGCATCGGTTGTCGCGTCGAGGGAACCGGACGTTGAACCATGCGCTGCACATGATCGCGGTCACCCAGATCCGCCACTTGCACAGCGAGGGTCGCGGCTACTACGACCGCAAGCTCGCCGAGGGCAAGACACCACGCGAAGCACGCCGGGCGTTGAAGCGCCAGATCTCCGACCGCGTCTATCGACAGCTGCGTCTCGACGCCGGGAGCAAGTAGGCCCGGGAGGACAATCAGGGAACGACTCTCACATCCAGCGCGGCCGGCGAAACCCTGGCACCCGGCACTTCGGAAGAGGTCACTCCCGGACCCGACACCAACCATAAACCCGCACAGCCGCCGCTGTCACGGGCCAGCTTCAACGCGCCCGCGGCACCGCCAACGAAGCCACTTGACACAAAGAGGGATCGATAGGTCGCTGGACAGCGGAACCTGCGTCGGGCAATCTGGCGCGATGGCGGCTGACCGAAGCGAGAATTCAATTCGGCCCGGAGATGCCTGGTGCTCGCGGACCGAGCGGGAGTACTTCATCACCGTCATCCGACCGGCCAGCCAGCCGGGACGCTGGATCGTGTCGGACGGTGGCACCCGCACCGGTGCCGGTTCAGCTGAACCGACCCGTTCGACGTCGCCCAACGGCAAGTAACCTGCCGGTTCACATGACAGGGCGGCAACCACCCCTCGGCAGCACATCTGCCGCGGGTTCCGGTCCGCCCCCCGCCCCTCTAGCTCAATGGTAGAGCAGTGGACTTTTAATCCATTGGTTCAGGGTTCGAGCCCCTGGGGGGGCACTCTCGAAGGCGGCCGCTCGACCGGCGACCCGTCGATCGCACGCTCGGAGGAACGCGACATGACCTTTGCCCCGCTCACCACGACACGTACCCGGTCGCCAGCGTGAAGGTGCTCGGCAACGTGCTGTGGCTGGTCTTGGCCGGGTGGTGGTTGGCCCTCGCCTACGTCGTGGCCGGAGTGCTCAACTGCATCACAGTCATCGGCATCCCGTTCGGCCTGCAGTCGTTCAAGCTCGCCGGCTACGCGCTGTGGCCGTTCGGGCGAGTCGTGGTCGACCGGCCTGGCGCGAGTGCTGCGGTCGGCTGTGTCGGCAACATCCTGTGGCTGGTGCTCGGTGGTCTCGGACTGGCCATCAGCCACGTGGTTGCCGGCCTGCTGCTGTGCGTCACCATCGTCGGGCTCCCCTTGGGCATCGCCTCGATGAAGATGTCGATCCTTGCGCTCACCCCGTTCGGCAAGCAGGTGGTGCGCGCCGATGCTGCCGGCACCAGCCACGTCGTGTCCAGCGTGCCCGGCTACTGACGATCAACGGCCACCGACGATCAACGGCCACCGACGATCAACGGCTGCCGACGATCAGCCGGCGTAGAGCACCATGGCCTGGCGGGTGTCGAGGTACTCCTCGAGCCGCGTGATGCGACCGCCCTCCACCCAGAAGCGGATCATCGCCGGCAGGTGCAAGGGGCCACCCGCAGCCTGCCCCACCAGCACGTGCTGCTGCACGAAGCCGCCGGGCGCGAGGAAGCGGCGGATCTCGGTGTACTGCAGGCCGCTCGCGCGCTGATGCAGGTCGACGAGCGTGGCCAGGTTCTGGTCGACGGTCTGGTCGACTTCATCGAAGTTGTGCCAGATGGACGCATCGGGGGCGTACACCTCGCGCACGGCATCGGCGTGAGCGGCAGTGATCGCGCCGAGCAGGCGATCGGCGATGCTGTGCATCTCGGCCTCGGTGAGTGCTGACATGCCCGCACCGTACTGCTGCTCGACAGCCGACGCGCTGCCGTCGCACCCTGCCCACGCCGACTTCAGATCGACCGGTCGGCTAGCGAGGAGTGAGCACGCAGAACTCGTTGTCGTCGGGGTCGGCCATGACGGCCCAATCGACGGCGCCCTCGCCGATGTCGATTCGCCTCGCCCCCAACGAGATGAGTCGCTCGACTTCGGCGTGCTGATCGCCGCCGGCCGGCGGGGCTACGTCGAGATGAAGTCTGTTCTTCCCGAGCTTCGGGTTCAGCGGTGCGCCGCCCCACGTGATCATCGGACCGGTGAGGTCCGGCGCGCGGATCGCGGTCTCCTCGTTCTGATCCCAGACCAACGGCCAGCCGAGCGCTGCGCTCCAGAAGTACCCGACCTCGCGCGTCCCGTCGCAGGTGATCGATCCGAGACGCCCGCAGGTCGACAGGAAGTTGTTGGTCGGTTCGATGATGCAGAACTCGTTGCCCTCTGGATCGGCGAGCACGACGTGTTCGTCGGCTGGCCCCTGACCGATGTCGATGTGTCGGCCACCCAACGCGATCAAGCGCTCGACCGTTGCCATCTGGTCGTCGAGGGAAGCGGTCGTCAGGTCGAGGTGAAGTCGGTTCGCCCATGCCCCCTTGGGCTCGGGGACACGCCCGAAGTCGATCTGGAACCTCGTGCCATCGGTCGGCACGAGACTGACCACGTCACCGGTGTCGTCACCGACATCCCAGCGCAGCGCCTCGGCCCAGAAGTGCGCGAGCCGCGGCGGATCGTTCGCATCGAAACAGAGAGCAGCGAGCTGCACAGTCACTTCGGGTGATCAGACCGTGTCGAAGGGTCGCGCGTATGTGAAGCGGCCCCGGATGTTCGAGCGGTAGGTCGTCAGCGTTCGCACCTGGAAGTGGCTGCCCCACCCCGGTTCTGGTGCCGTGACGCCAATCGCGGTGGACGCGATGAAACCGAAACGGGCGTAGTAGTCGTGCGACCCGAGGAGAGCGATGAGCGGCTCGCCGAGCGCGTCGGCCGCTCCGATCGTGGCGTGCATCAACGCAAGGCCGACTCCGCGGCCCTGATGCGAGGGGAGCACGCCGATCGGGCCGAGGCCGAGTGCAGGTACGTCACCGACGAACCCGCGAGTGGTCACCACATGGCCGACGACGGTGTCGTCGAGCTCGGCCACGATCGACAGCGCTGGGAGCCAAGCGTCGCACTCGCGCAGGGCGTCCAGGAGGCGAACCTCGACGGGTTCATCGTTCGCATCTTGTGTGCGGAACGCGGCGACCTGCACGCCACGTGCCGCAGCCACATCTGCCGGAGCTTCTCGCCGAACGATCACACCGACAGACTGTCCGAATCACCTCTCCGACCACCCACGAATATCGGTCAAACCTGTCGCGGCCGCACCACCGGTCCTGGTGACAACATCCATCACGAGCGCGAGACTGGCGCGGTGAGCTACCAGCACCTGCTCGTCGACAGCGACGGCCCCATCACCACCATCACTCTCAACCGACCCGAGAAGCGCAACGCCCTGGCACTCGACGTGATGATCGAGCTGACGCAGGCGTTTCGCGACATCGCCGGCACGGAGGCGACGGGCGTGATCCTCGCGGCCAACGGCCCTGTGTTCTCGGCCGGGCACAACTTCGGCGACATGGCCGGTGCGGCGCTCGCCGACATCCGCCACCTGTTCGCTGTGTGCACGGAGCTGATGGACACCGTGCAGTCGGTGCCACAGGTGGTCATCGCGCGGGTGCATGCACTGGCCACTGCCGCCGGCTGCCAGTTGGTCGCCACGTGCGATCTTGCAATCGCCGCGGAGACCGCCGGCTTCGCCATCCCCGGCGGCAAGGGTGGGCTGTTCTGCCACACGCCGCTCGTGGCGGTGGCGCGCAACGTGGGCCGCAAGCGGGCACTGGAGATGGCACTCACCGGCGACCCCATCACCGCCGCCACGGCCGCCGAGTGGGGCCTCATCAACCATGCGGTGCCTGATGCCCAACTGGTGGCGGCGACCCACGATCTGCTCGCTCGCGCCACACGCGGCAGTGTGCTCAGCAAGGCCACCGGCAAGCGCGGCTTCTACGCCCAGGTCGGGCTCGACCAGCCCGCTGCGTACGCTCTCGCGGCCGAGCTGATGGCGACTTCCGCCACCACCGCCGATGCCCAGGAAGGCATCGCCGCCTTCCTCGAGAAGCGAAAGCCCGACTTCACCCAACGCGCGTGACGCCCGAGGTTGGACAACATACCCCGTAGGGGTATGTTGTCGGTGTGCATGCAACACCCGGGTACTCGGCCGAGAAGCAGCAGGTGATCGCGCGGCTCAAGCGCATCGAGGGTCAGGTGCGAGGCCTGCAGCGTCTCATCGACGAAGACACCTACTGCATCGATGTGCTCACGCAGGTGGCAGCGGTCAGCAAGGCGTTGCAGGGCGTCGGTCTGCACCTGCTCGACGAGCACCTGCAGCACTGCGTGGCCGGCGCGGCCGCCAGCGGCGACACCGACCGCACCACCGAACTGGTGCACGAAGCAACCAAGGCAGTCGAACGACTGCTGCGAGCCTGAACGAGAGAACGGACCACGACATGAGCACACTCACCTTCACCGTGCCGGGCATGACCTGCGGCCACTGCGAAGCTGCCGTCAAGGGCGAAGTCGGCAAGGTTGCCGGCGTTGTCGACGTGGCGGTCGACTTGAGCAGCAAGATCGTCACGGTCAGCGGCGACGCGCTCGACACCGCCGCACTCGTGGCCGCCATCGACGAAGCCGGCTTCGAAGCCACCGCCACCGATGTGAGCCGCTGAGCCGCATGTCGCACGTGGTCGGCCGCCTCGGCGCGTTCGCGCTCGTGCTCGCAGGCACGTTCGGTACCGCGTACGCGGTGGGCGAGCGATTGCCCGGCCACACGCACTCGGCGCAAGACGGCCACACGCACACCGGCACGGGTATGTCGACGCCGGTGCCCCCCGGCTTCGAGAGTGGCGGCTACCAGCTGGTCACCGACCACGCGCACGCGGGCATGGCCACGTTCCACCTGCGCGACGAGGCGGGCTCGGACGTCACCGAGTTCACCGAGGCGCACGGGTCGCTGCTGCACGTCGTCGTCATCCGACCCGATCTCAGCGACTTCCAGCACGTGCACCCCACCATCCGCGACGACGGCTCGTGGGATGTCACGCTGCCGGCGCCCGGCCAGTGGCACCTCGTGTTCGACTCCACCCCCACCGGCGCACCCGGCCCAGTGGTCGTGTCGGCAAACATCGACGACGAGACCCCGGTGGCCACTGTGCCGCTGCCGCCCGCCGACGACACCGTCGACGTGGCCGGCCTGGTCGTCACCCGCGACGGGTTCACGTTCTCCGTCGCCAACGCCGATGGCAGCATGCTGATGGGGCTCGAGCCGTACCTCGGCCAGGCGGCACACCTGGTCGCGATGCGGCAGGGTGACCTGGCCTACACCCACCTGCACCCCAGCGAGGGCATGACCGGCATGTTCATGTTCGGCACCGGCATCACCGAAGCAGGCACGTACCGACTGTTCCTGCAGTTCGGCTACCAGGGCGACGTGCTGACCGTGCCCTTCACGGTGGTCGTACCGTGAACGCACCCACCACCGGCACGACGCTGGAACACCTCGACCTCGAGCTCACCGGCATGACCTGCGCAGCGTGCGCCAACCGCATCGAGAAGAAGCTCAACCGGCTCGACGGCGTGACCGCGACGGTGAACTACGCCACCGAGAAGGCCAACGTCGCGTTCGACCCCGAGGTCGCGACACCCGAGACGCTGATCGCGACGGTGCAGTCCATCGGCTACGGCGCCGCAATGCCTGCCCCCATCGGCGACGATCGCGCCGACCCGGCACTCGCCCGCATCGCCGACCTGCGCCGCCGCCTCACGGTGGCAGTGCTCCTGGGCGTGCCCGTGCTGCTGCTGTCGATGATCCCTGCGCTGCAGTTCCGCGGCTGGCAGTGGTTCGCCCTCGTGTTCGCCACCCCGGTGGCGGCGTGGTCGGCGTGGCCCTTCCACGTCACGGCGTGGAAGAACCTGCGCCAGGCAGAAGCCAGCATGGACACGCTCGTGTCGGTGGGTGTGACAGCGGCGTACGGCTGGAGCCTGTACGCCCTGCTGGCCACGCCCGCCGGCGACCTCGGCATGACGATGCCGATGTCGCTCATCCCCACCCGCGGCGACAGCCACCACCTGTACCTGGAAGTGGCCAGCACCACCGTTGCGCTCATCCTCGCCGGTCGCTGGTTCGAAGCGCGTTCCAAGCGCCGCGCGGGCAGTGCACTGCGCGCGCTGCTGGCGCTGGGCGCCGACACCGCCAACGTGCTGCAGGCAGACGGCAGCGAGCTGAACCGGCCGGTCAGCGCGCTCCACGTCGGCGACCGCTTCGTGGTGCGACCGGGCGAACGAATCGCCACCGACGGCGTGGTGGAGGACGGCGCATCGGCGGTCGACATGAGCCTGGTCACCGGCGAGAGCGTGCCGGTGGAAGTAGCCGCCGGCGACGCCGTCACCGGGGCCACCATCAACGCCAGTGGCAGGTTGGTCGTGCGAGCCACACGCGTCGGCGCCGACACCGCACTCGCACAGATGGCCCGCTTGGTGGAGGCCGCACAAACCGGCAAGGCACCGGTGCAACGGCTGGCCGATCGTGTGGCAGGTGTGTTCGTGCCCATCGTCATCGTGCTGGCCGTCGCCACGCTCGGCTTCTGGTTCGCCCGCACCGGCAGCCTGGCGCAGGCCATGGCACCGGCGGTCGCGGTGCTCATCATCGCCTGCCCCTGCGCACTGGGCCTGGCCACACCCACCGCGCTGCTGGTGGGCACCGGTCGCGGTGCGCAGATGGGCATCCTGATCAAGGGACCGGAGGTGTTGGAGAGCACCCGCCGAGTGGACACGATCGTGCTCGACAAGACCGGGACGGTCACCACCGGTGTGATGGATGTGGTGCGCGTGCACCCGCTGCACGGCACAGCCAGCGACCTGCACCGCCTGGCGGCCGCCGTGGAGCTGAGCAGCGAGCACCCGATCGCGGCAGCCATCGTGCGCGGCGCGCGCCACGAGGGCATCGAGATCCCGATCGCCACCGACTTCCTCGCGCTGGCCGGCGTGGGCGCCCGAGCAACCGTCGAAGGTCGTCTGGTGGAGGTGGGCCGCGCTGCGGCCGACGAGGTGCCCGCCGACGCCGGCTTGCTCACCGTGGTGGCCGTTCGCGCCGACGGGCAGCTGCAGGGCACCATCGCCGTCGCCGACACCGTGAAGCCCACCAGCGCCGCGGCCATCGCCCGCCTGCGCGGGCTCGGGTTGCGGCCGGTGTTGCTCACCGGCGACAACGAAGCCACCGCCCGCACCGTGGCGGCAGAGGTGGGCATCGACCCCGACGACGTGCTCGCCGGAGTGCTGCCCGAGCAGAAGGTGGCCGAAGTGCGGCGGCTGCAAGCGGCAGGCCGAGTGGTCGCGATGGTGGGCGACGGCGTCAATGACGCAGCAGCGCTGGCGCAGGCCGACCTCGGCATCGCAATGGGCACCGGTACCGACGTGGCCATCGAAGCGAGCGATCTGACACTGGTGCGCGCCGACCTGCACGCGGCCGCCGACGCGATCGAGCTCAGCCGGCGCACGCTGGCGGTGATCAAGGGCAACCTGTTCTGGGCCTTCGCCTACAACGTGGCTGCCATTCCACTCGCGATGTCGTGGCTGCTGTCGCCCGTGGTGGCGAGCGCCGCGATGGCCTTCAGCAGTGTGTTCGTGGTGAGCAACAGCCTGCGCTTGCGTCGCTTTCACACGCTGACCGACGCAGCGCGCTGACCCACGCCGGCGCAGTGCCGATGCGCGACAGCGTTCCAAATGTGTGCAGATGACCACGGATTGTGGTAGTCCATCTCACCATGGTGAGTACATCACCCGCGGTGTCGGTGCTGTTCGTGTGTCTCGGCAATCACTGCCGGTCGCCAGCCGCGCACGCAGTTGCGAATTCGATGCGCCGCAACGACCCGTTCCTTCGGTTCGATTCGGCAGGCACCGGCAACGCGCATGTGGGCAACGCACCCCATCCCTTGGCGGTCGCCGAGGGCGCGCAGCGCGGGTACCGAGTCGACCACCTCGGCCGACAGATCCATCCCGACGACTTCGTACGCTTCGACCTGATCGTGGCGATGGACCGCATGAACGTCGACGACCTGGAACGCATGCGTGGCGGTGTCGAGCAACGCATCGGCTACTACCCGACGGTGGAGCCGCTGCAGGTGCAGCTGCTGCGCCGATGGGACCCATATGCCATGCCCGGCGATGAGGACCTCGTCGACCCGTGGGGGCAACCGCCCGCGGCATACGGCGAGATGTTCGACGTGATCGAGCGCAGCGTGCCGCCGCTGCTCGCGCACTTGGCCTGGCTGCGCGCCGACCGCCCGATCGTTTGACTCAGGCCGCCATCGCCGCAGCGCGCAGGCGGTGCACCAGCACATCGCGGTGGTTGCGGATGGTGCGTTCGCTCACCCGCAACGCCACGGCGGCCTCCGCGGCACTGCACCCTCGCGCGAGCAGTTCGATCAGTTGCAGTTCGCGCTCGGTGAGCATGCCGGCGGCCGCGACCACCTCGGCGAGCTCCGCAGTGGCATCGAGCGCGTCGCCGGTGAGCACCGGCCCGTCGAGCAGGTGCGGTGCGGTGAGCTCGTGCACCAGCAACCTGCGGTTGGCCCGCTCGAACGCCCGATACTCGCTGTCGCGCAACAGGTTGGCGGCCACGTGCAGCGGGCGGCGCTCCACCGGGAACTCGCGGATGACGGTCCAGGTGACACTGAGCAACTCGTCGAACGCGTCAGCAGAGCCACCGGTGCGATGGCTGCCCCAACGGCGAGCCCTCGCCACGACACCGGGCAGCACCCGCTGCAACACCACGCGAGCAGCCACGTCGTCGGTACGCGCGGCTCGCACCAGCTGAGCGAGCACCTCGTTGGCCGAGCACCCAGGTCGCGTCGGCCCGGTGGCCGACGTACCAGCGGCCGGCGCACCGGCGACCACCAGGCGCGCCTGGCGCGACGGCCAGTACCCGGCCGCAGCCAGCAGCTGATCGAGGCTGCCGAACGGAGCAGCGACCCCCCAGCCCTGTGCCCGGCGCAGCACCGCCGGTCGCATGTTGAGCGCCTGCCACTCGCGTTCGAGTCGGGCGAGCAGTGGACGATTGTCGGTCTGGGGAAGTCGCGGGGTCATGGATCCGATCGTCCGCGTCGCACCTCACCGCGGTGCTCACAGCACGACTCACCGCGACGCTCACAGCACGCTCACCAGGGAACATTCCTCCGCCGATACCCGCCAACCACCACCGTCGATCGACACTCGCTGTTGCCGATCCGGCCACGTCAGCGTGCTCAGTACGGGTGATGGACACCTTCTGCCGCAGCTTCGACGAGGCGCCCCACACCGCCGGCGCCCTCAACTCGCACGAGACGCCCGACACCGGCGACGCCGGCCACACGGCGGGCACCGCACCTCGAACCTGGGTGGGCAGCTGGCTGTGCACGTGGCACACCGGGCCCGACGCCGGTGGCACGCATCGCCTGGGTGTGGGTCGCCACCTGGTGGGAAGAGCGCACACCGCCACCGTGCGGTGCGACGACCCGGCCCTGCAGCCGCACCACGCGCTGCTGGAGGTGCGCGCCGACGGTGCGCTGACCCTCACCCAGCTCACCGGACGAGCACCCGTGCTGGTGGACGGCGCACCACTCACCGGCTCGACCACGGCGGTGGCGAGCGTTCGGCTCGCCGTTGGCAACAGCACGATCACGTGCAGTCGTGCCGACGACGACGGCTCGGTGGCGCCGGCTGCGCAGGTGGTTCATGGCGCGCTCATCCGCAGCCCGCGCGCACTTCCCACGTACGAGCCACCCGAACTCACACCGCCGGCACCGCCCGACGCCGACCATCACCCGGCCGGCAGCGTTGCTCCCGCGCTCATCGGTCTGGCGGGTGCCGGTGCGATCGCAATGGTGATGCAGCAGCCGATGTTCCTGCTGTTCGGCACCCTCGGTGCGACAGTGGCGGTAGGCAGCTGGGGGGCCCAACGGCTGGCCGCACGCCGGCGGCACCGCCGAGCGTTGCACGCGCACGCCCTCGCTCGTCGCGCCTACCTGACAGCGGCGCTGCGCAACCGCGACCGGTTCCGGGCGTTCCACGTCGCGACGGTACCCACTGTCGCCGCCGCACAACAGGCCATCGGTGACCGGTCGGCGCAGCTGTGGTCGCGTCGAGCAACGCACTCCGACGCCTTCACCGCCGGCCTCGGCCTCGGCAACGTTCCCTGGCCCGCAGCGGCAGCGCTCGACGATGCCGACGGCGAACCCGAGGCACTCGACCTGCCGCTGCCCGCCGACCTCGGCCCGGGTTGCCGCCTCGCCGTCCGCGGGCCCAACGCACACGCGGTCGCCCGGTCGCTGCTGGTGCAACTGGCAGCATCGTGCGGCCCGGCCGACCTGCGCTGCGTGATCGTCACCGACCGACCAGCCGCATGGGATTGCGTTCGCGGCCTCCCCAACCTCACGCTGCCCGGCGGGTCGGCCGCCGTCGTCGCCGAGAGCGAACTCGGCGCTGCACTCGCCGAGTTGGGCGATCACGCCGCGCACCTGCTGTTCCTCACCGACCAGGCGAGCGCGCTCGCAGCACGGACCAGCCCACTGCGGCGGGCGCTCGCCGACGCGCAGGCTCACGCTCTGCTGGTGGTGCTGGCGGCCGACGGCGGGGTGCCTCATCTGTGCACCAGCGTGCTCTCGCTGACGAGCGGCCCCGTCGGCAGGTGGGTTGCCGATACGCACACGACCCTTCTGCCCGTTCCTGTGCGCGTGGCCGGCATCGGCGAGCGCAGTACGTTCGCCTGCACAGCAGCCCTGCGTTCGCTGATCGACCCAGAGGACCCGCTCAGCGTCGCCACCGGCGTTCCCCACGACCTCTCGCTGACCACGCTGCTGAGCAGCGACGGCGACGCCTCGCTCACACCCGCGGGCATCGTCGCCGGCTGGCTGGCCGTCGGCGACGACCCCAACCCGCGTACGTTGATCGGCGTGGCCGCCGACGGCGCGGTCGACATCGACCTCGTCCGCGACGGCCCGCACGGCCTCATCGCCGGTACCACCGGCGCCGGCAAGAGCGAGCTGCTGCGCAGCTTGGTGGTGGGCATGGCAGCCGGTGCCAGCCCCGCCCACCTCAGCTTCGCGCTGGTGGACTACAAGGGCGGTGCCACCTTCGATGCGTGCGCGGCGCTGCCACACGTGGTGGGTGTGATCACCGACCTCGACGACCAGTTGGCCGAGCGAGCGCTGCGCAGCCTGCACGCCGAGCTGCGTCGCCGAGAAGGCATCCTGCGCGAGCACGGGGCGACCGACCTGGCCACGCTGCGCGCACGCGCACCGCAGGTGCTGCTGCCGCGCTTGGTCGTGGTGATCGACGAGTTCGCGGCACTGGTGGCCGAACAGCCGACGTTCCTCCACGCACTGGTCGATGTGGCACAGCGCGGTCGCAGCCTGGGGGTGCACCTGCTGCTGGCCACGCAGCGGCCCAGCGGGGTGATCAACGACAACATTCGTGCCAACACCAACCTGCGGCTCGCGTTGCGCCTGCAGGACACCGCCGACGCCATTGACGTCGTCGGCGCGCCGACGCCGGCACTGCTCCCGCGCGGCGTTCCCGGCCGGGCGGTGATGCGGCTGGGGGCCGACGACCACCTCACCTTTCAGACGGCACACTGCACGGCCACGAAGACGACCGGCGGCGAGAGCGAACTACAGGTGCTGGTGCGCGCCATCTGCGAGGCAGCGCTGCTGGCCGGCACGCCCCTGCCCCCCGCACCATGGGCACCGGTGCTGCCGCCGGTGCTCGCTCGCAGCGATGTGCCCGCCGGTGCCGTCGGGTTGCTCGACGACCCTGATCGGCAGCGAGTCGCTCCACTGCAGTGGGCGCCCGGCGACGGCCATCTGCTGATCGCGGGCAGCCCCGGCGCGGGCGTCACCTCCACCATCCACACACTCGCCACGCACGCACTGACACACGACGACCCGAGCACCACTGCGCTGCACGTGTACGTGCTGGATGGTCGCGGCGACCAGCGGCTGACCGAGTTGACCGCGCACACTGGATGCGTCGCCGTCGTGCGACTGCACGAGCGTGAGCGGCTGATGCGGCTGTTGCACCGGTTGCGTGGCCTCACACGAGCGGGCATGGCCCAACGATCCGAGATCCGGGTGGTGCTGTTCATCGATGGGCTCGATGCGGTGCGACGGGCACTCGACGAGGTCGCCACTGCAACCGAGTTCGACGCCCTCGAGGAGGTGCTCGCCAACGGTGAGGCCGCGGGAATCACCATCGTGGCCGGAGTCGAACATGCTGCTGCGGTTCCTGCCGGTCTGCTCGCGCGATGCGCTCACCGGTGGGTGATGCACCTGCACGACGCACACGATGCCACAGTGCTGGGCCTGGCGGCCGCGCGCGTGCCGGCCGCCTCGGTGGCCGGCAGGTTGGTGGTGGCGGCCAGCGGCCTGGCGGCCCAAGTGATGCAGCCCGGCGCTTCGTCGACCACTGCCGGCGACGGCTCACCGGCCACGACACCCGCCGTCGCCGGCATCTGCATCGTGCCTGCCATGGTCGACCCTGGCGCACTTGCTTCCGGCGGGCGCAGCGCCGACGCCACGGAACTCCCACTGGGCATCGACTTCGCCAGCGGCGAGGCACACGCGCTGCACCTGCCCGACGGCGAGCATCTGCTGGTGCTGGGTGGGCCGCGATCCGGGCGCAGCAACACCTTGGCCCGGCTCAGCGAGTGCTGGCTGCAAGCGCACCCCGACGGATGGTTCGGCGCCATCCTGCCGCGTCGATCGAGCTCGGTGACGGCGACCCACACTGCGCCGGACACGTCGATCCTCGACGACGTGCTGCACGACGCCCTGCCGTCGTGCCGGCCGGTGCTGCTGGTGGTCGACGATGCGGAGTTCGTCGACGACCCCGGCGGGCGACTGGCAGCGCTGGCCGCCGGCTGCCGCCCCGACACATGGATCTTCGCCGGCGGCCGGCCCGACGCGCTGCGCCAGCTCTACGGCCACTGGACCACCGTCGTGCGCCGCAGTCGCACCGGAGTCGTGCACACCGGCGGCAGCGACCTCGATGGCGACCTGCTGGGGGTGGTGCTGCCGCGTCGCACACCGATACCGGCCCGGCCCGGGCTCGCCTGGCTGGTCGCCGGCGGGTCGGTGCACCTCACCCAGGTGGCGCTCCAGGTGCACCCGCGCCAAGATCGACCGCTGACACCAGTACCTTGAGGCACATGGACGGACCCCTCGATCTACCCCCTCCGGCGCCGTCGTCGCACGACGATCCCACGGCTCCTTTCCCCGCACCGCTCATCGGCGAACCCACCGTCTCGGTGGTCCTCCACGAGCAGCCGAAGAAGCGCCGCACCGGTCTGCTCGTCGGCGTGGCAGTGCTGCTGGTGGCGGTCGTGGGCGCGGGTGGCTTCTTCCTGCTGCGCGGCGACGACGACGAGAAGGAGACGTTCTCGCTCGCTGCCGCCGGCGCATCGGCCGCCGATGCGCAACAGGTCGCGTTCTCGATGACGATGAGCGTGATGGGGCAGGACATCGTCGTCGATGCCGAGGCCGACGTGCCCAGCGGGCTCACCCGCATGACGATGGACTTCGGCGACGCGCTCGGAACCGAGGGCGTCATCGACATCATCTCCGACTCCAACGCCAGGGTCGTCTACTTCAGCAGCGATCTCTTCAGCACCCTCGGTCTGGAGGTCGACACCGAGTGGATCAAGCTGGACGAAGCGTTCATGCAGGAAAATGGCGGCACCGATGCCTCCATCTTCGAGACGGCCAACATCGGCAACCCGCTCGACGCCGGTGAGCTGTTCGCGAACGCGAAGTCGGTCACCGACCTCGGCTACGACGAGGTCGACGGTGTGAGGGTGAAGCACTTCGAGGTCGTGGTCGACGCCGCCGCCGCGTTGGACGTGTCGCCACAGCTGCAGCAGCAGTTCGACGAACTGAGCGGCGAACTTCCCGACGTGCTCACCTACGACGTCTACGTCGACGAGCAGAACCAGATCCGGCGCACCACCAACGAGCTGGAAGCGGGGGGCAGCAAGCTGACCACCGACATCGTGATCAAGCAGGTCACCGAGCCGATCGTGATCGAAGTACCGGCAGCCGAAGATGTCACCGACATCAACGACCTGATCTGACGCGTTCACCGGCCCAACGGCGCAGCGCGCCAGCGACATCGATGGCCACCTGCTGGTCGCTGCGACCGTGATGCCGGCGCCGCACCGCGTCACCCGCGATGAGCGCGGCCACCATCGGCACCCCGACTCCATCGGTGAGGTCCAACCACTCGCCCCAACCCGCCGGTTCGTCATACCAGCGCAGGTAGCCGTTGTCGTTCGCAGGCCACCATCGCTCGTCGAACCGGAGCAGCACCTTCTCCACCAGTCCGACGCTGATGTGTTCGAGCGCGGCACGATGAGTGCGAGGCAGCCCTGGCACGAGGACCAGAGTGGGAAGCAACCACAGTGGAATGGTGCAAATGCAACAATCCGCCTTCTCGCCGTCGACGACCACCCCCGCGGTGCTCCACTCGATACATCGCACCGGCGTGGACAGTCGAATGCGGAGCCCCGCCGCCAGGTGTTGCAGCAACTGACCGTAGCCACCGGGTAGCCACCGATCGCCGAGACCCACCCCCGGCTCCTCGAGCACAAAGCGCGCCGACAGTCGATCATGGGTGACACCGTTCTCCAGATCGATGTCGAGGTCGATGGCCTGCCGGGCGGCCAGCAGGTCGCGGGGCGTCAGCGACGCCAGATGAGCGGACAGCACGTCGGCCAGCGACGCCGTGACCGGTGCCGTTGCAGTGAGCGACTCGATCATCCGCAGCGCACCTCGCACGTCACCTACTACGCCCCCCGCCGCCGCTGCCAGCGGCGCGTGGAAGTCGGTGGCGACGGTGGCAATGCCCAGCCGATCGGCCAGACGTGCCAAGGAGTTGGTCGGGTACTGCTGCAGCCACGCCGCACCGGCGTCCGCCACCGGGCCTTGCAACGACACCGGGCCATGCAACGACACGGTGTGCACACGGCCGCCGATGCGATCGCGGGCCTCGAGCACCGTCACGTCCACACCCGCCCGGTGCAACGTGCTGGCCGCTCCGAGACCGGCGAACCCGGCACCCACCACCACGACTCGCCGGGCCCCCACCTCCTCGATCGCCCATTGCGCCGCTCGCACGCCTTCGTCGTACGCACCGTGGGTCATCGACGGAGCGTTCGCGCTGGTGGCATCGCCGACCAGCACGAAGCGACCGTCGACCGGCACACCGATTGCAGTGCGATCGCGGCGCGACGCACCGGGCCCGAGCGCACTCCACGAGCCTGCGCTGTACGCCTCGTCGCCCCAACGGGCCACATGCCAGGCAGTGGGCAGCCAGGCCGCCGAGGAGGCCGATGACGGGGACGGCGACATGCGCACATCCTGCCGGGTCGGTGCAACGGCGGCGCAGCGCAAGGCGGGGCGACAGCCGCGCCACCGTGCAGCGCCAGTAGGCTCGCACCCCGATGAAGCGGATGACCCCCACTCCCCGATTGTTCTCCCGTTGTCTCGGGCCGGCGAGCTTGGCCATGTTGGCCTTCACCGCCTGCGGCAGCGACTCCACCAGCTCCACCAGCGTCTTGCCGCTGCCCCCACGCATCGGCGTCACGTCGGTGAAAGGCGACCCGGAGAGCGAGCTGCTCGCCGCCATCTTCGCCCGCGTGCTGGAGGACGGCCGCTTTCGCGTCGCACGCAAGGACCCGGTCGAGCTCGATCGTGCCGGCTACTACCAGGCCATCCAGGACGGCGAGTTCCAGCTGATCCCCGACTTCTCGGGCGACCTGCTGTCGTTCGTGTACAGCCAGCCCGATGCGGCCCCGCTGCCCAGCACTCCCACGCCGTCGGCGCCCGCCACCACGCAGGCGCCCATCCCCGTCACCACCACCACGCTGCCCCCCACCACCGTCGCCGGGGCAGACACCACCGACACCACCGACACCACCGAAACGACCGGCGCCACCACCACCGCTGCCGTCACCACCACCACGACCGGCACCACCACGACCGGCAGCGCCACGACCGACGGCGCCGCCACCACCACCACCGTGCCGGCAGTGCCCAGCAACGGCCACTCGGTCGCCGAGCAGGTGCTGGCCATCAACGCCGGCATGCCCGACGCCCTCGTCGTCAACAACGGGTCGCTGGCCGAGAATCGTCCAGTGGTCGCTTGCACCGAGGCGGCAATGGAAGCCAACGCGAGCACTCAACTGATCACGCTCACCAACCTTGCCTCCGTTGCGCCCAACATCGTGCTCGGCGGCTCCGCCGAGTTCCTGGCCGACGACAGCGCCGGGTACCCGGCCATGCAGCGCTACTACGGCGGCGAGTTCAAGAACACCGTCACCGTCGACGACGCCGACCTGGCCGCGGCCATCGCCGACGGCGACGCCGACTGCTTCGGAATGAACTCGTTGAACCCACTGATCACCACCGAGAAGATGACCATCATCGAGGACGACCAGCTGATGGCGCCCAGCAACGCGGTCGTGGCACTGATTGCCTCCACCAGCGCGACGCCCGACGTGATGAACACCCTCGATGCCGTGCTCGCCCGCCTCACCACCAAGCGGCTGAACCAGATGCTCAACGAGATCGTTGTCAACGGCACCGATCCCTTCGTGGTGGCCAACGCCTTCGTCGACACCCTGTGATCTCGGTCAGCGACCTCTCCAAGCGCTTCGGCGCGAAGGTCGCGGTCGATCACCTGGCGTTCGACGTGCGGGCCGGTGTGGTCACGGGTTTCCTCGGCCCCAACGGCTCGGGGAAGAGCACGACCATGCGCTGCATGTTGGCCCTCGACCGCCCGGAGTCGGGGGTCGCCCTCTTCGACGGCAAGATGTATCGCGAACTGCGACAGCCGCTGCGCGAGGTGGGCGCACTGCTCGACGCGGGCTACGTGCACCCCGGGCGTAGCGGGCGCAACCACTTGCGTTGGTTGGCAGCCAGCAACGGCATCGCGCGTGGGCGCGTCGACGAGATGCTGGAGATGGTGGGGCTCGGCTCCGTCGCCGCTGCTCGGCTGCGCAGCTACTCGCTGGGCATGCGCCAACGCCTCGGCCTGGCGGGCGTGCTGTTGGGCGACCCACACACGATCATCCTCGACGAACCCGCCAACGGGCTCGACCCGGAAGGCATCCGCTGGATCCGCGATGTGCTCACGCACCTCGCTCGCCAGGGGCGCACGGTGCTCGTGAGCAGCCACCAGCTGTCGGAGATGGCGCTGATGGCGGAGGACCTCGTCGTCATCGGCCAGGGCAGGCTCATCGAGCAGTCCACGGTCGGCGACTTCGTCGATCGCTACGCCGATCGCTGGGTTCGTGTGCAGAGCCCGAACGCGGCCGCATTGGTCGCCCCCATCACCGCTGCCGGAGGGGTTGTCGCCTCCGTCACCACCAGCACCCTCGACGTTCGTGGACTGGACTGCGTGAGCATCGGTGAGATGGCAGCGCAGCGGCAGGTGGTGCTGCACGAGCTGTCGCCGCAGACCGGCTCGCTGGAGGATGCGTTCTTGAAGGCCACGGCCACCGCCCAGGAGTACCGCTCGGCCTCGATGGCCGAGCCGTCGGCCTCGATGGCCGAGCCACCGGCCTCGATGGCCGAGCCTCCGGCTCCGTCGGGGGCCGGTCAATGATCAACCTGCTGCACGCAGAGTGGATCAAGCTGCGCACCGTCACCATGAACTGGGTGCTGGGCATCATCGCCGGCGCCTTCCCGCTGGCGGTCACGTTGCTCACCGCCTACTTCAACGGTGACAGCAGCGAGTTCGGCACCAGCGATCTTGCCAGCGTGCTCGGCGGCACCACCGTGGTGTGCGCCTTGCTGTGTGGCGTCATCGCCGCTGCGTCGATCACCAGCGAATTCGGGTTCGGCACCATCCGCCCCACGTTCGCCGCCACGCCGCAGCGACTACGGGTCGTCGTCGCCAAGGGTGCCGTGGTGGTGTTGGCCACCACCGCGCTGGCCACTGTCGTGCAGCTCGTCGGCTGGTTCGCGGGGAGCGCCATCGCCAGGGGTCGCGGAGCGACCATCGACCTGGCGGAAGTGCCCACGGCCGTGCCGGCGATGGTGGGCGCCGTCGTGCTCACCGCGCTGATGTCGCTGGCGGGATACGGCTTCGGCCTCATCACGCGCAGCACACCGGTTGCCGTATCGATCCTCATCGTGTGGCCGCTGATCGCCGAAGGCCTGGTCGGTGGCCTGCTGGGCCTCGCCACCGACAACGACGACATCCCACGCTGGATGCCCTTCCAAGCCGGCATACGCCTGGCGCTGGTGGAGCTGGTCGACGACGGGCCGTCGCGGCTGATGGCCGGCGGCTACTTCGGCGCGGTGGCACTGCTGCTGGTGGCCCTCGGTGCGTGGGCCGTGAACCGCCGCGACGCCTGAGGCGACAGCGCTAGCGGCCCGGCGAATCGTGACGGTGGCGCCACATCGGCACCACCCGCCACAGCCTGCCCACGACGATGGTGGCGCCGATCCACAGTGCCCATGCCAGCGGCGTCCACGCGCCGCCGACCGACGTGCCGCTGCCGTCGACGAAGGTGATGGTGCCGTCACGGCGCTGGTCGGACAGGAGGCGGAGGGGGAGGGTCTGCACACCGCTTCCGACCCGCCGGGTGCCGGGATCGTTACCTCGGATACCACGGGTCTCCGGAGACCGGGCTTCGGGGCGCCGAGGGGGCACAAGTACCGTGGCCCCCCATGGCCGACCCGACCTCCACCGCCGCTGCGTCCGATCTGCCCACCCACCGCTACGACGCCGCCCTCGCCCAGGAGCTCGAGGCCCGCTGGCAGGACCGCTGGGAGGCCGAGGGCACCTTCCACACGCCCAACCCGAGCGGCCCGCTGTCGGAGGGCTTCGCCGCCGTGGCCGACCGCCCGAAGCGCTACGTGCTCGACATGTTCCCCTACCCCTCGGGCGTCGGCCTCCACGTGGGC